>Ga0172371_10000926_pt1 | contig 46223 bp, 46 predicted proteins | sample Lak12m_FD_114543 | JGI IMG/M metagenome (GOLD analysis project Ga0172371, IMG submission 114543) | Freshwater microbial communities from Kabuno Bay, South-Kivu, Congo - kab_022012_12m | ecosystem: Environmental > Aquatic > Freshwater > Lake | place: Democratic Republic of the Congo: South-Kivu... | reverse complement strand
GTTTACGGTCTCATTTTCGAGGCTTGACCCTCAAGACACGCATTGTAACTCCTTCCAAGAATACCGGCTTCCGTTAGTCTAATTTTACCCTACCTTATCTAGGATTGTAATATACGAGACAGTTACAAAACTTCTTTAGGGACGGAAGACTGTTTTTTGAGACTGCGGCCCGACTGCCTGCCTGCCGGTAGGCAGGTCCTCGCTTCAAAAAACAGTCTTCCGTCCGGCCTAGAATTATAAACTTGGGAAGTTTTGTAACTGTCTAAACGTATCCTGTTCCTGCCTTGTGTTAACAAAACAGTAATAATATTGTTATAATATCAACAGATAATATTTACAACAAAATATGGAAACTGAAGTTAGAAAGCCGAATGACCAATATTTTTGGAATTTCGCTTATTCGGCCTTGTTTGTTTTGTTGGTAGCGTTTTCATTACTCTATTTAAAGTCCCTCGGCCAATTGCCTAACAAAATAACGGCTTTTAATTTTGTCTTGTTGTCTCTCGCTACTTTCCGCTTAGTCCGCTTGTTTGTGTATGATTCGGTAACTAATTTTATTCGCGATCATTTCGCGAAATATACGCGCGGTCCCGGTAAAACAGTTGCGAACCTCCTGGATTGCCCTTGGTGCACGGGAGTTTGGATGGCCTTGGCAGTAGCTTTTTTCTATTTTTTGACACCGCTAGCCTGGTACCCGCTTTTTATCCTCGCGATTGCCGGCACCGCAACGTTCATTCAGATCACTATCTTGAAAATAGGTCACAACTTGTAGGAACACGGGCGGTTACAAAATTATTTTTTACCCCAATAAAAAAACCAACCGTTCCTCCTTTCTCGGTTGGCTAACTAATTTTTTCTTCTTAACGCAATCACGTTGTTCGGCTTCTTGGGCGGTTCTTGGGATTTTTCTCTTTCTTCCAAAACCTTTTCCGCAATAACCAGGCTTGGAGTACCGGCTAATATCTTGATTGCTTCTTTCAAACCTCCCTCTCCGACAAATCCGTTCCACATCATTTGGTAAGCCCTTACCATTGATTGATTGGGATTCTTGGATGTCTCCCTTGCCACTTGAATCCTCCATTGGACAGCCCTTAAATCTCTTTCCGGAGGAGGGCAAGACCCACTCAAGGCGTTTTGGATGCTCCTTTCTATCAATTCCGCTTTCAGTCTGTCAGCTTCTTCGGGATCTTTTGCGTAAAGCTCTCTAAACCGATCGAAGACGTTAAAATCAATTTTGACCGTCATACTTCCTCCTTTCCTACAAATCTAGCTGAGCATTTGATCTTTTTTTGCCCGTGCCATTTCTATTTGAACGTTTATCTTGACCATTTTCAGGTATTCTTCTAGACCCAGCCTTATGATTCTTACCATAAAACCGGATTTGTTTACCCATCGGCCCCGCTGAATACACTCGTTGAGCCAAGCGATTTGAAAAAGATCTGACGTTATTCCTCTGATAACCCCGCTGAAAACCAACTTCCACCGCCTTGTGACGCTAAATATGGGTTTCATGGCTTTTCTCCTTCCTTAAATCGCGAGTTCTCTCGCCGAGTCGTCGCGGTAGATGCGGTAGGCCTTGTTTTCCCAGGTTTTTTTCAGTTCTTTGGTTTCGGAATTCTCTTTCCCGGCAACCGGAACAAGTTCAAAAATCCGCAACGGGGTTTCCGTTCTATCCTGCAGAACAAAAAAACACGCTTCCACCCCATACTCTTGGCTTCTGCGAAAAATTGCCTCGTTGATTCTTTGGTTTTTCTCGGCGATTTTTTTCTTGGTAGCAAGCGTGATTTCAAACATTTTCAAGAAAACGGCGCGCGCCTCTTCGTCCCGAAAAACAACGGACAAGATCATTCCTCTTCCGTAAGTCTTGTTAGCCGGTACAACCACAAAAAAGACGGGTTTGCCGCAATGTTTCAAGAAAATTCTTTCGTATTCCTTCCCGAATTGAAGCCCCCGTTGATGCGCATTCTCGATACAGTTGGGACCAAGAAGGTTGTAATCGGGAACATCCAAGATCCCGCCGGAACAAAACATAACCATGGCCGCGATTCCCGCCAAGACCAGCATGAAAAAACCGGCAATTATTTGCTTCATAACACACACCCTCCTTTTCTTTGGGATTGTGAAAGAACAATGTTCCTGTCAGCATAACACCCAAATTATCATTCGCACAAGAGCCTAGAAGAGCGACTTCGAATCCGCCATTTTTGGCAGGGCTTTGTCTTTATCCGAAAGAATCGGATCTTCTATCGGCCAATCAATACCTAATTCCGGATCGTTCCAAATTATACCCGCATCAGATTCGGGCGCGTAAAAATTATCAGTTTTATACAAAAATTCAGTATTTTCTTCCAAAGTACAAAAACTGTGGCCGAAGCCCTTTGGGACAAAAAGCATCAAAAAATTTTCCGCACTTAAAGTATAGCCTTCCCATTGGCCGTAAGTTCTTGAATCTTTACGTAAATCAACAATCACGTCATAGACGGAACCCCTGGCGGCTCTTACCAATTTAGCTTGAACATAAGGCGGTTTTTGAAAATGAATGCCTCTCAGAACTCCTTTTTTTACCGACATCGAATGATTGTCCTGCACAAAGTCCGCTTCAATACCGTGCTCCTTAAAAACTTTTTGGGAGTACGATTCGAAAAAAAACCCACGCTGATCCTGAAAAACTTTGGGTTTAATCAACCAAGCGTCTTTAAATTTTGTAGGGATAAATTCCACTATATTAATTATGTTATTTTAAATTAAACTATATTTATAGCCTAGAAAACATATTTATTTTCTCCAAATTATAATTATTGCAAGCTGTTTATTTTTCCGTTTAGAGATAGCTTTCAAACCGGCAATATTTATTGACATCTAAAAATTAGTGCTAAAATGATTTAAATACATTAATTGAATTGACATAGAAATTAATTGCAATCAATTCCTACAAAATAAAAATAAAATTAAAAAAATGCAAACAAAAACAAAGATGGGCTCGCCTTGCCGAAGCCTTTGGCGAAGAGCAGGGCTAATCGGGCTGATTGCCTTTATGGTCTTAGCTTTTTGGGGTATTGCCCAAAATGCCCGGGCGGACTATTGGGCTCGCCACACCCGAGAATCCAGCGGAAATACCTTACCACAGTATTTTGAACTGGAGAATATGACGAAAAGTTCGTTGGGGGTAAGGTTTTTATACGGCACCGACCGAAAAACTATGGCCGGAGTGGGAACAGACACAAAAAATTTAATCAGTTACGATGGGACAAGCTGGACAGAGCAGAGTGAAACGGCTAGAACTGCTTCGGGATACAGCGAAATACAATTTATGGCTATGTATGCCGATACGAACGGCAATATTTGGATGCCCAATCGCAGTGACCCCAACCGGCCACTACTAAAATACAACGGAGCGACAAAAGGATTTGAAAGAATTTCTCCCGATACTATTTCCCAACAAGCCGGCGTCGGAAACGGGCTGCGAGTCAATAATTTATTTACCGGACCAAACAACAATATTTACGCGGTAGCGGCAGATCCTGACGGGCATATGTATATAGTTTACTACGACGGCACCTGGCACGACTCAGGAATAACCGGCGGACCGCTGGCTGATTACGGTTCCGATATGGACATTTTTGGCACTTACAGCTCTGCCAACGGCGGGAGCTATTGGCTTTACAAACACCAAAGTTCGGAAAATGAATTCACCACTGGAATGGATGTCGGACCAGGAATTTGGAAATATGCTTCCAGCAATTGGACTCAGTATGATCACGATAACACCAATATCATTACCAGCAATGGCGCCAACTTTGTCAACGGAGTTACCGAGGCTTTTGCTGACTCAGCCGGCAAAGTTTGGGTTGGGTCCCGCCACGGAGTTTTTATGTACGACGGAGTAAATTGGGTAAATTGGACCAAAGACAACAACAATATTTTCACCAACCGAGTTATTAAAATCCAAGAGGATTCTAATGGAAGAATTTGGATAATTTGCCTGGAAAATGAGAATGCGGCCGATGACAAGGGTGGCGTTTCGATTTATACTCCTGGCGATGGCAGCTGGGATTATTACACTTCTTACAACGGAGAGAATGCCATTGATAATGCCACTAACATCTTTATGGTCGGACAAGGAGGAGACGAAGCTTGGATGTTCACCGGCCACGGCGAAGTCGCTATGTCAGCCGGTATCTATGTTTTAACTCGGGACGATGCTCATACCGCAATTTACGGCCAAACTTCCGGTACGATAGTAGACAAAGCCGGTTTATTTGACCAAGCTAAAAAAAAGAAAAGTACCGACCTTAACAAAGCAGTGACTATCTATAAATTAACCAAGAAAAATAAGAAGTGGAAAAAATCCCAGCGGGTTTACAAGGGCAATGCCAGCCAATGGTACAAGGTACTTAGTTTGGATATAGGCCGTTACAAAGTAGAATCAAAAGCCAAGGGTAAAAAGAAGAAAACTAAAACTATCAATATTACCAGCGGAGACCCGTATCGGCTAGATTTGAAATAAAAACAGGACTTGCGCGCTTCTTGCATTTCTGTGCGCAAGTCCCAGGTGCTCTCTATAGCAGAACATAACACGCTTAAGAGTTAGTTTATCAGATCTTCCGTAATCCGGTTTTTGCAAACTTTCTTGATTTTTGCGTCTTGGATTTTATTGCAAATAACAAAATCTTTTTTGCTAATGGCTAAATCTTTCAGACAATAATCTTTTTCCAATCCCGCCAGGCTCGCGCATTCTTCTTCGGAACTTTTTTGAGAGGCGGGAGTATCCCCGCAAACTTGTTGGCAATATTTGTAACTTGCCGCGTTATCTTTAAATTTTACGCAATCATTGCCGCAATCCTTTGAAGTAACCTCCTTCAAATCAGTAGTGTTGTTATTGTCATTGGAATTAACGTTGGCGTTTTGGTTCCGGTTTTCGTTTACGTTGGCGTTTGCGTTTTCGCTTAGATCGACATTGATCATATTGTCATCTTCGCTACTACCCAAATAGTTGCCGAGATTATCAATAATCGAACTCTTGTTCGTATTCGAGTTGGCGTTATCCTTGGATTTTTTCCCGTAGCGATTGCCAAAAACCACATAGGCATAGCCGATAATTGCCACGGCAGCCGCGATAAAAACGATTGCAAGAAAAGGATTTATTTTTTTCATAATTTATTGAATCATGAATTATTAATCTTGAATTATGAATGAATTCTTAATCCTGAGCCTTTTAGTTCATTATTCGTGATTCGTAATTCATTATTCGTGATTTGTTCTAGTAAGCGCCGCTTATATCCACTTTCGTATAATAATGTTTCAGGATCCAAGTCCAATCCTTTCCGTCTTTCGCGTATCCCAGCGCGCCGTGAGCGGAAAGCCCCCACATATGGTTGCCGCTATCACCCGGCTTCAGGCCCTTTTTTATTCCCTCTTTGTGGTCCTTCACGGATTTAAGATAAGGATAATCATCGTCGGGATATTTTCGGGTTTTTCCATCCGTATACGAACAATAAGGCGTAAGCGCCACTTCTCCTTTATATTTAATAATTTGTCCCCGGGTCTCTTCGGCCGCTTTTTTAATATCCGGGTGCTCCTTTTCCCAATCATACCCACCGTAGATCTGTGAACCGGAATCGCTCCGGATCTTAAAGCCTAATGGCTTGTACTTCGTCGCGTTCTCAATATACCAGTCACCGTAAGTCCGAAAGATCGTCGTCATCACCCGCACGTGGTCGTCCGGCCCGGTGCCGGTTGTCTCGCCCATACCCCAAACGTATTGCTCGAGCGGAAGCATATTAACAACCCAAATTTGGGTTACACTGCTAGAATTACCATTATAGATGTCGTCCCCGTGGTAATAATTGACTTCGATTTTCCCCCGGAAATGATCATAGGAATCGCCCGGCCGGTTTACGTCAAAAATTAAAGACGAATTGTCGCCGTCGGTAGCGTCAAAAGTTACCTTGTCGTCAAATTTGGTCTCGGGAATAGATCCGGACACGGTAAGTTTTCCATCGTCATCATATTCTATCTTTGTTTCAGTTTCAGCCGCGACCTGGGCGATCGCTTTCCCGTCTTTATCTTTTACGTTATACGCTTTATCGGCGCTAATTCTGAAAGGATTTTTATCGTCTTTTCCGAAATACCAAAGTCCCACCGCGATCTCCGGACCAAGCGACGGCGCCACGGCCGCAACTTCGCTAGTTTGGCCACTCGTATTCTTCAGCAGTTTTTTCACCCTATTGTAATCTTTGTGGCTTATTTTCGGCAAGTATCGCTGCCAAATGGAAGGATCAATTCCGTTTCGTTCAAGCATTTTCTGCCATTTAGTCACCGCCGCCGCTTCAACCGCACCGGGCATAAAGCAGAGAACTGCAAAAGCTGACAAAAAAAGTAGGCTTAGTATTCTCTTTGTATTGATTTTCATATTCTCGTTTTAAATTACGCGTTCATAGTAACATTATTTTTTATCTTGCAAACCATCCTTTTGTCCATTACCGACTCATCTTGGCGAAGCCAACGGTCACGCACCACCAAAGACTTACGGCGGCGGCGCACGGCGGCGCGCGAAACGCAAACAGACAGGCTCGCTGAAAAAACGGGTAGGAGAAGTATACTATAATTCAAACTACTGAAACTTGTAGATTAAAATATTTTTATATTGTGCGACAAGAATGAGACCGCTTGGATTAAAATTTACGTTATCTTGGCCGCCCAGTTGGGTATTGGAGATTATAAGCGCGCTTTTGTCGTTTCGAAGATCTTCAAAACTTTCGGTTCTTTTGAGAGTTTTTCCGATCGCCGCCCAATAATCAGGATTATACGAAGGCCAATCAACATTGTACAAAGTCAGTCGATCCGCTCCCAAATAATATTTAGCGATTACGTAATCAAAGGAGTTGAGAATATAAAAATCGTTGTTTTTGTATTTGTCCAAATCCTTCGCCAATACATTCCAACCTTCGGAATAACCCAACGGAACAGTTGAGAAAAGCAAAACGATATAAAAAGCGATAGCTAGCAGAGAAAAGGAAAGTCGGAGGCGGGCCAGCCAAACTCCGAGCAAAATAAAGATAAAATAGCCGGCTGGCAAAAGGTATCTTGCCACAAAATAATACTTGCCGAAAAAACCAAGCAGCCAAATCAGAATCATAAATCCCAAAGATAAGATTAATACGGTCAATATTTCTTTGGCTCTTATTCTTCTCTTTTTATCATCCTCGGACAAATGGAGCGAAACCCGGGGATCCAGTATTTTTTCTAGATTCCCGCCGGAATTTACCTCGTGCTTTGATAAAGGGTAGAAATGACAAGGGAATAAAAGATATAACGTTACGGTTGTCATGAAAACCGTCACTAGAATCCACATGGTAATGTCCGCGATTCCATAGAATTCATTAGGACCGGGCATCCCAGAAGACATCTCCCCTAGCGGCGTACCGAAAATAAACATTTGAATATTCACCGGAATGTCCCCGAAATTTGCCGGCCGGATCCAGTCTAAACTGTTGCTGGTAGCATTTTTAATCACGTGATTAATGAAGCTGGGAATCCAAGGAGCGAATACTATGAGAGCAACTATATAACTCAAGAAAATGTTTTTATCGGGGAGAACCCCTCTGACAATATCCGAAATTTGCTTTCCGGTAACATTTTTTTCGGCAGGAACGGCAAACTTATGGACTATATAAACTAGATAAAAAATCGGGGCGAAAAAAATGCCCATGTAATGGGTCAGCATGGAAAGACCTAAAAAAACCCCGAATAAAATTGAATATTTATTCGCCTTCACCGATTCGGGAGCCCGAAAGCTTTTTACCAAAAAATAAGCTGAAATAATGATAAAAAACGAAAACATAGAATACATCCTGGCTTCCATAGAATATTGGACGGCAAAAGGGGAAATAGCCACGATAAAACTGGCGAAAATTGCCGCCTTGCGATTGAACAGCTCTTTGGTAAACAAGTAGACTGCCCAAATACAGAGCAAACCGAAAATCACCGAGTAAAGCCGGATCCCGTAAATACTATAACCAAAGAACGAAGCGAAAAATTTCAGCGTTAAATAATAAAACGGCGGATGCACATCCGCCATTATCATTTTTATCATGCCCGACCAGTTTTCCTTAACCGCGATTCCCGAAAATGCCTCGTCATACCAAAAATCTCGCCGATCTAGCTCCCAAAGCCGCAATACCGTAGCGAGAAATAAAATGAGATAAATAAAATATTGATTTACTGAACTTACTAATTTTTTTAGCATTATCCTAGTTTTATTGTCATCTCCGCAAAATTGTCCTCAGGTTTGATCGAGGAGCAGAGATCCAAAAAAAATATTTTAAAATTCTTTCTAGATCCCCGGGTCTCGTAAAACTCGCCTGAGAATGACAAGGGAAATCTAAGAGAAACAATGATAAATTATTTTACACCTTCATTTCAAAACCCGGTATTTCCTAAAAACCCTTGACCTGCTATAATTATAGTGGTATCTAAATCAGTTAGCCTTCAAAAGATCCGAGAGGGTAATGGAGGTACCTTCAAGCAAAATGTGTTGGGAAGTTTTTGCTATTTGTTCTTTACTGGAGTGGAGAGGCTCATGGGAAGTCGCAAAAACCACGTTTGAGGAGGTTTCTGTCATGAATCTAAGGTTGGAGGGAATCAGTTGCGCCCACCACAATAACAGACTTACAATCATCCTTGGCGAGACCACTTTCGCTGAGGAAATCGCCTCCCTGGAAGAAAGCTTCGCCCCTTTCTACGGGACATCGGGATTAACTCCTGCTCAGCTAAGGAAAATTTCCCTTGCCAAAGCAGAGAGAAGAGCAAGAAAATCCCGTAGCCAAGGATAGACGGCGATCAAGCAAAGCCCACGGAATAACCAACTCAGTCAAATCCGTGGGCTTTTTTCTTTGTCTCTATTGTCGGTCACTGGTTTATTTATTTCACCCTCACCGCGTTTATCTTGGTGGCTTCGCCCGCCCCGTCAACTGAAAGCGTGAGCGGGAAAGTTCCCAAATCGCTAAAATCGCTCATAGTGAAAAGGCAAGTCGCCAATTTACCGTTTTTACCAATACTGACTCGGGTAGCCTGTTCGAATCCCAAAGAGCACTGCACGGTAGCGCCCTTTTTCTTAAAGCCACTTCCGTGTACTTTTATTCGGAAAGTTCTTTTGTGGGCATTGTACTTAACGGATTTCGGATTGACTTTCCTGATTCTTAAGGGCTTTATTTTACTGCCATGGGCTACCGCCTTGTAAGCACTAAAGTGCTTGGCGGTAAAAGTCAGGCTGCCTTCCCCGGCATTATACGTAATGTCCGCTACATCGCTAGTCCCGGCTAATTTTCCGTCAACATAAATATCGGGTTGTTGGTCACCCAAATTAAGGCCGTACATCGTCAGTTGGGCACCATAATTTTTCATATCCGGCACCATAGAAGCGTTGAGACTAATATAACCGCTTTCCATACCTACCATCCTATCAAAGTTGCTCATAAAACGGAAAAAACGATAGCTCAGAAAATCCAAAGTATTGGTGAAAGAGATTTTTCCCTGGCCGGTCTTTTCAAAATAAAGTCCGCTCACGTGGTGCCAATCAGGCATATCAAACAAATTGGAAGTTACGCCCTCTCCCGCCATATCCGTTTCCATCTCGGCAGGCATTTGGGCGATCATCGCACACATTTGATAAAACCCCTGCTTCACTGTTTGATTTTGTTGGTCTTCGCTCCCTTGCTCGCCTTGCTGATCACTTCCTTGTTGCGGGCCACCTTGACCTTCATCGGCATGTTGACTAGCATACTCCAACAATTGTGCCGTAGACAGCTGGTCAATTGCCGCCTGGCAAGCCGTTGTATCGTCCGGCCGATTCATCGCGCTAGTCACCTGCCAAAACAGGTCGTCTTCGGCTGGTAATTCACGGTCATTGGGCCCAGCCAAACCGATTAACGGGAACAGGGCAGCAAAGCCTAACGCGGAGGCGGCTGCCAAGATTTTCTTGGTTTTGATTTTCATTTTTTGTTTTTTAATATTATAAGAATTGATTTAATAAAATTTATTTTAACAGACAATTTTTTAAATTACTAAACTTGGGACTTCTACGTTCGGCGTATTTTGTAGGAGCAAACGAGGAGTGGATTAAGTTGCCAAGCGTGTTATAAACTTATTATGGAGAGCACCTGCCTGCCTTCCGGTAGGCAGGGAGTTTGCGACGGAAAAATACGCCGAACGCAGAAGTCCCAAAACATTATTTTGCCCGTTTCTTTTTTAGCATTCTACTCGCCTTTTGTCGCTAGCGTCGTATCCGTCATTGGGATCGTTTTTGAATTTGCTCGAACCGGAATTATTCTGAAAACTTTTTTTCGCCGCGCAATAATTAATTTTCCCGCAGTCCGGGCTGGAAAATTTTCCATTTAACGTGCTCATTTCCCCTTTAAAATTTATTTGCATAATAGTGCCATTGCTTTTGGTCATATATTCTTTGGATTTGTTAATAAAACCACAACGGGATTTATTCCCCATTGTGGCGCATCCAGCCGAACTTCCTTTTTTGCCTATATGTTGGCCACAACGTCCCATTGACAAAATTTTACCTCCGCCCAAATTATTTTGATCATTTCTAGTGTAATCACCAATTTTATATCCATCATGAGACCCGTAAGAGCAACTGTCTACCCAACCGCCCTTATTGTAGGTTGTCGGCCCCTTAAAAATTTTCCAGCCTCTTCCCCACATTGATCGATTACTGGCTCCTTTACTGAAATCTCGCGCGCCGTATTCCTGGCCGCCCAGGGTGGGATTTTTCCCAATATCCACCCCATTTTTGCCAATCACTTCACCGTTACGGGATAAGTAGAACATTCGGCTAATGTTTTCGTAATCGTTATTGATTAGTTTGGTGTCGCTCCGGTCAAAATTATTAGGGTGCAGCAAAACTACCAAAATTCCGTTATAAGGAATTTGGTCGCCTTTCAAACCTATACATTCCTTGAGCTCCTGGAAAGACGGGGTGGGATTAAAATTACCAGCGCCTTGGTCTCCGGGCAACGGACCGGTATCGTCCTGACTTTTACCGGTATCTTTGTCACGTCCTTTACCGGTATCGTCTCCCGTGCCAGTGTCATCTACCGTACTGGTATCCGAACTCGAATCCTTCCCGCTGCCATTATTGCCCCCTTTTCCCGTGCCGGAACCGCCGCTGCCCGACCCGCTATTGCCGGAGCCTTTGCTGCTGTCAGACTGAACGTCCGAACCTTTGCCAAACTCTTTCTCCAAAATTTTATCGTACCAATCCGAGCTGGTTTTGTTCTTATTGTAAAAATCCTCGGCCTGCTTCATTATTTCCTCTTTGGACATCCGGTCCAAAAAATCCTGGCACCTTTGGTTCTCAGTCGCATCGGGACTCGTTTGCCCGATACAGGATTTTCTGTTAATCGCTTCTCCGTTTAAATTTTTAAAGCATTCGTCCTTCACCGAAGTGGGATAGTAAATCATTTTATCGCCTTCACAACGGGAAGGGGGGCATTGGTGTTCCTCCAAAGATCTCCCTTGGCAAGTTCCCGCCGGGGAAACATTCTGAAACGCGTTCTTGTTTTCGTTTTTGTTACGGTTGGCATTGCCATTACCGTTGATATTTTCGTTACGGTTTTTGTTTTGGTTCGCCTTGTTTTCCTTAATCTCCCGGGCATTAACACATTTTTCTCCGACTAAATAATATCCGCCGGGGCAATCGCACCCCGTAACCGGCTTATTTAAATTTGAGCATTTAAGGTTGCGGTTTTCGTAGCGTTCCTTATCGGCAAAGCAAATATTGGAAAAATCCGTGATTTCACCACCCGTATCGTAGCAATTTTCGTCCCGGGTTCCTTTCACTACCGGACTGCCCGAAACATAAGCGTACAAATATTTTTCGTTTAAGCCAGCCATTTGGGCAGTTACTTTTAAAGCCGTGATAATCTTTTCCAATCCCTCTTTATCTACGTTGAAGGATTGCCCGAGATATTTTTCCAAATCGCCACCCGCCTCTCCGAAGTATTGGCCTTCCGCGTCCGAAGTGCCTATCGATAATAATGACTTTATTTTACCCCTGGGGTCGATCACCGTATCCCCCGCTTCTTCCCTTTTTTGAAACTGATATTGGGTTCCTTCGGTTTTTAGCAAAGAATTCGGATCAAAACCCAGCTCAACGTTTCTAAAATTTATTACTCCGTCACCGCCAACCTCTTTATCGGCCGCCACGAAAGTGATTGTCTTGTCGGGATCAAGTAAGCTAATATCCGCGGCCATGCTGCCTGCATCCATTTCCTCGGGTCTTAGTCTCACGATTCGGCTGTCTCCGGAAACAATTTGCGCGAGACTGCCCGATTCGATAATTTGGCCTTCGCCGGTCTCCAAATAGGAGGTATTTTTTAAATCTAGATCCTCTTTGTCTCCCCCGCTTACGTTCGGGTCTTCGTCAACGTTACATTGAAAATTATACCAGCCCTCCCGATTATTTGATCCGGAGAAATAGAAAGTGGTATAAATTATCAGAAAAGAGAGCAGCGCCACCGCAAAACCAAAAACAGCGTAAAACAAAAATCTCTTTGTCTGACGCAGTTTTTTTTCCTGCCCGTGAGCAAAAATATAAAGAAAACCCGCGGTAACGACTAAAAGAATGGCCAACGCCGCGGAAATGCTCAAAAGATAGCGAAAAATTCCACTCACCGTCTGCAACGCGGAGCACACCGAGCAATCCAGCCCGCCGCAAGTTAGGATTTGGCTACTGTCCATTTTTATTTTTACGTTTGATTAACAAATATATATTTCGAATCCTAATGTCCGTCGTCAGAAAAATGCCACCACTCGTAAATAGAAGGCCAGCGCAGCACCTTAAGCCCGGCTTTTGACATAGCGGTTTCCAAAATAGCTTTGTTTTGTTGCGTCATGGGTTCTCCCGATAATGCCACGTCCGCCGCCCGACCGGAATTATGGCGGGAAGACTTGGGATTAATTCCTTCACCCCCCCGAAAACCGCTGGTCAAAGAAAGGTCTTTCCCATACTCGTCTTTCAAGATATCGGATGCTTTTTTCAGTTTTTCCGCGACTTCAGGCGTAAAATAATCCGTCGCGCCGGAATTTTTTTTCTTGAAAGTTCCCGGCTCCGCTTTAACCAAACCGATGCTATCCGCATACTTTTCCTTATTATTTTGGGGAACATAAGTAGAGTCTCCCACGGTTTTAGCTTTTATAACTTGCTTCTTTGGGTCAAGCGAATCATCGGAAGTTTTACTGGGATCTTCTTCTTTTTTGTCTTTATCGACAGTTTGTTCCTTGTTGCTTTCACTGTCGACAACTTTTGTCCCCGTCGGCGCTTTAATTGCTTCTTCGTCGCCTTTTAACTTTTCTTTTTGCTCGTCAGTAAGTGCTTCTTTCCCGCCCTCTTTTCTCTTTTTGTCCACGGCTTCTATTATCTTTTCTTTCTCGGGAATTTTAACATAAGAATCTTTGCCCGAAACTCCTAGTTTAGATTCCCAATCCTTATCCAATTCCAATTTTCCGGTTTGCTCATTATAAGTAAACACTTTTTCAATCGCTTTTTCGCTCATTTCAAAAGGACTGCCGGAAGAACCGTTCCCACTGACAAAAGCTTCTTGCATAGTCAGGGGCGGTTCAGTAGCGGCCGGCTTTGAGGAACTAGAAGAGCTAGAAGAAGACGAGCTGGAGCTCTTACCGGGATCGCCCGGAGAGCCACTATCACCGGAAGTTTTGTCAGAACCCGAAGAAGACCCTCCGCCATTGTTAGAGGGTTTATTGGGATTTTTGGAAGTTCCGCTTCCAGTTCCACTACCCGAATTACCAGTGGACCCGCCGCTAGATTGCACTATTTTTTTCAACAAATCAGCCAATTCCTGCTGTTGGCTGTTCTTGTTACTGTTAGTAACTGATGGGATATTACTGTTTGTTGATTGGCTAGTACCAGAAAAAACGGTTGGGGCAGTAATTTGCTGGCACTGCTGACTATACTGGGACTGAGGTTCACAAGAATAAATTGTTCTTTTTCCGTTAGCGCAAGAATCTTGGCCTGAAGGAGGATAAGTCAAATAATTCAATCCCTTACATTGGTTTGAAGGACAAGTTCTTTTATTTAAATGCATTTGAGGGCAAGAGCAGCCAAAATCACTGCTACTTTTATCTTCATTGATTGTTTCCCCTTTTGGCGTGTTAGGGCAGCGATCCTCCGTATCTTTTACCCCGTCGTAATCCTGGTCGTTTTTTTCGTAATTGTCTTCGTTCTCTTCGATCTTTACGCACTTTTGATTTTTCAGACAGCTTCCAACCGGACATTGGCAGCCCATAATTTCATCCTCCGTTTCGGTGCAGACTACGTTCTTTTCTCCGCAAACATCTTTGCGACTTTGACATTCGTTCGGAAAGATTGTCATCTCTCCGCCACTGTCCGTGCAGGCGTTCAGGTCAAAACCCACATTTTCTTCTTGGTTTCTGTCGTTATAAACGTAAATATTTTTATTTTGGTCTTCCACCGTCGACAGAATATTGGTCACTTTTTCCAACACTTTTTTCGCTTCGTCATTATACTCTCCTTCGTCAACCACTCCGATTAGCTGCGGCTCGTCGCCCTCCAAAGACACTATTATTTTCCCATCGTTTTTTACAATCGAGACTGTTTTCGCAATATCCGCGCCTTCCATTCTGTTACCGCTGGCCGCCACAAAGAAACCTTTTTTTTCACTGGCATAGTTGCTTAGTTGTTCTTCGTCGAGAGTTTTTCCTGAAGTAACAAAATTAATTCTTTGTCCGTTCTCCAAAGATAAAACCTCCTGCCACAAATTTTGCCCGTTTAAATTCGAGACGCTTAACGCCGTAGCTTGCTTGGGATTTTGTACCGTTTTTAGAAGATTGTCCGCATGCAAAATCTTTAAATCAACATTGGCTGCACTGGCATTTTTTTCAAGCGATCTTTCAACTGACCGTGAGATTTCTTGCGGTGATTCCTTTTGCGACATTCCTGCCTGGCTGGAAGATTCTGTCGAACAATTAATTTGGAACCAATTATCTTTATTGGTCACGCCAACCAAAAAATAAGTGGTATTAATCGAAATAAAAGATGCCAGCGTTATTACAAAACCGATAACAGTATAAGTAGAAAATTTCTTAGCCTTAGACAGTAATTTTTTGCTTCCGAAATTCAAAATATAAATTGTCCCCGCAATTATTATCGAAAAAATAGCCACCAAAGAAGCTATTTCTAACAACCAAATAAATATATTCTGAAAAATTTCCAATAACGAGCACACCGAGCAATCCAGCCCGCCGCAAGTTAGGATTTGGTTTTCCATCTGTATTTGTTTTTTTATTTACCAAGTTTTATAAATGTATAATACAATAGTTTTATGTAAATTTCATACTTTTTTTGAGTTCCTCTTTTGTCAAAAGGGGAAAAGAAAGAGGTAGTAAAAAACAAAAATGGATATGAAAAATGAAAGGAGGTGGATTTAGTGGAATATTCAGCTAACTATCAAATAGGTGATGGAGCGGCACAACAATTGCCGCCGGAAGCGGCTGCCGGAATGTTAGCCTTGTTCGCGGGGTTTTCTATCGTTATGCTGATTATGATGATCGTTTTTTATGTTTTCTACGCGATTTGCCTTATGAAAATCGCCAAAAAAACCAATACCGCCAATGCCTGGTTCGCCTGGATTCCAATCTTGAATGTGATATTAATGCTTCAAATCGCCAAAAAACCACTTTGGTGGATAATCCTAATTTTGATTCCCTTTGTCAACATCATAATAGGAATACTGTTATGGATGGCGATCGCTAAAGCCGTAAACAAACCGGAGTGGTTGGGAATTCTCATAATCGTGCCGATTGCCAACTTTGTAATTCCCGCTTACCTGGCCTTCGCAAAAGACGAAATCAAACCCGCTGCGGCTTGATGGCCTAATTAATATTGAATAAATCAATACACACGCAAAAGACCGCTCTTTCAGTGGGCGGTTTTTTGTATTGGATTTTCGCTGGAGCTCGAAGACAAGTTTGATAAAAAGGTAAAATGGGAATAAATTGAATACAATTTAATGTTATGCGACATCAAAATTTCAAATTAATCTTGCAATGGTTAAAGATCCCGAGTACCTCGCTTTCCGTCTCAAAAAAATAAAGGTCTATCTTCGGGGCAAATACGGTCCGGAATCTTTAGGGGTTTTGAAAAAAATCGACGGTTTTGAAAGCCCAAAAGAGAAAGAAAAACGCCGCTCTCTTGTGCGGGAACTCCATAAAATCGGATATTCTTTGCGTGAAATTGGGACACTAATAGGAATATCCGCCTCAGGAGCAAACTCTATCATCAAAAGTCGAACGAAATATAAGCCTCGCAAAATAAAAAAAGAATCCCAAACAAAACTGTTCTAGAAAATAAGCTTCTCGCTTTTTTTGATTTTCCAAAATTGCGGTCCCCTAAACACTAACATCACCCCCGTTGCTAACAATAAAATAATCGGTGCAAAATATTTCGTATTGCTAGTTTTCTATATTGTTATTATACTACAAAAAACTTAAACAATGTGGGGATGCGCCATAACGCTTACCCGCCTAAAATAATAAAAACAAAAAATGCGTAAAATTGTATTTACCTTCGGTTCGGCTATAATGGTTGCCATTGTGCTAATGTCAGTCGGCTGCGTTTTGCCAAACAACGACACTCTCATCGCCCAAGCAAAAAGCAAAAGCAGCAAAAATAAAAAAATCACCAAAGTGGCGGCATTTAACCCGGTTTATTCCCCTGACGGCAAATATATTGTCTATTCCGCAAGCAGGGATGACGGCACCGAAGGAAAGCTTTATAGGAAAAAAATTAATAACGACGAAAAAGGCACCGCGATCACCAAAGACAGAGGGATGGACGCGGCCTATTCTCCCGACGGCCAAAAAATTGTTTATGTAAACATTGATGATGACAACAAACTTTACATAAAAGACGCTAACGACAACGACGACGGCGAAAGATTTAACGAGGTTTCTTCCTTTGACCCCACGTACTCGCCGGACGGAAAATACATAGTTTACAGCAACTCCGATGACGAAGGGATCTTGTATAAAAAAGAAGCGACAGACAACGATGAAGACGACGACGGAGAGGCTATCAACGAAACCAACTCCCATAATGCTTTATATTCGAAAGACGGGAACCACATTTATTACATAAACATCAACGACGGCAAATTGTATAAAAAGAAAGCAGACGATGATAATGACGGGAAAGCGGTCGACAGCTTAAAACCCTATTCTTTTACCATCTCTCCCAGCGGCGCCTATTTGGTTTACAGCCGAGCCGACAAAAACGGGTTGCTTTATAAATTAAAACTGAGCGGCAGCGGAAAAGGCACAAAAATCGGGGACTATACGGCCAACGAGCCCTGTTATTCTCCTAGCGGCGATAAAATAGTTTACTCTAACGGAGACAAAAAATTGTTGTTGTATACGCTGAAGATAAAATAAGTCTGTAAGGTTCCTAAGAAAATAGAAACTCAGGCTTTATAGTGTTTTTTTGTAGTTTTTGAGATGGTTACCAACCGAAACATTACTTGTAGTAACAATCTTCGTTACTATCGTAATCACAAAAGTAGGGAGTATCCCGGTTAAAATTTGGCTGGCCGTGTTGTTTTATGTAGCAATCTTTTTGTTTTGCGGTAGCTTTGCGCCACCAAATATTCACGTCTCCCTCCGGATAGGAACAACCACTGCTGCTTTCTTCCTGGTTTAAGCCGCTGGAACTGGAATAACTTGTCGAAGTAGCTTCCGAATCAGCTTTTATGCCGTTGCTGCCGCTTGAGCCGGAGTTTGTTTCTTGTTTCACGGTCGCCGTTTCTTCGGCGTTAATATCGTTACTGCTTTTGTTGCTCGTAGCGGAAGCAGGCAAACCCGTTTCTTTACTATTTTCGTTTTGATTACTTAAATCGGTACTTCCTTGCGATTGGCTTGGTTTCTTCGCTGGCGCCTCATCGGGCAAGTCCAAACCGTAATCGTTATCGCCATATCCGGACCTTGATCGCGATTGGGATTCGGAATTAGCGCTGAAATATTCATTGCTCCTGCTGTAATCTTCGCTAGGCGAATTTATTACCTGCGCTTTATTATCATTATTCTTTTTGCTTTCGAAAGGATCGGGCGATTCTTTTAGCGAAACCGGGGACATCCTTATCCCCATTAAAATAAGTAAAGCCGCGGCTAAAAAAGCCGCGAGTAATACTCCGGGTACCAAAATAATCGCCGGGATCTTATTGAAAAAATCGCTTATCAGAATTTTCCATCGGTAAAAAGTCTTCATTGAATAAAAGAAAGACGCGAGTTACAAGAAACCCAATATAAACTATGTTTGAACTGGATCGTTAATCAGTATTGGCACCTCGGGTTCGGCCACTCGTCTGGATCCATACAACAATCCTCGTCCATATGCCGATGTTTTTTTGTCCTGCTTTTACGGGGATGGTCGTTTTTGTGAGCGCATCTGCCCAAAGATATCAGCGTGCGGCGGGGAGGAGTTTTTTTGTTGACCGTTGGCCGACTAACACTGGGTTTCTCTTCTAGCGCTGGTTTTTCCTGAGACAATACCAAAGTCGAGATTAATTCAAAAAATTTCGGGAAAGCGGCAATCACGTCCGACTTTATCCCTTCTCCTATCGGATTTTCCACTGTTCCGATTTTCGGCACAATATTATAAGTGTAAGCCCCGAGAGTAACGCTGAAAAAATATGTCTCCTGAAAACACTTGTCATCTCCAGCAATATCAACCTCTTGAGCCGGATAGCTACCTTCTCCGATAGACGCTTCCAAAAATTCGGCTTTGTCACAATTGTTCTCCCGAAAACTGGCAAAATTCTTTGGAATCAAGCTGTCCGTATTAACCGGATTAGGGAACTTTTGGGAATCGTAAACAAAAATTTCCAATCCCTTGTAGTTTTTATCGTGGTTTTCCAAGCCATTGTCGAAAGAAATCTTGCGCAGATATTGGGCGCTGCCTTTCTTGGGAGCAGTAATTTCCGGGTCATTCCAACGATCGGGATATTTGATGGAAAATTTAGTCTCACTATCCAAGTATGTTTTCCAATTTATGGTATCGTCCGCGACCGTCGGCAGGTTGACAGTAATTTTCTCTTTATCGGCACCGCTGCCCGTATCAAAATAACTTTCGTAATAATAAAGGGCGCTACTGCTAAAGAGCAGCGTTCCCAAAACAACCGGCAAAGCGATACTCATTAAAACTAACGCCTTATGCACATGGGGACGGTTTTTTTTAAGCTTTTTTAAATGTTTTTTAATATGGCGGTGGACACGGTGGTGAATGCCAATTTTCTTTTTCTTTTTGCCTTGTTTTACCGAAGTTTTTGGAGCAGAGGCAGATCCTGCTTTTGTTTTTGTGTTTTTTCTCATTCCTGTTGGCTAATTTAGAGTCTTAAATATACAATTTAGACGGTCACAAAAATCCCATGGTTTATCTCTCTAGTCCTGGCGGAGTGACTGTTTTTTGAAGCGAGGACTGTCGGGCCGCAGATCAAAAAACAGTCACTCCGCATGGAAAAAGAATTTGTAACCATCTGATTTTATTTACGCTTGCCTTTTAACATAATCGAGAAGTCATGCGCGCTGTAAGCACAGCCGGCTTTTGGCCATTCGTCCGGGTCAGGGCAACAATCTTCATCAACGTGTTTCCCTTTGTTGGGGCTTTTCTTGGGATGTTGAATTTTCTCGGGGCACCTGATCCCTTTGACGACTCTCGGCGCTTCCACTTTGGGCTTTGGGGGGGCTTCGGTAGTATTATTTACGGCAGGATTAGTTACCGTTTGTTTAACGGCCGGAAAATTTAAAGTCGCCAATATCCGGTAAAAATCCAAAAAATTCGCGCCAACCATTTTCTCGCCATCGTACCCGTTGTAGTTAATACCGTTTTTCAAAATTGGCACTATGTCATAGATATAGAATCCTTTACGCAGACTGAAAAAATAAGCTTCGTTAAAGCAGGGATCATTTTGAAGGGTATAAACCTGGACGGTTGGGTATTCCGCCGCTCCGATTGAAAAAACTTCCAACTCTTTGCAGTTTCCGAAATCCGGCTCCGCCGTATTTTTAATTACCAAATTGTCGGTATAATCAGCTTTCAATAATTTGCTATTAGGCTGCGACGATCGATAGACATAGACGTCTAACCCGTTGGAGGGTTCTTCTAGACTGTTCCCGTTTTCGCGAAAAGCCACTTTGTACTTGAATTTATAACCTTTTTGGGGCCCGCTTACCGCGGGACTAGGCCAATTGGGAGGATATTTTATTTCAAAACCATAGGCGCTGTTGCGATAAGTTTTCCAATATTCCGTTCCGCTTTCTTTTATCAGTTCCTGAATGATTTTGTCATTTTTTTCATCTTCTGCGCTTTCCAAAGAAAGGTTATCGTTTTCGCCAGTTTTTTCTCCCAAAGTTTGGTTTTCATTATTATTGGCTTTTTCTTTTTCTGTTTGGCTTTTAGCGGGTGCTGTCTTTTTTTGAGTAGCGATTTCGCTTTTTTGCGCAATTTTTGCGTTACGGGTTCGCGCGTAATAAATTCCGACATTCACGGTAAAAAGAATCATTACGACCACTGCCAAAATAAGATTTTTCTTCCAAATTTCCCGTTTTTCCAAACGAGAAGCATCATTAATAATCTTTTTATTTCTTACGCTTTTCCTTCCTTTTGCGGCCTTTCTCGAAGAAGTCGTTTTGCCTTTCGCTACCATTTTTTTGTTTTTGGGGAGTCGTTTTTCTTTTTTATTTTTTCTATTTTTTTTCTTGGCCATAAAAAAAAGATTGGATTAAAATCCCAACAGAAACAATTCATCGATTATAGGACTTGCGCGTTTGGGGTATTCAGGAATTAATTAAATAGTATTATAAACTAGCTATTCCAAATCAAATAATTGGTGCGTTATGGCAATATATAAACCATCCACCTGGTTTTGCGCATTCAGATGGTAGGCAACCACTTTTTTGTCATTGCCAATGCCAATTTTGGTATATTTTTCCTGGCTAAAAGATTGAGGGAGGTTGGTTCTCATCTGTTTTACTATTTGCTGCGTTTCCGCAAAATTAAACAGGGCCGTCCCTTTACTATAATCAAGAAAGTTTTTTACGGCAGCATTTTTGGTTATCTTCCCGCAACATTCCGTGGCTTCTTCGATATAATTTACCTGATTGGCCATCACTTCCCTCATACTTAATTCGTCCCGGTTATTAATTGCTTCTTCAAACGTGCTTTCAATATCCGCTTGCCGCAAATTTTTTTGCTCTTGAGCAAGCGCTTTTTTCGAATTATTATTTTGGATCTGTTTTCCCTCTTGTTGGGCTACCATTGCATTATTTTCCCCCGTTTGGTTGCGCAAACTTCTAGCAGAAGCTTCCATTTGCCCTTCGTTTTCTCCTAGATCATAGGCTGATTCCTGCCAATAATAAACGGCCGCCCCCATAAGCACTCCGCACAAAGAGACGAAAGCCGCCGTAACCACCAGTGATAATTTTTGGTTATCGAGTCGGTTACCCTTCTTTTTTGTTTTTGCCATAATTTCTTATTTTATTTTTATATATCGGGATAGTTACAAAACTCTTTTTTATTATAATTTGCTTCCTTACGCAGGCTAAGCGGCAATTAAATTTTGAGCCATCTAATCAAACAGCAAACTAACTTAGCAATTGCAATTTAAGCATAATAGAAATTTACCCGAATGAAAAATAATCAGCAATTATTTTTGTTGATTATTTCCGACCGTATAATTTAATATATTGTGCGACATTTAGCCTTGACTTTTCCTTTGTTTATTGTATAAATTCAAGTTCTTGCAATATAGAACATTTTTATGTCAAACCCGAGGAACGGAGCAGTGAAATGAGAAAGTTAAACTTTTCATTTTGTTTTATTCTCTTCATTTCGGGGATTAGTTTTGCGTTTGTTTTCGCTAGCTCGGCAGCCGGTTTTTCGGTTCCCGAGCGGATTGACTCTCGAGAAACCAGGGAGGTGCGGGTTTACTTGAAAACCCAATGCTTTGGCTTCTACGAGAAGGGCAGACTGGTTTTTTTCGGATCGGTCTGCACCGGAAAAAGGGGATGCGAAACACCAAGAGGGAAGTTTCGAATCTTAATGAAAGCAAAAGGATATGTGTCAAAGAAGTTTGGCTCTCCAATGCCCTTTGCTCTTCAGTTCAGTACTGGCGGTCATTTTCTCCATCAAGGAGAAGTCTGCCGGTATCCCGCGTCACACGGTTGCGTACGGCTTACGATGGAAGACGCCAAGCAAATCTTCGGCCTACTGAAAATTCACGACCCCGTAACCGTCACTGACTAATCCTCAAGGGACAGGCAAAAAGTCTGTCCCTTTTTTATATTATCGCTACTACCAATTTTTTTACTGCCTCCGGCAAGAGATTCAGATCTTTTATTTTTTCCGTAGGCACCTGTTGGACTTCATAAGTGCCCCGGTAATAATACTTTTTGTCGCCGGAGAATTCGGGACCGGTTCCCGTACCAATTTTTCCCCTCAGTCGTTCGCAAAGAAAAAAATATTCGCGTTGCTTCTTTCCGTAAACAATATGGCTGATTGCGGTAAAAAACTTTTTTGTTTCGACATCAATCCCCAGCTCTTCTCTGCATTCCCTGACCAACGCCTCTTCTTTCGATTCCCCCTCATCAATTTCTCCGCCCGGAAAAACCCAATAAATCCTCTCCTGAGTCACTCTTTTAATAAGGACAATGGAATTTCCCTCAAAAATTATAGCGCCAACGCGTTTTCTCATATTGATAATCTTAATTCTTTTACTATTTCATAATTTTATCTAAATATAAATAAAAGTAAGCAAAAATATTAAACAAAATAATGACTAAACTAAACAAAAAACGGGTAGGAATTTTTTCGTTAACTTGCGACGAAGGATGCAGCATCTACCTGACGGAGATCTTTAATCACAAGTTAGTTGAGTGGTTGGAAAAAATCGAGCTAGTCTATTTTCTTTCCGTCAAAGACAAAACCGAAATAGCGAATCTTGACGTGGCCTTGGTTGAGGGAGTGGTAACGAGCGAGCGAGACAAAGAAGATATCGAAAAAATCAGAAACAACAGTAAAATTTTAATCGCGATGGGGTCGTGCGCCATTACCGCCCTGCCTTCCGGCCAAAGAAACACTTTTTCGGAAGAGCAAAAAGAAGACATAAGGGAACATTTGGAAAAATACAAATTTTTGCCCAAGGCTCTTGCCCTAAAAGAAGTGGTTAAGGTAGATGACGAAATACCGGGTTGCCCCATCGATACGAACAATTTCATAGCAGTTTTTGAAAAATATCTTTAAAAGATTTTTGCTCCTGTAAAATAATTTCATTATAATAAAAAATAATTAAAAAATTTACCAGTCTAATGCCTCAAACAGAAAATAAAAATAAAATCAAGGGAATTTTATCTATTATCGGTTTTTTTGCGTTTTTGCCTGTTTTGTCTCCCTCTGCCTACGCCCAAATCCAGTCTCCGAATATTACCGGCAACACCACTACTGCGCCGGATTCTTCCACCGTCACGGCCAACGGCCAAGTGAAATTGGAAGACGGTTTTAGCGAGAAATACCAAGAGTTTCTCAAAAACCTGCCGGTTGATTTGGCTTTCCAAAGCGACGAGAACTTCGTTGACGCTCCTTTGTACTTTGCTCCACCCCTTTCCAATATAGGGCTTACCACTAAAAGCGACAAGCAAACGCTTCAGGGCGGAGAAAATTTAAACATTGCGGGAAAACTGACCTTCGGTTTTGAAGGGGATAAAGTAAATAACGTTGCCCGGGAAGCCTGCCAAAAAGAGATTAAAAATAACAGCCATTGCGGCGATTTAAACCTTTATTACTCGGCCTTAGAATTGAAAAAAGTAAACGTTTTCGGGCAAATATTCCGCCGGGATCCCAAGAGCGATAAGGGAGATTTTTTGGTAGACGAATTTTACGCTTTGGAAAACAAAGATTTAAAAAATGGGGAGTATTTAGACTTCAACGTCAGCTGGCCAGTACCCAAAAATATCGAGAGCGGCAACTATTATCTATCCCTTTACGTAAACTCGGACAAAAAGTTTGACTTGCTCGGATTGCCCATTGTTGCTATGAGCGAAGCGGCCCGGTCTGATTTTGAAGTCAAATCCAATACAAAGGAAGTGTCTCTCGATAAAGACAACATTAAGATAAACAACACCGCTTACGCTTACCGTCGGCCCGCCCCTACCGTAGAGGGCGAGAAAATCAACGTTACCGTTCCGTTAAAAAACGGATTTGACGTAGAAAAAGAAGTAAAAATTAAATACGAATTGATGCGTTGGGGGCAAGTTGACCCCCGGGATATTTTGGAAACAAAAGACGAAACTCGGGAATTAAGCGCCGGTTCAGCAGATAATCTAAACTTTTCTTTCAGCCCGAATGATTCGGATAGCGTGTACAATTTGAAAATTACGGCGGTTTCCGACGACGCCAAGTCGGTGGCTAATATTCGTTTTGTGGCCGAAAGCAAGAACCGCGGTATTTTTCGGCAATTTGCCCTCCTGGCAGATACTCAGCATAATCGTTATTTCCCTTATTTCTGCGTCCGGGATGCCCAATGGCAAGGAGCTTTTAACGGCAAGGTGAAGATCTCGGTGCTTGATTGGAGCGGTACGCCGCTTGCCAACCACGAGGAAACCACCCGCCTTATCCCGGAAGACAATTGTTTTGTTTGGAAAAACGGTCCGGTTGATTTGGGTACGGGCTCCAAGAAAATACTGGGAGAAATTTTCAACGACAAAGGCATTTTGGTTGACCGAGCCGAATTGGTGTACGAATCAGGTTCAGACGCTAAAGCCGAAGCCGCTTCCGCCAAAACCGGAAAAACGGCGGGAGAAAAATCTTCTCCCAAAAGCAAAGTGCTCCTTGGCGCCGTCGTGATCATCTTGGTCTTATCGATTATTCTTATAATCATAGGCGGACTAATAATTTTGAAAACTAACTGGCAGAAAAATGAAAAAAAATGATTCAAACTGGATTTCTAGCATTTGGCTTTATGCTTTTTCCGTAGTTCTTCTAGCCGTCTTTTCAACCGACATCACCCAAGCGGGAGAATCCCTAAAAACCGTTTCCGGAGAAATCCAAGCGTTCGGAGCATATATGTCCACTGAAAGTTCCGGTGAAAAACAAATAAGCTCCGGCAACTATATGAGTTATGGCGAGCAGTGTGTAAAATGGGGTCCAGGAGGTCCTCCGGTTGTGGCAGGAAGAGACGATTACGGAAATACCATTACCCTACCGGGAACAGGGATTTGCGAAAAATACGAGAATCTGAGCTACGCTTCTATGTTTGGTCAGCCTTGGTTAAGCGGAAACGTGTTAGTTATTCCACAAACAGCGGGCTGGTACGCCTACGTACAATTTGACGATGACGGAAACGTCGTTAACTGGTGGCACAATGCTCTTTGGGCTTTTGCTCCGGGAACTCCCTACGACGCGGCCAGCAGAAGTATTTGTGCGGGAGATGACAATTCCTGTAAAGATGAAACTTGGGCCAATCTAATTATTAATTTGCCTAAAAAAACAAGTTGCGATTTCCAATGCGCTCATAAAGACAGTTATAAGTACACTTTCCGTTACGAAACTAAAAAGCAGGGAGATTGGAACTTGTGCGATGAAAAGGCAGTAAATAAATGTGAGGATATACGCTTACAATTTACACCCGAAGCCGAATGGTTTGGCGAACTTAAACATGTTTGTATTTTTAAAGAAGGGGGACAAAAGATTTATACAATTAATCTTCCTTCCCCTCCCACTAATTTGCTCGCGTGCGCGGATCAGGCTTCCTGCTTAAGTCAAGCCAACGAATACAGTCTTACTCCCACCACTTTCGGTCGGGGCGTCCAGAAAACTCCGGAGGGATTCGTAGCAGCCACCCAAAATTCGCTTACCGGAAACGACGATAGTATCGAGTGCTCCGGGGGAGATTGTATTCCTTACGCTAGCGGTAATTTTGTTCTTTCGGCTACCGCCCCCGAGACTCCTTACTTCGGCCAATGCCGAGGCCAAGCGGTCAGCGAAACATTGGACGGCAAGACCATTACCGCCCCAGAAGTAACCATTAATACCGCCGAAGCCAAAGTGCCGGCAATCAAAAACGATTTAAGCATTAACGTCATCAACCGCCCGCCGGTAGCGACTGTTACCTTTGCCAAGAATCCAATCAGCTCCAACGAAGAAGTAGATGTTTACTGCGATATAGTTGATCCGGACGAATGTAGCGACAAGATCGCTAGCGTTAAATGGACCTGCGTCGATTCCACCGGCACCCAAAGAGATTGTTCCATTTATAACGCTTCCGGAATAATCGGCACTTCTTTCACCGAGCAAATTCCCGCCGCTTTGCAGAGCAATCCTTATCGGGCCACGGCTAAATTTAAGGCGCACAAGGAAGGCGCTTACGCTGTGGTTTGCGAAGGCCAGGATAACGATACCAACATTCCTCTTCGGGGAGAGGTCGGAGTAGCCGGTATTCAAGTGGGGAATGGTGTTCCCATTCCCGGAACCACCGATGAGGGAGTGATCGGGGCCAGCGCCAAATATTGCACAATTTTAGCAAACGGAGGTTCCAACAAAGCGCTTTGCGGTAAGAGCGCCAATGTCAATCACAAGGCTTTGACTTACGGCATTAATGTCAGTGAATATCAGTGGAAATGCGGCGAAGAAGCCGGAGAAGAATGGAAGAGTAGCGGTGTAAAAGACGATTATACTTGTTCTTATGATAGCACCGGCAATTATTTGGCAAATCTACGCGTCAAAGACCAGGATACGGGAAACTGGTTCAACTGTTACTCGGATGAAAAGAATAAAGTTAAAGTAACCGATACTAACAGCTGCAAGGTAACCGCTAGAAAGTTAGACAGCCAAAACGAATTCTCCGATACGCCCTCCGTGAAGATGGGCGATACGCTTGAAGTAAAAGCGGAACGAGAGTGTTTGGAAAGCGGCGAAGCCAAATGGACGCTGACTGACGGCACAAAACTGGACGAAAAAGGTGATATTCTTAAAGTAAAATTCGATTCGAGCGGGCCAAAAACCATCAAAGCCACTATCGGTTCCACCGCCTGCCAACCCTTGAATATAGATATCAAAGAATCGGTAAATTGGGCGTTGGAATAAGTATAGCACAGCGACTCCAAAACCCTCCTTTTACTCTTAACTTCGGCTTGCTTGCGAAAAAAGCGTGATTTTTGCTTTCAAACTTAAAATTTCAAACTAATAATTATGCACTCTTGTAACCTAGACATCGACATAAACAAATTGTCCAAAATTGAAGGGCACGCTGATCTTGATATAAAAATCAGAAACGGAAAAGTAGAGGACGTAGTCCTCAAAGTAATGGAGAATGTCCGTTTTTTCAACCAAGCCGTTCAGGGAAAGCCCTACGCGGGCGTTCCTCAATTGGTTTCTCGCATTTGTGGCACTTGTTCCATTGCTCACCTCACCGCCTGCATTGAGGCAGTGGAAAAAACTTTGGATATCGTACCTACCGAGCAAACTATGCTACTCCGCAAGCTCACTATGTACAGCCTGATGATTCGCGACCACGCTTTGCACCTTTATTTTTTCACCCTGCCGGACCTTTTTGGCTTGGATTCAATTCTCGACTTGCCGGATGACAAAAAAGAACTGATCCACGAAGCCTTACATATCAAAGAAGCTGGCAATAATTTATCCAACTTAATCGCCGGTCGGGCCGTCCACGCCCCCTTTGAACAAGTGGGAGGATTTTCCAATGAGGTGGACAACAGTAAAATTCCAGCTATGATCGATGAACTAAAAAGTATCCGGCAATACGCCTTCAACCTGGCAGATATTTTTTATAATTGCGATTGGGAATTTAAAAGAAAAACCAATTTCGTCGCTATCGTAACTCCGGATTTTTCCTTTTTAGAGGGAAAAATACAATCTACCACGGGAGCAGTGGTCGAAGAAAAAGATTATTGGGACCATTTGCACAACGTGGTTTTACCTTATTCGCAAGCCAGCGGCTTCGAATTTGAAGGCAAGGAATACATGGTAGGTTCTTTGGCAAGAATTAACCTCAACAAAGAAAAGTTACACCCGAACACCCAAAAAGACGCGGCGAAATATCTTGCATTATTTCCTTCAGAGAATGTTTATCACAACAACTTGGCCCAAGCTATTGAAATAATCCATTCTATCGACCATTCGATTGAACTTTTGAAAAACAACACATTTACGAAAGAAGAACCCGTGAAACCCGCCAAGCTGACCGGCGAGGGGGTAGGCGCGATCGAAGCGCCTCGCGGCACCCTTTACTACTGGATGGCTATCGATGAGGGAAAAGTACGTTATTTGAATTTAGTGATTCCTACGGCGCAAAACTTAATTAATATGCGCGAAGACATCAAAGAGATAGTTGTTGGCTGTTGCGCTTCAGACGTGTCCGAAGATAAGTTAGAAGAAAAAATTCGTAAAGAAGCGGAAAAAATTATCCGGGCTTACGATCCTTGTATGTCCTGCGCCTCCCATTTTTTGAGAGTGAATTTAATTTCCTGAATTTCATTTTAAAAAGTTTTTATAACTTTTTTATTAGCTTAACTAGTTGATCCAAAGCGTCTTTTTTATCAATTTTGTCCGGCACGCCGAAAATCACTACTTTTTTAAGCTCGCCTATCTTTTGGAGCAGCTTTAAGTTAAATCCCAGGTCAAAATCGTGGGCGGAGTAGATTTTGTCTAGTTGAATTTTTTCAAGGTCTTCAATAATTCGGATTTTGTCTATGCCAAAGGCCGTATCAATTATACAAAGCTTGCCATTTTCCGGCTGCAAATTTTCGTTGGGATCTTGAATGACAAAATCAATTTCGGGAAATATTTTTTGGAGCTTTGGCAATAACTTGATGGGTAAGTTATCAAACTCCAGCAGGGGATTCCCAAAAACGTAGATGGTTTGTTTCATAATTAAAAAAATTTAAGGGTGCCGTTTCGTCGAAACGTGCACCCTTCTTTATAACACATACCCTTCTCTCTTAACAAATTCTTGGGTCCATTCCTTGAACCTCCAAAACGAAGAATAATCAATAAATCTTGCAGATTCGCAAGCCCTAACGAACCTTTGATCATTTACTTGCTCCCCAAGAAGATATCTCTTGACTTCTTCGCCGAGCTCGCTTTCGCTAGCTACAATAGAGGAATAGTGAACCCAATATTTCTTTCCCGGTTCTATTTCCTCACCGCGAATTACCGAAACGAGGCCTTTGACTACCACTTTGAGGTCTCTGTTTACGTAAACAGCGGCTACGGGAAAAACACTTTCCACAACAACAGGGATCAGGATGTGAGAAAAAAATATCTTCTGAGCACGTTTTTCTGTCAAATGCAGCGGTTCCTTTAGAGATTCCACCTGAACAGAAACGCTTTTGAAATGCGGTTCTCCTCCAAAAAACTCTGCCACGACAGTTTCGTCAATAAAATTCTTGCCAAATTTGGTTGCCAGCGCCATAATCTGCAGGTACTTGCCGTCCGAAACCGTTAGATTTTTCACAAAATCGCCAAAATCGATATCGGCCTGGCAGTTTTTCACCATTTCAGCGACGTATTCGTAATTAGTTGTTATCAATTTGCTTTGAGTAGGCAAGCAACTTGTCATGATTCTTCCCAGCAACAACAACCCTTTCTTGGTTATAAAGAGCTCTCTCATAATTACCTCCTTTTTTGAGTGTCTCTATCCTTATACCGGAAAATTATATTAAAACAAAACAGCCGCGGGCTTTTAGGCTGGGCGGCTGTTTATTTCCGTATCCGGAAAAACATACTTTCTCTTTAATTTTTAATATTTAATTACATTTTCACCTTTTCCAGTTTACCTTTCAGATCCTCGTCGGAAACATCTTTATTGTGGCTTTCTTTCGCGTGTTTCTTGGCAATTTCCATTACTTCCGCTTCGTTGTGACTCTGCACCGAGAAGCCACATTCCGGAGCACAAGATATTTTTTTTAATTCGCCTTCCATCACCTTCACCCCCTCTCTAATGTTTTATTTCTTATAATATTATAACTCCGGAATTTAATTCTTTAAATCCCATAATTAATTCCCGTTCCTGGTCGTCACGATTTCTTTCCAAGGCCCGTTCGGCACCTCGTTTTCGTTAACAAATTGCCAGTCAACCACATCGATGCCAGAAATTCCCAAAAAGTCGCGCACCGCCGGAGAAACATCTAAACCCGCCTCGCTTTTTTGAGTATTTTGGGGGCGATTGTTTCCAAAAACATACTTCCAATCATCTTCACCAAAAGGCCCGGCATCTTCCCACTGGGCATAAACATTTAGGCCGTTCTTGGATATTTTAATCCACCGATTTTTGCACATCGACTCTTTCTCTCCCCAAACTTTTTCTCCTTCCCAGTAAACCAAGTCGTAAGCTTGGGGTTTTCGGTCTCCCTGGGAATCAAAATCATTATATGGCAGCGCGAAATAGAACGGATTTTCTTTAGGTTTAAAATCTGCCGGCCAAGAACCATTGCGGTTGTCGGGATCATCTGTTCCGCCAAAATGTTCCGCCCATTTTTCGTCCCAGGCACTGGCCGAATTAGCAATAAAATCATTGGCACGACTTGCCCCCTCTCCCACCCAAAAGAAACTGACGATAATGTCTTTGTGCACTGGAAACGGACTGGCCAACTGCTCTTTGCTCGGGCTGGAAGAAATTTTATCGCCAGGAGCAGCCTGATTATTGCCGGCATAATTTTTAAACAAAAAAATGATGACCCCAACGGTGGCGATTATTGCAAAAACCGCCAAACCGAATCTTAGATATTTCATATTTTCTAAACAATTAATTTTTTATTTGAGTGATAATAATAAAAATAACACCTTTTTTTACTTTTATAATCCCAATTCTACTTTCCCTGTAACCACAGTGAGCTACTTTAAATATATGTTAGACTAAATAAATGAATAAAATTAATGATGAACAATTGGTGGCGCGATTTTTAGCCGGGGAAGACGAAGCTTTTGAGCAGCTGGTAAAGAGACATCTTAAGCCCATTTATAATTTTTTATACCAGCTAACAAGAGATTATTCGGCTTTAGACGATCTTTCCCAAGAAACATTTATTAAAGTTTGGAAAAACATCGCCCGCTTTGACCAAAACAGGAGTTTTAAAGCTTGGATTTTTTCGATTGCTAGAAACACCGCGTATGACTTTCTGAAGAAGAAAAAAAGCCTCCCTTTTTCCTTTTTTAAAAACGCGGAAGGGAACAACAAACTGGACCAAATAAGTGATGGCCGACCATTGCCGGACAAAATAGCCGAGACTAAAGACCTCGGAAAAAACTTAAGAGAAAAACTAAAAAACATCCCCACCCGTTATCGGACAATTTTGTTGCTGCATTACAAGGAAGAATTTTCTTTAAATGAGATAGCAAAAATTATCAATAAACCCCTCAATACGGTTAAAAGCTACCATCGAAGGGCGCTTTTAAAATTAAAGGATAGCGTAGGAATATAAGTTGCTATCTTTTTGTTGCGAGCAGAGCTGCAACCTTTTCCTTTACCTAATCGTATTAATTAACAAGGGATCAATTGCCCGCCCGCCTTGTTCTGCTAGCGGGTAGGGCAATCCCTGCAACAATTAACTATGAACGGTTAAATGAACCGATCTTTCAAGAAAATTAACGAACTGGAACCACCCTCACAATTAGAAGGGGTGATTCTGCGTCGTATCGGTCAAGAGAAAAGCAAACAGGTCAAAAAAAGACTAATACTGTCTTATTTTGGTTTGCTCGCTTCCACCACTGCTTTTTTTTACACCGTGCCTGTTTTCGGCAACAGCTTAATGAAATCTGAATTTTGGGATATGGCTCACTTGGCTTTTTCCGACATTATGATTGTTGCCAAAAATTGGAATGATTTTTCCTTGTCCCTGCTAGAAACTTTTCCTACGGTAAATATTATTGCCATATTATTGCCAATTTTTACCTTATTATTATCTTTCAGCTTATACCTGGACTTGGACAACAAGGGGAATCACAAGTATATTTAACCCGATTTATCCTTTAAATTACTAACCTATGGCTAAAATGGAAGAAATAATTAAATCGAAAAATTTTAAAATCATTGCGCTTGTTATGGGAATCATTATAATTGCGCTTGTCAGTTTTGATATCGGTATGAAAGTAGGTTTTCATAAAGCTAAATTCTCTTACACTTGGGGAGAAAATTATGAGCGCAACTTTATGCCTCCCGGACTACCCCCGGGACCAATGGGGTTTTTCCCCGGATTCGATGAAGGACGGGGATACCGAAATGGACACGGACTGGCTGGCACGATAATTTCAATTGCTGAAAACAGTTTAATAATTAAAGACAGAGACAACAAAGAAAATACTGTCGCAGTAACCGATAAGACCATCATCCAACGCCGGCACGAAAACCTGCAATTGACCGATCTCAAAGCTAATGATCAAGTGACTATCCTCGGCAGCCCCGACGACAACGGCGTAGTTAACGCAAGCTTTATCCGGGTTTTTAACAATAACGAAAAAAACTAAAAAATAAATATAATGAGCAAAAAAACGATTTATATTGCCGTGATTGCGTTAGCTTTGATTAGCGGAGGATATTATTGGTACACCCAGTCAAGATCAAGCAATAATCAGGCCCAATACGTTACTGCGACAGCCGAGAAGGGCACAATTACAAACTCCGTATCCGCCAGCGGAAATATTGTAGTTGACCAAAGCGCTACGGTTGATCCGACAATCACGGGAACGGTAGCCGGCCTCTCGGTCCAAGTGGGAGACAGCGTGCAACAAGGCCAACACCTTTTTGACATAATTAATGACGATTTAAGTGTTAGCGTTGCTAAGTCTGAAGCTTCCTTAAAACAATCGAAGAGTTCTCTTGAATCCGCCGAGGCCAACGAGAAACAGGCCATAGCCGATCTGAGCTCGGCCAAACATAAAAACAAGGTTACCCCGGAAAGCTACACTAAAAGGCAGATTACCGCGATGGAAGAAAAATTAGATGCCGCCGGGAAATCGGTAACCGCAGCAGAGCAATCTTTGCAAGCCACTCAGGCCGATCTCGATAACCAGCAATCGAAAGCTGCCGAAAGGCAAGTAACCGCTCCCATTAGTGGAACGGTTAACGAAGTAAACATAAAAAACGGGGACGACCTGGGCAAGACCAATACGGGAACCACAAAATTATCCCCCATCATAATTGGCGATTTAAATACTCTAAAAGCCAAAGTACAGGTCAACGAGGTAGACATCCCCAACGTCAGCACCGATCAAAAAGTTATGCTTAAATTTGACGCAATCGAAGGGTTTACCGCCACCGGAAAAGTGGAAAAAATAGATTCTTTGGGCGCTATTACCCAAAACGTTGTCACTTACAGCGTTACCATTGGTTTTGATTCCCTAGACAATCGCATTAAGCCGGGAATGAGTGCTTCCGCTTCTATTATTACCGGGGTGAAACAAGACGTAATAACCGTGCCCAACAGCGCAATCAAGACCCAAGGAGGAAGCAGTTACGTAGAAATTTTAAACGAAGGCAACTCCCCTAAACAAGTGAATGTGGAAATCGGCATCGCAAACAACACCGATACTGAAATCGTAAGCGGAGTGAGAGAAGGAGACAAAGTCGTAACCCAAACGATTAATAGCTCAAATACCAACACCAACTCAAGCTCCACCACTAATAGAAGCGGGGCAGGGGGACTGAGAATTCCCGGATTTGGTGGAGGACCGAGAGACTAGATATTAATTTCAAATTAAAAATTATTCCCGTGATCTACTAATTAAGATTGCTTTATGATCAAATGTAGTAATTTAACCAAGGTTTATAAAAATGGCGATGTCGAGACGGAAGCTCTCAAGGGAGTTTCTTTCAAGATCTATAAAGGAGAATTTGTCGCCATAATTGGCCCGTCCGGATCAGGGAAATCAACCCTAATGCATATTTTAGGCGCTTTGGATGTTCCCACTAGCGGCAAATATTACTTAGACGGCCAGGAAGTTTCTCAATTAAAGGATGATCAGCTGTCCGACCTGCGCAGGAATCGAATTGGATTTGTTTTCCAATCTTTTAACTTGTTGCCCCGGACTACGGTGCTAAGAAATGTAATCCTGCCCCTTCTTTATTCGGGAATATCCATAAAGGAACGGGACAAAAGGGCGCGCGAGGTGTTGAAAAATTCAGGAATGGAAGAAGAAAAGTTCTACGATCGTTTTTCCAATCAAATGTCAGGCGGACAAATTCAACGGGTGGCAATCGCCCGGGCCTTGATTAATAATCCGGCGATCATTTTGGCGGATGAGCCAACCGGGAACCTAGACACAAAAAACAGCCATTTGGTGATGAAAGCATTTCAAAAACTTAACAAAAAGGGTCATACGATTATTGTAATCACCCACGAAGACGAGGTGGCCGCTTTCGCAAAAAGAGTGATTGCAATCAGAGATGGGGAGATAGAGAAAGACAGCAAAAATTAAATTTATAATAGATTGTAAATTGATAAGTATTAATGAGGATTGGAAATTATGATCATCGATTTATTCAAGGAAACAATTTGGTCACTCTCTGGAAATAAAGCCCGTTCAGGACTAACAATCTTGGGTATCGTAATCGGAATCGCTTCGGTTATCACTATGGTAGCTATCGGTCAGGGAGCGCAAAACTCCATCGAAAAGAATATTCAATCGATTGGTTCCAATCTGATAATAGTCAGCCCCGGCGCCGGGCGCGGCGGGCAAGTGAGCGCGGGAAGAGGCAGTGCCCAAACATTGACCCTGGAAGACTCCAATGCCATTAAGAGCGAAATACCGAATATAACCGGAGTGGAACCCGAAAACAGCCGACGATACCAAATCACTGCCAAAGGCAACAACACCAACACTCAAGTCATCGGCACTGTACCGGATTACTTGATCGTGAGAAATGTTAAAATTGACTCCGGCTCCTTTATTACTGACCAGCAGGTGAGAAGTTCCGCAAAAGTAGCTGTATTGGGATCAACCGCCCGGGACGACTTATTCGGAGAAAATACCAATCCGATAGGACAGAGCATTCGCATCAAAAACACCGATTTTCAAGTTATCGGCATAACACAAGTCAAAGGAGGATCGGGTTTTAACAATCTAGACGATTCGGTTTATGTTCCCTTGGCCTCCTCCCAACATTATCTGTCAGGAGATAACTTTCTTTCCACTATTGGTGTTGCTGCCGCCGACCAAAATTCTATGTCCGCCGTGCAGCAACAAATCAACGACTTACTGCTCTCGCGACACAAAATCGAAGATCCGACTCAAGCTGATTTTAGTCTCATCAACCAAACCGATATAATTTCCACCGTTACCAGCGTAACCAATACTTTCACAATTTTGCTCTCCTCTATCGCCGGTATTTCCCTTTTGGTCGGCGGAATTGGCATTATGAATATGATGCTTACGACGGTTACTGAGAGAACCCGGGAAATTGGCCTCCGAAAAGCGGTTGGGATAAGAAAAATTTACATAAATTTGCAATTCCTCTCAGAAGCGGTAGTCTTGACTTTCTCTGGCGGCGGAGTAGGAATTCTCTTGGGATGGATCGCCTCCCTTGGATTATCGAGTTTTTTACAACTTTCCACCCAAGTTACCCTGTCTTCCGTCTTGTTAGCTTTTAGCGTATCCGCCGGGGTGGGAATTGTTTTTGGTTTTTATCCCGCTCGCCGGGCCGCAAATTTAAGCCCGATTGAGGCACTGAGGTACGAATAAAGAAATGCGATAACCAAGATATAAAAACTAAGAGCTACGACTAAAATGTTAAAATCACAGGATTTAAGTTTTAAGATTCGAGTTGTAGTTATTACATTTTATATATTAGCCTTAAGTTAACAAAACTATGACCAACAAAAACCAATTAATCGCCGGTATTATGATCACGGTCGTCATCGCCGGCGGAGGCGCTTTTTATGGAGGTATCCAGTACGAAAAAAGCAGCTTGACAAAACAGGGACTTTTGCGCCAAGAACCAAGGACGGGCGGCGGGCCCAATCAATTTGGGGCAGGGAACAGACAGCCAAACCAGGGAGGCCGCCAATTCGGAGGTCCCGGCGGCGGGCCCAATGGCAGCGCCGGCGACTTTGCGACTGGCGATATTATAGGGAAGGACGACAAAAGTATCACCATCAAAACCCGAGACGGCAGTTCTAAAATTATTTACTTTTCCGACTCCACGACCATCGGAAAATCCGCTCAAGGCAGCGTTTCCGATCTGAATAACGGCGAGCAGGTCCTGGTAAACGGAAAAAGTAACCCCGATGGCAGTCTTTCTGCCCAAAATATCCAAATAAGACCTGCCGGGAGCGAAGTTCGTCCCAATCAGCAACCAGGCCAATAAAAAATAATATGCCAAAATTAAAGCCAACAATAAAAAATTATAAAGCTCTTCATTGGATTGTTCCAACCATATTCGTTTTGTGCGTACTTACCCCATTGCATATAACTTTCTCCCAGGAAGCAGGGTGGAACCCTAACGCAATCGGCAGCGCCCTAGGAGGAAAAGGATTACCCGATCCGCGAGGCGGTCTTTTCACTATCCTGCTAACTTTTATCAACTGGGCAATAATCATAATCGGACTTTTGGGAGTAATCGCTTTTATTTATGGCGGTTTTGTCTATCTTACCGCCCAAGCGGAGAGCAGAAAATTGGAACAAGCCAAAAAAATTATTATCTACGCGGTAGTCGGCATCGTAGTAGCCATCCTAGGATTGGTTGCAGTAAGGACTATCGATAGCCTTATGCGGGGCAATGTCGGCGCGGGGAGTGTCGGTTCTTCCTCTCAACAAGGAAATTCTCTAAATTCGGGCAGTCCGAACTCAGGCTCACCGGGAATAAATCACCCAAACGGTAACGGGGGTAATGGTTGGAGAGGTTCCGGCGGAAATGGAGCAATGGGTAATGTTACCGCAGGAAAAATTGTTTCGATCGAAGGCAGCAAGATTACTGTTGAAGAAACAGCCGGTCAAACCAAGATAGTCGAAGCCGCTTCTTCAACCATAAGCAAGTCGGTAAAAGGAACAACTGCCGACCTAAAAATCGGAGTACCGGTTATGGTCTCCGGCCAAACAAACCCGAATGGCAGTCTTTCGGCGGGAAATATCCGCATTAACCCGATTGCTCCGGGATCCCGGCCCGGCGATAACAATGGAAGCGCCCCTCCCAAAAATGACAACCGGGAACCGAGGATCGGGCAACCTAGAGATGACAACCGGGGTTTTATTTTTGGAGAAATCACTTCCACCGACAGTAGCAACATAACGGTACAAGACCAAAACGGTAATGTGAAAACAATCAATGTCCCTGCTACTGTCCAAATCTCCAAAACCGAAAACGCTTCTATCGCTGATTTAAAAACCGGAGAAGTTATTTTTTCTAACGGAAGCAATAATCCTGATGGCAGCCTTTCTGCGCAAGACATCCAGGTAAGACCGGTGGGAAACTAAACCTTACCAACTAGGCCACCCGCGATAAGGATACTACCCAATAAATTTTATTAGGTTTAATATCCATTAACAAAATTCATTTAATGTTCCCAAATAAAACAGAAGCTTCATGTTAAAAAAGTTTCTATTGAATCACAAAGAGATTTGGAAGGACAAAAGTTTTATAGCTTCGGCGGTTTTGAGTTTATTGTTTCTTGCGTTGAGTCTTTTCATAAACTACCATGCGGGGGTTTATGCCAACTCCAGCCAAAGCAATTCGGTGAGCGATATCCTGCTTGACCATCTGCCAATTTACAACGTTGATTTTATCTTCTTTGAGGGGTTTTCTTTGCTTCTGATTTCAGTCCTTTTGATAATTATCTACAAACCCCGCACGATCCCTTTTACCCTAAAAAGTTTATCGCTTTTTATTTTTATCCGATCAATATTTATTACGCTTACCCACTTGAAAGAATTTCCCCAACGAGCGTTTTTGGATCCCAACAATATATTTCAAAACGTCTTTACTTTCGGGGGAGACCTCTTTTTTTCGGCTCACACGGGCTTGCCGTTTCTTATGGCCTTGCTTTTTTGGAAAGACAAAAGACTGCGCCTCCTCTTTTTGACTGCCTCCATATTTTTTGGCGTTAGCGTCTTATTGGGTCACTTGCATTATTCAATCGATGTTTTTGCCGCTTATTTTATTACCTACTCGATTTACAAAATTACCCAAAGTATTTTCAGAAAAGACTATAATTATAGCGGACTCTAGTCCAAAAAAACAAAAAGCGCCGGCGGTTTGCCCGAGGCGCTTTAATTTTTTACCCCGATTTTTTCTGACCAAAGTCAGAAGTATCCCAGTTGCTCGATTACCAAATTGAAGACCCCCCGGAACTCTTCAACTAATTTCGGCTCTTTCCAGTCTAAGCCAGCCACCAGCCAACGCAAAAAATAGAGAAACAGAGTGAAAATCACCACTCCTACCAAGAAGCTCCACTTGTTCCTTCTAAAAAGACAGTCTTCTAGATTCCGATACGCTTCATTCATGGCTCCCTCCTTACCACGTTATTTATGGATTATAAAGACTTTTGGTTTCTTGACAATGTAGTGTAAATATATATATTCTTCAAATAATTCAGCTTGTATAGTCCTTGAGCCGGTGACTCCCGCAAAATTGCAAACCGCCAGACGCTCCGACTAATCTGTTTTCTGTATCCGCCACGTACAGCGCTTGGTTGTCGGTAAGCGCGATTACCGGTTCCTGAAAGCGGTATTTTTTAAAATTAATGACCTCTCTTTTGTTTTCCTCGGAAAAATGAGGGAAAATCAAAAAGGGCGTAAAATTAAAACTTCCCAAAACACGCAATTCGATATCGTTCACATCCCCGTCTTTGCCCCAGCCAGCAATTTCAATGTCCGGTCCCGCCAAAATGCTGCCGGCACTTACCCCTAAATAGAATTTATTTTTATTCACGGCGTCCATTAATATTTTTTCCATGCCGGTAAATCGCATCCGGCCAAGAATATGATAAGTATTGCCGCCACAGACGTAATAAATATCATATTCAGGATATTTTTTGTACAGGTCATCTTTGGCAATGTTTATTTCCTCGATTTTCACTCCTAAACCTTCCAATTCTTCTTTTGAATTATTGACATAAATTTGTTCTTCTTCGCTTTCGACACAAGTAATCAGTGCCGCAGTTTTATTGTCTGTTCTGTCAAATTGGCTTACAAAAAACTGCTTTATTTTTTTATTGGCAAGACCCGAAGAAGTTAATAGCAACTTCATAATTTATCCTTAACTATTTGTCATTTATCCTTAATTTTCATTTAATCTTTCCTATTGAACGCCCATACCGATACAGTGATCATCAGCAACGAAAACACCAACAGGAAAACCGCGTCAATATAAATTGAATGGAGTGCCAACCTGGCAATAACCTTCGGATCGATTTGGGTTCCCAAAATTATTTGCCTCGCGGCATCCACTCCATAAGTCAAAGGGTCAATTTTAGACAGAATCACCATCCAATTCGGCACCGAGGTTAACGGAAAAAAAGCTCCCGACAAAAAGAACATCGGAAAAATAAAGATCTGCATCAACACGCCAAAACTCTCCATGGATTTCATAATGGAAGCGATGACCAAGCTCATACCGGAGATAGCGAAAGAAAGCAACAGCATAAACAAAAAGAGCCGTAAGACAATCAAAGGGTGGATGCTCAAACCGATAAAGGGCGCGATTAGAAGCAAAATAAGCGCTTGGGTTGAGGCGATCGTGGTCGCCCCCAAAGCTTTTCCCAGGACAATCGCGGAACGTGGCACCGGTGCCACCAAAATCTCTTTCAAGAAGCCGAATTCTCGGTCCCAAACCGTAGAAATACTGGAAAAAAACGCGATACCCATCACATTCATTGCGATAATCCCCGGATACATAAATTTCAAGAAATCAATCCCCAAGTTGCTGGAGGCCAACGGCCCACGCAAACCCGCGCCAAAAATCACCAAAAACATAACCGGCTGGAAGAGAGTCGAGAGAATTCTCGCCCGATCCCTGGTGTAACGAATTATCTCCCGTTCCCAAATTGTGATAACTGATTTAATAAAATACATTAAGTTTAATTTGAAGTTTGAAATTTAAAATTTGCCTGCCTACCGGTAGGCAGGAATTGAATTTGAAATGAATAAATTTTAATAGTCACCGCTTCTTTACACTGTTTTTAAATTAAAACTTATTTCAAATTTCAAACTTTAAATTTCAAATTAATAGGCTATCTTCTCCGGTGCACCCTCATCATTTCCCGCATTCTATCCTTAGGGGAAGACTCCTCCTCTCGGATTTTCCGGCCCGTCAGCGTCAAAAATACGTCTTCTAAGGTGGGTTTACGCAGCTCAATCGCGTCTATTTTTGTCACCAAGTCATTAAAGAGCCGCGGCAAAAACTTTTCCCCGTCCGAAACTTCGATTTGCAATTTTTCGCCTTCTTCTTTGACTTTTATTTTATACTTATTCTTTATTTCCTCTTTTAATTTAGCTTTTTCCTCGCTTTTAAACTGAATAATATCTCCTCCCACTTTCTTTTTGAGCTTTTTGGGAGTATCGAGGGCGATTACTTTTCCTTGATCAATTATAGCAATTCGGTCACAGTATTCCGCCTCGTTCATATAGTGGGTGGTCATAAAAATGGTCATCTGTTGAGTTTCTCGCAATTTCAGTATGTATTCCCAAATATGCGCTCTAGTTTGCGGATCTAACCCTAGTGTCGGTTCATCCAAAAACAGGACTTTGGGATAGTGGATAAGACCACGGGCAATTTCCAATCTTCTTTTCATCCCGCCCGAGAAGGATTCAACTAGACTGTCTCGGCGATCCCAAAGTTCTACTAGGTCCAATACTTCTTTCACTCGCCGAGTATACTCTTTTTTGGAAAGGCCATACAACCGGGCGTGAAAAACTAGATTTTCCTTCGCTTTCAAACGGTCATCCAGCGACGGGTCTTGAAACACTAAACCGATCGATCTTCGCACTTCATCAGTGTCGCCGGTTACGTCAAAATTATTGATTACCGCTTTGCCCGACGTTACTGTTATCAAAGTCGAAAGCATATTGATTGTGGTGGATTTTCCAGCGCCGTTCGGACCCAAAAATCCAAAAATCTCTCCTTTCTTGACCTCGAAAGAAATATTGTTAACTGCCGTAAAATCACCGTATTTTTTGGTTAATTTTTTGACCGCGATAATATTGGCCATTGTTAATCTCTATTTACGAAAATGTAGGAATATGGTGATAATAATATGAATTTGAAATTTTTAATTTGAAATTTGAAATGAAGAAATTCGATTTCAATTAAAAATTTAATAAATTCAAACTCAATTCCTACCTGCCGGTAGGCAGGTAAATTTCAAGCTTCAAATTTTAAATTCAGCTACCGTGCTTAATCAAATCGCTTTTTTCGCCATAGCCGTCGGCGTCATCCAATCAATCCTCTTCACTGCCCACTGGGCTTTATACAAAACTATCCTCCGATTTTTCGTAATTGAAAACCCGGGGATCATTCATTGTCTAAAAATCCTCCTCGGATTTTTGTCAATAACTTTTGTTTTGGCTTCCTATCTTTCATTTTATTATAATAATTTGCCTATCCGAATTTTCTATAATCTAGCCGCCGGGTGGTTGGGATTTTTGTATTTATTTTTGATTGCTTCGGCAATTCTTTGGATTTTCCGGGGTTCTTCTGCTATTATATTGTTTACCTTCGCCGTGCTAATCGGCGTTTATGGAATCACTTACGCCAACAATATCCAAATTACCCGATTGAATATCAGATTGAACAACTTACCGGATGTTTGGCGCGGAAAAACTGCCGTTTGGGTTAGCGATATTCATCTTGGCCAAATCAGGGGACTCGCTTTTTCCGAACAAACTACCCAAAAAATTCAGGGCCTGCATCCGGACATAGTTTTTATCGGCGGCGATTTATTTGACGGAGTAGCCGCCGACTACAACAAATTAGTGGAACCGTTTTTACGGTTTAAAGCGCCTTGGGGAACTTATTTTATTACCGGCAACCACGAGGAATTCGACGGCAAAGAAAAATTTATCACCGCAGCCAAATCTGCTAATATGCAAGTGCTTGATAACCAACTGGTTGACATCGCTGGGGTGCAACTTGCCGGGGTAGACTACCGAGACACTTCTGACTTGGATAATTTCAAGAGCATATTGAACAAGCTGAAAATCGATAAAGGAAAGCCTGCTATTTTACTCAAGCATTCGCCTTATTACGTAGAAGAATCACAAAAAGCCGGAATCGATCTCCAACTTTCCGGCCACACCCATCAGGGCCAAATCTTTCCCATCCAGTATATTTCCCGCCAAATTTTTTACGGTTACGAATTCGGTCTCCACAAATTAGGCAGCTTGCTTATTTACACTTCCAGCGGCGGCGGTACTTGGGGCCCGCCTTTTCGCCTCGGTACCCGGCCCGAAATCGTCCAAGTTACCTTTTCCTCCCCTTAAGAAGCGCCCCCGTCGCTTGCAAACGACAAGGCGGAGGGGTGAATAAAATTAGCTACGGGAAAACACCAACGTATGTTATTGTCCTACTCTTAGTATATAATTAGAAATCGGTCTTTCCCAAAACATTCTTCTTTGCTAGGATGCAATTACCAAAAAGTACCTTTACAATCCTAAATTCAAGCTTGAGTTTAAGGAAAAATTATCTCAGAAAAGGGGTTGAGAAATGAAAGAAAAAACTAGAACCGAATTACTGAAAGAAATTAGCGAACTAAAGAAAAAGAACAGTGAGTTGAATAACACAATCAAGGGGTTAGAGCGTGATAAGGAAAGAATTCTCTCCTTTATGGGAAGGATCGCTCACGATCTCAAAAATTTGGTTATCGCAGCGGTAGGGTTCTCCAAAAATCTCTACAACACTTATGAAAATCCAGACGGGGTCAAAGCCAAAAAAGCCCACAAAATCCTCACAAATTGCCTTCTGATGGAAGATATCCTCAAACCACTCACCGAAATATCGGCCAACCGAGAAGCTCCCTTGAAAATCACTCGTTTCGATCTGCTCGATTTGGTTGACTCCATCGTAGCAGTCTTTTCTGCCGATTTAGAGATTATGGGAGTTAACTTAACTTTGCCGGAAAATTCACTTGTCATAGAAGGAGACCGGGCAAGGATAACCCGAGCTTGTTTAAACCTTATTGGCAATGCCAAGAAATACGGCGGGGAAAGTTTAAGCCGCATCGAATTCAAATGCTTTGAGAATGACAATTTTTGGATCTTCTCGGTGCACAACGATGGCAAAAAAATCCCCAAGAAAGACTGCGAAAAAATTTTCGAGTCTTACACCCGGGGCGAAGGCCTGTGCAGCGACATCGAAGGCACAGGAATGGGTCTAGGACTGGCCATCGTCAGGGGAATCGCCGAAAAGCACTCTGGCAGTGCGTGGGTTGAGAGCGGTAAAAGAAGGGGAGTTACGTTCTTCTTTCAGGTCGCCAAAAATCTGAGCAGCTAAAATTCTTAAGACGCGCAATTCAAGCTCGATCATCTCGGTCGGGCTTTATTTATTCTTTGGGTATTTTTTTATTTCTTTAAATTTTAACTGATTTTTTCGAACCCTTCCGATAATCGATCTTTTTTATTTTCTTTGGCAGATTTTTCGTAACTTATATTTTCACTTTTTGATGATCCTAATAACTTTCTTCTTCGCTTTAAATCCGGCCAATATCTCCACCCTGGATGCGGAGACACCAAAATAGGCCGCCAACACTTTTACCACAGCTTTATTGGCTTTACCTTCTCTCGCCGAGGCTTTAACTGAAACCTTGTAATCAGCTCCTTCCAAGGAAGGGTGGCCGCCTACGGCGATCGGGGTATGCAGAATTTCCTCTACTTTATCTTCTTTTTTCCCCGCTTTAACTTGCACGATAACCTTCATATTAAATTTTTCATTACCCTTTACACATACCGTCTCCTATTGATACAGGTAATTATAGAGCATAAGTTGTTGGACGTCGTTGTCCGGATTACCATAAAGATAAACTTTGCTTTGGTCGGCATTTTCCACTAGTACATAAATTTTGTTGTTCTGTTGGTCGTAAGCGATCCTGTTCTCCGTTCCGGCACAATCATGGGGAGTACAACCGCCAAAAATCATTAATATCCTGCCATCTCCCATCTCATACGCCTTGTTGGGAAAAGCCGTGCCCAAATCTTCGGGCTTAAAATCTTTCTTGACGGTTTTAATGGCATCAACCAATTGAGGAAACTTTTTGATAGTTTCGGAGAAATACCCGCCGTATTTTTTCATCAAATTCGTGTCCATCAAAATATTGGCGTTTATTAAAATATTTTGCGTGTCCTTACTGACGGGAATGGCGACAATATTCTCATCACTTCTAGCAAATAAGTCTGGCAGAATCGTATAAACAAGCCAACCGGCCTTTTCTTTACTGACACTGCCTATTGAATCACCGATTTCTTTGATTAACTCTTCCCGCAAACCGCTCGGATCAATTTGGTAGTCGATCTTTGCCGATTCCACCTTTAGCCTTGCTTTATCTTCCGCCGGCATAGCGGGAGTGCCACCACTGCAAGTAGTAGTTTCCGCGTAAACAGGCAGATGTAGTGAAAAAAACAGCCCTAAAAACAAAAAAAACCACCAGTTTTTTTTCATACGCTTTTTTAAATTCTTACTTTCTGCCTAAATGGTAGTACACTTAAATTAATTCCGATAATTTAAACTTGGGATAAAATTAGTTTTTGCGCATACCATTTATTTTTACTAACATTGGCTAACCGCAAAAGCACCTTACAAAAATCCCCTAGGGGGAAAATATACAAAGGAGGCTAGAGTTATGAATAAATATGATGAGTTGGGAGAATTTCGGCAAAACGAAGAGCCGCCCTGCTACAGTATGTATCGAATAGGAAACGATTACTTCCTGCTGGGCGATCTTTGCACGGACCAAGAAATGACAGAGTTGTTTTCCAAAAGACCGACTAGGAGGGTTGTCACCAAAGTGCCCATCGGACTTTATCAGTATTGTCTCGCACCCGAAATTCCGAGAAGCTGTCTATGCTTCAAGGACAAATATTTAGGCTGTTCTTTTGTAATGGGGTTTCCGCCTTCCCCGGAAGAAATCAGAGAAAAATATCCTACCGGAATACCCAAGGGAATGTCCCTGATCAAAATTCCTCAACTTATGGTTTTTGATTCAGGGAAACGCCGCTACCTCTATGGCACTAAAGCGCGTTATATTGAGTTTCGAAAACTCTTCAAACTCAGACGGTCACGATCGGGAAACCCGGGTATCGAAGTGATTAAACTTTCGACAGCTGAAGCCGACTCGATTGGCTTACCCTACTCGGAAAATCTGTTCAATCCTTATTTGACAACTTATCTTCGGTGTAACGATAGCGCCGGAACCTGTTTTTTCATTGGTGCCAAAGTCGAACAGCGCTTGATCAGTGAGGAATTCGGTTTTCTTCTTCCCGGTGAAGCAATCATCGCGATTGCCAAAGACCCCCGCCCCGAGTGTATTCATACCAAAGCGTAATTTTCCCAAAAGCTTCTCCTTCAGGGGGAGCTTTTTGTTGCCGAATACTAAGATCGTCCCCGACCTTCCTACCACCACAATCAAAATGCAAACAACAAAAAGGGTACCATAAAGATCATTAAGCATTAACGAAATTCATTTACTCTAGCATAACCCAAGAGAGAATACGCGAATATTTACAATTCCCATTTTTTGCTTTATCTTAACTTTGCGCTTCAATTAAAAGCGATGGTGTTTTATTTTTTAATCCCCTCTGGAGAGGGGAGGGAGGTCGCCTTTGGCGACTGGAAGGGGCGTGTGAATTTCCCTCTGCTTTTGCTGTCATCCACAGCGAACCGAAAAATTCACTCCCCATCGTTATTCTTTCTTTATTGTCATCCCGGGCGAACGTAGTGAGACCCGGGATCTAGAAGTATTTCACATCGCATTTGTATTGTACGTTCTATGTTCTATGACTTTCTGGGGTAGCTCAGTGGTAGAGCAGGTGGCTGTTAACCACTTGGTCGTCGGTTCGAATCCGGCCCCCAGAGCCAAATTGTATGTTGCGAGTTTATTGCCTCGGCGCTTCGCGCCTCGGCAGGCAGACCTGTCCCGTTGGAAGCTTGCTTTCCTGCGGGATTGTATAGTATTTGCCAAGATTTTTTCGGTTC
>Ga0172371_10000924_pt1 | contig 46339 bp, 37 predicted proteins | sample Lak12m_FD_114543 | JGI IMG/M metagenome (GOLD analysis project Ga0172371, IMG submission 114543) | Freshwater microbial communities from Kabuno Bay, South-Kivu, Congo - kab_022012_12m | ecosystem: Environmental > Aquatic > Freshwater > Lake | place: Democratic Republic of the Congo: South-Kivu... | reverse complement strand
GTTTGGAAGTTGATATGGTTCCATGACCTCCATTATCCATAATTAGTCGCATTTATACTAGAATCATTCCTCCTATTCTTTTAATGACATTTGACTCAATTTATGCCTGAGTAGTTACATTTATTTATATGAAAAATCAAATAAATGCGAAAAGCGCGAAATAGTTGTTTTCTTCGCGCGTATCACCCCTATTCGCGGTGTTACCATTCTGTTCCTGTAACTCCCTTCGATGAGTTTATCGCCGCAGGGCGCGTTCTTTGCGTCGTCCCAACAACCCTCGGACGCGGGCGTGGCGCTCACGGGTTAACGGATAGAAAGCCGCGACCAAAACTGCGCTGAGAAGCAGGAACGCGCCAAATGGGCCGATCAGGAAGCGGATGGCGGTCAAGGCGTTTGCCGGTTGCATGAACATGGTCGCGCCTTCCGGCGGAGTCTGGTAGCCAAACCAGCCCAGCACTTGTAAAGCGATGAAGATCGCGAGAGCGCCAGTCATCTTGCGGATGAAGTTCTTTATACCGTAGTAGATGCCTTCCTGTCGGCGGCCTGTGCGCAGCTCATCCCACTCGATTACATCCGGGAAGATCGAATCGGGCAACACGTGGGCGCACGCAACTGAGATGCCCGCCAGGAAAGCCAGCAGCAATACGGTGTTTACCTGTCCCGGTTGGACGCTGAAGATGAGCAACTGGACGACGGCCCAGAACGACATCCCGATGATATAGGCGATGTGTTTGCTCAGTCGTTGCGAGAGCCAGACCCAGAACGGCAGGATGGCAACGGCTGTCACCAGCAGCAAGCCAAGGACTGAGGATTCGATCTGCATCCCAAGCGCCTTTTGTAACAGGTTGCCGCGCGATACCCAGTAGGTCAGGTAGAACGGCAATGCGAGGCAGACCAGGTCAAAAGTTGTCCAATTAAGGATGTAGATGCCGGTGGCAAAACGGAAGGGGATGTTGGCCCAGGCAGTGCGCACGGTCTCGGTGAGGGGTGTCTGCTGCTCTTTTTGGATCTCTTCCTCGGGGCGGACGCGCTCACGCACGACGAAGAAGATGAGCAAAAGCGGTATGATTGCCAATCCGCCGAATAGGGCCGCCACGATCATGTACCCCTGTTGTTGCGTCGCACCGGAGGCCAGTACTGCCTTGACAATCTCTGGCGCGGCAACGGCGGTTACCAGCGAGGCCAGCAGGTTGAAGAACATGCGGAAGCCCGTGAGCGATGTGCGCTCGTCGTAATCTGGCGTGATCTCTGGTGTCAGGGCATAGAGCGGAACACTTATGAAGGTCTGGAAGGTATCACTCAGCATATAGGCTAGCGAGACAGTGGCTGCCAGGGCGATCTGGCTGCTCCAGGGTGGCGCCCACCACAGCATGACGAAGGCCAAACCGTAGGGAATGGCACCGAACAGCAGGAATGGACGGCGGCGTCCCCACCGCGTCTTGAGCCGGTCGCTGAGCATCCCCACCAATGGATCGTTGACCGCGTCCCAGATGATGCCGAGCAGCGCGGCAACCGACGCCAGGCGAGGCTCCAAGCCAACCACATCGGTCAGGAAGATGGCGTAGAAGATCTGGCGCAGCGTGCCGAAGCTGGAAATGCTCCAGTCACCGGAACCGAAGGTCATTTTTTGCCAGAACGTGAGGTTTTTTTTCTTTGGCGGGACTTGCTCGGTGGCGCTCATGAGGCTCTCCTTTGGCAAAATGCTCTCAACCCTGCCCCTCTCCCAATTTTTGGAGAGGGGGTGGGGGTGAGGGGTGTTACCGGGTCATACCATCCAATAAATCTAACACCAATTCCTTCAAATCCCCTCGATTTGGCAGAGTGCCGATCAAGCCATAGATTGGCGCCATGTGCGAGGGCAGGCCACCTCCGCCGCCCAGCAGGGGCGAGACCTTGCCCATCAGCCCGCTGATCCATTTCTCCGGCAGGATGCGCGCCAGGAAGTTGGCAACCGCGATCAGCAGCTTGCTGGCTGTCTTGCGCAGGCTCGGTTTGCCGACGACTCCAGCAGCCGCGGCTAGATCGTCCAGGAACTCGTTCGCCACCTCCGCGTGCATGTAGTTGATCGTCATGTGCAGGCACGCAGGGAAATGCTGCCTGTCGAGGTGCCAACCACGCAGCTCCAGCTCGTCGGCAATCTCGTTCACATCCAACTTTTGAGAAGCAATGGCGAAGACGCTCATCTCCGGGTCACTGAGCACGGTCAGGCCGGGGATGGCCTTGATGCCTTCTTGCAAGTACTTGGCTGTCTTCATCACCGTATCAGCAATGTGCAGGTAGCCTTCCTCGCCCAGGTAATTCATCAAGGCCCACGCCGCGGCAACCGGTCCACCGGCGCGCGAGCCGGTCATCGTTGGTGAGGGGTAGATTCCACCCGGCCAGTCAATATAGACGAACATCTGGCAACGACGTAACTCCGATGTCCGGTACAGGACGACCGAGGCAGGTTTTGCTGCATAACCGAACTTGTGCAGGTCAGCTGATATGGAGGTCACGCCCGGCACAGAGAAATCGAAGTCCGGCACCGGGTAGCCGAGCTTGCGCACGAAGGGAAGCATGAAGCCACCCACGCAGGAATCAGTATGGAAAAGCAGCCCGCGCTCCTGGGCAATTGCCGCCAGCTCGCGGATGGGATCAACCACGCCGTGCGGGTAGGATGGCGCCGATCCGACCATCAGGATGGTATTGGTTGTGATCGCGGCGCGCATCGCCTCCACATCCGCGCGGAAATCAGAGAGCACTGGCACGTGAACCGCCTTCACATCGAAGTACTCGGCAGCCTTGTCGAACGCCGGGTGCGCGGTGACCGGCAGCACCATCTCCGGCTCCTTGATTTCTGGATGATGCTTGCGTGCCCAATCCCGCGCCGTCTTGACTGCCATCAGCAGTGACTCGGTTCCACCCGTGGTAATGTTGCCACAGACATTGGAGTCGCCATTGAGCAGCGCCGCGGTCATCGCCACCACCTCCGTCTCGAACTTGCGCAAGCTAGGGAAAGCGGTGGGGTTTAAGCCGTTCTCAGCGAAGAACATAGTGAAGGCATCTTTGAGCAGGTCATCTATCTCGTCGCTGATGTGGTACACCAGGCCGAAAACGCGCCCCCGTTCCCACTTAATATCGTGGTCGCGGGCGGCGCGCATGGCAGATAGAATGTCTTTCTTTGAGCGGCCTTTGACAGGAATTGTCAGCATGGCGCCTCCTTGTAGAGAATATTAGTTTAGCACGAAACTGGTAAAGAGTCCTGGTTGATATGGATGAATCTTCTCTCGCGATATAATCACCCCATGCCTTCTCGTTCCCTGGCTGACCAGCTCAAATCCCTGGGCGTCAAGGTCGGAACATCCGACCTGCCCTCCCCCCAACCCAAGCCCAAGACCGGCCTCCCCATCGAAGACGTGATGGATGGACGCTGGACAGCAACGCGCCACGGCGAAGCCTTTATCTGCATGCAAACCTTCCCCGTTGATTATCATCACGGCATCGCACCCCTGCACCTTCGCTCCCCTGACCCACTGCATCCACGCTCCTCATCTCCTCTGTTGCTTATCTCTGAATGGGCTAATGACCCGCGCCTCGTTGAGTTTCCCAATGAATCCTTCGCTTTTCTCGACACAGAGACGAGTGGATTGGCGGGTGGAACGGGGACGTATGCCTTCCTCGTCGGTGTAGGACGCTGCGAGCCGGAAGGAAACTTTCGCCTGCTCCAGTTCTTCATGCGTGATCCCTGCGAGGAGCCAGCCCTGCTCGAAGCCCTGGCAGATTTTCTCGCCCCATGCCGGGCGCTTGTCACCTTCAACGGTAAAGCCTTCGACTCTCCGCTCCTCGCTACACGCTACACTCTCCATGATATACCGATTCCGTTTATTAATTTTTCCCATCTTGATCTTCTACCCCTCTCCCGCCGCCTCTGGCGTGATCGATTGCCCTCGCGCGCTCTTAAGTACCTCGAAGAGAACGTGCTGAATGCCCCACGCACGATCGAAGAGGTGCCTGGCTATGAGATCCCCTACATCTACTTCGATTACCTGCGCACCGCGGATGCCACACCACTGAAAGGCGTCTTCTACCATAACGCCATGGACGTGGTTGCCATGGCTGCACTGCTCACTCATATTATCTACATGCTGGATGACCCATTGGGTGAATCCATCGAGCACGGATTGGATCGCATCGCCCTCGCCAGGCTCTTCGAGCACCTCGGAAAGTGGGATACCGCCGCGCAGCTTTACGAACGTGGCTTGGAACAATCCCTGCCCGAGGCTGATTTCTGGCAGGCAGTGCAGCGCCTGTCCATTTTGCAGCGGCGGCGCGGCGACTTGGCTTCGGCGGTCGGGTTGTGGGAAAAAGCTGCTTCCGATGGCCATATCTACGCCCATATCGAGCTGGCGAAACATTATGAGCATCGGCTCCGCGACCACGCCTCCGCCTTGGAATGGACGCGCAAGGCGATGGAAAGAGTGAGGAGGCAGAAAATTCCGCGCTACGAATACAATCACTGGATGGCAGAACTGGAACACCGACAAAAACGGTTGGAAGGTAAGGTAAGTGGCAAAACCTGAGTGAGATCGTGAGGGATGGAGGCTCGTATGCAGAATATCAGAATCATGAAAGCGTGGCTAATCATGGCGTGATTCTTGGCCGCGTGCGCCTCTCCAGCGATGGGAGAGGCGATCGTCGCCTCTTCAGCACCCGAGTCGCATATTCCAACTTCTACCGCAGCCGATGCGCGCTGGACTGGACTTTTCGACCGGACACCTTACCCATTCACAACCCCCTTGCCTCCTGCGCGCAAGAGTCCTATCGATGGTACTTATATCAAGATTGATCCGCGGACTGCGACTCCCTTTCCCTGTCGGCGTTGCCCCGATTATGCCATGGAGGGGGGACTGTGGAAGATCAGCTTCGAGGATGGCATCTTCCGTATCATCTACTCCGTGAACGGCTGGCGCAGCCTGGGTTCTTTTTCGGTCTCCGGTGAGCAGCTGATGTTGTTCAATGATCCCAATTGTATCTATGATGTTGGGGTCTACAACTGGAAGCTCGAGTCAGGTCAATTGTTCTTGACCGAAATAGACGACGTTTGCTCTATCCACCTTCGTGCTGAAAACTTGATCAATCAACCCTGGCTGTCTTGCCAATGGCCTGATCTCATAGCCCTGCTGACAGGTGATTGGGCAGCGCCTGCTGGTTGTGAAGAGCCATAAGTGAGGAACCCCCTCCCCCTCGCGAAGTACCCTTTAAGGCTGGGTGAGGGGCTGGGGGTGGGATCACTCCCCCGCTCCCCTCTGGCCGCTGGTGGGATTTCTTTCTCGATTTGAAAGGGGAGGTGATCAGCAAGTTATAATTGTTCGTAAACATGCGCCAATGGAGAATATTATGTCCAAACATACCCGTTCCAATAGGAGATCATCCAAATCCCTAAAAAGCAAGACACGCTTTCCCGGGCGGGCCATGATCATCGGGGCGGTCATCTGTGGCGTCCTAATCATAGCAGGGATATTGATCTTTCATCACTTCTCGAACAATCCATCCCAATCGAGTGGGTTACCTGCCACGGTCAGCGCCGCCCAGGCCTATCAGCTATACCAGCAAGGTGCTTTCTTCCTGGATGTACGCAGTGTGGACGAGTGGAACATCTATCACGTTCCAGGCTCAACGCTCATTCCTCTTGATCAACTTTCTGCCCGTACAAACGAAGTGCCGCCCCACCGGCAGATCGTTGTCGTCTGCGCCACAGGTCACCGCAGTCCCACCGGCAGGGATATTTTGCTGGCTGCAGGATTCTCGCAGGTTACTTGTTTGACTGGCGGCCTGACAACCTGGAGCGCCGCCAGCTATCCACTGGATGGCACACGACCGTAGATCCCCATCCTGAGGGTTTTGTGTTGCGATCACCCGGCAGTATGGAAGAGAAACGCCTGCCAGGTATATCAAATAAAGGATGAGCATGAATGCGCTCTTTCATGTCCTAACCTTTTGTGGGATCCTCTCACTGCTTGTAGCCTGTGGCGGTGCCGTGCCTCCTGTGACGACCGCGGCATCGCCAACGGCAAACACCAATCTAAGAATTTTCCCAACCCCGACCATTTTCGCTGTAATTTCTCCATCTGCAACGTTCAACCCAATGGTTTCTTTCTCTCCAACAGCTCCACCCACTCCAATTTTCGTAACACCGAATTCCCCTCTCTACCAGTCAGTAACATTGACCTACTGGGTCAAAAAAGATGATCGCATTATCGCCCGCGTACCCGCGTTGAGCGGCAGCCTCGACCGGCGTGTGATCGAGTTCAACCATGCGATGTCTGCCCTCATCGACGAAGTTATCCAGCTGGGTACTTCCGATTGGTACTCCAAGCACGCGCCAGTGGATCCAAATTTGCCGGAAAGTTACCTGGATATACTCTTCGAATTCGTCTCGCCTCCTGGTAATATTATTAGCCTGAAGTTTATCGCGACCTCCTACACCAAAGGTGCGGCGCATCCTTTTGAATACAGCCGGACAGCCACATACGATTTGGAAACTGGTCAATTTGTAACCCTCAACCAGCTCTTCCTCTCCGGCTCCGATTACTTGGGGGCAATCTCCGCTTACTGCATCGCCAAATTTCAGGCCAGCGAGATTAGCCCGGTCTTCTCCATCGAAGGCGCGCTACCCGATGCTCGGAACTACCGCAACTGGAACATTACCGCCGATGGTCTGCTCATCACCTTCGATGAGTACCAGGTCGCCCCCTATGCCGCCGGGCCGCAGCTGGTGATCGTTCCGTATTCCTTCTTACAATCCTCCATTGACCTTCTCGGGCCGCTTGCGGGAATTCTTTCCAAATAGGAGACAATATGAGATCAACATTCGACGATTTGGTTAACATGCGTGACATGGAAAGCCTGCTTGAGCTTATGAACGAAAGCGACGACTGGATGGATCAATTGGATGCTGCCGAAGCCCTGGTCAAACTCGGTGATCGGCGTGGACTGGAATATCTATTGATGGCAAAGCAGAGTGACATTGAAGATGTCAGTGAAACCGCCAAGGAGATCCTGGCAGACCTGGAGATCAAGCGGATGCGCGAGCAGATTGAGGCCGAGATGCGTTATGCCAGCCAGAAATTGGTGGAAGGAGCCAGGGTCCGCCTCAAGAATGGAAAGATGGTGTTCCTGCATAAAGTTATTTATCTGCCGCCCGCGGCGTTCTTGCAGGAAGATGAGAACAGCGCAGGTTTCCGTATATACGAACTGAGCGACGCCGGGTTGGAGGGCTGGGAGGTGGTCAATGTTGTTCCGCGCCGCCATGTGACCAGCTCTGGTGAGAGCGCTTCTGTGGGAATGTATGTGTTCCTCAAGAAAGAACTCGCCCCCGATGAGGCTGCTGAATTGGAAAAAGAATAATCCTGGAGAATGGAGAGGGCTTTCCAAAACCCATTCCACTTGGTCTTTCGTTGAATTATTCGGGGCGGGAGTTATCGAGGTTGACTTACATTCGCTTATCGGATATCATTGAAAATGAATATCATTTTCAATTACTAGTATTATGTCTATCAACAAGGATGATTGGTTATCGACTCTGCAGGTGGATGGCTGCCGCCTGACCTCTGCCCGCCGCGCTGTGGTTGAGGCGCTGGCTGAAAGCACGCACGCCCTCACCCCGGTCGAAGTCTTCTACGCCGCCCGTTCGCGCTACCCGGTCTTGGGTCTTGTCTCCGTCTACCGCACGCTGGAGAAGCTCGAAGAATTGGGCCTCGTACAACGCGTCCACCACAGCAAGGGTTGCCAGGCTTTCCTGCCCGCCGGTCAAGGTCACCAGCACCTGATCTTGTGTTCGCGATGCGGAAAAGCCGTCCTATTCGAGGGTGAAGACCTGGCCGCCTTATTCCAAACGGTCGCCCATCAGACCGGCTTCGAGATCAAGGAGCATTGGCTGCAACTCTACGGCCTGTGCGCTGATTGCAAATGACCAAGGAGTTACCTGTGTGTATGTTTTGCGCCACAATTCCAGGCACCTCCACCGTAAGCGCGTCGCGTGAAAGCAGGCAGCTTCGCCAACTTCGAGAGCAGGGGCGTAACCCTTCCCGGTTTCGCACGATCACTTTGTTGGCGGTGCGCTTGATTTCGCTACTGATGGTTGGCTCCGTCACTGTCCATTCTCGTTATTCAAGGCTGTGGTGAAATGAAACGTTTGTTGTGTGCCCTCATATCGCTGGCATTTATGCTTGCCGCCTGCCAACCAATAGCAACCCCAATCCCTGGTCCACCGCGTGTCCTGGCAGTGGAATCCTTCCTGGCGGATATCGCCCGGAACGTGGCCGGCGAGCGGCTCACGGTCGAGTCCCTCATCCCGCTCGGCATGGACCCGCATGCCTACGAGCCAACGCCAGGCGACGCGGCTAAACTTGCGGATTGCAATGTATTGATCCTCAACGGCGCGGGCCTCGAATCCTTCCTTGACCCGTTGCTTGCCAACACCAAAGGACAGATGGTCATTACCGCATCCGCGGGTCTGGAGCCGCGCCCCGATCCATCAGGGGAACATCCCGAAGGCGATCCGCACTTCTGGCTCGACCCGAACAATGTCTTCAAGTACGTGGAAAACATCCGCGATGGCCTCAGCCAGGTTGACCCCGGCGGGGCGACGACCTACGCGGCCAACGCTGCCGCATACCTCGAGCAGTTGAAAGTCCTCGATCAGTGGATCATCCAGCAGGTGGCTGCCATTCAGCCGGATCGCCGTTTACTGGTCACCAACCATGAGAGCCTCGGCTACTTTGCTCAGCGCTACGGCTTCACCGTGATTGGGGCGGTCATCCCCAGCTTCAGTACCGATTCCGCCCCGACCGCCCGGCAGATGGCGGATCTGATCACCCAGATAAAAGCCTCCGGTGCTCCGGCCATTTTCTTGGAGATGGGTGCCAATCCACAACTGGCACAGCAGATCGCTGCTGATACGGGCGTGAAGGTGGTGACGAACCTTTATACACACTCTCTCTCTGACCCCGATGGACCAGCGCCGACCTATATTGACCTGATGAAGTACAACGTCAGCCAGATCGTTGCTGGCTGCAGATCTTGAAGCCAGCACTGATGCCAGCCGTGGGCTGGCAAAATAACATCCCCCCACCCGGCTTGCCCCCTTCCCTCCCTCTCCCTGTGGGAGAGGGAGGGGAGGGGAGAGGTGGGTGAGGTCCTGATACTCTATGCAAAAACGCATCTCCCGTATTACCCCTTACACTCACGTTCCTCATGACCCGAGCGCGCCCATCCTGGAAATGCACCGGCTTTATGTGCGCTATGCTGGTCGCCCGGCGTTGGAATCCATCACCTTTCACCTTCACGCTGGGGAGCGCATCGCTGTCATCGGCCCGAACGGCGCCGGGAAGAGCACCCTGTTCAAGGTGATTGCAGGTGTTCTGCCGCCATCCGGCGGCGAGGTCAGGATCTCCGGCTACAGACCGCATGGTCACATCTGCATTGCCTATTTGCCTCAGCGCACGCAAGTGGACTGGCGCTTCCCGGCGAGCGTGGAAGATGTGGTAATGATGGGTCGCATTGGGCGCCTGGGTCTCTTCCGCTGGCCGAGCCGCGCCGACTGGCGTTCGGTCCACACTGCGCTGACGGCAGTGGATATGCTTCCGCTGGCAAATCGTCAGATCGGCAAGCTTTCCGGCGGGCAGCAGCAGCGCATGTTCCTGGCGCGCGCCCTGGCTCAGGAGGCCGAGCTGGTGTTGATGGACGAGCCACTTAACGGTTTGGATGTCCCCTCCCAGGAGGCCATCCTGGGTGTGCTGGATGGACTCCGCCAGCAGCAGATTACCGTGATGGTTGCAACGCACGATCTCAGCCAGGCAGCGAAGCACTTCGACCGCGTGATGTTGCTTAACCGGCGACTGATCCGATTCGGCCTGCCAGCTGAAGTGCTGACGGCCGGAAATTTATCGCAAGCCTATGGTGGTAACTTTCATTTGGATCAAAGTGGAATGGTGGTGGTGGATGAATGTTGTCCACCATAATAGAATTACGAATTATTAAGTATGCTGATATTCTTGGCCGGCAGGTGTTGCGCTCGGGAACTTCCATCGGCGCGTATTACCGGGCAGCGTGCCGGACCAAATCTACCCCGGATATGATTAACAAGCTCAACACCGTCGCCTCACTTAAAACCCTCTGCGGTTGTCGCTAATCATTAATCGATCATAAATTTAAATTCCTAAATCACAAATCCTGGATCGTAAATCCTAAATCTAAAAAAAATCATAATGTCCTGGCTTCTCGAACCTCTCAGTTATCCCTTTTTCCAACGCGGTCTTGCTGCTGCCGTGCTGGTTGGTATTGTCTGTGCTGTTGTTGGTGTCTATATCGTCCTGCGCGGCATGGCCTTTTTTGGCGATGCACTGGCTCACGCGGTGTTGCCCGGTGTGGCGCTTGGCTACCTGGTCAGCGGTAGTGGGCGGGAGAATCTCTTCTGGTGGGCACTCGGCTCGGCAGTGATTGTCTCCCTCGCCATTGGGCGCCTCAGCCACCGCGCTGATATCAAGGAGGATACCGCCATCGGCATCCTTTTTGCCAGCATGTTCGCCCTGGGCATAGCCCTCATCTCATCCGTACGCAGCTACAGCATTGACCTGAGCCACTTCCTTTTCGGCGACGTGCTGGGTGTATCCTCGCGTGACCTGATCCTGACTGCCGCGTTCGGGGCAGGCATCCTGCTGGTCATTATCCTCTTCTACAAGGAATTCCTTGTCCTATCCTTCGACCCCGTGCTGGCAGCCACCCTGCGTCTGCCGGCTTCCCTGCTTAACAACCTGCTCTTCGTGCTGATGGCGTTGACCGTCTCTGTCTCCATGCAGACCGTGGGTGTGGCACTGATGGTGGCGATGCTGGTCACTCCAGCCGCCGCCGCCTCGCTGTTGACCCGCCGCTTGTGGGCAATGATGCTCGTTTCTGCAGCCATCGGTGCTTTCTCCGCGCTGACGGGTCTATACCTGAGCTACTACTTCAACATCGTCTCCGGCTCGGCCATTGTACTCACCTCCACCTTGATATTCCTGCTTATCTTCCTTTTCAACCCACATCAGGGAATTTTAAGGAAAAAGAATGGTTGATCTCGTTCCATTTTTCAAGGTTCTCGTGCCACGTTTTTCGGTCCATAGCACACGTCACCTGTCACATGCCCCGCGCCCCACGCCACCTGCCCCATGCCCCGCGTCACCCACCGCACATCGACCGTCCCGCGCCTCATTTCCCACGTTTTACTTTTTACTTTTTACTCTTTTCCTCACCTCCTGTTCCGCCTCTTCAACAGCCACTCCCACCCCCCAGCCCCCCAGCCCCACTTCTTCTTCGCTCCCCGGCACCCCCACCTCATTACCCACCCCGACGCTTACTCCTACACCTGCCCCTCTCCCGCGCCCGCAATACAATCTTGACCTCTCCCTCGATTACACCCGTAAAGCCGCCATTGTGGAAGAGGTCATCCTCTACCTCAATGTAACCGGTGAGAGCCTGCCCAACCTGGTTCTGGCGGTGGAACCGAACCTCTGGTCAGGTGGCTTTAACCTCCAATCATTGACTGCTGATGAGGCTCCTGTGGATACCTACACCCTCGAAGGGCAGCGCCTGGAAATTACTTTGCCCAAGCCCCTCGCAACAGGAGAGACTGCAAAGCTCTCGTTGACCTTCAGCTTGATCCTGCCACAGATGCCAGCCTACAGCGACCCCAATGATGTGCGTCCGCAGATCTATGGTTTTACCTCCCGCCAGGTAAATCTGGTGGACTGGTATCCTTTCATCGTGCCATACATCTCCAGCACAGGTTGGATTTTGCACAATCCCTGGTTTTACGGCGAGCATCTCGTCTACGATGCCGCTGATTTCGAGGTGACAGTCTCCTTCGCGGATGGTTCCAATCCGGTCGTCGCGGCCTCGGGCGTGGAAGGAGTCGTCGGAACGGGCGGCGATCGAAAGTTCAGGCTTGAAGCGGCGCGCACCTTCGCCATTTCGTTTAGCCACCTGTATAAAGTTAAGAACGAAACGGTGGATGGCATTACCGTCTTCAGCTACTACTTCCCTTTTTACGAAGCAGCCGGCGAGGCTGTCCTTAATACCACCAGTCAGGCGCTGCAAATCTACAGCGAGCGTTTCAGCCCTTATCCTCACGTCACACTGACCGCGGTGCAGGGCGATTTCAATGACGGGATGGAGTATTCAGGTTTATTTTTCCTGAGCCGTGATTTTTACAATCTTTATGATGGTACGCCAAAGAACCACCTGACAATTGTCGCAGCACACGAGACTGCCCATCAATGGTGGTTCGACTTGGTGGCTAACGACCAGGCGCTCGAACCCTGGTTGGATGAAGCTCTCGCCACGTACAGCGAATACATCTTTTACGAAAGATACTATCCGGACCTTATCGATTGGTGGTGGACCTCGTGGTCTTACCGGGTCAACTTGGTTCAATCAGCTGGCTACCTGGATTCGCGTATTTATGATGCGGGTGGATACATCCCTTACTTGAGTTCAACCTACCTGAACGGCGCTCGCTTTCTTGAAGACCTTCGCCACCGGATCGGGGATGATGCCTTCTTTGCCTTTCTGAAAGATTACGCCGCGCAGTATGCCCATCGCCGCGCCACGGCTGCCGATTTCTTCGCCTTGCTGCGCCAACACACAACAGTGGACGTTTCTGATATCATCGGAGAATATTTCAAAAAGCCGTATTAGGTTAATTACTCAGGAGTCCGATAGCTTGCTTTTTCTCAGGTGGGAGCAAGTGCCTCGATTCCAACATTTTTTCACATACAAAACGCACATGCAACGCCATTCAACCCTGACATCCATCCTGCTGCTTCTCTCACTTCTTTCCTGGATCTTGGCTGGTTGCTCGGCCTTTTGGCTTGTGAACCTGCCCCAAGCCGCTTCTACTCCCCTCCCGCCGACGGTTACACCCAACCCCTTCCCCTCCCCAACGTCGACGCCCTTCCAGCCGGTTTACGACTCTCCGCCGGTGACGGAATCCCCCTCGCTGACCTCCACGCTTCCTCCGACATCCCCTCAACCACCAGTGCCAACCAATACTTTGCTGCCCCCGCCGGTAACGAATACTTCAGGCATCTCGCAACCGCGCCCGCAATATACTCTTGCCGTCGTGTTGGATTACCTCAACCACTCCCTTTCTGTAAGCGAGACAATCGTTTACCCCAACCTCTCGCCAGATAACCTGACGAGCCTAGTCCTGGCAGTTGAGCCGAACCGTTGGGAAGGTGCATTCCAATTGGATTGGCTGACCGTTGACAATCAGTTATCAACCAACCACCTCCTGGAGGGGCAGCGATTCGAGGTTTACTTGCCCCAGCCGCTCCTCCCGGGTAGCGCGGTAGCGTTGGCGATGCACTTCGAGGTCTATCTGCCGTGGCTCGAATCCAACAGCATCTTCGGTTACAACAATGCCCAATCCAACCTCGTTGATTGGTATCCTTTCATTGCACCGTATGTTCCTGGGCAGGGCTGGCTGCTCCACGAGCCGCGCCCGGTCGGTGAGCATCTTGTCTACGATATCGCAGATTTCGATGTAACCATTGAACTAACCGATCCAAGTCTGTCTGTGGTGATCGCGGCAAGCTCTCCGGCAGTTGCCAGCGGAGCTGGTTGGCATTACCTCCTCCCCAAAGCCCGCACGTTTGCCTTTACGGCCAGCGATAGGTACCTTTCTACGACGACCTCTTTCGGGTCGGTTATTATAACGAGCTACTTCTTCAGTGGGCATGACTGGGCCGGTCAGGCTGTTCTGGATGCGGTGTCAGCCGCACTCTCGGTCTACGCCAATCACTACTCTCCGTATCCGTACACCAGCTTGAGCATCGTCGAAGCCTATTTCCCGGACGGGATGGAATACGGCAGCCTTTTCTTCCTGAATCGTAATTTCTACCTGGGCTATGACGGCACAGCGCAGAACAACCTGACGATGATCGGCATTCACGAGGCAGCCCATGCCTGGTGGTTCGGTCTGGTGGGCAATGACCAGGCTCTCGAACCCTGGCTGGATGAGGCTCTGGCCATCTACGGCGAGCGGCTCTTCTACAACGAGCTTTACCCCAACCTGGTAAGCTGGTGGTGGAGCTTCCGCATTTATGACTTCCTGCCGACAGGCTGGGTGGACTCGACCATCTACGACCTGGGTAGCTTCCGTCCCTATACCAATGCTGTCTACCTGCGCGGTGCAGAGTTCTTGGAAGACCTGCGCGTCCGTGTCGGCAGCGAGGCTTTCTATGCCTTCCTGCAAGACTACTCTTCACAAATGGCCTATAAACGCGCCACTGCTGATGATTTTTTCCGCATCTTGCGCCTTCACACCAGCGTGGATTTTTCGGATATCGTCAGTTCATACTTTCAGTATTCGCATTAACATCTGACAACTGTCATGCTGAGGAGCGTTCTCCACGATAACATCCCGGTCTTTTTCGAGCCGAAGCGTCTCCCTGAAGCCCGGGAGACCCTTCGATCGCAAAGCTTGCCCTGAGCTTGTCGAAGGGAACGCTCCCTTAGGGTGACACGCCGATAGAATTCCCCATACAACTATGCCCGTCCTCGCCATCTTCCTGCTTCTCATCTCCGCAGCATTGCACGCTCTCTGGAACCTGCTCCTCAAAGGTTCAGAGGAGAAATACATTGCCATGGGTTGGCAGGTCATTATCGGCGCGTTCCTTTCACTGGGTGCTCTGTTCTTCACCGGCATTCCGCCTCGTTCGATGTGGTTCTTCGCATTCATCAGCGGGATCTTGGAGGCGGTTTATTTCATCCTGCTTTGCCTGGCTTACCGTGACCATGATTTCTCGCTGATCTATCCCATGGCACGCGGCACAGCGCCAGCCCTGCTCGTGCTGTGGGCTGCATTATTCCTGGGCGAGAAACCGAGCCCGGGTGGTTCCATTGGCATCGCGCTGATCATCCTAGGCATTGTCGTCATCGGCGCAACCAGCCTGCTGCATAACCACGAGAATAAGCCGCACCTGGCAGGCATTGCCATCGCCTTGAGTGTGGCTCTTGTTATCTCCATCTACACCATCATAGATGGGTTCGCTGTCAAACATGGTCCAAGCCTGCCCTATGCCTTGAGCATGTTCGTTATCGTGCCCTTCATCACCACGCCGTTCATCCTTCGCCACTATGGATGGATCCAAATGACCGGCGTATGGAAAGGAAACTGGATGCGGTTGCTCATCATTGGCCTGCTGGGGGTGGTGGCTTACGCCATTGCCCTCTTCGCCTACTCTTTTGCGCCTTTAAATTATTCGGAAGCCATCCGCGAGGTTAGCGTGGTGATCGGCGCCTTCGCCGGCTGGCGATTCCTGGGCGAGAAAATGGGTGGCTACCGTCTGCTAGGTGCAGCGGTGATCTTCGCTGGAATCCTGCTCATTGCAATTTATGGATAGGAATAAATGACCAACCAACTATACCCCGAACCGACTGTCGGGGCATTCATCTTCAACCCCAAAGGGGAGCTGCTCCTCCTTCAATCTCATAAATGGCCGGGAGGCAGGTATGTCGTTCCGGGTGGTCATGTGGAGCTTGGCGAAAGGCTGGAACAGGCTGTCGTCCGCGAGTCGAAGGAGGAGACCGGGCTGGATGTACGCGACATCAAGCTGATCAATTTCCAGGAATTCGTCTATGATCCCGCCTTCTGGCAGCCGCGCCACTTCATCTTCTTCGATTTTGCCTGCAAAACCGAGGGCAGCGAAGTAACCCTCAACGACGAGGCACAAAGCTACATCTGGGCACAGCCGCGGGTGGCTCTCACGCTGGAATTGGACGCGTATACGCGCCGCTCGCTGGAAATATATTTAAACGAGGATTTAAATATCCTCCATTGACCTCCCCAAAAAAAGGAATGTCACCCTGAGCGAAGCAAAGGGTCTCCTTATTATCGGCTGGATTCTTTGCTCACCTGCCAACGCCGCAGGCGCAGGTCGCTCTGTTTGACTAAACCTTTTTTTAGTACTGTCTTTATTAGACATCCCCACAAACGCGTTCAACTATTGACGTTAATCCAGGTTTTGTCTCAATAATTCGAGGTGGGCTTCCCTCAGCCTCTCCGCGTCCATCTTCTCCACCTGGCGATCATAGGTCAGCCAGCCATTGACCTCGATCTCCACATCCGTTGTCTGTGTGTAGATGGCCGCGGCCAGCCCCTGCGCGATGAGCGGTTTGAGTTTACGCCCCACCATATCCAGATAGGCCTGGGTCAGAGCCGTGCTCGTCGCGAAGAACTTCTGGCTGAACTTTTTCCTCTCGTGCCAGAGGTGTCCTGGCACCTGCAAGCCATAACCGCCGAATTCCGAGATGATAAAGGCGCGCCTCGCGTCCAATTTTGGACGGTTTAGCTTTCTCATGTAGATATGCAAGCTCTGGAAATCGCCAGCGGATTGGTCGAACCAGCCGCTGGCGTGATCCACCAAGCGCGTGGGATCCAGCTGTTTCACCCAGGCAGCGATCTCCCGCGCCTGGAACTGACCCCAGCCCTCATTGAACGGCACCCAAACTGCAATACACGGGAAGTTATACAGATGTTCGACCATCCCTTGCAGTCCTTCACGGAATTCCTGCCGGTTCACCACCTCGCCGCGCCCGAAACGACCCAGCCAGCGGTCGTCGCGGTAGTTCAACCCGGCGAGCAGCGCCAGCAGGTTCTCAGCAAGGTTGACCGGCTCCCCGCCATTGGGCATATCCTGCCAGACGATCATCCCCAGCCGGTCGCAGGTGGTATACCAGCGCCTCGGCTCCAGCTTGACATGCTTGCGGATCATGTTGCAGCCGATCTTCTTTGCATACTCGATATCGAAGCGCATGGCTTCCTCGGAAGGCGGTGTATACAGCCCATCGGGGAAGTAACCCTGGTCGAGTGGGCCAAAGACGAATAGTGGCTGGTCGTTGAGGGCGAAGCGCAGGTAACCCTGTTTATCCCTCACCAGCCCAAACTTGCGCATGGCGAAGTAGCTGCCGACCTCATCTAATATTTTGCCTTTGCGGACGAGGCGCACCTGCAGGTCGTAGAGATGGGGATCGGATGGACTCCACGGTCTGATCTGCTTTAACCGAAGCATAACCGGATCTGTGGCCGTGCCACTACCCAAGGCGCACTCGGCTCCACCCGAGCTGGCAACCGCTTCCAGTCCCGTTCCCTCCCCATCCCCCCGCAGGGTGGCCGTCACGGTGAGGGTGCCGGTGTCCAGGTCCGGCGTCAGCTTGAGGGCGGCAATGCTCATTTCTGGCACCACCTCCAACCAGACCGTCTGCCAGATGCCGGAAACGGCGCTGTACCAGATGATGTTGGGCTTCAGCACCTGCTTGCCGCGATCCTGCCTGCCAGAATCGCTGGGATCCCAGACGGCGAGGACCAGCTCGTTTTCTCCATCATCCAGGGCGGCGGTAATATCGATGGTGAAGGGCAAATAACCACCTTTGTGCGCACCAACGGGTCGCTTATTGACCCAAACCTCGCACTGGTAATCCACCGCATCGAAGTGGAGAAGTACTACCCCCCTCTCTCGTTTTGAGAGGCCCCTCAGGTGTGCTTCATGAAGAGACAGGGGGTGAGGAAAGGTCCGCCGGTACCACAGACGCTGGTTGGGCAATAGCCGCCGATTTACCCCCGAAAGTTCCGATTCGACCGCGAAGGGGACGAGAATCTTCCCCTCATAGTTCTGAACTACGGTTTGCTCTTTAGGGACGATGGCATACTCCCACCAGCCATTAAGGTTGACCCACTCCGGGCGGGTCATCTGCGGACGGGGGTATTCAGGCTGCGGAATTGGGGAGGCGGGAGACCAGGGAGTTTTCATCAGTGCCTTCAAAGAGGGAGCGAAAAAAACTTTTCACCACAGATGAACACAGATAAAGAAAATTTGGACACCCTTAAAACAGGTTATTCATCGAAAATTTGTATTCCTCTGTGAGTGCACTAAAAAAACTCGATTCTCTCATGCTGAGCGACCTGCACCTGCGGTGTGGGCTGGTGAGCGAAGCATTTCCTCGACAATGTAAAGGCCCTTCGCTTTGCTCAGGGAGATACACCCTTTTTTCAGTAGACTCATCTGTGTTTATCTGTGGTAGCCTTTAACGTATTGAATGTATAGCATTTACCACTTGGCGTGATGTTCCTCGGCAAAGCCAATCAGATCCTTGATCTGGATTTCTTCGCCATTGTCAGCCACTGCTCTCCCGTTGTATCTCCCGAACATCTGGTGAACCTCGCTGAAGATGATGCCCAGGTTGGTTACCGCGCTACGCTCTTTAAATGGGGTGAAGACCAGGTCAAGTCGACCTTCGTTATCGGTGAACTTCCAGGGTTTCATGATATCGCCGGCGACATAGTCGAACCTGACCTGCTCCAGCTTGTGGACACGGCTTTCAAGGATGAGGGCGTTCTCCCCCGCCTTGGAAAGATCACCGAAGCCACAGCCCAGGTTCAGGCCCACCATGCGGCCATCGGGCAGGAAACCGGAAGCTGATGCCCAGTTCCAGAAAGATTTATACTCCCAGACCCCACGACCCCAATCCAGCGAACCGAGACAGGTGCGTGGCTCAAGCGTCTCGGTCATATCGCCGTATTTGACCGTTCCACTGGCGGGCAGGCAGTTGATCTTGCGATTGTAGTAGAAACGCCTCTTTCCGATGGGAATGACGATGGTCATTGATTCAGCCCCCGGCGGGCAGGTCAGGCTGATCTCGGCGGTAATTCCTCTCCCGGCATGGAACCCAGGCCAGGAGACGGAGATCTGCCGTTCATCAACGAGCAGGTGGAAATCCAGCCTTACTTTGCCATTGTCGAAGTGGCTATCGCCCCCGGTGCTGTTGCGCGGAAGGAGAATCCCCTTGCTTAGCGGAACGACCAGGCTTTCCTCGTGCAGGTCGCCGGTGGCGAAATCCATGGTATAGACGAAGATGTTGCCGGCATAGCCGAGGTCGGCTATCGTGGCGGAGAAAAACCGGCGCGGACTGAAGACAGCATAGTAATCCCAGCGCTTGACGCGAAAACGTTGGAACGGGCGTATGGCGTAGAAGCGCGCTGCTTCGAGGTTGCAGTCCAGGATGGCTTGGCGCGCCCAGCCGATTTGTGCGAGACTGCCATCGGGTAACAAGAGGGGAGAGGAAGAGGCAAGTTCGGTTTGCATGGCAACTCCATTTTCCTTATTCGTTTACCCACACCGTCATTACCGATCCGCCGCGGTTGCCCCAGAGGGTGTAGGGGATGAAGGTGAGTGATTCCCCGCTGGTGGTCTTGGCTTCGATCTTCATGATCCCACCGAGGATGGACGCGTCGAAGGTGGAATGGAGAGAAGCGGGGTCAACAATGCTGTTAAAGATGTCTATATTGGGGTTGTCCACGCTTTCGAGACAGTAGACCAGGGGCCCGCGCGTGATGGCGACCTTGCCAGAATGTCCTTTGACTTTGGGATGTGCCCGGCGGAGGTTGATGTGCATATCGAAGTTGAGTTCGAGGAGATCGGTGGGTGACCAGGTGCGAATGATGGAGAGGAAAGTGCTTCGCTGTGGAGAAAAATTATATTCCATTCCACCATTGTTGCGCAAAGTGGCATTTTGCGCCAGGTTGTTCTGATTGATTTTTATTTCTGGGTTTTGACTCCAGGATGGAAGCCGGATGTGGAGTGTTAGTTCAGCGGAGGATTCGATTTTTATTTGCACATTCCCATTCCATGGAAAATCGGAGTGGAGTTCGAGTTTGGCGAAGTAGGTTTCGAATTCACTGGAGATGTATTGGTGTATCCAAAGCTGATTTTTGGATTCCGAGTCCCAAGTCTTTGCTAAGCATCCCGGGAGGGCTCGGCTTTGGTCCTTCTGTTCATCCAACCTCTGGAGTTTTTGTACTCCACTCGAAACAATATATTTCCCCAAATCTGCCCAGGTGCGCGTGATGTTCGAAGGGCAGCAAGGCACGGCATACCAGGGCTTGCGCGTTATTCCGCCGCGGCAGGTGAGGGGATTATTGTAGAGATAGGTCGTGCCGTCCATGCCCATGCCGACTGCGACCGCGTTATATAACTGCCATTCGAACAGGTCGCTGTACTTGGCCGCGCCGGTGAGTTGGACCATCTCCCAGTTCCAGAACAGGCAGGCGATGCCGGCACAGGTTTCGGCATAGGCATACTCGGGGTCGAGCTCGTAATCGTTGCCGAAGCCTTCCAGTTCTGGCAACGAGCCGATACCACCGGTGAGGTACATGCGCCGCGTCACCATGTGTTCCCAGACGCGTTCGAGGGCAGGAATGAATGTGGCATCCCCATCGAGACGCACCAGCATGGCGATGGCAGTTTCGAGATAGCCAAAACGCACCGAGTGACCGACCGGGATCGTCTGCCTGCGCACTGGAGCGTGCTGCTGAAAGTATTTGCCACTTAATCCGCTGAGCATCCGCCGCAGGTTTGCGTTGCGCGGCTTCCTGGCAGCGTTCCCCGGCGGGAGTTGGAAAGGCTCGAACTCTGGGTGGGCATCTTGATAATCCCTTTTTTTCTCCCCTGCGAACTTGCTGCGCGCGCGCACGCTTGAATTCTGGCGCAACAGCGATAATGGGAAGAATTGTGTGCGTCCGCGCCGCTCGATGAACTGGCGCGCCATCTCCAGGTATGGGGTGTGACCAGTGGCCTGGTACAACCGCAGCAAGGCGATCTCGATCTCCTCATGACCAGGAGTGAAACTTGGTCCCTTGCCGGTGAAATCAGCCACGATGCGGTCCGCGGCGCGCCGGGCGATGGCGAGCATGTCCGTCCGCCCGGTAGCTGCGTAGTGTGAAACCCCTGCCTCTATCAGGTGACCGTGACAGTATAGCTCATGCTCGATCTGCAGATTGACCCACCGCACACCGGGAAAGTGGAGCTGGTTGTATGTGAAGAGGTAGCCATCGGGTGATTGGGCGCGGCCGAGGAGGGCGATGAAGGCGTCCATAAGGGAGGCAAGCCGGGTGTCCGCCGTGGAGCGGGCAATGCGTGCAGCGGCGTCCAGCCACTTGTAGGCGTCCGAATCGGCGAAGAACCAGCCCTCTCGAAAGCCGTCCTTCTCCCCCGCGACGAGGCGGAAGTTCTCGATGCAACCGGAGGCTTCCAGCTCTTCCCACTGGTGAAAGATGGCTTTTTCGGCGTTGACCGTTTGGCGGTCATGCCAGAAGCCGGGGAGCAAGGTGGTTTTTGGCGAGGCCATTGTTCAACACAAAGGACACATATATCGAATTTGCACGCCGGTATTCGTGAATTCCTGGATTATTCGTGGACGGTTTAAGTAAAAACAGTAAAACCATAAAATCAGTGAAAATCAGGGTTTTTTCTCTGTGTTCTCTGTAGTGAGCTTCCCCTTGACGAAGAAGAGCGGGATAAGCGAGAGCAGGGCAATGATCCCGCCCACCTGGAAAAGGACCGGCGCCGGGATGAAACCGGCCTGTCCGTTGAGTGTGGTTGGGATTCCATATTGTTGGATGAGTGTTGAGCCGATCCATGGGCCGATCACCATCGGGAGGGCGATCCAGAAGATCATGCGGATGCCAAGGAATTTGCCACGGTTCTGCTCCGGCAGCAGGTCCTTCAGCCAGGCCACTGAGGCGATTCCGGAGGCCATGCTGAACGCCTGCCAAAGGAAGCCGGTCAGCGCCAGCATGGAAATATCTCTTACCAGCGAGAGCAGGATGCCACCGATGGCGCTGATGACGATGGCGACCATGAGCATTATCCGCTTTTCCCAGCGGTCAGCTAGCAGGCCAAACGGAATGGCAAAGATGGCACTGCCCAGCATCACCGCCCCACCGATGATGCTGAATTGGGTCTTGCTGATGCCGATGAAATTCTCCAGGTAGATGATTAGGTACGGGAACGAGACCTGCATCCCTATGCTGCTGACCATGATGAAGAGCAGCAACAGGAAGAGGGTTGGGTTCTGTGTCACGGTGCGCCACTGGAACAGGCTGCTGAACTCGGAGAGGAAAGTCCCTTGCCTCTTTTTAGCTCCTTCCTCCAATGGTGCGTCTTTCAATAGGCTGCCGCCCACGATGCCAGAGAGGATTACGATCCCACCCAATGCATAGAAAAAGACAAAATAGCCCACCTTGTCGATCAAGATGCCTGCAGCCGTCATGGTGATGATTTGTGCTATGAAAATTGCCAGGTTCAGCACCCCTTCCACGCGACCGCGCTGGGTTGATGTGGCAATATCTGCCGTCCATGCGTTAAAGGAGGCATCATTGGCGGTCGAACCAAAGAAAGTCATGGCAGAATCAGCCAGCACGACCATCGTCACCGCCAGGCTGGTGATCTTTATATAAGCCACGGTTGGGAACAACACCGTTGATATCCCCCAAAAGATATACCCAAACAGGATGAAAGGTTTACGCCGTCCCCAGCGCGAACGCGTCCGGTCGCTTAATGTACCCATCAGCAGTGTGGTCAGTGTGGCGGTGATCGCGCTGGCAGCCACCATCCACGCCACAGGGCGCGGGTCAGGCGTCAGCACATCATAGACGAAGGTGTTGAACCAGGAGTTCTCCACTGCCCAAGCGATCTGCCCGGTGATAGCCAACAAGGCCAGGACAAACCAGGTAAGTGAGGTGATACGGGAGGAAGGTGACATTGATCCCTTTCACAATCGAATACCAGTCCGGATAATTTATGGAGGTGCTGATGTTTACGACACTGGAGTATAAGCGGATACCATTAGGTTGAGAGGAGTATTCATTCTAAGGGTTCAGGAACTGGAAAATGTTCAAATTGCTGGAATGGGACCAACTTTCCGGTATCCAGCAAAAACAAATATAAGTTCACTGCAATAATCACTTTCCACAAAGGCAACAAAGAAGGCCGAAGGAAACCCTTTTCAGGAATTACCCTCGTGACCTGCGTGTCTTTTGGGTTAATCACATTTTTGCTAAGGGTCGAATATTCTTTAGAAGTCTATCCTTAAAATCATTTTCATGACCCAATGATTTCTTCCCGTGGTTTTCGCCAATGATTCCTTTCCCTTTTTAATATGGGAAGGTGATGCTCTCGATGCATTTCGTTCATCGCACTCTTCCGAAGGTATAATGGTTGCACCAACATACGGAGAATAAGATGACGAACATTTCCCGACCGCTGCCCCCGCGCCCCACCCCTCTCCAGCCGCGCAGGCGGGCGATCATCGTTGGCGCCTCGAGCGGCATCGGCGCGGCACTGGCGCGACAGCTGGCACGCGATGGATACACGCTGGCGCTTCTCGCCCGCCGCTCTGACCTGCTTGCCAGCCTGTCCACGGAGATCAACACTTTTTCCGCTGAGACCCGCGCCCTGGCTTATCTGCACGATGTCACCGATTATGGCTCCGTGCCTGCCTTATTGGAACGGATACTTGCTGACTTGGGCGGCCTCGATTTGTTCATCTACAGCAGCGGGATCTCGCTCATGGCCGGGTTAAAAAAATATGACTCCGAGAAAGATCGCCGGGTTACAGAAGTAAATTACCTCGGCGCGCTTGCCTGGCTCAACCCGGTGGCAGCCATGTTCCAGAATCTGAACTGTGGGCAGATCGTTGGCATTTCCTCGGTGGCAGGTGAGCGTGGGCGTGTTGGCAATCCCTCTTACAACGCTTCCAAGGCGGCGCTGACTTGCTATCTGGAAGCGCTGCGCAACCGCCTCAGTCGCTATGGCGTGAATGTGCTCACCGTAAAACCCGGTTACGTGGATACCGGTCTGCTTGCCGGTGCAAAAAATGTGTTTTGGGTCATTTCCGCCCAACAGGCTGCCAAAGATATCTCCCGTGCCATCCACCACCGCAGGCAGCAGGTTTATACACCTGCACGCTGGCAATTGGTGATGCTCATCGTGCGCAACATTCCGTCGGTCATTTTCCGACGGATGATCTTTTAAAACCATGAACCCTGTGCCCCCATTCGAGAAATTAACCCTGCTCGAAAACGTCGGCCATTCATTGCGCACTCCGGCTTATCTTTTCATTCCTGGCAGTGTGGATGAAATCGGCGATATCTTCACACTGGCGAAGCAGCAGGGTCTGACCGTAACCCTGCGAGGCGCGGGACGCAGTTATAACGATGCCGCACTCAACGGCGGTGGCATCGTTCTCGATTTGAGACTGTTTAATCACATCCTGGAATGGAATCCGGCTACTGGTCTGCTGCGCGCCGAACCGGGTGTCACCCTCCAGCAGGTGTGGCAGACCGTTCTGCCGGATGGCTGGTGGCCGCCGGTTGTCTCCGGGACGATGTTCACCACATTGGGAGGTTGCCTGGGGATGAATATCCACGGCAAGAACAACTTTAGGATGGGAGTCATTGGTGAGCACGTGACCGGGTTTAACCTGCTGTTGCCCACCGGTGCGATGTTGACCTGCTTGCCGAACAAGAACGGCGACCTGTTCCACGCCGCAATCGGCGGGTTGGGCATGCTGGGTGTGTTCACATCCATCACTCTCCAGATGAAGAAGATTTCTTCAGGCTTGTTGAATATCCATGCCTTCCCGGTGTGCAATCTAAGTGAACAACTCGCCGCGCTATTCGAGGGCGCGCCAAAACATGATTACATCGTCGGTTGGCTGGATGCGTCCGTCAGCAGCAATGATCTCGGTCGCGGCCAGATCCACACCGCAGATTACCTCCATGAGGGCGAAGATCCCCATCCTGCCCGGACTTTGCGAGTGGATTACCAAACCCTGCCAGATAAATTCTTCGGCGTCGTGCCGAAATCTCTCCTGCATTATTTTATGGCCCCGTTCTTCTTTAATCTCGGCGTATGGGGTGTTAACACCGTGAAGTACCTTCTTGCCAGGCATGCAAAAACCTACCGCCAATCGCACGCTGCTTATCACTTCCTGCTTGATTATGTCCCAAAATGGGAGCTCGCCTATGGGCGGGGTGGCCTGATCCAGTACCAATCGTTCCTGCCTAAAGAGACCGCTTACGATGCATGGAAGGAAGTGCTTGTACTTTCTCGGAAAAGAGAGCTGCCTTCCTATCTGGCTGTGACCAAGCGTCATCGACCAGATAACTTTCTGTTGACGCACGGTGTGGATGGTTACTCGTTGGCAATGGATTTTAAAGTGACCTCTGGCAATCGTGCCAAAATGGCGCAAATGTTACAGGATTTCGATTGCATCACGTTGGAATCTGGCGGGCGTTTCTACTTTGCCAAGAACAGCGAAACGACGCCAGAAATTACCACCAGCTTCTTGGGTGAGCAGGTGGTAGCGAAGTTCCGCGCTTTAAAAAAACGCTGCGATCCTCACCATTTGCTCGAATCGGACTTATACCGGCGAATCTTCGCTTAACAGGGTTGATTTTGGATTGACTTTTTGGAAGAAAATCATTACACTATTGCATATTAATTTTTGGAGGTGGAATCATGGCTGCGAAATATCAACTCGTTTCCAAGTCCGGCCCACATATGGGGGAAAGCTTTCCATTGGAGGCATCGGTCATCATCATCGGTCGTGAGGTGGGTAATTCCATCGTTATCAGCGACGCCGAGGTGTCGCGCCGCCACGCCAAGTTGACCTGGCAGGGGGCAGCTTATTTCATCGAGGATGCCGGTTCGACCAATGGCACATTCGTCAACAACCAGCGGATCACCGCTCCGCACGCATTAAAATCCGGCGATCTGGTTTCATTAAGTGAAAACATCACCTTCGTCTTCGAGGTGATTAGTGATCCTAACGCCACCGTGATAGCATCCTCGCGCGAGGTGAAAGCGGCGGTAATCGCCTCCCAAACAACACCACCGACTCCGATGCCGGCAGTTCCGATTTCAGCAGCGCCAATGCCAGCAGCTCCAATACCGGTCACCGCGCCTCCTCCGCATCCGGTCTATCCAGTCCAAACTCCGGTTGCCGCACCGGTGTCGTATCAACCTCCACCGGTTGCTAGAAAAGGATCAAAAATCTGGATCGTTCTCGTTGTGCTTCTGATTCTCGGAATCTGTGCCTGCATCGGGTTGTTCGCAGCGATTGACTACCTGCAACTTTGGTGCAACCCGACTCTGAGCTGGCTGACCAACATTATCTCCCCCTTGATTGGCGGAGGGTTGTGCCCATAAGGTTTCCAGTTCTATAACTTCCCGCAGGAGATATACCCTGCGGGAAGTTTTTATTTCCCGGCTCCTAGCATATCCAACACAGTATTAACCATTTTTAGAGACCCTTCAACCTGCATGTAATGTCCGGCGCGCATCTCTCTTTCGGCATGGACAAGCATGGCTTCGAGCATGTAATTTTCGGCGTTGTGCGGATGGCGCAGGATATCAGCAACGATACTGCGCTGCATCATCGACTTGTAATCCGGGAGCCAGGCGGTCATGAAATAAGCGGAAGGATCGAACGCCTGTTGGTATCTGCGGATAGTATCATAGAAGTGCACGCTCGCACGCAGATCGTCATGCACACCAGCGGTTACCGTCTGGCGGTTCAAGAAATCGAGATAGCTGCTCTCCAACTCTAAGATGGTGATCCCATAATGAGCCTGTAAAGCTGCATCTATTGCCCGCGAATCGCCCCCTTCCGGCACCGGATGGATATCGCGGTAGAAGGTATTGAACGGCTCCCATCCATAGGTTTCAATCATGTACTCAACGAGCGCAGCGGCTTCCAAATAACCGATCTCGTGTTGCTGGGGGTAGAAATCATCGGTCAGCGTTCTCAACGGGATATACCAACCCAGATTGAGTAAAGCTGCGGCGCGCAGCACGATTGGTTCGGGTTTGAAATGTCCACCGCTTAAATAAACCGCCAATCCCTCCTGGAAGATGACCGGGCGCAGGTCACCACCGGCGAGGTTGTCGAACCAATGTACGAACTCGTGGTGCAGCACCTGCGGGGTGGCATCCCCGAGATAATCATTATCCAGATAAGAGATGTAGATCGCCTCGTTGGCAAACCCGCCCTGACCCAGAACACGCGGTATGAAAACGACCGGGATTTTATCACTTAATGTTGTATCAAGCCGGGCACTGAGGTCGGCAGCCTCTTCATCAGCAGATCGTGCCAGCAAAGCAATGTCCCTCTCAGCATCTGTGCCGGTGATGTAATTAAGGGTACAGCAGTCGCTGGTACGTGTCTCCCAATGCGCCTCCGGCTCCGGTGGCGGGATCCAACTCTGCGGCTGGAGAGTGACGGTCTCCTGCCAGGATGGGCCACCCGGGGTGACGGCGAACATTACCTTCGCGGGACCCGGCTGCAGGTCGCGCGTGTCCCAGACCCACCACAGGACCGCCTCCTTGCGCCCACCAACACCAAATGGGCCAAAGGTGGCATGCCCGAGATCCCTGTCTTGCAAGCTGACCTTTATCTCCATCCCCTCACAGGAAAAGTTGGCTGGAGGCAATACTTCAAAGCTGACTATGTCGCCAACATAAAGCATCCCGTCAGGATGGGTGATGACACGAAATCCTGCATTCGACGCGGCGGGCGTTGCGCAGGAAAAGAAAACGCAGGTGACCAATACCCAATAGATGACACGCAACCAGCGCATGGGTAAATTATAATATGGTGAGAATACCCGGGAAGGTCTGGAATATTCCTGTCCCCAAATCTCCTGGGAGGATGCCATGAATAAACCACAATCCCCCATGTCCCCCCGTTGGAGCACTATGACCAAATTGGTCATTGCCCTCACAGGGATAGCCCTCACCACTGCGCTCGTGCTCCGCTTCCACGGGATCATCGTGCCGGTGTTGATGGCATTCGTTGTAGCCTACCTTTTACACCCCCTCGCCTCGTGGATCAACCGCAAGGCATCCCTATCTTGGCGGATGACGGTTAATCTCCTCTATCTTCTCTTTATCATTATCCTCGCGGCTCTTATCACCCTCGGTGGAATGGGAATCCTGCAACAGATCCAAAACCTGATCATTTCCGTTCAGCGGGCTATCACGGAGCTGCCAACTTTTATCGAGAGCCTGCCCGGACAGGTTTACCATATTGGGTCTTATACGTTGGATTTCTCTCAAATTGAGTGGACTTCCATAGGTCAGCAGGTGCTTTCGTATGTGCAACCGGCATTGGGCCGGCTGGGCAGCCTCGCTGGGACATTGGCAAGTAGCGCGGCGAGCACCTTTGGCTGGCTGGCATTTATATTAATCGTTTCATACTTCTTCCTGCTGGAAAGCGGTGGCTTGCGTAGTGCCATTATCCGCTTTGAAATTCCCGGGTATATTGAGGATTTCCAACGCCTGAGCCAGAAACTCGGCCGCATTTGGAATGCCTTCCTGCGCGGCCAGATAATCATCTTTGGTCTCTCTGTGATTATCTATACCATCGTTTTAGGCATTCTCGATGTACACTACGCCTTCGGATTGGCACTACTGGCCGGTTTCTCCAACTTTCTCCCCTACATCGGCCCGGCGATCACCTGGATCGTGCTCGGACTTGTGACTTTTTTTCAGGCAGTCAGACCATTCGGCTTATCCCCACTGGCTTATAGCGCTCTCGCCATTTTCCTCGCTGTGCTTATAGACCAGACCATTGGCAACCTGGTTGCCCCACGTATCATGGCACAGAGGCTGAAGGTGCATCCCGCTTTTGTGCTGATAGCCGCCATCATTGCTGCCAACCTGCTCGGTGTGGTGGGCGTCATCATCGCCGCGCCACTGCTGGCCACGCTTCAGTTACTGGGCCAGTACACGATGGCGAAAATGCTGGATAGGAATCCATGGCCTGATGTGGAGGAGTCACTACCCCCGGCCTCCCCATCCCTCCTGTCACGTTTACTCGCCTGGTGGCAATCACTGCGTAGAAAGAGCGGTAAACAAAAAACCTAATGCTGATACCGTAATAAGTCGGATTCCGCGAATGTTTTTTATTCGCTCGCGTTGTTCGGTCAATTGGGATAATTTCAGAGAGAAAACTTTTGGCATTGCTGATCATCCGCACATATAATATGAATAATGTAACTACTCACCCATCCCCACCGCTCCCGTCCACTCATTAGGAACCCTTTTTCGCCTCATCTCCCCTCCCGCTTGCCGGGGAGGGATGGGGGTGGGGCTGGGTAGATACCATATAAACCTCTAAAGGAGGCCGAAATGGCTAAAACACTCCCCGAACCAAAGACCACCACCCTTGCCGAAACCGATAATTACCTCGCCTGGAAGGCCGATGAGCCGGATGGCGAAACCACATACCACCTTGAGTTGAACAACATCACCCTGCACTTTTTCAAGGAGGAGTGGGACGAATTCCTTGAATTGGCGCATAGCCTGTAACACTCCCATGAAACTCATGAACTCGATCACCGATGTCCCCGGCATCCGCCTGGGCCATGCCCAGGATGAAGTCGCGCTGACCGGATGCACCGTTGTTCTCTGTGAAAAAGGCGCCGTTGGCGGAGTTGACCAACGCGGCGGTGCACCCGGCACCCGCGAGACCGATCTGCTCAAGCCGGTCAATGCGGTGGAGAAGGTCCACGCGATACTTCTGGCAGGTGGTTCGGCATTTGGCCTGGACGCGGCCAGCGGCGTGATGCGTTATCTCGAAGAAAAGGGGATTGGGTTCAATACCGGCGCCGCGCGCGTCCCCATCGTCCCGGCAGCGATTCTATATGACCTCGCAATTGGCCGCCCTGATGTCCGCCCCGATGCGGAGATGGGCTATCGCGCCGCGGCCTCCGCCTCTGCCGGGGCAATTGCGGAGGGCAACATCGGGGCGGGAACGGGTGCGACGGTCGGCAAGATCTTCGGCATGACCGGAGCGATGAAATCCGGCATCGGCTCGGCTAGCCTGGAAATCGGCGGCGGTATTATCGTTGGCGCTATCGCCGCGGTCAACGCCTTTGGCGATGTCGTTGACCCTCATACGGGGAAGATCCTGGCTGGCGCGCGCTCCACGAAACTAGGACCGATCAAGCTTGGCTCAGCCGGTTACTTTGCAGATACCCTGGCGGTGATGAAAACACCCGCCGGCCGCCTCATCCTGAAACTGGCGATGAGCCGCAATACGGTCATCGGTGTGGTCGCGACGAACGCGCGGTTCGACAAGGCGCAGGCCACCAAGATGGCGCAGATGGCACAGGATGGTCTGGCGCGCCTCATCCTACCCGCGCACACCATGCTCGATGGTGACACCATCTTCGCCATGGCCACCGGGCAGAGGAAGGCGGATGTTTCCATCGTGGGCGCGTACGCTGCCGAGGCTTTCGCCCAGGCGATCGAGAGGGCGGTGAGGATGGCAAAGGAGGCAGGAGGGTTGCCTGGAGTTGCTTCTTCGGTCGTTACATCAATGTCCGGTTCACCCATCATTCAAACGTCGCCGCCTTAGTCTGTATCGACGAGTAAACCACGAATACACAGGTCGGCAACTCTCTTATTACCCACCTGGGCTGGAAAGGCACAGGGCTGAGTGTTATGCCGTAGATACCATCTCCGCACAAATCATTGCTCGTGATCGCACGTGTGCAAGTGAAAAGTGACAGCGACCTGTCGATTGCCTATGATCTTTTGAAACAGATCCAACTGACACCGCAAAGCAGCTTGCGACCCGGCCAGTAACCCATGACCCGCCCTAAAATAAAACAAGCCTGGGTAGAGAAAGGTAATGCCATGTCAAACCCCACCCCCAAAACGTCTCCTTTGGGTAAACAGCCCAACCTGTCCCCACCAAGTGGGGACCGCATCACAGCCGCAGAATTACGTACCGCCCTGCAATCCTTGACTGAACGCCTCGACCAGATCGAGGCGGATATATCCAGCTTGCGCGAGGGATTGACCGCAGCCGCCACATCGTCCCCTTGGGGTAGCCAGCCCGCAGCCCCGGCCCTCACTGGTGAAATCATCACCCTCGATGTTTCCCTGCTTCTCATGTCCTACGATGATAATGGCCATCCCATCTACAAAGCCAAGGGCGGTCAGTATCAAAAATATGGTGTGCGCGTTTGGCCGGAAATCCTCCCCGTGCTTGGTGTGGATCCTGCCAGCCTCAAACCCGGCCCGAATCCGGTAAACATCAAGGTTCATGTACTCATGGGCGAGAATGGCCCGCGCAAGGTGATCGGTCTGGCAAAGTAATTACAACCCCACATTAAAACCTCAGCCGCCGAGATAGCCCTCTTGGGTGCTTTCAATTGGCAACCGGGCATCACTCATTTACATTGGGGAATTCTTCGGGTGGTAACGTCTCGGTGACGGCAGTTCCCCCTTCGACCCGGTGGAGAGTCAGTTCCCATGTTGTGTACGAAGTCCGGGTGGAGGTGAAAGCAAGCATATCCTGGAATTTTTGGTAGCGCGCGCTTTCACTGAAGCGGAAATCCACGATATCCCAGGTCTCGCCTGTGGCGAAGAAGATATAGAAATTACCATCTGGTATTCCCTTTAGCAGGTTTTCACTGCCGGAGCGAATGTAACAGCCGAGGATTGGCTTATCGCCGGGATCGGTGAGGACAATGTAGCTATCCTGTGTGAGGCCATTCGTGATTGTGATTTCGCCTTTTCCCTGGCTCTCGCGCAGGTCGAAAATGATTGCGCCGTTTTCAGGTCTCCAGTAACCATGCGGCAATGATTCACAAGGGGTATTGAGGCTGACACGTTCGAGCTGCGTGTTGACCCAGCCCGTATCGCCAAATGGGGTGACGACCTCGAGCCAGCTGCAATCCCGGTTCCTGCCTATAACTGTCAGGCCGTCCAAGCTTGAAAACTCATAGATCGAATTGGTGCTGATCTTGGGGTCTGTGAAGACTTTCAGCAGTGACACATTAACCATGGCATCGAAAACCCGGGTTGGTGTTGAAGAAAGGGATGGTGTTGGTTCTGGTGTTGGTTTTGGTGTTATTGTAGATGTGGGCGCGCCGGCGGTCTGTGTGCCATAGATGCTGGCTGCGATGGAGGTTATCGTGGCCTGTAATTGCCCCTCATCCGGCTGCGCTATTCTTGGAACGCATCCTGAGAGTAATAAACATGTAGCCACTAACAAACCGAATGGCGCTCTCATGGTTCCATCCTTATTCGGCAATACCCCAGATGTACACAATTCCTTTGTTCGAAAGGCCAGTCAGGGTGGAGTTATCTCCTGAAAACCCCAGCCAGGAAAAATATCCATCCACATCGAGCGAGACCAGGGTTTCACCGGTGTTGACCGCCAATACCTGCAAATAAGTGTTACCGTTATATTGATCAGGGTATCGCTGGATATACATTAGGGAACTATCGCCGGAGAATCCAAGCAAACTGCCAGAGATGGAGTAAGTCTTGAATTCACTTCCATCTGATATGCGCCAGATTTTTATCTCGCGGTAAGTTTCGGTGGCGAACAAATCGCCGGATGGCAGGAGATCATCGAAGTACCCCGGATATTGCTCAAGGGCTGGATTGCCAAAACGCCAGAGATAGGTCACCCCGCCATCCCAATCGGCAACTAGCATGGCATCGCCTGTGGGATTCATGGAGACATACTCGATTGGAAAATTAAATTTTTGCGAGTACAGCAAGCTGGCGGCCTCAACCGACCAGATTTTTATCGTTTGTCCTTCTCCGAGCGATGTAAATACCTTTCCATCACTTGAAAAGCTGTCAATCCCCCAATCAAGATAATCATCCAGGCTGCGTAAAAAGGAGCCGGTGTTGAGATCCCAAAACCAGACGGTTCCATCCGCAATATGAGCCGCAACAATGGGTTCTGCCGGTGAAAGACAGAAACCTAGCACATCAGCGGGGTGTTTTAGGATAAACCGAGGGGCATCGAGCTTGTCCCCCCAGATGAAAAGTTGGTTTGGATCAAGCGCCCTGGTCACGAACAGGCTCGTGTCCTTCCAGAAGGCTGGATGATCAGCCCCATTGGGGAAAGGAAGTCTCTCCCAGGTCGATGAGCGCCAAATTACCGATTTCCCGTCGGTTGAATTGGCTATGAAATGTTGACCCTGCGGGTCAAAGTACATGTAAGCGATGTTTTTCATCCCGGAATCGAGAGTCTGCGTCAGGGTTTGACCACGCTGGCTCCATACTTCTAACCTCCCATTATTCATGCCCAAGACGATTAGATTGCCGTTTTGTGAGATTGCAACAGTTTGTATCGCAGCATATGAAAGCGCTGTAACCGTTTCCCCGGTGGAGATATCCATGAGTTGGATCTCGGATTCGTTCATGAGCGCAACCTGACCGTCCCGATTGAGGATTGCCAGGCTCGAGCCGGTCCACTCGTGCAGCATCTCCCGCTTTGTTACATCCCACAGTTGGATCGACCCTCCTCGAGTCACAATTCCCAGGTTCTTTCCATCCAGTGAAAAGCTTACCTGGTGGGCATCCTTGGTCTGGTCGGGGAAAGTATACGCAAGGGCGGGTCGACCATTTTCGAGCTTCCAAAGTTCCACCGGATAGTTCTCCCAGGCGACGATAAAAAACGAGTCGTTTGGAGAAAAAGCGATATCCGAGATATCCCCTTCGCCACTCTTACCGGTCTTTCCCACCCAACCACTTTCTTCCAGAGTACCCGTTGAAAGGTCAACAGAATACCAGGTCAAATCGTCTCTGGTGGTTTTACCACTTTCATCTGCAATGTAATAATGATGCGGGAAGAGGACTTGACTTGTTCCAGGGATCAAGCCGAAGGTTTCGGCGCCGTCAATGCTGAAACCTTGAAAATCTTCCATCCCTTTCGTCGTAAATTTCGATCTCCCATCCGGCACCTGCCAGCCATAGACCCCATCCCAATCAATCCCGATCAAGGTTCGACCATCGGGACTGAAAGCCAACTTGTTAACCCACACCCCCGCGATCGTGCCTTTGAGCGAGTGGTCGGATGTACTCCATATGTGAATGTTCCCCTCTTCATCCCCCGCAGCGATGAACCGGCCATCTGGTGAAATGGCGATGTTGTGGATCCATGCAGGCACGGCGATGAAACCGGTCTCAGAGAGACTGGCGGGATTCAAGAGGTGGATCCCGGAAACTGAGACATAAGCCAGGACGTCCGCTCCGGCTGCAGCCACCAGGTTGGTGACCGGGTCGCCTGTGAACGTTTTCAACACCTCTAGTTGGCTGGCGTTATCCGCCCGGATTGGCGTATAAATGGATGCCGGGGTGGTGCCACCGCTTTCGACCTGGGCGGTTTGGGTGGAGTTGATCTCCTGGGCAACTTGCGTGGCAAAACTATCTGAATCCGGGATGGTGTTGCATCCTGTAAGCACAAGCAGGCTCAGGGCGATGGTGACGGACAGCTTTGATCTCATGCCACTCCTTTGATCATCCATCAGCGTATGCCCCAGAGACGGATGGTCCCATCCGCTGACGCAGATACCAACCAGGTTCCATCAGTAGAGATGGCTATGCTGGTCACCTCCCCGGAATGCCCGGAAAGCGTATGGAGCAATTGGCCACTGCTGGCCTCCCAGATATTGATTTCATTTTCAACGACGGTAAACAGCAAAGTCGCATCCAGAGAGAACAATGGCGGTAAAGTGCTGATCAGGCTGCCGGTTTGATACAGGGCTTGGGCTTTTGGGGGAGTTATTTGCTGCAGCGTTTCACCCGAAACCGCGTCTAGGATGTCAATCCCGTTCATCGTCGCGACCGCTAGTAATTTCCCGTCCGGCGAGATGGACCATGAGGAAAAGTATTCGAAAGCATCTGCAGCAAGTTGGATTTCTCGTTTAAGTAAACCATCTGCCAGACCCCATGAACTTATAAAATACTTGTTGTCTTCCGTTGCTTCTGGTGTAGGTTCCAATAGTCCGCAGATGCTATTTATCACGTAGTACTCATCTCTGGTGCATGCTTTTTCTCCACCGCCATACAAGGTATAAAGCGAAGCCCCATCCGGGCTTACTAGAATATTCCTGGCATCGCTGGTAAGGCAGGGAAGTGTTCCTCGCCCTGAAAAATCGCTGGCTCCTTTCAAGATTGTGCGATGCTGTATCTTCCAGGCCGGAGAAGGGATACAACGCCGCAATAATGCTTTGGACCACTCATTTAGAACGATCAGTAATTCGTCTTTGGTATCCGCAAATGTTGCCGTGTATTCAGGTCCAAGGAAGTAATAGCTTTCATCCACGTATATGAATTGAGGCCCTAGATAATTATCCTTATCCCCGGATAATTGGAATTCTTGGGTCATTTTTCCATTTTCCAGAGACCATTGGCGGATATGGTCGCCATCCAGCCCAAGCAGATATTTTCCATCATGGGTAAAGCCGAGGTGGGGTTGTTCGATGTTAGATCCGGTTTCAGCCTGTCGAAAGATATGGACCTGTTCACCATTTTCGGCTCGCCACACGACCACATCGCCAGATTCGGAGTAGGCAGCCACGTATTCCAGGTTCTGGGAAATTGCCACCGCTGTAAAAGCCCCGGTAAAGACGCTCTCGCCGATGGTTTTTTGTAGATCGCCGCTATCGATATCCCATACCTTTACGATCTGATCACTGGAGAGAGTGATTAGTGTGCTGCTTTCATATCCGAAAACGACATTATTAACATTTTCGTGGGCAAATGTAGCTCTCTTCTTGAGTCTCCGGTCGTTGAATTCCCACAGCTGCACCTTGCCGTCACGGGTAGTGCTGGCAAGATAGCTTCCATCCTGCGAAAAGGACACCGAAGTAACCCAATCTGAAAGATTATATTTCGTGGTGGTATCGGTCTCGAGGTCCCAAAGCAGGAGCATGCCCCCGGCTACATCCCAGGCTTCTCCTCCCAGGACAAGGAAATTCCCATCTGGTGAGAAGGCGCGATCATATGCCAGCAGGGGGGAGTCCTGGATCGCTAGGAGGGGCAGGCTGGTGGAAAGATCAACCAGGCTAATATCCAGTCCCGAATGATTGACAAAGCGGGAGTCATCTGGAGAGAAGAGACCGTTTAAGTCATCGATGTACCATTCAGATATCTTGTTGACCAGCTCCCCGGTGTTTAACTTCCATATATAGACGCCATCGTTAAAGCCACCCGCCGCAGCGACATAGCCCGACCGGGGGGATATTTGTACCGCCATGAGGGTCTCGTAAACGTTGAAGCAATTAACTTCCTGCCAGGTCTTCGTTTCGGTAATGCAGAACCTGGTGTTCTCCCCGTAGGAGCCTGGCGTTGTTTTTTCCCACTCAGCCAGGTGGTTGCCATCTGGAGAAAAAAGCAGGGAAGTCAGCCCGGTTTGTGACCAATTCACCATTTCGGTGATCTGGGAGCCGGTTTCCAGGGATGCAACGATGATTCGTTCGTCTATTGCGTAGGCCACCATGCCTTTCTGTTCAGAGACGGTCACGCTACTCACCGCCAGGCCAGATGCCCAATGGTAGAGCGGAGTAAGACCACCTTTACTGTATATATCCAGTCCCTGCGAGGAGGCAATTGCAAGAATACTCCCATCCTGCGAAGCCGCCACCTGGCTGATGGCTCCGCTTCCCCATCGCGCCAGACCGGATATGCGTGAAACGCTGCCCGCGTTGATCGGCTCCTGCGACTTGGGGACCGTGAATCCCTCGGGGACAGGCTCCGGGGTCTCGGTCGGCGTTGGGACGGATGTGGATGTTGCGGTTGGTGTTTGAGTTGGAAGCCTGGTAACCGCTTGGGTGGGGTGGTTTTCCACGGTCTGCCCGGCGTAGATCGTCGCCGCGATCTGCGTCCTGCGTGCATCCGCCTGGGCAGGGTTTGAAGAACATGCTGGGCTAGTAGTTATTAATATGATACAGAGAGTCCCCAATGCGATCTTGCGATTCACGGTCGCGCCTCCTTATGGAATGCCCCAGAAATAAAGTTTTCCATCATCATGGGTGGTGACGAGCCACAATCCATCTGGAGAGAAAGCAGCGCTGATCACGTTCGAGTTGCCCACGATGGATAGAATTTCGCCGGTAGTGAAATTGAATATTTGTGAAGAAGGTGACGAAATGACATCTCCATAGATAAATAGTTTTTCATCCGGTGAAAAGGCAAGACCTAGGGGAATATTTGAAGAAATGAACACCTTCACGGCTGCCCCGTCTGATGCGTGACGGACGCGGACGCTGCCATCCTGTCCGGCAGAGACCAATGTTTGATCCTCGTTGATGAAAACCAAATCGTAGACCAAGCTTTCATAGCCCTCATGCACAGGATAGGACCAAAGCAAATCCCATGTACTCGTCTCCCAGAGAAAGACTTCCCCGCTACTGCTGCCCGCGGCTAGTTTCGAACCATCTTCCGAAAATGCAAGCGCGCTCGCGTAATCAACCCCCGAGTCATCAGTGGTTGTGAGAGTGCGAAGAAGCTCCCCACCTGGCATGGCCCAGATGCAGACCTTGTTGCTATAGACAGTTGCCAGCAAAGTACCATCCGGCGAAAACTGGATGCTTCCGGTCGGGCGGCAATCATCGGTCTCCAGCCTTGTTAATGCAGTGCCGGTATTAACCTGGTTCAATTCAACGTATCCATCCGCGGCCCATTGGAAATCATAGTCGTCCGAATAACTGGCCGCAAGGGTTTTTGAGTCGGGAGAAAACGCAATATTTTGGGCTTGATAGTAATTTTCGTTGATTCTAAAGAAGGAGGATATGTCGAGATCAAAGGGCAGGGTGCAATCTTCACAATCATCGGAAAGATTATAAAGAAGTTTGCCTGTTTTTATATCCCACACCTGGGTTTGGTTAAATACATCTCTGGCGGCCAGCCACTTACCATCGGGAGAGTAATTCACTAAGGAGAATGGACCGGTAACATTCACCAAGTCTTCGATCTGCTGTGTTTTGATATCAACTATCCTTATATAGTTGGGAACACCCGAACAGCCATAATAATAGCAGCTTCGCCAAAGGATAAGTTTATTTCCATCAGGTGAAAACAATGCGCCTTCAGGGTCCGCGGTCAGATCCACCGTTGCAACCAATTCGCCACTGGCAATATCCAGGAGATGGACCTGGTGCCCATAAACGATCGCGACCTGCTGTCCATTCCAGGAAATTGCATTATTGTTACCCCGCCAGTTTAAAAACCTGGACGTATTTTCTTCCTTCCCGGAGACCAATCCATAAAGATCACTGGCTGTCACCCCGGCTAGGTCTTTTATACAACTCCACAGTAGTCCTGATAAAGCCATCCAGCGGCCATCTCTGGAGAAAGATATCGCATCTCCCCAAACCACGCGTTGAAATTCGGAATCATCAGCCGCTGATACCCAGAGGGAACAGTTGCCAGGGTAATAGGATGTACCCTTATCACAGGCTTGTACGAATACCAACTCCTCACTTGGTGAAAAGCTGATCTGCCGGATTTCGACTTCTCCCTGCCTCGGGGGCATCCCCTGAGGTTGCTGCGTCAGCTGTGGGGGCAGTTCCAGGGTCCTTGTGATCTTACCGCTTTCCACATCCCAGGATTGAACCTGGTCGCCGACAGCGCTCAATAGGTTTTTCCCGTCCTGAAAAATCGCCAAAGCGGTTACAGGCATCCACGTGCGATCAGGAAATTCCAGAATGGCGAAGGGTTGTTCAGCCAGCAAATCGAACAGGACGATTTCGTCGAAAGAACCGATGGCAAGCATCTGTCCATCTGGGGAAAATGCCAGGCTGGTAATTCCACGATCCATCCCTTGGGTGAGAAGTAATTGAAATTCTTTGCCATCCAACAGATATACTCTGTTCGGGGTGGCAACTGCCAACAAGCTTCCATCCGGTGAATATTTGATTGCAGTGGGCCCCATGAAGACCATTGGCCATTCAGGTTCCAGAATCCCCAGCAAAGCTATTCTTTCTATATTGCCGATACTGATTGGGGTTCCAGGGGATGGCGGAAGTCCCCCCTGCAATGGCATCGGGGTCGCCGCAATAGTGGCCGGATTAGGAGTTGTCGTCCTTGTCGGTTTGGCCGTAGGCAAGGCAGCCTCTTCGGCTTGCCGGGCATAAATCGTCGCAGCCACCTTCGTTGCATAATCCTCCCCAGCTGGTGGCGTTACTGTTCCTGCACAAGCAGCCAATGCAAAAATTAATCCCATTGGCATTGCAGCCAGCCAGATATTCACGAAGCGCATAAAACTATCCTCCAGGAATGAAGATGATGGAGGTTATAGGCCAGGTCGAAGCTTTGACAATGCTACTGTTGATTTAATTGGGTGTAATTAATTTTATTATAATTGAGGGTTGAATAAAATAATTAAGGCATCTACTCGGGTCCACCGGTGCGCCAGGCAAGCCGCTCTTTCGGGAAATCAGTGCCTCTAAAAGGATTCGTAGTGGCCACTTTAGTCGCGTTTTTCATCAAAGGACTCAAGTTGCCACTACAATTTATTAAGCCACCGAGGTGGATAACCGACCGTTAATGTTTCTTATGATGCCGTCTCCAACCCTTCAGCGACCCTCGCAGGAAGTAGTTCAGCACCACGCTGACCGCGGTCGTCACCAGCGAGCCGAGGAATGCGCTCCAGAACCACGGATCGGCCAGCTTGAAGCCAACGCCGAACTGCGTGCCGATCCAGCCGGTAAGGGCGAAGAGCAGTGCATTGATGACCAGTGTGAACAGGCCCAGCGTCAGGATGATGAGCAGGCATCCCGCCAGCTTGGCCGGTGGACGCAGCAAGGCGTTGACTAGCCCGAAGATCAGCGCCAGCCAGATAATGTCAATATAATTGCCCTGGTACAGGATATACTTTGGCAACAGGATGATGGCAACATAAAGTGCCACCGTGTTGATTACCCAACGCAGAATGAATTTCATTTCGGCCTCCATTGTTGTCGGAGACTTCCGAAGTACGCCAGACTCGGAAGTCTGATAATGCTACCCTGATTTACGAGATTCCGAGGACGGGGTTTCATCCGACTGCATCCAGATCAACGTGCGCAGTGGAGTGAAACCAGCAGCGCGGACCGCCTCCGTAGCGTAACCGGCAGGCAGCTCCAGGCTGAGATTCTTTTGCCAGGTGAGTGTCCGCCGGGCGTGCAGCAGAAGGGCAGTCAGCGCCTTATCTCCACCCTCCGCGGGTGAAGCCGCCCAGAGCCGATCGCTCTTTCCTGTGGAGGGCAGCCAGGCAAGCACCGCTTGCAGTCTGCCGTCGCCGGCGTAGGCTACCCACTGGCGCGTCTCGAACTCCATGAAGAAACGGTAGACCGCCGGGCTGAAACCGGGACGCATTGAAAGCCAGGGGATGGGATGATACCAATCCAGGATATCCGGATAGAGCTCCCGCAGCCAGGTCTCTTGCTGTGGCCAATCTCGCCCGCGCCGCGGGGTGATGGTGATCCCTGTCTCGGCATGGACGAGAGCCTGGGCTGTGGCAGCCTGCCATAGAGTCCGCCGGGCGCGCTCGCAGAATCCCAGCCCGGCATAAAGCGACACCGCCTCGGGATTGTCATCGCGCACATGTAACCAGGCAGATTGCGCGCGCTTCTGGCGTGCATGTTGCATGGCAGATGCGGTCAGGGCACGGGCAATTCCTCTGCGGCGGAAATCCGGGCGAACGGCTACGTTGGCGATGAGATAAACCTTCTTCCCGCCGTGTTTATACGGGATCAGGCTGATATTCCCAACCAGTTCGTGATTCTCCACCCATACATAGCCAGAGAGCGGCATTGAGACTGTTTCCACGGCATTCGTTGCCCAGCGAAGAAAATAATTATCCCGGCCAGCACGGCGCATCTTTTGGATGTAATCCCGGCCTTCAGTGTCCAAAGTACCCGCGAAACAGGTTTCCACCAGGTCCGCAACCCGAGGTAGATCATTCAGGATGTTTAGCGGGCGTACTTGCGGCATTTTCGCAAGTTGCGGGATTGTAATGGCAGCCATGTGACCTATTTATTCCAGGCTACGTAAGCTTCGTAGACTTGTTTCTGTGTGGCCCAGGTGACGATGCCCTGGTTGGCCAGCGATTTGATCCGCTGGAAGAAGGTACGCAATACAGATTCGTTTTCAATCACGAAAATATTGGCAGGGAGATAGATGGTCAATTTGGCAACGCGGCTGCGGTCGCGATTCTGGTTGATTTCCATAATCTTTGCTGCCAGGGCATCCACATCTTCATTGTTGAAGGCGCAGTCCGGTCGGCATTGCCCGCCACCGATCTCCCCCACACCTTCGGCCATCCCGGCGAGAAGCCCCATCTCGCCCGATGAGACGATGATGACCGGATTCTCGTCAGCAACGAAATCCTGGGCATTTGCCACGCCGAAGGGATAGATACGCTGCTGCAGGTCCACTGGCGCGTTCAGATGGTAGCTTCCGCTGCGTATGTATTCATCCGTCCATGTGGCATCCGGACGGTTTTCGAGCGGCATGGATAGGTAATGCATCCCAACAATCCCATCCAAATACTTGAAGCCGGCCATGCTGGCTGCAAGTGCCCAGTCGTTCACCCCACCACCCCCCGAGCAACCCAGGTTGTTCTCTGCGCCCACCAGCACATCCACCAGCGTCTTGTTCTGCTGGAAGTTCTGGGCGTATTGTTCCACCGGCATGAGCGCCTCACGAAAACCAAAATCGCAGTGCGTACCGACGCCGTGACCGCGGTTAATAATCTCAGCCATGAAGTTGCGCCTCCACTTTGCGTTGGCGATGGCAAATGGCTGTTCTGATTCGATGGTCAGTTTTGCACCATATGCGTCAGCCAGGTCCATGCCGTAGGTCAATTGCTGGATGTGCTCCTCAAAGACGGCCTGGTTTCTATCATCTGAGAAACCTTGCTCCATGTGGGTCATTGTGGTGATGTAGAGAGGCGCATCGCCGCGTGGACCTGTGGCAGGCTCCTGCGTGGAGCCGGTCTGCCCCACCCCGGCGCAATCCGCCGGGCAGTTGGCAGCGTTCTCCGGCCCTTCGCAGATACCATCACCGCATGGGCTGGCAGGCTTTCCTGGCGTGCCGGTTTCATTTTCGGGCACATTGCAGGCGGAGAGGAGGAAGATAAGGGTGACAAGGATGAGGAAACTTCTCTTCATGGCAGCACCTCCATTCGCTGGGCTCGGTCGTTTTTTCCGCTCAACAGGTACCTTGTCGGGTAAACGGATAGTGTGCTGGCATCCGCTTACCAGCAGAAGCAAGTCATGAATCATGAGATACATCAGCGGGTTATTTCAATCCCCAATTATAGCTCTTTCCAGGTGGTCAGTGTCTGGGGTAACACCTGGTAATAATGCATGACTCTCCGCACCACCATTCGGGATGCGAAGCCGGCTGCCTGTCCTTACCGGACAGACCGGTGAAGCCAGCCACACTCACCCCTCAGGTTGTGCGAATCATACAATCTTCTAATGCTTTATTACCGTCGTGCGGATAAGCCTTTGTTATAATCGATTACGTAAGGTTGATTGGTAATTTGACCTGACGTGTTGCTCCTCAGGATTGTCACTCTGAGCCGTTCTTTTGCGAAAGGTCTCCTCGCATCTCAAGAGCCGCTTCGTCGCAAAGAACCCTCCTCAGCATGACAATATGAATGGCAGCTTTACTGAAAGGATTCTTCTTATGATGCGATTTGACCGTTTTACCGAACGCGCCCAGGAGGCCGCACAACGTGCCGCTGAGATCATCCAGCGTTACGGTCACAACCAGATCGATACCGAACATATCCTCCTTGCGCTCATCGAGCAACCTGGCGGTGTGATTCCCCAAATCCTGCAAACCTTGAACATCAACACTGCCGTCCTATCTGAGAAATTGGACCAGGCTCTGCGCAAATCGCCCAAAGCCAATATATTCGGGGGCGGCGGGGCGGGACAGATCTTCATCACGCCGCGCGTCAAGCGCATTATTGACCTCGCCAATGAAGAAGCCAACCGCCTTAAAGACGAGTACATCTCCACCGAACACATCTTCCTGGCGATCCTGAGCGAGCGCAATACACCCGCCTCGCGGATCCTGGAAGAAGTCGGCCTGACCCGCGACCGGGTCTTGGAAGCCATCCAGCAAATGCGCGGCGGACAGCGCGTCACCGACCCGCACGCCGAAGCGCGTTATCGTACGCTGGAGAAGTTCTCACGCGACCTCTCGAAGCTGGCACGTGAAGGGAAGCTCGACCCGGTCATCGGGCGCGATACCGAAATCCTCCGCCTCATCCAGATTCTCTCGCGTCGCACCAAGAACAACCCCGTCTTGATCGGCGAGGCTGGTGTCGGGAAGACCGCCATCGTCGAGGGGCTTGCGCAGAAGATTGCCGCCAATGATGTCCCTGAAATCCTCAGCGGCAAGCGCGTCGTCGCCCTCGACCTCGGCGCGATGATCGCCGGTTCGCGCTTCCGCGGCGATTTCGAGGAACGGCTGAAATCTTCCATTGAAGAAGTGCAGCGCTCTTCGGGCGAGATCATCCTGATGATTGACGAGTTGCATACCGTGGTTGGTGCAGGTGCGGCCCAGGGCGCCATGGATGCCTCCAACATGCTCAAACCGGCGTTGGCACGCGGCGAGTTGCAATGCATCGGCGCAACCACGCTGGACGAGTACCACAAGTACATCGAAAAGGATGCCGCGCTGGAACGTCGTTTTGCTCCGGTATATGTCGAGGAACCAAATGTTGAAGACACGATTAAAATGCTGCAGGGTTTGCGTGACCGTTATGAGGCGCATCACAAGGTCCGCTTTTCAGACGAGGCACTGGTCGCTGCGGCGCGTCTCGCCGACCGTTACGTCACCGACCGGCATCTGCCCGATAAAGCCATCGACTTGATGGACGAGGCCGCGGCCAAGCTGCGCGTGGCACTCTATTCCCTGCCGGAAGATCTAAAAGAGAACAAAGTCGAGATCGATCGCCTGCAGGCCGAGGAAGACGCTGCCTCTGCCGCCCGCGATTATCAGCGTGCCGCGGAGATCAAAGTTAACCGCCTTCGGCTCGAAGAGGAATTCAAGAATAATCGCGAGAAATGGGAGATCGAACACCACATTGACGAGGTGGTGGATGTCAACGACATCGCCGATGTCGTCCACCAGTGGACTGGCATCCCGGTTTCGCAGATGATGGAGACCGAATCCCAGAAGTTGCTGCACATGGAGGAACGTCTGCACGAGCGCATCATCGGGCAGGAAGAAGCCATCCACGCCATATCAGATGCCATCCGCCGCGCCCGCTCCGGGCTGAAGGATCCAGCGCGGCCGATTGGCTCGTTCATCTTCATCGGTCCCTCGGGCGTCGGCAAGACCGAGCTCGCCAAGGCGCTGGCCTGGTTCATGTTCGACGACGAGGAGGCGCTGGTGCAGATAGATATGTCCGAGTACCGCGAGCAGCACACCGTCTCCAGGTTGTTCGGTGCCCCACCCGGTTATGTCGGCTACGAGGAGGGCGGTCAGCTGACTGAGGCCGTCCGTCGCCGCCCGTACCGCATCATCCTCTTCGATGAGATCGAAAAGGCGCATCCCGAGGTCTGGAACGCACTGCTCCAAATCCTGGATGCCGGTCGGATGACCGATGGACAGGGCAACGTGGTGGACTTCCGCAACACGGTGCTCATCATGACCTCCAACCTGGGCACCGAGTATGTTAAGAAGAGCGGTTCACTTGGTTTTCTCCAGAAAACCGATAGCGACGAAGAGCGCGACTCGCACGAGAAGATCGAGAAGGCGCTCAAGGCTAATTTCCGCCCGGAGTTCCTCAATCGCATTGATGAGATCATTATGTTCTCGCCGCTCTCACTCGACCAGATGGAAAAGATCGTCGACCTGCAGATGGGTGAGATCCAGGAGCGGTTGAATGAGTTCGGAGTAAAGGTGGAGCTATCCAATCCGGCGCGCAAGTGGCTGGCTAAGACCGGCTACGACCCGGCCTTCGGCGCCCGTCCGCTGCGCCGCGCTTTGCAGAAATATGTGGAAAGTCCCCTTTCGGTCAAGCTGCTCGGCGGTGAAATCCCCAACGGCTCAACAGTGATGGTGGAAGCCAAATCCGATGACAGCGGCGTGGATTTCAAGACAAGGGGGGGGAAGAAGACGAAGGATGAAGGATGAAGTTTAGCTAAATAAGAAAAGGGACGATCCAGGAATGGGTCGTCCCTTTTTTATTGTAAAATAGCTGCATGAGAACCCGCGCGCTAAGGCGGAAAAATGGATAAGGAATAAAGAACCGATTTCGCAGATCGAAACATCCACATGACCGGCGTGAACGTCAAGTACTTAATTGACCACCCAACTGTTCTCGATGTCTTACCGGGCAAGATCGAGTTGGTAATCTTACCCGAAAACGATTCCGAACGAAACAAGTTCAATCTCAAACTGCTCAGATAATATGGCAGTGAGGGTAACCCGGTGGTGTTCGCCCCCAGCCAGACTACTGCCATCCCGCCCTCTTCCCAAATGAGAATGGGGAGATACCCCTCTCCCCTTGGGGGGAGGCCGGGAGGGGGTCGCCTCTTTCCCCTCCCCCCTGGTGGGAGGCCGGGAGGGGGTCCGCCTCTTTCCCCTCTCCCCCTGGGTAGAGACCGGGAGGGGGTCCGCCTCTTTCTCCTCCCCCCTTGGGGAAGGCCGGGAGGGGGTCCGCCTCTTTCCCCCCTCTTGGGGGAGGCCGGGAGGGGGTCCGCCTCATTCCCCTCCCCCCTTGGGGGGAGGCCGGGAGGGGGTCCACTTCTTTCTCCCTCCCTTGGGGGGAGGCTGGGAGGGGGTCCGCCTCTTTCCCCTCCCCCCTTGGGGGGAGGCCGGGAGGGGGTCCGCCTCTTTCCCCTCCCCCCTTGGCGGGAGGCCGGGAGGGGGTCCGCCTCTTTCCCCTCTCCCCTTAGTGGGAGGCCGGGAGGGGGTCCGCCTCTTTCCCCTCCCTCCTTTGGTAGAGGCCGGGAGGGGGTCCGCCTCTTTCCCCTCTCCCCTTAGTGGGAGGCTGGGAGGGGGTCCGCCTCTTTCCCCTCCCTTAGTGGGAGGCCGGGAGGGGGTTCGCTTCTTTCTCCTCCCCCCTTGGGTAGAGGCCGGGAGGTGGTCCGCCTCTTTCCCGAGGCTGGAAGCGGGGTTCCGCCTCTTTCCCCTCTCCCCTTGGCGGGAGGCCGGGAGGGGGTCCGCCTCTTTCCCCTCCCCCCTTGGCGGGAGGCTGGTAGAGGGTCTACTTCTTTCTCCCCCCCTTGGCGGGAGGCTGGTAGAGGGTCTACTTCTTTCTCCCCCCCTTGGCGGGAGGCCGGAAGGGGCTCCGCCTCTTTCCCCTCTCCCCCTGGTGAGAGGCTGGGAGGGGGTCCGCCTCATTCCCCTCCCCCCTTGGGGGGAGACCGGGAGGGGGTCCACTTCTTTCCCCTCCCCTCTTGGGGGAGGAGCTGGAGGCGCCGCCCTGAGCCGGTCGAAAGGTGGGGTCTCTATGCGGTCAAGGATGAGAGATGGAACACGAAAGGCAAGAAGGAGTGTAATGAAACGACGATCAGCTGCCTTATTCCTTGTTGCTTTATGGATGACCTCCTGCACACCCGCCTCAGGGCTGGCAACCTCGATGCCTTCAACAAGCGCGGTTTACATGCCAACCGTTACGCAAACCGCGCCTTACCCGCTCGATCTCCTCGTCG
>Ga0172371_10000922_pt1 | contig 46384 bp, 42 predicted proteins | sample Lak12m_FD_114543 | JGI IMG/M metagenome (GOLD analysis project Ga0172371, IMG submission 114543) | Freshwater microbial communities from Kabuno Bay, South-Kivu, Congo - kab_022012_12m | ecosystem: Environmental > Aquatic > Freshwater > Lake | place: Democratic Republic of the Congo: South-Kivu... | reverse complement strand
CTCCGCATTTCGTCGCCTATCCCGCGTTGATCGAACTTGCCGGCGGGGTCCCGGTCTTTCTGGAAACGACACAGGATGAGCGTTTTAAGATCAATTTCTCCCGGCTGAACGAACTTGTGCGCAAGCATAAGCCGAAAGCGATCATGATAAATTATCCGAATAACCCGACAGGAGCTTCCTATACTTCTGTCGAATTGAAAGAATTGAACCGGATCGTCAAGAAATACGGGCTTATTGTGATCAGCGATGAGATATACGACGGTTTAGGGTATGAGTATGAACACACGTGTTTTCCTTCTATTAACGGCGCCCGAAAGCATACGGTCCTTTTCGGAGGATTTTCAAAGAATTATGCCATGACCGGTTTCCGCATCGGTTTTGCCTGCGGTCCGGAATCGATCATCGCGGCGATGACGAAGATCCATCAGTATACGATAATGTGCGCGCCGATCCTTTCGCAATTTGCCGCGACCGAAGCTTTGCGCAGCACGAAAGGCGAAGTTGAAAGGATGCGCAAAGAGTATAAGCGCCGCCGGGAGTATATTGTCGGCGCATTGAATGAAACCGTGCTGCACACGACAATGCCGGAAGGCGCGTTTTATTGCTTTCCGTCGGTACGTAAAACCGGCATGAGCGGGATGGAATTTGCGACTACTTTGTTAAAGAAGAATAAAGTCGCGGTCGTACCGGGAGAAGCCTTCGGCGATGCGTATGAAGAATTTGTCAGGATTTCGTACGCCCAACCGTTGCCGGTATTGAAAGAAGCAGTTGCCCGTATCAAAACTTTTATAAATCGCTAACGCAGAAAACCCAGGGCTAAAGCCCTGGGATGAATGCGTGCGATTATCCCGCGAGGTTGGCAAAATTATTGAAGAGAATTTTGCCATATACAGCCGAGCAGGGATCATCCAGTAACAGTAAAAAGTAAGGGAGATGTATGAAACAACGCGGGATTGTGTTGGGTATCCTTCTGGGAGTGGTGTGTACCGGTTGCGGCAGCCAGGACCCGGGGTCGTTATATCGACAGAGCCGGATTTCATATCAAAAAGCCGTTGCTGTTTATCAGCGGGAGATTGCGAAAAAACCGCAAGCGATCAACGTCCGGCTGCGTTTGGCGGGAATATTCGTTCAGCAAAAACAGTATGTGGAACTATTACAGTTACTGATCGGACAGACAGACCCTCGTGCCCGCGAGTATACCGCCATCGCTCTGTACTATACCGGAGATCCGACCTCGGCGCTTGAGATCTTCGAAAGGCTGGAGAAGGAAAATCACCGCATGGCTTCGTCTTCTCTATTGCTCTACGGAAAAATACTCGAAGAAAAGAATTTGTTCGATAAAGCATTGAGCCTTTATGCTCAAGTGCATGACGCGGCGTTTCGTGCGGAATCTGCCGGACGTATTCAGAAGATACGGTTGCAGATCGAACAGAATACGCTGGATAAAGAGACGCAGGCGTTTATTGATGCTGCGCGGAAAAGAACGTTTGAGTCGTCTCCGGGAGCCGTTATCCTGAAAGCCGATGAACGTATCGAGATCACCGCGGATAACCGGGAGGTCACGAAACAGCATTTTTTGATATTGATCAAAGAAGAACGCGCGAAAGAGGATTTTGGAGAAATTCATATTCCGTATGATGCTACGTATGAAAAGGTGAATCTGCATTTTGCCCGGACGATCGATCCGGACGGACGGATCATAACCGTGGGGAAGAAGAATCTTCGCGATGTGACCAAATATCTTAATTACCCGTTATACAGCAATGCGAAGGTCTTGATCGTGTCGATGTCGGAAGTGAAAGTCGGGTCCATCATCGAATATGAAGCGGAGATAACGTCTTCAAAACTGATTGCCGACCGGCATTTTTGTTACCGCTATACGCTACGCGATAAATATCCGATCGTCAAAGCGTCATTTTTTCTGCAGGTCCCGCGCGATCGAGCGTTTCATTATAAGATAATCAACGCGCAGTATACCCCGGAAGGCGTAAACCTGCAGCCGGTCGTGCAAAATACGGCGACGCTGCAACAGTATTCGTGGCAATTTCAGGATCTCCCGGAAATAAAAGACGAACCCGGCCGCGTGCCGATGGCCCAGATCAATCCGATCATACTGATATCCAGTTTTTCAGACTGGCAGGAGATCTTTACGTGGTGGGACGGTTTATATAAGGATAAACTATCGGTGAATCAGCAGATGAGAAATATCGTTAAAGAGGCCGTCGCGCGGTATAAAGGGCCCTTTGAGCGTGCCCAGGCTTTGTATGAGTTTTGCGCCACGCAGATCAGGTATGTCGGCGTCGAATATGGCGAAGCCGGTTACATGCCGCACCGGGCGGAGGATATTTTTCAGAACCGGTACGGAGACTGCAAAGATCAGGCTATCCTATTAGTCGCGTTGCTGAGGGAAGCCGGCCTTTCCGCGTATCCGGTATTGATCCCCACGAAAGGGAATCAACAGATGCAGGAAGATTTTCCGGCGGTGCTGTACAATCACGCGATCGCCGCGGTTGAAATTGCCGGGGCGGTATATTTCATGGATACGACGGCCGCGGTCGTGCAATTCACGCAGATCCCCCGGGACGACCAGGCCCGCACGGTATTGATCTTTACTCCCAAGAACTATCGCATCGCGAAAACGCCGTTGATCAAAGATTCAACGATCCACTATGTTAATCGGATCTCGCTTAAGAACGGGGAGGATGCCTTTGTCGAGAGGTCGGTCATCCCGACGGGTTTATTCGGAGCGTTTCAGCGGGCGTACTATAAATATACCGAGCCGTACGTGGTCGAGCAGGATATCCGGGAGAAGATAAAGAAACGGACTCCCCTGGCGGAGCTCGTGGATTACCATATTGAAGCACAACCGACATTACAGAGCGACCCGGTTTTGAGGTATCGCTATGAAGCCCCGCGATTATTGACGCGCGCGGGAACGTTCAGTATCGTTCCGGTCCTGAATGAAGCCAGGATCGATGAAGAGTGGATAGCCGTTGCGCAACGGGAATATCCTCTGGACCTGCAGATGCTGCAGACGGTGCGGACGACAACGTCTTTGCAACTGCCGCGGGAAATGGACGTCGTATCCGTGCCGGTATCTTTTACGATGAGCAGCCCCTGGCTCGATTTTTCTATGGACTACCAGCGGCAAGCTGCTACAATATATTTTACCGAGTCGATGCAGGTAAAGAAAACAGACGTGTCTCCTTCCGAATATCGAGAATTTAAAAAACAGGTTGAAACGGTGTTGTCGAAAATACGGGAACCGCTTATTCTACAGGAGAAAAAACAATGAAGCCAGTCAAGAAGCGTAAACGTAAGGATTTCGAGATCCGGTTCTATGAGAAACTGGTAGAAGATAACCCTCACTTTACCGATGCGATCAGCTGTCTGGCAGCGGCATATACCCGCAAAGGCTTTTATCAGGAAGGGCTAACCTTGGATAAAAGATTGACCGTGCATAAACCGCAGGACCCGATCGTTTTTTACAACTTAGCGTGCAGTTATTCACGGGTGGGGGACTTGATAAAATCGTTCGAGTCGCTTACCAAAGCTTTATCTCTGGGTTATAATGACCTGCGGCACCTCCTTCAGGACCCTGATCTGGAGAACCTCAGAACGCATCCCAGTTTCAGCCATCTTTTAGAGCACATTGCCGAAGGCGTGGTAAAAGCGTAAGTTTGAACCCATGCTATACCCTCAAGCGTACATCGGCCCGGTCGCTTATTACGACAAGAAATTACTGGTGGGATTGGCGAAGACCGCGTTTCTTTTTTTGTTCCTCGCGGCTTTTTACAGTAATGACGGCGGCGCCTGGCTCAGCCTTGCGTTAAAAGGTGTCCGCTGGCAGTGGGTAAAAGATTGCGTTTATACGGGCGTTTTTTACGCGGCACTGCAGGCCGTGATCTTTCCGTTAGAATTGTGGGAAGAGTTTGTGTTGGAAAAAAAACATCAGGTGTCCACGCAGACGCCCGCGCGCTGGTTTTTTGATTATGGTAAAAGCTTTCTTGTCGGATGCGTACTCGTGACCATACTGGTCCTTTGTTTCTATGCGGTCCTGCGCGGCGGGGGGAAACTATGGTATGTCTACGCGTGGATCGTATATTCGGCATACTCCGCGGTCGTAACCATGCTTGTCCCGCAGGTCATTATCCCGCTATTTTTTTCGTATAGCACCATACAGAAGGACGGATTGAAAACGCAATTGTTGGAATTGGCGCGTTCAGCCGGAGTCCCGATCCGGGAAGTATACGTGATAAACGCGTCGGCGAAAACAACGAAAGCCAACGCGTTTATTTGCGGGCTTGGCCGTACCAAACGGCTGGTCTTGACGGATACCTTGCTTACGCGTTATGCGGATGATGAGATCAAAGCGGCCGTGGCGCACGAGTTGGCACACCTGGTCCGCCGGGACAGCCAGAAAATGCTGGTGGCACAAAGTATCGCCAGCTTTTTCTTCTTATGGATAGCGGCTTTTGCCGCCCGCAAAGTATTTCTGATCGATCGCGCGCTCTTGTATGACATCGGCAGCTTGCCTTTCTTTACCGTGATCTTCTTTATGTTGAATCTGGCGGCCGCTCCGGCGGGCAACGCATACAGCCGCTTGATGGAATCGCGTACTGACCGGAGGTCATTTTCGTTGCTGGGGTCGACCCAGGGTTTTATTTCCTTGATGGAAAAGTTAACCGCGCAGAACCTTTCGGAGTTTCAACCGGCACGCTGGAAGGAATGGATGTTTTTTAATCATCCGTCTTCGTATGCCAGAGTACAGAAAGCCCGATTATGGAAGCCATAGCCGATATCATTCCCAGAAGCCATCCCCGGTATCTTGCGGCTTTTCCCCTGTCATTTTCGTTGATCGACAAGATCACCCGCAAGGTGATCTGCACCTACAAAGGCATCGCCCGGGACATTTCGCTTTCCGGCATTAAATTCGAGGCCGAAAAAATGCCGCCATTGCTCTGGCATAAGATCGAACGCAAAGAAGTATATTTGCGCCTGACCTTAAATCCATTCGGAGGATATGGAACGCGGCAGGAGGATGCTTTGCCGATGTGGTTTCAGCATCACACGTCTCTTTTCCGCAAGCGGGGCACGACCGTGGGAGCGTTTTTTCTCGATTATGCCCGCACGCAGCAGCGGCAGGAAGTCATCGACCATATATCATTTTGGCAAAAAGCGCGCAAGATTTTTTTGGCCATCGCTATCGTTGCCGCTGCGGCCACTTCCGCGTATTGGGGAATAACGCTGCGGAAAGACGCGGTCCATCAACAACGCGTCAATCAGTATTATATCCTTCATCAGGACGGCATCGCCCGGGAATCTTTCATAAAAGAATTACGTTTTTTAGAAAGTGAGTTGCAGGAAAAGATCGCGCAGGCATCGCCGCAGATCGCGCAGATCCAGGAGCATTTGCAAAATGCTAAGAATGCCTATCAGTCCGTATTGGATGATTTATTGAAGATCCCGTCAGAGGAAGATTTGGACCAGCAAGCGCGTTTGTCTGAAAAATTGCAGAGAATACAGGAACAGATAGCGGCATATCAAAACAGGGTTTACTTGAAGCAACGGGAAAAGACGCTTTTGGAAGAACGGCGTTCGTCGGTACAAGGCCAGTTGCAGGCGCAGGAAAAGATGTACGCGCAGTCCTTGGCCCGGAAAAGTAGCCTTCAGGAATATTTCTATCTGTATACCTTGCGCATGGTGCGGGCGCGGCAGGACCGCCGCACAGGGTTGGTCGCGTACGATCCGGCATTTTCCGACGCCGGGACCAAAGATCAGGCGCTACTGTCATTAGCGCTGTGCGCGGCAAATCAACCGCGGGCTGCCGAGCGGATACTGGCTTTTTATAAATCAAAGTTTGATAAAAAAATAATAAGGTCTTCCTACGCCATCCATACTGGAGACCCGGGCTCTCATGCCGCGGCGTCAGTCGAAGATACTTTGTGGGTGGGGATCGCCGCGCTTCATTACGCGAAGTTCGCTCATCAGGAGGCGTACGCGCGATTCGCGCAGGAGATAGCCGATCTGTTTCTGTACGGCCATAAACGTTCTTCGTGGTGCGAGCATGTGTTAACCTATCTTTTCTTCACCCTTTTATATCAGTCCACGCAGGACGTGCGCTATCAAGCGGTACAGCAGGAAGAGATGCGGTGGATAGCGCCGCGTTTTTACTTTGAAGAGAAGGCCCGGGGCGTTTCCTATGAAGAATATGTTTGGCTGTTGTTGTCGTTGGAGAAGGAAGAAGCGCTTCGCTATGGTTTTGACGCCGACGAAACGTTGAATCTGCTGGCGTTGGCATCCCGGACTACGGCTTTGGTGAGCTCAAGAAGTAATGATGTGTCGTCAGTCCGTGGCTTCGGCGCGTTAGACGACACGGAATCGGAAAATATTTCCGCGGCGTTGACCTCGTCAATGGCTTTACTTTTCAAAAAGAAGGCGGATGAGGCCGTGATCCGGAAACCCGGGACCAATGAATATCAGATGCTGGCAGCCCGCTATATCGATCAAGTCGTATTCTTATTATTGACCGATCCGCATATTAACCGTGCCTTAACCGGCCGTGTTTTTTCCGTTTCCGAGGCGTTCTCGCTGTCGGATACCGCCTTTATCTTGATGGCGTATAAGGGGTACAATCCTTTTTCCGTACTTTCATCAGCGGAGAAACCCGGCGAAAGCGGGAACTTCGCGGACAAGACCCGTAGTCCGCGATAGCTTATTTCTGCGGGATTTTCATTGGGGAAGAGAGAACTATGGCAAAGAAAAAAACCGAACCGGAAATACAGGAAAGTAAGAGCGGCTTTGTTTCGTTGTTAGGCCGCCCGAATACCGGTAAGTCTACCCTTGTTAATGCCCTGGTCGGAGAAAAGGTCGCGATCGTGTCGTCCATTCCTCAAACGACCCGGCATTCCGTGCGGGGAATTTTGCATCTGAGCGACGCTCAGATCGTCTTCGTAGATACTCCGGGGATGAGTTTGATAAAGAAAGGATTCAGCCGCGCGATGAACAAGCGCGCGCGGGTGGCGGTTAGCGGGGTCGATGTTTTATATTATGTCGTGGATATTCAACGGCCTCCTCAGGAAGAGGAGCTTGCGGTCATGGAGTTTATTCGTGCCAGCCGCCTGCCGACGATCATGGTCTTGAACAAAATGGATAAAGGCAAAGGTTCTGCCGATGAATATATTACGCAATGGCAGAAGCTTGCCGGAGACAACGGATCGATCAAGTATTTTATTCCGGTTTCGGCATTGCAGAAGACCAATCTGGATTCCCTGTTACGCGCGACTATTGAACTGCTGCCACTGGGGCCGCGTTTGTATCCTTCGGAAATGAAGACGGATTTTCCGGTCGCGTTACGCGCTGCCGAGATCGTCCGCGAGAAGTTCTTCCAGCGGGTCCGGGAAGAGATCCCGCATTCTTTGGCAGTCGTGACCGAAGATCTGGTTGATAAAAAATCGGCTGTTTTTATTCAGGCGACGATATATGTCAATACGTTTTCACAGAAGAAGATCGTTATCGGCAGCGGCGGGGCGGTGATTAAAGAAGCCGGGACCGAAGCGCGGAAAGAACTGGAACAGATACTGCAGGAAAAAGTTGTTCTGAAATTGTGGGTAAAAGTAGTGCCGAACTGGCAGTCGAATCCGCGCATTTTAAAGGAAATCGGTTTTGAAGAAGCTTGACCTCTCCTTCAGGCGTTGCATCGATATCGTTATCCGGGATCGGCGATCGATCCGTCGGTTTACCTCACGGAAAGTCTCCCACAGCCGTATTAAAAGAATAGTCGCGGCAGGGCATTATGCTCCGTCCGGGTTAAATAATCAACCGTGGCGATTTGTTATTGTTCTGGATCAGGGCGTTAAGCAAGAGATCTCCACATTGACGCATTATTCACGTATCATTAAGAATGCGGCGGCGCTTATTATTGTTTTTTTGGATTCGCGCGCGTCGTATAGCCGGCAGAAAGACCATCAGGCAATCGGAGCTTGTATTCAAAATATGCTTTTGGCCGCGCATAGTTATGGAATAGGGTCTTGTTGGCTGGGAGAGATATTAAAGAACAGCCGGCAGATACAGAAAGTATGTGCGGTAAAGAAAGAGTATGAAGTTCAGGCTGTTATTGCCTTGGGTTACCCTGCCGAAAAGCCGCGTTTAAGAAGAAAGCCGTTGGATAAACTAATCCTGAAGACTATAATATAAAACCAGTACGGCAGGAGCACTTTTGGGATGCAAGATAGTGTTTTTTCATCTTGTATCTGGCATCGTGCATCTTTGCATCTTTGCATCTAAGGTTGAGTAACATACTATGGACAGACTTTGCCAGCATTTCGGGGTTTGCGGTGGATGCGCTTATCAGGATATTCCTTATGATGAGCAGTTGAAGCAGAAGGAGTCTGTTATCGCGCGGGCGATCCAGCAGCAAAACATCGATATTCAGCTGTCCCAGATGCATCCTTCCGCGCGACAGTGGTTTTATCGCAACAAAATGGAGTTCGCGTTTGGCGAGAGCCCGGATGGGGTCGTTTGCGGGCTCCACGCCAAGGGCAAACACTATCAGATAATCCCGTTGAAAGAGTGCCGTATCTCTTCAGAAGATGTTTCTTCGCTCTTGGCCGCGGTCATTGAAGAGGCCCGTCAGAAGAGGTATCCCGCGTATAATAAATATACTCATGAAGGTTTCCTGCGGCATCTGGTCCTTAAGGAAAGCAAAACATATCCGCAGATCATGATCAATTTAGTCACGACATCGCAGGGTGTTTTGGATACGGCGGCATTCGTCGAGCGTATCTCGCGTTTAGGGCTTAAGAAATCAGTCGTCTCGATTGTCCGGACGATCAATGACAGTCATTCGGACGCGGTTTTGGTTGAACGCCAGGAGCAGCTTTTTGGCTGCGACTATATTATCGAAGAAGTTGCCGATTTGAAATATATGATCACTCCGCAGAGTTTTTTTCAGGTGAATCCGTTGACGTTGCCGCAGTGGTATAAACGCATCGCTTATTTTTGCCGGCTGCAGCCGGCTTTTCAGTTATTGGATCTCTATTGCGGCATCGGAGGGATCGGGCTCTATGTAAGCCGGTATTGCCGGTCAGTGTGGGGAATAGAATTGTCTGAAGAGGCGGTGAAGAACGCGAGTCAGAATGCCCAATTGAACAAGATCTCGAATGTTTCTTTTATGTTCGGAGATACCGCAGCAGTGTTATTAGAGAACGCGTTCTTTAAGGGGGCCATTGATGCGATGACCATTAATCCCCCGCGGTCCGGGATTTCGAACAAGGTCATCAAGAGGGTCCTGGAAATACAGCCGGCGACAATTGTGTATTCTTCCTGTAATCCTTCAAGCTTCTTTTCCGACGCTCGCCGGATTATGGAGCAATCACGCTATACGTTGGAATCGGTAGAAGCTTTTGACTTTTTCCCGCATACCCCGCATGTGGAGGTCGTCGGGGTATTGAGGAAGTAAGACATCAGTACACTGTAAAGATATAATATCACAGTGATAGACTCAGGAGTTCTTAAAAACTAGTGTCTGGTGACTTGTAACTGGTGACGAGTGAGTATGTATATCGAAAAGAAATACCGGGATTATCGCGGCCGGCAGAATCAGCAGGAGATCGTTTATAAAAACGCGGACATCTTGCTGACCTCGGAAACGGTTTTCCCGCGACAGACGGTTTTATCGGCCCTTAAGGAATATTATTCGCAGGTCGAGACATACGTTCAAGAACATCCGGAATTCCAGGCGTCTTTGAGCCCGGTTGCGGCATACCCGCAGGCACCCCAGATCATTCAGGACATGTCGGCGGCTTCTTTTTTAAGCACGATCGGGCCGTTTTCGGCGGTGGCCGGCGCGATAGCTCACTATGTCGGCATGGCGTTGCTGCCGCAGTGCCGCCAGCTGATCATTGAAAACGGAGGAGACCTCTTTCTGAAAATAGATTCGCCTAAGCGGATCGGGTTGTATGCCGGAGAAGGGTCATGGGTCAACAATTTGTATATAGAAGCCGGGCCTTCGAGCACTCCCTTTGGCATTGCGGCTTCGTCCGGGACTATGGGGCACAGCCTGAGCCTGGGAAACGCGGACCTGGTGATCGTTGCCGCGGAAAGCGCGATCATCGCGGATACGTTTGTCACGATTTTATGTAATCGCATAAAGACCAGGCAGGACATTCACCCGGTGATGGAATGTTATAAAGCGAATCCGGTCATCCGCGGTATCGGTATCTGTTTGGATGAAGAGATGTATGTTTGGAACCTCGCGTTAGGGGTCAGATAGATAAATAAGAGGATAGAGAATAGAAGATGGGCGATAGACGAAAACAAATCATTGGCCAAAGAGAGTGCATGCTAACACACCGCAGAAAAGGAACTAAGTCTTAGCACGTATCAAATGTTTAAAATTTGTAGATCCTTGGGGATGAGGATTTTTCCAGTGTAATTAGATCGCAATTCTTTCTTTATTTTGACAAAAAAAGCCGGAGACGACCCGTAAAAGTGAATGGGGATCAATGTTTTGACTTTCGCGGCAGCCGCTATCTCTGAAAGCTGTTTTGATGAGGTGTGTTTTTTGCTGAACCGCGGATTGTTTTTAAAATAGGCGCTGTCCGCGGAGCAGTCATGAATGAGATAATCGCAGTTCAGAGATGCCCGGATAAGGCGAGAGCTCTTCGCGGTATCTGAACTATAGACCAGTGTTTTATTTTCCGCGCGATAAAACACTTTAACTCCGAACGATTGCTTGATGTGGTGATTCTTAACTGTTTGAATGAATACCCTCCGGGAACGGTAAAAAACCGTTTGTTTGAACACATTGACAAAATCAAGACGAGGCAGGCCTTTTGTTGTGTGCAGCTTCAGTGATCTTAACAGCCCCTGGATCGCTTTTTCGCCTTGCCGGCTGCAGTAGAGGCGCACAACAGGGATTTTGGCCATTGCCAGGCAATGCAGCAGCGATGGCATCCCATAGATATGGTCAGGATGTTCGTGTGTAAGGATGATATGCGTAACGGCGCGATAGTCGATGTTGCTTCGAAGAAGTTTTTGCGCGACGCTGCCCGGGCAATCGACTAAAATACATTCAGCGCCGTTTTTAAGAAGCACGGCGGTATTGTCCCGGTCAATCGAAGGGACCGATCCGGCAGTTCCAAGGAAGATACAGGTATTCGTCATGGAGCGTTTTGTTTTTGACCGTCGGCGGCCGGTTCTGGGGAGGACATTCGTATTAAACCTGACGGATCGTGATGTTGGAAATGACCGCGCTGAGTTCCTTTGCCTGTTCGTCGAGCGTCTGAGCTTCCGAGGCGATCGCTGACGCCGAGTTCGCGTTTCCCTCGGTGATCGTCGCGTTTTCTTCCATGCTCACCGACTGTTCACGGATCGTGTCGGAGATGGCATGCAACTGTTTCGCGACTTTTTCGATGTCCTGGATCATCTTTGCGATATAATCTCCGGCGGCTTTAGACAGGTCAACGCCTTTTTTTACTTCCTGTGTGCTGCCCTGGATCATCCCGATAATCTCTTTGGCGGATTGGGCGCTTCGTTCAGCGAGCTTTCGAACTTCGTCGGCAACCACGGAAAAACCTTTCCCGTGTTCCCCTGCCCGGGCGGCTTCTATCGCGGCATTCAAGGCGAGCAGATTCGTTTGATCGGCAATGTCCGTGATCAATGCGACGGATTCGGATATGCGTTGTGAGCTGAGCTGTATTGAACCCATCGCTTCAATCGTGGCGACCATTTTTCCTTTGATCGTAGCTGCTTCACTGACGATCGTCTGCGCGATGTTGTTGGAGCCGGCAGCGTTCTCGGCATTCGATTGGACCGAGCCGGTCAGTTCTTCGATACTGGAAGCTTGCTGGTTCGCGTTATCGGCGATCTGTTGCGTTGTCATCCGGATACGGCCCGCCGCGCCCTGCAGATTCGTAGTGATAGAGCTGACTTTACTAATAATGGCTGAAAGCGCCATAATAAAAGAATCGATCCAGAGCAGGAATTCTTCGATCTCGTCCTGGCCTGCGCGGGCGGGCGTCAGGGTGGTTGTTGCGGCTTCCTGCTGTACGATGGAAATCCGTTGGGTCTTTTTACGGATAATCGCCAATGAATGAATAATAGAACGGATAATATACAAGGTTAATAAAAACGCGCCGGCGACGAGAACGCAGACTATCATAAATAAGGCTACCGCGGCTTTTTTGCTGGTATCGATGACCTGTGCGTATCTTGTCTGCATGAGCTCGCTTTGCTTGTTCCATTCGTCTTTTAAGAATGTGTTGATCTTCGCGTATTTTTGGTCGAGTTTGCATTCTTCTGTCGCGGAATACACGTCTCCCTTTGCGTAGAACTCGACTGCTTTCGCTGCCGCTTTTTTGTATTCATCGGCCATCGGCGCAAACCTGTCGACCAACGCGTTTCCTTCGCCTCCGGAAACAGCGCGTAACTGCGCGTAGACGTCCATCAATCCGCTTTCAAGATCTTTCAGCTCGTTCTGTCCGCTGATAGTGACTTCCTGCGATGATTTTCCCATGATCAGTGCGATTCCCAGCTGCTGTAATTTTGCCTGGGCGTCGGCGAATACCTTGGATATTTCCGAAACATTTTTGAGGGTCTGAAAATGGATGTCGTATATTTTTCGGATGGAACTTTGCGTCGAATTAAAGCGGATCTCCGACGCGCCCATTAACAACGCGATAGTCGCGAAGATAATGAGCGCGTTGAGAGATAGTTTCTTACGGATCGTCATGGAGTGCTGCGGTAAGGAGCAGTTTTTAATCTACGTACATCCCCACGGCAACGATGTATTTCTTACCGTCTTTTTCAGCAAGCTTGCTGAAGACTTTTTTGCGAAAAAGGCCGGTGCTATTCGGTTTTTGATAATAATATTCAGTCCAGCCTCCGCCTTTCAGCGCGTTCTCGACGATGGTGTTTCTGAACTTGGTACCTTTTACATCCGGCTTGTCTTTAAAGTTCTGCCCGACCAGGCTTGGTTTCTCCGGATGTGCCAGCATGTTGACATTTTCGTCATAGACAAACGCGTAGAGTTCTCCTTTGTGGAAATCGCCGTTGGTCGTTCCGATGCTTGCCAAGGCCGCGTCACCTTTTTCTTTTAAGAGAGCCACGGCTTTATCGACCAGGTCCGTGACTTCTTTTTCGGTGATTACTTGTGCCGGTTTATCTTTTACTGCGGCGGGTGCCGGTGCGGCGGCCTGTCCGTATAAAGACATGGTACATAAACCGCAAGCGAGAGTGAGCATAAACCCTGTCCCGAGCGTTTTTTTCATAAACGACTCCTTTCGGTTTCTTTTATCAGCCGGTTTGTCAAAAGAAGATAGCCCCCCAGAATTGATTTTATTATAAAGAATAATAATCGCTACGCAACAGTTTTTTGGAAGCGCTCCGCGTCAACGCGCCCGGGTGAAAACGGTTTCAAATAGGAGCCTGAATCTATCTGGTATGTTTGGCAAGGCTTGCTTCCGCATGGTACATTTTAAAAAGAGGCGGATCGGGGAAAGGGGTAGGGGAGTATGTCTTTAAAAGGTTTTATTGCGCGATTAATGTCTTCAAGAAATGTTCCCGCGGAAGGTAAGATCAAGACGAACCAATCGATATATTTGCGGATCGGAAAATCCCATCAGACATTTTCTTCACACGTTGACGATCTGGATAAGAACCATCTCTACGTCGCCGGGATTTCCAGCCCGGAAGTTCAGATACAGCAATTGCCGCATCAGAAGATCCGGTTTTTTCTTTTGGTGGGCAACCATTATTATCGAGCTGAGACCTCGTTCGTAAAGCAAATCGCCCTGCCGTCGTATCAATGGGTCCTTACAAAGCCGAAAGTTTTACAGGGTTTTGCCAGAAGGCGCGATGAGCGGGTGGAGAACATTATAGAAGTAGATGTTAAAAACTACCCTAAGAACCCGAGAAATCCCTATACCTTTCTTACGAAAAACATCAGCCATGGCGGAGTTTTGCTTATCTCCGAGGCCAGTTTTTTTGTGCATATGAATATCGTGCTGCAGTTTCCGGCGATGAACGACAGCGAATTCCTCGGCGAAGTCGTCTGGAAAGACAAGGAAAAACACAACGGTAAATGGCATTACGGCGTTCAGTTCCTCAATCTTGGTTCCCGGCAAAAAAACGAGCTCTGCCGGTATATCGCCCGCATTCCTCCGAGCTCGATTTAGGTCAAAAACAAAATAGAGAAAAGGGGAAAACCGGCCGAGAAATCTTTCTTTACAGCCGGATTATCAAACGGTATAATCAAAACTCTTAAATTAGAAGGATTTTAATACCCAAATCTTTTTGGTGGAATTGGATATTGGGAATTTGACATTGGAAAGTTAAATATGTTGGTGGGTGTAGCTCAGTTTGGATAGAGCACGTGACTGTGGCTCACGTTGTCGTGGGTTCAATTCCCATCACCCACCCTTATTAAATCTCAGGTTTCTCGAACGAAGTGAAGAGAAATCTGAGATTTAGTCCGCTCCGCAGAAATTTATTCTGCTCCGGGAGGGTTCCCACTTATCCCGAAGCCGTTCGCGGCAATTTTCAAAGAAAATTCCCGCGATATCGGGCGGCGAGGGACAGAATAAAAGCCTCTTCTTAAAAGGAAGGGGCTTTTTTATTGAGAAGAGGATTGAACCCACGACAACAAAGGTGAGATTGAGAGGAAAGACTTTCCTCTCAAAAGGTATATTCTTCTTTGTAGGGGAAAGAAGTGACAGCCCCGAAACAAGGGGCGACCAGAGAGGAAAACCGTAGGTTGTCCTTTATGGGGAGTCCCGACTATTCGGGACGACGTTGGCGTGGTCAATTCCCATCACCCACCCCAGTAAATCCTCTCTCTTTCAGTAAGTAGAGAGGACAATAGCCATGGTTATACAACATAATCATGGCTATTTTTATGTCTTAGGGTTTTAAAGGTTCAGGGCATTACTATTTGGTCGATTTTCTAAGGAAGAGCTATTCGAAACCCCTGTGTGTAAAATCTCTTTGTGATCAGCTAAACATTTTCCTAAATAGCGCAATGTATCTCTGCTTGAGAGTAGTTTTCGAAACCGGCATCTGTGACCAATTATACAATAAAAGGATAGTAGTAATGGGCTCAGTGCAGAAATTATATACAGGTAATGACGTCGCTTTTTAGCCGCAGGGCCTTTTGTTGGCAGAAAGGAGAATTAAGTCCATAGAAAGGAGAACGCGCTACTATTCAAGGCGAGGTATCCGGCATATACTTTTTAAAATAGATAGATATCTGTTATAAACCGTAACATAAACAGGAGGTGACTATGAACACGTGTGAAACAAAAACCGGTACCTGCGGCGAGGTTCCCCCCAATGCCCCGATCCAATCTAGTGAAGGACAATGCAAATGCGGCTGCGGCGGTGACCCGATTCTTTGCGTCATGCATGCTTGGGCTGAGGCGTTTTGTCAGGCAAAGAAAGAGGCGATGGTAGATATTCTTAAATCTAAGATTCAAAAAGCTTGGGGTTCAAAAATGGATAAGATTGCTGACGCTGTCATCGACGCTATGGAAACCAAGAAAACATCGATGATGGCCATGAGCAAGGCTAAGGCCGATCTGAAGGCTAAACTTGAGAGCATTCTCAAAAAGGATTAACTCAACGTAAAGAAGCGGGAGAATTAAAAGGCTATGATCGATAATCAGATCATAGCCTTTTTCTCTAGTCGTATACAGAGAGTCCAAGTCGATGCAGGTTCCACTCGGAAATGAACAGCACGGTATGGCAAGGCGGATCCTTTTTGATATACGGTGACTTTCTTCCCGGGAAACTGGGGAGTATACTATCACGAGAAAAACTATTGGAAAACGAATGATTAAGCATCCCAGATTCACCGATATACTAGTTGCACCGTGCGTAATCTAATATAGATTTTATGCTCATATTACTTTTTTTCACTTTCCTTGCAGGCTTTGTCACGATCATGGCTCCCTGTATTTGGCCTTTATTGCCTATTATCCTTTCTGCTTCATCAGTTAGCGGCAAGCAAAGGCCGTTGGGCTTTACCTTAGGCATTATGACCAGCTTTACTCTATTTACCCTTTCGATATCCTATCTTGAAAAAGCCTTTCATATCGATCCTAATCTTTTTCGAATTATAGCCTTTATCGCAATAGGCCTTTTAGGTCTTTCTATGATGATCCCGTCTCTGGGAATGAAGCTCGAGAATTTTATGAACACGATACTTGCTCCTTTTAGGAATCGAATCAAGGGTAAAGGAACAGGTTTCTTTGCGGGGTACATTATGGGATTTGCTACTGGATTGGTGTGGGCTCCCTGCTCCGGGCCGATCCTGGCAACGGTTGCGACGTTGGCGGCAACACAGGAAGTTACGATAAAAGTCGTGATTGTAACCTTAGCATATGTTTTTGGGCTCGGGATCCCTTTGTTTCTTTTTTCTCTGGCTGGGGCTTGGTGTTTTAATATCATCCGCCGCTTCACAAAATATACGGCCCGTATTCAACAGGCATTCGGTCTGGTAATGATTGTTGCGGCATTGTTTATCTATACAAATTACGACAAAGTTATCCAGCTTAAAATTCTTGGCTTTTTTCCTTCCTATGACAACTTTCTTACTAAATTTGAGAATAATAAACAAGTGAGCGAACAGCTCGCTATTCTTCAAGGTAGAAAAGAAACTAAAAAAATAGTCGAGGTAAGTGCAGAAGAATTGCCTGATTTGGGAGAAGCTCCTGATTTTGCAGGTATTGCAAAATGGCTCAACACGTCAGGGCCTTTGACCATGCAGCAGCTTCGCGGTAAAGTTGTTTTGATCGATTTCTGGACATATACGTGTATCAATTGCGTAAGGACCTTGCCTCATGTAACCGCTTGGTATGAGAAATACAAGAACAATAATTTTGTTATTATCGGAGTCCACACTCCGGAATTCGCCTTTGAAAAAGAAACGCACAATGTTGAAAGTGCTATTAAGCAATTTAAAATCAATTATCCCGTAGCTCAAGATAACGATTATAAAACATGGCGTGCATTCGAAAATCAATATTGGCCGGCTGAATATTTAATAGATACCAAGGGCCGTATAAGAAAAACCCATTTTGGTGAAGGCAATTATGATGAAATGGAACAGGCGATACGTCAGCTTTTAGAAGAATCAGGGAATCCTATCACGATGACCGCGAGTTCTCTTAAAGATCAAACACCGCACTATGATATCACCCCTGAAACGTATCTTGGGTTGGTACGGATGGAGCGTTTTACCTCAAAAGTAAAAGCTGAACTAGGAAAACAGGTATTCACTTCTGCCCAAGATATTCCTCAAGATCATTTTACGTATGAAGGCGCGTGGGATATTTCAGAGGGATCTGCTACCGCCACTAAAGGCTCAATGCTGGAAATTCGTTTCAGGGCAGATAAGGTATTCCTGGTAATCAGTCCGTTTGCCAAAGGCGATCATGTTAAGCTCTTTATAGATAATAAAACTGTTGATGATTCGATTGCCGGAACAGATGTAAAAAATGGCCAGCTTATTATTGATGAAGAACGACTCTATAACCTTATTGATTTAAAAGGAAAGGTCGAGTCTCATGTGCTTCGCTTAGAGTTCGAGGATGAAGGGATTTCTGTTTATGCTTTCACTTTTGGATAGCCTTGAAAACCATATTTTGAATCCGGGTACTTTCCCAAGAAAGGAAAGATATGAAAAAGCAAATGCGTAACGTTTTATTGGGAATTTTAATTATGAGTGTCAGTATAGTATCTACTTCCACCTTTGCTGCGGTAAATAATACGAATATCGTTACAAAAGAACGAAACGGTATTGTTACAATGCAAGGTAAGCCGATTACCCTTATCGGTCCAGAGATAAAAATAGGCCAGAAGGCTCCTGATTTTATAGTCCAGGGCGCGGATTTAAGCGATGTGAAGCTCAGTGATTTTAAAGGTAAAGTAAAACTTGTCTGTTCTGTGCCGTCCGTAGATACTCCTGTTTGTGACGCTGAAATCCATCGTTTTAACCAGGAAGCCTCAAAAAGCGTAGCGGGAACAGTAATCATCTTTATAAGCATGGACCTGCCGTTTGCCCAAAAGCGCTTCTGTGCGGCCGCAGGCATAAACAATGCTAAAACATTTTCCGATCATCGGTATGCTGATTTTGGAGAAGCATACGGTGTTCTTATAAAAGATGTGCGGCTGCTTTCCAGGGCAATATTTATTATCGATAAAGATGATATCGTACGTTATGTGGAATATGTTAAAGACGTAAGCCTGCCGCCTGATTATGCGGCCGCCCTAAAGGCGTTCAAAGAGATTACCCAAAAGTAAATTAAGAATAAAATCGGTGAGTACGCATTTTTTTGAGGACTTCTTCGCAGGAGACCGTTCCACCTTGCCGGCGAGGCAGGCGCTGAGCTGAAGCGAAGGATAAGAATCCACGACGCGGGGTAACGTCCGTGTGGACGACTCAAAAGCTATAGTTGATACCGGCGCCGGTCGTTCTATTTCTACCGGATGGAGAGCAACCAACACCGGCGGATAGCGCAATATTTCCTTCTTGGCCGATTACAGCCTTGAATCCTACGGCAACAGCATCTGTTCCTTGAAAGTTTCCGTATCCGGCACCGACAGCGTAATACTTGCCCGGGGCGGGAGGTGGAATAGATGACAAAGCTGCGACAGCTGCAATACCTTGATAAGCTTGTTTAAGTTGCCGGTAATTCACCGCGTCGACATCGTCAACCCCGTCGTCAATGCCGTGCACCCGGATAGGTTCTCCGGTTGAGCTATTGCTGAAAGTAGCGCCGTTGTCGGCAAGTGTCAAGCTGGACGAAGACAGTCCGCCGGAAAGGACCGTTTTTGATTCTGTGACTACGACACCATGTGTTTTGCCAACGCCATTGGTTAAAGTCAACGCGGCCGTAGACTCAGTGGCTACGCCGGTTTGAGTCGTGATATTGCCATTGGCATCCACCACGGCTTGAGTCGCAGTGGTGCCTTTCATAACGACATTCATGCCGCCACTGGTACCGACGGTTGCGCCGGAAAGATTACTGGTTGCCAGGGCTCCGGCTGTCTGCAGACTGGAATTGCCGTTGACCACACTCAGCGTGCTGTTGCCGCCAAGAGCCGTTACTGTCGTAAGAGCTTGCGTGCTACCGAGAGTGTTCGTTGTGGTATACGCGCCGGTCCCGATGTTGTTCGTGCTACTGTTCAGAGAGGTTGCGTTTGCCGAATTACCGATGGTGACAGTACTGGTGCTGGTGCCCGTATTGATATTGGTAGCCGCATTGTTGTTATTGTTGATACTCGTTGTCCCGGTGATATTGGTCGTACTGGTAATGTTGGTTGTGCCGCTATTAATGGCGGTCGTGTTCGCCGAATTACCGATGGTGACAGTACTGGTGCTGGTGCCGGTGTTGATATTGGTAGCCGCGTTATTGTTGTTGTTAATGTTCGCTATTCCGGTAATACTGGTTGTGCCGCTATTAATGGCGGTCGTGTTCGCCGAATTACCGATGGTGACGGCGCTGGTGCTGGTGCCGGTGTTGATATTGGTAGCCGCGTTATTGTTGTTGTTAATATTGGCCGCACCATTAACAGTAGTTGCTCCTGTCAAATTGGACGTGCCGTTGACCGTCAACGTGTGCGTGCCGGTGTCAAACGTAAAATTGCCGGAATCTATCTTTGTATTTGCCGGAAGAGCCCCTCCATCAGAGATTATGACGTCATTATTCGCTGCCAGTATTTTTGCGGGGGATATGCCGGTCAACATACATACCGTCAGCAGTGTCGCGAAGTACCACATCCTTGTTGTACTATTTGGTTTTTTCATCTCATCGTGCCTTTCCATTTTCATTCGATATATAGGATCAGGTTTCTTCACCGTATGACTTCTTTCTTTATCGATACACAACCACTGCCTGCGGGCATGAGAAAAACTTTCAGATCGGCTCCGCCATCCAGCACGGCGATTTCTTTGTGCATCGCGCCGACGCGTTTCAGTTCCGCGAACTGCTTTGCGGCAACGTCGTCGCATATTTTATTCCAATACACGACGGTTTCATACATCGCGCCGCAGCCGTTGGCTTGATTAGGCGCAAAGCAAGTGCCGGCATAGGCGACCGGTATCTTTTCGTTTTGGATTTCGAGAGATACCGATATCAATTTTCGGTCAGGATCTACCGCAGGTACGGTGACCTGCGCGCCCACGCCTTGGCAGCCGTCAGAGAGAAAGTTTATGACTTGATTGATACGTCCGGCGCACGATAGCGCCCCGCCGTTAACTGCGGCCCTTGTCGCAGGATTGACTGCCGGGTTGCCATAGGGCACAGACTCTTGTTGTGCACTAGCTTTTTCAGCCGCACGGGCGAATGTCCCCCTCAGACAGAGAGCGACCAAAATAAATATCGCTATGTTGGATCGGCCGAACAATTTCTGCTGTTTCCTGTTTTGAAAAGTTATTAAAAATAAACACTACCACCTTGCCGTGGCGGCTTCTTATTTTTTAGATTGCCACTCTGGTGAAACGTCTGAGCTGTCGCTTAGGTGCCATTACATCTCGTGGCTGAAAGCCCGTGATCTTCTTAATAGATACCATATCTTGTAGATACTATATATAGTATCCTAAAGTACATCCTTCTATTTGTCAAGGTTTCTGGGTATGCACAGCGAATATATTTCGACGACATAGGTTGATAAAAACCTATGGTAAATAATTTCAATCCCTCCAGTAGAAATCTCCGTGCCTTTACCCCGATCCCGTACCCTAATAAATATATTAGTGATACGGGACGGACTAAGTCCCGGGGGCTGGGGATGAGCGCTTTTTCTGTTGCGCAAGGGCCACTCTTGTCTTGTCCTGTCATGCCCGCTACTTTTACCCCAGTAGAAAAAAGTTAGTAAAAAGCAGATTCAGCACATTGAATAGATGCTTTATCCTGGTGCATAATAAAATAATATAGTTTCTGTAGATTGAGATTCATTTAAAAGGGCCTTGGTGCCCTAAGGATAGGGTTTTTTTAAACGAGGGGTAGCAAGTTTAACTAAATGAAGAAAACGCGCATAAAATAAAGGAGAAGTTATGAAAAGAATGATGGTTTTGATGTTAATTCTTCAGGGCTGTTCGACTTTTCAACTCGCGCAGGGAAGTAAAAAAGTAATTGTCGATAAGATCTCGCCGAACACCATAACGGTGAATTTTTGCGGTAACGCATATATGAGCCAGAAAGATGCGGAAAAGTACGCTCTCCAGCGCGCCTCCTTAGAAGCGTTATCAATGAGTTGCTCTCACTTTACGATGGTGAAGAAAGAGGATAACTCCAAGTTGTGCGCTTTACCTCCTAAGATGAGTGGAAACCGTTCTTATAGTTCCTTGCCCGTTGAAGGACCGGGGAGCCCGGCTTCATCGGATTTTGTCGAGCCAAACGTGACTTTGACGGTCCAATGCATCGCGAATGGCGAAAAGATCCCGGAAGATGCCATTGATGCGGAGAAGTTCCTTCAAGAGAATTTCCCCGGATTGGAAAATAAAGGAGCCCCGCAAGATAAGAATAATTGATAGCTTTTCGTTTATAAATCGTACATGTAGAAACCCCGGGATTTAGCCCGGGGAGATTCATACAATGTTAAAAAGGGAGGGCTATATTGGTTAGCGTTGAAAAGTCTATAAGGGCCGATCAAACTCAGCCGGAAAAAATCTCTTTTGATTATTCTATTCCTAAAACGATAGGCATTACATTGCGCGGTAATTGGCAGATCTTCGGGGCACTTCCCGCCTTCGAAGATATTGCTACGCAGCTTTTCGGCCATGCCGGGGCCGATCAAATTATTTTTGACTCTTCGAAATTAGAGAAATGGGACAGCAGCCTTGTCGCTTTTCTACGTCGCTTGGTCGGGGAATGCGATCGCAAAAAGATCAGCGTTTCCCGTGAAGGCTTGCCGCAGGGGACACAAAAATTGCTTGCGCTTGCCTTGGTTGACGATAAAAAAAGGGTACTCAATCAAACGGCAAAGGAACCAATTTTTGCAAGGGTCAGCGAAAAAGTCCTCCGGGTTGGTCAAGAAACGCTTTCATTGCTCGATTTTTTAGGGGGCCTTGCCGTTTCTTTCGGCCGGTTCCTGAGCGCTAAGACTTATTTTCGCAGAGATGAGTTCGCGTATATTATACAGCGAAGCGGAGCCGATGCCCTGCCGCTGGTATCCCTTATCAGTGTGCTCGTAGGGATGATCCTTGCTTTTATCGGAGCCGCACAGCTTAAATTGTTCGGCGCCCAGGTGTATATCGCGGATATGGTCGGCATAGCCATGGTTCGCGTGATGGGAGCTGTGATGACGGGCATTTTGATGGCCGGACGCACCGGGGCGACGTACGCGGCTGAGTTGGGCATTATGCAAACAAATGAGGAAATAGATGCGCTGAGAACATTGGGCTTATATCCGGCAGACTTTTTAGTCTTACCGCGCGTCCTGGCGTTAACGATAATGATGCCGCTTTTAACTCTCTATGCGGATTTTATGGGTATGCTCGGCGGGTTTGTCGTCAGTACGACGATGTTTAATATCAATGTCTCGGCGTATATTACGCATACGCAGGAAGCCGTAAAACTGGTTAACGTATGGATAGGCCTTATACATGGTTTTGTCTTCGGCATAGTGATCGCCATTGCCGGATGCTTCTGCGGTATTCACTGTGACCGAAGTGCCGCAGGCGTAGGAGAGGCGACGACTGCGGCGGTGGTCAGCGCGATCACCGGCATTGTCATAGCAACCGCGATCATTACGTTTATCTGTCAGGTCCTGGGAGTGTAGCGATGGAAACAGTTTCGCAGCCGGTTCTTGAGGTGCATGGCCTTGAGTTGGGATATGGGGATATTCCCGTGCTGCGCGATGTCAGTTTTAAGGTTCGCAAAGGCGGTATTTTTATCATTATGGGCGCCAGCGGGTCGGGGAAAAGTACCTTGCTCAAAGCGCTTATCGGCCTCAATGAGCCGGTAAAAGGAGAAGTCTTATACGCGGGAAAAGATTTTTGGGCCGCGAACACTATGGAACAACAAACTATTATGCGGCGGTTCGGGGTCCTCTATCAGGGCGGGGCGCTCTGGAGTTCGTTGACCCTGGGAGAAAACATACTGCTTCCCTTGCAGCTGTATTCGGCTTTGTCTGCGGCTCAAATGAATGAAATCGCCCTGTTTAAACTTTCGTTGGTGGGGTTGGTTGATTACGCAGATTCTTATCCTTCGTCTCTGAGCGGAGGTATGCGCAAGAGGGCGGGACTCGCGCGCGCGCTTGCCCTTGATCCGGACATCGTATTTTTTGATGAGCCGTCCGCGGGGCTCGATCCGATAAACGCGCATTCGCTCGATGATTTAATACTGCAGTTGAGAGACGCGCTCGGTTCCACTTTTGTGATCGTTACGCATGAGCTTGCCAGTATATTTACGTTAGGCGACGATTCGATATTTCTTGACGCGGAAACGAAAACAATAACTGCCGCGGGCAGGCCGCAGGAGTTATTGGATAGTTCCGAAAATCCCAAGGTTATTGAATTTTTAACCAGAGGAAAGAAGCGATGAGCAGAAAAGCGAATAAAACGATGATCGGAGTGTTTGTTGTCGGGGCGGGATTATTATTGATAATAACCCTGCTTCTTTTCGGCTCAGGGATACTATTTAAAAACAAGACCCGCTATGTCCTCTTTTTTGATAATTCCGTTACCGGCCTTACCCTGGGGACGCCGGTCGTTTTCCGGGGCGTCACGGTCGGCTATATCAAAGATATCAGCCTGATCTATGACCAAAAGGTCAAAAAAATGTTGATCCCGGTGATTATTGAAGTCGACCAATCCCGCGTAAGAAGCGTTTCCCCTTACGGCGCGTATGAGTGCCGGGCCTGTAATGATTACCGGCTCCTTGTCAAAGAAGGCCTGCGCGCAAAACTGGTACTGCAAAATTTCTTAACCGGCCAGCTTATGATAGCGTTTGATTTTTATCCGGATACGCCGGTGAATCTGCGTTCCATGATGAAACAATATCCGGAACTGCCGACTCTTCCTGCTGAGGGGATCTCGGAAAGTTTGGAGCATACTCTCGCAAGCGTCAATAGATTGGTCGGTTCAGAAAGCGCGCAGGAGAGCTTTTCGGAATTAAACAGTACGTTGCAGGAAGTGAAAAGCGCGGCGCGTTCCGTACGTTTATTCACGGACTATCTTGAAGAGCATCCGGAAGCTTTTTTAAAAGGCAAATCGATTCGTAAAGGAGAGTAACAGTATGAAACGGAGCATCTATGGCGTGCTTATGCTTTTGACTTTCAGCGGATGTATTTCGATCCCGGTCAGTCCAACGCCGCGATTTTATTCGCTGCATTCTTTAAGCACGGATGAAGCAACCCAAACACAGAGCGTCCCCGCCGGCATGAGTATCGATTTCGGCCCGGTTAGGATCCCGGAGTATCAAAATAGGCCGCAGATTGTCACAAAAAATAAAGATACAACACTTAACTTTTCCGAATTTAACCGATGGGCTGAACACCTCGACCTTGCTTTTGAGTACGCGATCGGGGAGGATCTTGCGGCAATGCTGCCCGGGGCGACCGTTAAAATACATCCTTGGTATCCGGCTGACCCGGCAAAATATCAGATAACGGTGGATGTCGTCCGATTAGAAAGTGAACTGGAGAAAGACCTGTTTTTTGCCGCGCAGTGGACGGTCATCGACGTAAAGACCAAGAAGCCGCTGCTTACGAGAAGGTCTGAGTTCCGGCAGCCGATCAGCCCGCATAATTATCACGGCCTGGTTGAGACATTGAGTACGGCGTGTGTTTTATTGTCCGCAGACATGGCGAAAGAGATGACTTCTCTGAATGCGCGAACTGAAACAAAAGAAAATGAGCCGGTTTTTAACCAGCAGGAGGGCAAATGAGCACTATCGTGTGGCAAAAAATAATAGATGTAGAAGCGGTGATCCCGGTGGTCCTTCCCAAGGTCATTTCAACCGTAGTTATATTAATAGCGGCCCGCGTAGTAGTGAAAGTACTTGATATGGTCCTGAAACGATGGCAGAAAATGATGGTGAAGAAATTGAAAGATTCATATCAGATGATCTACTCGTTGGAGACCAGAGTTACCATTATCATGCGGATAGCCGCCGTAAGCGTTTATTTTTTCGCCATTACGCTGATTTTACTGCAATTCAATGCGGTCCGGGCACTTGGTACGGGGCTTCTTGCGTCGGCAGGATTGGCGACCATAGTGCTTGGTGTGGCAGCCCAGAACACGCTTGCAAACATCATCGCGGGGCTATCGATATCATTTTCTCAACCGTTCCGGCTGCATGATGCGGTAGTCCTTGAAAATGAATTTGGATTCGTCGAAGAGATATCTCTCATGCATTGCGTTATCCTGACCTGGGACAATAGAAGGCTCATTATCCCCAATAACGTAATAAACAACAAAATGATTGAAAATTGGACAATAAAAGACACATCATTGGTAGGGATAGTAATGTTTTACGTTGATTACACCTGCGATATCGAAAAGATCCGGGAGTGGGTAAAAGAAATTGTGGCAAAAAGCCTCTATAGTACGGCTGAACGGATGGCGGGTGTCCAGATCGTGGATTTTACAGACCATGCCATGGTTGTGCGGATCCTCGTAAAAGGGCCGGACCCGGCGAAAACCTGGGATTTGCGATGCGAGGTTAGAGAAAATCTGATCACGAGATTCAGAGAAGCGGGCTTGCCGCTGCCGCAGATGAGACTCAATTTTCAAGGAGCTCAGTATGGGACCGAGAGAAAGTCTTAGCCGCTGTATTACGAATAAAAGGGGATCGTCTCTGTTGAGCTTTCCTGCCGCTGGAGAAGAGCCGGTAAAAAGATGAAGCAGTCAATGGGAATACACTATGACGGCCGGTATAATTTTTCCCTAAAGGAACTTTGAGAAGAATTTAGAAAGGAGGAATACGATGCGGAAAGTAATTTCGTTTTTGAGCGTCGCCTTGCTCTGTGTGTTTGTTTCACGTTTGGCATATGCGGAAGAGAAAAAAGATGCCGCTAAAATGCAGGCGGTAAAAGTCGATGACATCAAAGAATTTAACGCGGATAAATTTATAAAGAAGATCCCTTTGGATACCGATAAGATCGTATTCAACACATTCTGTTTCAAGCCGAGACAGTTTCTCCCGCTTCATAAACATCCCGCGACTGACGAGCTTTTTTATATCGTTGAAGGGGTCGGAGAGTTTACGGCGGGGAATGAGAAGACAATTATCGGTCCGACATCGGCCGTTTACGGGCCGGCCGATGTTTTTCACGGCCTGGTGAATTCCGGAGATAAGGCGATGGTTGTGATCTCTGTTCAGGCGCCCAAGCCCGTTGAAAATGTCTATGCTGAAAATGCGACCGTGACCTGTCCGGTCTGTAAGCAGGAAAACATTCTTAAAGATGGCGTAAAAGAAGGTGATATTTACGTCTGTCCGCGCTGCGGCGCGAAATTCAGAGTATCGAAGGCAAAGGACGGGAAATGGATAGGAGTACAGTTATAAATAATACCTGGAGAAGTTAGGAAATAGAACCCAGCCTCTGCGCGGTCTATTTTTTTGTTTCAGTGGATTAGGAGGGGCACTTTGAAATCGCCAGGATATAACATTTCAATGTTATATCCTGGCAGATCAGTACAGATGCAGTTTATTTGAATTAGCGCTCGTTATTTTTGCGCTTGGAAAAGCAATCTTTGCAGTAAACCGGACGCTCACCGCTCGGCTTAAAAGGTACTTCGCATTCCTTTTTGCATTCTGAACATGTTGCCTTATGGAATGTCATTGGACGACGGTCGCCATATCCACCCTTGCTATCTCCTCTATCAAAACCCATACTTTTTCCTCCTTGATCTGTTAGATCAGTTATCGCTAGCTGCCATAACAGCTTTTCCGTCATGCCTGCCAGCTTCAAATGATAATACACCCACTTCCTAAGAAGTCAAGATAAACTAATGAAGCGACAATGGGCGGGACTTTTTAACCCGCCTTCGCGGAATTCCTCACCTGTTTCTCGGCAACCCCTCGAGATGCACGCTATTCTTCGCAGGCTCAGGATGTAAACTATAAGGGCGGGGATGGATAGCGAAAAAGATTCCGCTTCGGCGAGGCAGGCGCTGAGCCGAAGCGAAGAAAAAGATCCCACGGGTGCTCGTTTCGCTTCGCGGGCGAAGCGGGTAAGCCCGTGGATCTTCACATTTCAGCGCGGGAACCGCGGTTTTCCCGGATAACGCGAGGGACCTTAAAGAATTGATCTGGTTCGCCGACAATACGCTGCGCCAAGCCAAACAAAAAGGGCCGGGCCCGGCGGATATGACCGAAAACCCCCAAGCGTTCGCGTCTATGGGGCGAGCTTTTTTAAAAATCGTTGGCCCGTATGGGCGGCGATTACGGAGGTTCTCTCCGCGATTAAAACAAAAGCCTGGTTTGAAAGAAAATATTGCAATCGTCAAATGCTGATTGTATAATCGGGCTGTAAAATAAAAAGAACGAACAGGGACAAGGTTGTTTCTGTTACGTGTGAAACGCAATGTAAGCGTTCATGGGCGTCGAGGCCGACGTCTGTGAGCGCTTTTTTTTGAGCATAGTGAGGAGAGGGTGAAGGTATGAGCATAAACTTGGCGAATACGGTGTTTGTTTTTTTCTGCGCGGCGTTGGTCATGTTGATGACTCCTGGATTGGCATTTTTTTACGGAGGGATGGTCCGAAGGAAGAACATCCTCAGCATATTGATGCAATGCATGGTCATGCTTTGTTTGATCAGCTTGCAGTGGATATTTTTTGGTTACAGCCTCTCGTTCGCTCCGGGAAACGGTTTCTGGGGAGGGTGGGCCTGGCTCGGCTTACAAGGGGTCGGGTTTACGCCGTTTGCCGATTATTCCACGACGATACCGCACCAGATTTTTATGATCTTTCAGATGATGTTCGCGATAATCACGCCGGCGCTTATCGTCGGGGCGTTCGCCGAACGGATGAAATTCTCGGCATATTTGATTTTTGGCCTGTTGTGGGCGACGTTCGTGTACGACCCTTTGTGCCATTGGGTCTGGGGAAGCGGCGGCTGGCTGAAACAACTTGGTGTTATGGATTTTGCCGGCGGAATCGTTGTCCATACCAGCGCGGGCATTGCCGCTTTAGCGACGACGTTGATCATCGGCCGGCGAAAAGGATTGAATCATACTCCTTCTCCGCATAATCTGCCGTTGGTCGTGCTCGGGACGGGATTGTTATGGTTCGGTTGGTTCGGTTTTAACGCCGGGAGCGCTTTGGCCATAGATGGCGTAGCGGTAAACGCATTTCTGGTGACGAATACCGCTGCCGCTGCCGCGGGTTTAAGCTGGGTCTTGTTGGAATGGGTGCGTAACGGCAGGCCGACGGTGTTCGGTATCGTCACGGGGTCTGTCGCGGGATTGGCGACGATCACTCCCGCGTCGGGATTTGTCAGTGTCGGGTCAGCGGTGATCATCGGAATAATGGCCAGCATTGTTTGTTTTATCGGAGTAGCGCTCATCAAACCGAGATTCGGCTATGACGATACGTTAGACGCGTTCGGCGTCCACGGCATCGGAGGGATTTTGGGAACGCTCGCAACGGGCCTCTTTGCTTCGAAAGCAATAAATCCCGCGGGCGCGGACGGGTTGTTTTTCGGAAATCCCAAACAATTTCTGATTCAAATAGCCGGCGTTCTGGTCGCTGCGGTGTATACGTTCACGGTCACCTTTGTTATTTATAAATTAGTGGATGTTTTCTTCGGGATACGCGTAAAAGAAAAAGATGAGATCGTGGGGCTTGATCTTACGCAGCACCGTGAAAGCGCATATACCATATTAGAGTAAAAAAGAGGAGTAACGCATCCGGTCCTCGGGAGTCGATCTTTAACAGGAGGGAGCACATGAAATTGATTATCGCTATTATTCAACCGCACCGTTTAGAAATGGTAAAAGCAGAATTGTATAAATCGGAGGTCAATCTTTTGACCGTCAGCGAAGTCCTGGGACACGGAAGGCAGAAGGGGATCACCGAGGTGTACCGGGGAGCGAAAGAAACGGGGAATCTTTTGAGGAAAATCCGACTAGAAATAGCCGTTAACGATAATTTCCTGGAGCCAACGATCAAGGCCATTGTTAAAGGAGCAAAGACCGGGGAAACCGGCGATGGGAAGATCTTTATCCTTGATATGAAGGAATGCATCCGCATCCGTACCGAAGAACGCGGGCCTGGCGCGATAGGGTAAGCCCGGGGAGGGGAGCTTCAACGATAATTTCTATCAATTGAGCATAAAATACCGATACGGTGCATGTTCGCAGCGCGATGCCGGACGGGACGAAAGCGTTGCCGTTCACGTTGTGCTTGCGCGTCAGACGCAGATCTCTGAGTAAGAGACCCGCCGGCCTTCGTCTCTCTACCTCACGTAAAAATGTGTTGGCTATTTCCCATCCTTCAAAAAAGCTGAAACCTTTTTTTATATCCAGCATCTAAATTTCAGGATAAAGAAAGGAGGCAGTCATGATCAAACAGATTTCGAGAGAAGAAATGGTGAGAATGTGCGGTGAAGGGAAAAAGTTCACGCTGGTAGATGTCTTAGACGCAGCCAGTTATGAGAAAGAACATATCCCGGGTGCGTTGTCGATGCCGCTGGCGGAACTGGGGAAAAAAGCCCGCGGCGTATTGGACAAAGAGGACGTGATCGTGGTCTATTGCGCGAGCTTTGACTGTAAAGCAAGCACGATGGCAGCCGAGAAACTTCAGGCTATGGGCTATAAAAATGTTCTGGATTATAAAGGCGGCTTGAAAGATTATAAAGAAGGAGGATTTGTCCTTGAGGGGAGCCTCCATGCGGGCAAACAATCATGTGCTTCATGCTGTGGTTGTTCTTAAGCCGCTTGATAGGAAGGTGCGGATGCTTTGAGCGAACAGAGTGGCTATTTAAAGTGTATGAAAAAATTTGAAGAAGGGAGGGTTAAAAGAGTAGAGTGATTGTTCAACAAACCAAAGCGGCGGCGATAGAATGATGTAAGTGCGTAAACATCACCGCCGCAGAGGTCGTCTTCGTCAGATGATCAGATGAAAGGAAAGACAATGGGTATAACTATGGGGAGTATGACCAGCTTTAGTTTCTTTACTCCGGCGATATGATACATTGAAAAACTTTTTCATATAGATCCGGATCTTTTTCGAAAGGCAGCTTTCATCGCTGTCGTTTTGTTCGGGGTACCGATGTTGACCCCGCGCGTGGGCATGTTTGTGGAAAATAGCGCCAATCGGTTAATCAGTCCTTTCCGTAAGAGTTCTTCCAATAAAGGTAATGGTTTTGTCGGCGGCTATAGTATCGGCTTTCCACATCGATTTAAAAGGCCGGATCCAGCCGCGTCTTCTTCGTTTAGAATTTCAAAGTGACGGGATTTCGGTCTTCGCGTTTACTTTCGGATAAAAAAATACCGGCCAGAAACCATTATTCCCTTTACCAGAATACCACGGGCTATGCCCGTGGATGAATGGAGCGGCCCCGAGGAATCCGGAGGATTCCCGGCCCCGAGAGATTCGGAGAATCTCCGGGATAGAGTCCTTGAAATTGCCTCCCATACGGGTTGGCAATTTCTAAGGAGATTTTGTCCCCGCAAACGCCGCCCATACGGGATGGCGATTGCAGGGGAGACGTCGCCCCACAAGGGTGTATAACAGGGATCCACGGATTTTACCCCGAGAAAATCGAAGATTTTCCGGGACAAAGTCCTCGGAATTTCTTCGAAATTCCAGAGGGCCCGTGGGGACTCCAGAGATGATTCAGCGTGCGGGGGGAGTATCTGTCTGCTCAAGCGTATGAATGTTAAAGCGCAGGTCCCGCAATTGCCGGGCCAGGAGCGCGGTTAAGGTGACGACGCCGAGCGTTATGATCCCTCCCACGGCAACACAGGGGATTGTCCCGATCCAGGCCGCTACCATTCCGCTTTCAAAAGCGCCCAACTCATTGGACGCAACGATAAAGATCGAATTGGCGGAAGCAATGCGGCCGCGCAAAGTATCCGGAGACAAGAGGCGCATTATTGATCGCCGGATGACCATACTGATCCCGTCAAAAGCGCCGCTTAAAAATAAGGCTGTCATGGAGAACCAGAAATTCCTGGAAAAAGCAAAAGCGATGATGCATACGCCAAAGCCGGCAACTGCCAGAAATAAATTCCGTCCGGCGCGGGCAATCGGCGGATGCCGGGTCGCCGCAAGAGTGATTAATGCCGCGCCCAAAGACGGCGCGGCATTCAGTAACCCTAACCCGCGCGCGCCGACATGTAAGATGTCATTGGCGTATATCGGTAAAAGTATGATTGCGCCGCCGAAGAAGACGGCAAAAAGGTCGAGTGACATTGAAGTCCATAGCGGTTGATTTTTGAACACGAAAGCCCAGCCGGCTGTGATGCTCTTAAAGAGCGGCTCTTTCTGCGGCATCGGCTGCGGCTTGGGCGGGATTGTTACGGTAAAAACCCACGATAAGATAAACCCGCAGCTGATGATCAGGTAAGAACCCACGGCTCCCAAGGCCTCGAAAATAAAACCAATTGCTGCCGGCCCGAGTACGGCACAGATTATCCATGTGCTGCTGATCCAGGAAGAAGCGTTGACGGTCAACCGTTTGGGGACGACCTGGGCTTCAAATGCCGCGTTCGCCGGATCGGCAAACCCGCGGGCCACTCCTGCCATAAAAATCATCGCGTATAATCCGTACAGAGGGTTCGTTTGGCTCTGGCGCGATATCATCGCTAAGATCAACGTGCAGACGCAGGATGCCGCGCGGGTGATCAGCAATATTTTGCGCCGGTTGAAATGATCGGCGATGTACCCGCCAAACGGCGCAAGCGCGATCGCCGGGATCGCTTCTACCAGGCCCAGCCACCCCAGAGACAAAGCGGTGTGCGTTATGGTATAGATCTGAAATCCGATGACAACCGCCAGCGCCCGGCTGGCGAGCGTAAAGAAACCGACCGAACCGATAAAAAGACGGATGTCGGCTACTTTTAAAGCATCCCGGAAATCCGGCGCCGGGTGTGGATGTGACGGATGATTCATAGAGGATAGTTATAGTACGAACAGGATGGATTGTCAAATGAGGGCATGGTTCTTCACGTAGTAGAAAACGGTCAGAAAAAAGTAGCGATCGCTCATTGCCATGTTTGACGAAAACGCTATACTAAATAAAAAAGGGGAACGTAAAAAGAAATAGACGATCGATCACCGAGCGTTCCCGGTAAGTACGATTTTTTTCGCGGGTGTCGCGGCATATGCTGATTCCGTTGCTGAGTGCGTGAAATGTTTCTTCAGAAAAGAGTGAGGACATGAATACCCGAAAATTTTTTAAAAGGATGACTTTGGGTGCTTTTATTTTTGTTCTCGCGGGCGCGCCTTCGGCGATGCCGCAAGCCATCGATACTGCCGCGGAGGACGAGCAAACTCCGGAGCAGGCGTTCAGGCCGGAAGAAATTGACCAGATGATGGCGCCGATCGCGCTGTATCCAGATACGCTTCTGGCGCAAGTCCTCACCGCGTCGACATATCCTCTTCAAGTGGCGCAGGCCGCGGATTTTATCCGGGACAATCCCGGGTTAAAAGGGGAGGAATTGTTGTCTGCTGCGGACGACATGGATTGGGAGCCGAGCATTAAATCCCTGCTTCAATTTCCCGATGTGTTGGTTATGATGGAAAAGGAGCCGGATTGGACCTCAAAACTCGGCAATGCGTTTCTGCTTCAACAGCGCGGCGTCATGGATTCGGTCCAACGCTTAAGGCAAAAAGCGTATGCGCAGGGGAATTTAAAGTCCAGCCGGGAAGCGACCGTTACCGTGGATCCGCAGACGCAGGCGATCGGCATAGAGCCCGTAGCTGGTGATACCGTTTATGTGCCGGTTTATGACCCCACGGATGTGTATGGCGTCTGGTGGTATCCTGCCTATCCGCCTTTTGTTTATTATCCGCAGGGATACGTTTTCGGAGCGTTTCTGCCGGGAATATCCGTGGGATTTGTCTGGCAGGCCTGGAGTTGTGATTGGTTCCATCATGAAGTGAATATTCATCCGCGCCGCTTCAATACATTTGTCAGAGCACACTATCGCCGGCCGGAACGGTTTTTCTTTGATACCGATGGAAAAGCCCCGCGGGTCTGGAAACATAATCCGCAGTCAAGAGAAGTCACGGTCTTCCGGGCTCCTTCGGCCGCCCCCGGCGTCAGCGCGCAGCCGGCTCCTCGTTCGGCAACGAGATTCGTTCAGCCCGGTTATCGCGGGTATGACCGTGGGGCTCCGTGGTCTTCGAGGGACACGATACAAAGGAACGAACCTGTCGTTCGGCAGGAAGTGCGGACCCCGGTAAAGAGAGAATTTGACCGGCGGCGAGAGCCCGTGAATGTTTTTAATGGGATGGGCAGCCCTGCCGGCGAACGGGCGGCCAGCTATCGTGGGCATTCCAGTTTTAAAGAGGAAAAAACGAATGTTTCCCGCGGAACCAGCCGCAGCAGCGGTGTTGATTGGGGCGGAAAAACCGATCCCCATCGTGGCGTTGATTGGGGAGGGCGGCCGGGTAGAAGCGGAGTAGATTGGACCGGACAAAAAAATACTAGTCGATGAGGTAAAATTTTCCGCGGCGCATGAGAAGATATTTGTAAAACCGAAAGGGTTGACATGAACAGACCGATGGTTTTAACACAGAGGGTCATCCGTTATTTTTATATGCTTGCCATGGCCGGAACCCTGATTTGTCCCGGTGTGCGGCCGGCATTGCTTTTCGCCGAACAGCAGCAGGCCCAAACGGTCTTTGCGTCACCCTCAGAGGCTATGGAGACTCTCGTTGCGGCGATCCAGGCGGATGACCGGCAAAAAATATTGTCTATTTACGGGCCGGCGGGAAAAGATGTTGTTTCTTCGGGAGACGAAGTGGCCGATAAAAACAACCGGGCTAAGTTCGTGAAAGCGTATAAAGAGAAAGTTGATTTTGTCGAAGATAAGGGCCGGGTTTCGATCATCCTTGGGCAGGATAATTACCCGATGGCTATTCCATTGGTCAGGAAAGATACCGGCTGGATCTTTGATACCCAGGCGGGCCTTCAGGAGTTGTTAAAGCGCAGGATCGGCCGCAATGAGTTGAGTTCTATCAAAGCGTGTCAAAGCTACGTGCAGGCGCAGCAAGAATACGCCAGACTCAGCCAGGCTTTGGACGCGATCGTTCAGTATGCTCAAAAGTTTTGCAGCGAACCGGGAAAACACGATGGGCTTTATTGGGAAGTCCCGGAAGGACAGGCGAAGAGCCCGCTTGGCCCGGCTTTTGCCGCGGCTACCGAAGAAGGATACCAGGCCGGGCAGACGTGCTACTTCGCTCCCTATCACGGTTACCGGTATAAGATTCTGACTGCGCAAGGAACGGCGGCTCCGGGCGGGGCGTACAACTACATCGTCAATAAGCACATGGTCGGAGGCTTTGCGCTTGTTGCCTGGCCCGCGGAATACGGGGTTTCCGGGGTGATGACCTTTATCGTTAACCAGAACGGTATTGTTTACGAAAAGAATTTAGGCCCGCGTACGAGTGAGATCGCTAAAGCGATGAAAGAGTATAATCCGGAACCTGCGTGGCGCCGGGCGGAATAATGTCAAGGTCGCGTGTTAAGTAAAAAACGCGACAGACCTGCCGCGTCCTCATATTTACAGGTAAACCACGTCTTCAGTCTCATACAGACACAGAAATAAAAGCATGTAATTGAGCATATGTCGGGTGACCAGAAAGTTCTTCCGGACATGTTCTTTGCCGTTTTCTCCCAATCTCTGAGCGTAGGGCGGGTTATTCAAAAGCCGTTTTATGGAATACGCGGCTCCGTCAATGGAGTGGCAGAGCAAGCCGGAATAATGATCCTTGATCTGAAGCGGGATCCCGCCGACCCCTGAAGCGACGACAGGTTTTGCTTTCCAGAGGGCTTCCGTGACCGTCAAGGCAAACCCTTCTTTCAATGATTTCTGAACGATCACATCCGAAGCCCGTTGCAACGCGTTTATCTCAATGTCATTTTGCGGTATCAACAGCACATGTATATCCGGGTCGTTTTTGGATTGGGTTTGCACTTCTTCCAGGACTTTCAATCCCTCCGGGTCGTCCGCGGCAGTCCCGCCGGCTAAAATAAGCTGGCAGTCGACATATTTTTTCACCCGCGAATAAGCTTCAATGACTCCAACAGGGTCTTTGAGCCGGTCAAAACGCGAAATTTGCGTAACGATAGGTTTATCGGCAAGTATTCCGTATTTTTTCAGTACCGCCTCGATCGTTTCGCGGGGCAATTCTTTATTTTTGTCGCTGAGCGGGTCGATCGAAGGGGTAATAAGAAATTGGCGTATCGGTAGCGCGCGCGCGAAGCTCGACGCGGAAAAGACCGTCGCGTCATATTTCCTCAGAAAGCTTTCCAGGAATCCCCAGACTTTTAAATCCGGGTCGGATACGTCGACGTGGCATCTCCACAGCCATTTATTATCGGTTTTTTTTTCTATCAGGGCGATCGGCTGCGGATCATGAATAAAAACGATGTCCCCGTGAATGCGTATTTCTTCGATGTTTTTCCGGCTGGTTTCCAGAAAAATGTCGAAATCGTGCTGTTCGATCTCTTCCGTTTTCCCGTGGAGCGCGTTATGAAACTTTTTGGTCACGTTGAAAAAAGCTTCGCCTCCTTTAATCAGGTCCCAGTGGGTATCCACGCCGACTTCTTTTAAGAGCGGGACCATCCGGGTCAATATCTCCGCGACCCCGCCGCCCACGGCCGTGGAATTGACGTGTTGGACCACTTTACCTTTTAGTTTCTCCGCGACGAGTTTTAAATCATCGATCGCGGACTGTCCGATGACCGGGACATATTCGTTTATGTTCGCCATATCAGGAAGTCAGTCTCCTTTCCAGTATCCGGATGATCGCTTTGCGCAGGTCTTCCAGAGAGTAAGAGTATGGATCAAGCCGGGAGATCTTCTCCGCCGCTGTTTTTTCTCCCAGAGCCGTTTCCAGCCAATTCGACAGGTCCGTCGTGCTTTTTTCCAGCCGTAACCGCGCTTCGAACATGTGGAAATATAGGGAATCCACGCTGATTTTATCCATGGCATCACGGAATTCTTTGAGGTCGTATGCCGCGTAACCGGTCGGGATGATAAAGCTTATGGTTTTTAAGAAATAGAATTCTTCCGCGCGCGCGGCAAAGCGCAATCGGGCTTGCGGATTGTTTTGTACGTATGTCGCAATGACGGTACGGATCTTCTCCCGTAAATCCCGGATCGTGGAGAATTGAATGATATCGATGCTTTCGAGTTCTTCTCCCAAGCGGGTCTCACCCAGCGTGGTTATTATCCAATGCGCGAAATCATTGGAGCGCAGGGGAGCCAGAGACTGGAATTCCTGGAAGAAGCGGTGAGTGTGGTGATATATGCATGAGCCGGGGACTTCTTGTATGTGCGCCAGCAATTGGTCTACGTTCGACGCTTTAAGCCCTGTCGATTCGGTTAAGTGCAGCCGGGTGTAGAATTTGAATGGTTCTTTTGCTCGTGTCAACTCCGTCATGGATCAGGACTCCTTTTTATTCCCGGGCTGCGACCGGTTGCTTTGTATGAGCAGTCCCGCGGGAAAAACCTTGAGGATCTCTCCGACGCTCAGGCTGTCCCCGCCGGGAATCTCTTCGCCGGTAATCATATTCTGCCAGGGGTTTGCCGTACTTTTGGGAATGATCACAAAGGTATCATTCCATACTTCCCGGTTTAAGGGATAAACGCCTTCTTTGACCAACGCGGTGGTCAACCGCGGCGCGATGACCACAACCTGTTCATCGCGGGACTTTCTTAAAAATGCGAAGACGTTTTCTTTAAAGCGCCCGCCTGTCTTAAGTGCCACATAATCGCCTTCCTGAAATAGCTGGATGTATTTCTTACGGGCCTGCAGGGTCTTATAAGTCAGGAAAAGTTTTATCCTTCCATCTTCTTTTGCAGACAATAGTTCCGGGATAAACCCGGGATCCTGCTGCCTGCGGATGATTTCCTCCAGATAGGTATTTCTGATGTCGAAATCGACCGGCTGGCGGTTGTCGGGATCTACCAGGCTTAAGTCCCACAACTCAGTCCCCTGGTAGAAATCCGGTATCCCCGGGCAGGTCATTTTAAGCAGGGATTGCGAAAGGGAATTGAATATACCGTAAAAAGCGATCCTTTGCTGAAAAGATAGGAATTCCTTCAAGAAACTATTTTCGTCGGAAGATTTCAGTATCTCATCGATAAACGCGCAGCAGGCATTTTCATACTCGATATCCGGTTTGATCCAGGCCGTATGCACTTTAGCCTCCCGTACCGCTTTTACCATATAAGCTTTGATCCTTTCTATGAACCCGTTATGCGCGATCCCGCTGAAGGGAATACTGCCGATGAGTATTTGATACAGAGAATATTCGTCGTTTTCATCGGGCGCGAACGCGCTGTTTAAGATCTTTTTCTTCGGAAGATTGAGCTTTTTCCATGATTTGAGGTTCCGCGCCCATTCTGCCGGTATCTCCGACAATACGTTTATCCGGGCTCGTACGTCTTCCCCTTTTTTTGTGTCATGGGTCGAGGTCGCGTTCAGGGAATGCGGATATTCATGCTGACGGGTCCGGTTAAACGCGTGAAAGTCTTTGAGCGGAATGCCGAACCGGTTGGGGTCTCCGCCGACTTCGTTCAGCGAGATCAATTTGTTGTAAATGTACAGGACCGTGTCTTCAAACCCCTTCGCGGTCAGCGGCGGGGCAAATTGCTGCATTTTCATCACGAAGTCGATGCGGGCTTTTTTTTGTTCGTCGCTGAGAGGTTGTATAATGTCGGCCAGAAAAAATTTCGCGATAAAATTCAATTCATAGAGGAGTCCCGGCATTCGCGCGTACGCTTTCGCGATCGCGTCCTTTACGCAGGCCTTATCGGTTTCGCTGTATGTTTCATGCGTGATGTACGTCCGATACGCCGGCAGATTGACCAGGAATTCAGACAGCGCTCTTTTGAGCTCATAGAACGTGATATCCCGGCAGTACCGGTCGTTTCCGGTGATCTTTTTCATCAGATACGCGAGGTTTTCGATCGTGCCTCCCATATTTCTTACCGCCAGCAGTTTATTTGTGTAGACCAGTTCGTCATAGGGCGTGTGCGAGCCGGTGAACCGGTAATAGGTCTTGATGAAATCTTTTCTATTTTCTCTGTCGCAGAAAATGCCATTGACGTAGTTGAGGAAGTCGTAGCCGGTCGTGCCCTGGACTTGCCAGTCCAAGGGAAGTTTTTCTTCCGGGCCCAGGATCTTTTCGACGACGATATACAGTGGGCCGGCTTTTTCCCGCAGACGTTTTAAATAATTGGCCGGATCATAGAGCCCGTCCACATGGTCTATCCGTAAACCGTCGATCATTCCTTTTTCTACCAGCGAAAAGAGCAGGCTGTGCATATAATTGAAGACGTCGGGGTCCTCGGTTTTAAGGCAGATGAGTTCGTTGATGTTGAAGAACCGGCGGTAATTTATCTCTCCGATCGCGACTTTCCAGAACGAAAGCCGGAAGGCCTGTCCGGAGATGAGCGCGTCAAGGCCGTTGAAGCTTTCCTCGTCGCCCTTTTTTCCGTTTAAAAGATGCACGGTCCCGTCGATGGAATTTTTTATGGATGGATTGCCAAGATACAGGTTCCAGAGTGCTTGTTTGGCTTCCCGGATGTGTTCATACTGGAAATGCACTTCCGCGTGGTCGGTGAGTTTGTCCAGAGAATCCAGCGTCTCGTTAAGCTTTATGAGATCAGGATGGTCTTTTTCCAGTGCCGGGTCGTTCCGCTGAAGAATTTTTGAATAGAAATTTAACTTTAGCGGGAAAGCCAGGTCGTGATAGCAGATTGTGAAACCCTCTTCGCCGTAGGCAAGTTGGATCTCTCCGTCCCGCAAAGATTCCGCGTAAAATCTCGTCAAGAAAGGGGCCAGCAGCCTACCTTTGAGGCTGTCAAAGTGATGGTCCCATTCAATATCGAAAAACTTGAAGAATTTCGAGTTCGGCCCGTTTTCCAGCACGTCCATGAGCAGCGCATTCTCGGTGTCGAATGCCATGTGGTTGACGACGATATCCTGAAGCCAAAAAAGATCATGCGTCCGGATTTCCTTGATCAGTTCTTCGAAGTCGCTTTCCTGTCCCAGTCCGGGGTTGAGTTGGTTCGGGTCGACCATGTCATAGCCGTGCGTGCTTGAGCTTTTTGCTTTAAAGACCGGGGAGGCGTAAATGTCCGAGATGCCCAGCCGGGCGAGGTAGGGGACGATTTGTTTGACTTTTTTAAATCCGCATTGTTGATTGAATTGGATCCGGTAAGTGGCAAGGGGAATATGCCGTATCATTTTATTTCTCCGTTTCAATCCGCGTTATTTTTTCCCTGCCATACAGCGTGAATGAAAAAGGCGGGATCGTTACTCTGCCGGGGCCGTCGACCGCTGAGGGCATTGCCGGCCCGCATCCCTGCCACTGAGGCTCGGAAGAATCAAGCATCTTTTCCCACCGGCCTTCAGGAAAAAGGATATCGGCGGCACAGGGCTCTTTATTAAAGCTGGCGACACAAAAAACTTCGCCGTACAAACACCACCGGCGAAAAAATAAAAGCATCTTTTCATCCATTCTTACGGATTCAAAATGAAATTTGTCCGTGTCGGAGAGCGCGTGCATTTCTTTCCGGAGCCTGATTAGTCGACAATAGAAATCGAGCAGAATTTTATGATGCCCCCGGGTGTGGTTGTCCCACTGCAAGATGCTTTTTATAAAAGCATCTTCGCTTTGGGGATCCGGGGGAGTCTTTTCCGTAAAAGACGAAAGCGCTTCCTTGTTCCGGTTCTTCCGTATTGCTTTGATGAGTCGCTCGTCGGAATGGCTCGTAAAATAGAGAAAGGGGGAGTCTTCGCCGTACTCTTCGCCCATAAATAACAAAGGGACGTAGGGAGACGTCAAAAGTATTCCGGCGGCCAGTTTTAGGCATTCAAAGGGGACGAGGCCGGTCAGCCGTTCCCCGAGAGGCCGGTTTCCCACCTGGTCGTGGTTTTGCGAGAAGATCACGAATTTCTCCGCGGGTATTTCCAGGGATGAATTGCCGTGGCGCTTTTTTCTGAACAACGAGTATTCTCCGGAATACACAAACCCTTCCTGAAGGGCTTTTTCCAACTGTCCAAGGCGTCCAAAGTCCACATAATGCCTTATTTTTTCCCCGGTAAGCAGCGCGTGCAAAGAGTGATGAAAATCATCGCTCCACTGCGCGTCGATCCCGTACCCGTTTTCTTTTTCGGAATGGATGACGGCGACGTCATTCAGATCGCTTTCCGCGATCAGATAACACTCTTTTTTTCTCCGTCGGGAGAATTCAGAGACCGCGTCTTTAAGTTCCCGCAAGAAATGGCGTGCGCCCATATCGTATATCTGATCGATCGCGTCCAACCGCAGGCCGTCGACATGATAATGCTCGAACCAGTGGAGCGCGTTTTGAATAAAAAAGTCCCGCACGCCGTCGCTGTACGCGCCGTCGAAATTTATCGCTTTGCCCCAGGGTGTTTTATATCTATCGGTAAAAAAAGGACAGAAATCTTCGAGGTAGTTGCCTTCCGGGCCGAAATGGTTATAGACGGCATCGAGGATCACCGCCAAGCCGTGCGTATGCAAAGCATCGATCAGCCGCTTGAATCCGAGCGGCCCGCCGTAAGAGTTCTGCGCCGCAAAAGGATACGTGCCGTCGTATCCCCAGTTTCTTTTTCCGGGAAATTGCGCGACGGGCATTATCTCGACTGCGGTCACGCCGAGCGTTTTTAAATGGCTTATTTTACCGGATACGGCTTCAAACGTCCCTTCTTGCGTAAACGTTCCCACGTGCAGTTCGTAGAGGATCATTTTTTTTAAGGGCAGGGCGTGCCAATCGGTATCGTTCCATGGAAAATCCGCGTGATCGATTATTTCCGAAGGTCCGTGCACGCCGTCCGGCTGAGAATGTGATGCCGGATCCGGCCGTTGGAGTAAGCCGTTAAGTCCGTAAAGATACTGTGTTCCGGGGTATACGCCTGAAACCGCGGTTTTCCAGTACCCGGACTCCGCCGGAAGCAGATCAACGGTTATTTCTTTAGGCGAAACAACCTGGAGGGTCACCTTTTTTAAAAGAGGCGCCCATACCGTGAAGTCACAATCTCCGTTGCCTTTATACTGCGCGCCTACGTTTATTGCCGGTTTCATGATGGGATGTCTTGCGCCGGTTTTCTCGAGGAGACTGTTTCTTGATGCATTTTTTGACTCATCGGATATATATTGAGTCAATAGGGGGGATTTGTAAATACTGTTATTCGTCTTTCTGCTGACTTTTTTCTACCGGCAGAAAACAGTCAATATAAAGAGGAAATGGCTTATTAACAAGTCCGAGGAATATACGATAATAAGAAACAGTTACAGAGTCATTCAAAAAAAGGAAGGAGCGGCTATTATGGCGAATCAAAAAAAAGGCTTACAAGTTATGGCGAGCACGGTACTCATTTTGATGAGTGCACTTTTCATGACGCAGGCGTTTTCCGGCTGCGCAACCACGGAGAAAAAATCCAGAGAGGAGTCGACGGTCACGAAAGAGGGCGTGCCGTCCGGGGAAATGCCCGCGCAAACAGTAAAAACCGAGACGGAAACCACGACGACCGAGGTCAAGAAACAGCCGTCGTCGGGGCCGGGGATCATCGGGAGTACGTTTCACGTGATCGGCGTGGTCCTGGCGTTCCCTTTTAAGATCATTGCAAAGACGATAGAGCTGATTTTTTAAAGCCGCTTTGCCGGGATCAATGAGGTTTTCAAAAGATAAAAAAGGAGGGGATATGTTAAAAAAGATAATGCTTTTTGCGGTGTCAGGTTTATTTTTGTTGTCTTTGTACGGATGCTTTGCTTTGCTTGCCGGCGGAGCCGCCGGAGCCGGGACTGCGGTGTGGCTCTCCGGAAAATTGACTCAGAAGGTCGATGCGTCATATGAAAAAACGATCGATGCCGCACGCTCCGCATTAAAGTCGATGCAGCTGGAAGTCCTGTCGGAGAAAAAAGCCAAAGATGTCGCGCAGATCAAAAGCCGCTATACGGACGGTAAAGAAATATGGATCGATATCCGCCCGATATCCGGGTCCTCTACGAAAGTCGAGGTACGCGTAGGCGCGGTCAGCGATAAAGAAGCCGCGGAGGAGATCTTAAAGAAGATCGTCGGTTTTGCGCAATAAGGCGGCAGAAATTACGGCGCGGCTTTTTTAACGCAAAGAACACGGGACTGAGGATTACTCTGCACGCAATGTAAAAGGCTTTGCGGCAGGAGGGGGTGACGGTGTATTTTTTTTGTGCGCGCGCGAAGCGGCACGAGCGTTCTCAGGAAGAGAAAATAACCATGTCTTGCGATATCCCGGTGGGGGACGCCACTAAACATCTTGAAATAGAGAAATGCACCGCGCGCGGAGACACTCAAAGCAGCCGAAAAAAGGATTGAGACGGTCTAAACGGTGCCATCGACTCGGTTTCCCACCATAAAAGCCCAGACACGAGTAAGCCTTTTTTGTTTGATCCACAACGACAGGGCGTCTTCCGATCCGGCGAGGTCTTTAATGTCCGTGAGTTCAAAACGCAGAGTATATTCCGGTACCACCAGATTGAAGGCGGCACAAATGTGCGCCGGGTTATTATTCGGATACGTAAAAGAAATCTCGTCTAAATGAGAATAGAGCTGGATCTGGCGGGCAACGATGCGCTTCAGCAATAAGCGGTAGTATTCTCGCGTTTGTGCGTCGAACGGAAGGCTGCCGAACCGTAACAGTGTTTCTATTCCGATGACATTTCTTGAGATGACTTCCTTGATACTCTCGAACGAAGTCTGCCCTTTCCGGTAGTCTTCGAGCTTTGTCCGCAGAGCGTTCGCGCGCTGAACGAAATCAGGCCGCGGGGTCGCGGGTAACCCGGCGATCTGTTTTTCCACCAGGTGATCCAGGAGATCATTAAAGATGTTTTTTATGGTCTCTTTGTCTTCGCTGTGATGAAAATCGAAGTTGTTTATGTTGCCGATATAATAGAAGAAGCCGGACTCGCTTTGCTTTAATTCATGATAATAGTGCAGGATCTCATGCCATACCAACCACGTGACAAAATCTTTTTTTTTGTTTTTGATCTGGCTGGTAAAGAAATCGATGCGGTTATTGCTGCTTTGGTAGCAGCCGCGGACAGAGGCGCTGCCGTCGTACTTTTCCTTGCATTGAAGCGGTATCCGGGGGATCCGTAATGTGTCGAACACATTCCCCGCGATTTCGTTGACCAGATTGTCGCAGCTGGCTGTATCCATGGTCTGAACATAGTATCACGGGATATGCCTATACTCAATGCCCCGGGTAAGACCTGAAGTTTTCAGCAAAACGTATTCTATGGAATATAGAGTAGGTTTTTTAAGCGGCGATTCCTTTTATTTTTTTGCAGAAAAAAGTCGGAAAAAAGCGGAATCAGGGCATGGACGAATAAGAATCCGGTCGGCATAATACATATGAACGAAAGAAAAGGGCGTGGAATATGGATGCGTGGAAAATATGCCCGAAAAAAGGCGACTTGACTGTGGGAAACGGGGCGTGAACTAAAACGAGGAGGTGAACCATGTGTCAGGAATGCGGATGTACTCCCTGTAAGAAATGCGGAAAACCGATTGAAAAAGGCGTATGCAGCGGATGCAAGAAAAAAGCGGCTGAGTGCACGTGTAAAGCAGCTACGATGAAACGGCCGTGATATGAAGAAACTGCAGATTCTGTTTATTGCTTTGTGCGCGCTGGGTTGCGCGCACGTGTCTGTGCACAAATATTATAAAGATAGTGTTTACCCGCCGACCCGGTCGGCGGATATCGTCATTTTTCCGGAGAAGCCGAAAAACAAACCCGTTACTGAATTGGGAGAGATTACGGTCACCGGCGCTAATGACTGGAACCAGGTCGAGAAAGTTTTTCGGACTAAGTCCGCGGAGATGGGCGCGGATGCGGTCTATGTGTTCAGCAAACAAGAAGAAAAGCGGCAGTATATTTCTCCGGATGATTGTTATATCCATTATGGGGAGTATTACCCGTATCATTATTTCGGGTGGCACCGGTATCACCGGTCCTACCATTATCCGAGAGGTTATTATTACTGTTACGGCTATCAATCAACCGTTGAGACTGCCACGTTTATATCCGCGGTCGGCATTGCGATAAAATATTAAGTATAGGCAGCTTCCGGCTGGAAGTCTATCATGCAAGATATTAAAAATGCCGGTGCCGCATTCCTTGATCAAAAAGTCGTCGTGGACAATAACTACGTTTCAAGCCGGAACCCCGACGATACCCCGGTATTTATCCAAGCCGCATTGAAGAACCCGGGGCAGTATTTATTGCCGGATCCCGGGATAAAGCCGGAGAACCCCGGGTGTTTTTGGCACGGCGAAGCCGGAAGCATTCGTGATGCACAGTGTGCAAGAAAGAGGAGGGTGGTATGCATAAGCAATGTTTAGAGAGAAAATTTTTTCGTATGGCGCGTGCAGCTTTGTTAAACGCGATCGAAGTCGGGATCTCGGACAGCTCGTTCCATAAGGTCAGGGATTTAAAGATCAAGACAAAGAAAAGCCTGATCCAGTCTACGGCGGAAATAGAATCTTTAGACGTTGATATCACGGCAAAGATGTGGGAGAATCCGGATGATGTCGCGGAAATACGTAAGCTGATAGATAAGAAATATGAATTGAAGAGAGAACGGATGAAGGATCTGGTTGGTGCTTTTATCAGTCTCAAGAAAGTACTGTCCGAAGAGCAGATAAGCAAACTAAAAGGCCTGTGTAGCGAGGACCGGGGAATTGAGGATAAAAAAGAGATTTTCTGCCGGTAAGATGGTGAATGCGTTATTTTTTCTGTGGCGCGGCAATAAGCTTCGCCGGCAGATAGGTACAGGAGGCCTCGACAAGTATCCTGTTAGCTTTTGAAGTTATTGAGTATTGAGTGAGTTTTGACGAAGGGCCTGCGAAGGGATCGGTCCTGGCGGTAGGGATTTTTTATGCCATAGTGGAAAAAAGTCAGAAATAAGTGGAACTCTTCCCTGGTAATTTTCCGTAGGTGGTTTAAAATTACTAATTTAATGAACGCTATTTTTGAGACGGTGCGCCGGCGAAGGTTTTCATGCGCGTATGTAAAAAAACCGAGTATCGCGTACCGTAACGAAAGGGAGTCGCCGTCAAAAGAGGCGCTTGGTTGAGGTTGTGTAGGGGTACCCGTAGAAAAGGATGGTTACTATGAATGCACCGTTTGCAAGTCCTTGTAATGTTAAGGTCCTTCCCCGGATTTTATTGGTTGATGACGATGCGGTGCTCAGGGAGGAATTCAAAGATTTTTTTGAAGAACACGGCGTAGCCGAGGCATTCAGCGGGGAACAGGCGCTTCAAATATTGAGCCGTCCCCATCAAATAGACGTAGTTGTCCTTGATGTGCGCATGTCCGGGATGAACGGCATCGAAGTTTTGGAAAAGATAAAGAAAATAGCGCCGGATATCCGGGTCATTATTTTGACCGGCTACGGATCGAAGGATACGGCGGTCGAGGCGCTCCGGGGCCGTGCCGATGATTATTTGGAGAAACCGCTTCATCCGGAAACGGTCAAGCGGATACTTGAAAGACATCTCGAAGCCAAACAGCGGGCGGCATACGGGAATAGGATCGAAGATAAAGTCGCGCGGATAAAAGATTTTCTTTCGCGCAATGTTTGCAAGAATGTAACGCTTTCTGATGCCGCGGAAATAGTATCGGTCAGCCCGAAATATCTCAGCCGGGCTTTTCAGGAATACGCGAAGATCGGTTTTAGCGATTACAAAGTATCCCTGCGCATGAAAGAAGCGAAGCAGTTATTGAAGAAAAACACGCATACGGTGGGGCAGATATCCGACGCGCTCGGGTATCAAAACATGGAATCGTTTATCCGGCAATTTAAAAAGCTGGAGAAAGTGACGCCGGCGAGTTTTCGTACGCGGATAAACAGGGCGCCCAAGAGCGCGAAGAAATATCAGCATAATTAGAGAGCGTACGGCAGTGGAATCTCACCTGAGCGTATACGATGAAAAGGCAAAAGAGACTGATCGATGGATGAACAGTCGGCTGTGGGCTCGATCCTCAACGAATATCAGAATAGGGTCTACCGGCTTGCGTTAAGTATCTGCCGCAATGAGAAGGACGCCGAAGACATCCTTCAAAATACCCTCATTAAAATATTCCGTAACATAGCGCAATTCAACAGCCGCTCGCGTCTATCCACGTGGATCTATCGTGTCGCGTATAACGAGTCGCTGATGTTCCTGCGTAAGAAACGCCGG
>Ga0172371_10000920_pt1 | contig 46439 bp, 39 predicted proteins | sample Lak12m_FD_114543 | JGI IMG/M metagenome (GOLD analysis project Ga0172371, IMG submission 114543) | Freshwater microbial communities from Kabuno Bay, South-Kivu, Congo - kab_022012_12m | ecosystem: Environmental > Aquatic > Freshwater > Lake | place: Democratic Republic of the Congo: South-Kivu... | reverse complement strand
CGCACCCAAAAAGCTTAATATTAATACAAAAACTATAAGCAGATTAAATTTCTTCATTAAAATTATTTTAAATAATATTACTTAATTTTACTATATACACAAACGCTGTCAAGCAACAAAAAAACAAGAGTTATTCGCTCTTGTTTTTAAAAGTTATTCTTTTACTTCTACTCCCATGTTTTTGGCGGTACCTGCAATAATTTTTATTGCTTGCTCAATGTCTGTAGTATTTAAGTCTGGCATTTTTTTCTTGGCTATTTCAGCTAACTGAGATTTTGTAATTTTCCCAACCTTAGTTTTGTTTGGAGTTCCAGAACCTTTTTCAATACCAATGGCCTTTTTAATCAATTCAGCAGCCAAAGGTGTTTTCATTTTAAAGGTATATGTTCTATCCTTATATATTGTCACCTCTGCTGGAATTGTATAACCTGCCATTTGTTGAGTGGCCGCATTAAATTTTTGGCAGAACTCGGCAATATTTAAACCGTGTTGAGCCAAAGCTGGTCCAATTGGAGGCGCAGGGGTTGCTTTACCTGCAGGTATTTGTATTTTTACTACTGCTTTTAATTCTTTTGCCATAATGTTATTTATTTAAGCGAGCTAGTGAACTTTTTCGAGGCGAGGTACCCCGAAGAGAGGGGAAGCCGCAGAAAAAGTTTACTAGCAAGCGATTTATTCTGATTTTTTTATTTGCAATGAATCTAATTCTACTGGGGTATCTCTGCCAAACATATTCACCAACACTTTTATCTTTCCTCTTTCTTTATCAATTTCAGAAACCTTACCTTCAAAACCCTTAAATGGACCATCGGTAATTTTTACTATAGCGCCAATTTCATAATCAACATTTGTTTCTGGCACGCCCATTTCCATTCTTTTTGTAAGATCTGCCATATCAGATGCAGAAACCGGAATTGGAGTTGTTCCTGCTCCCAAAAATCCTGTAACTCTTGGAGTGTTTCTAACAACATACCATGATTCATCGGTAACTACCATTTGAACCAAAACATATCCTGGATATATTTTTTCCTCAACAACCTTTCTCTTTCCGTTCTTTATTTTTATTTTTTTCTCTTTTGGAACAATTACATTAAAAATTTTATCTTCCATTCCTAAAGACTCAATACGCTGTTTTAAGTTCTTTGCAACAGCATCTTCATATCCTGAATATGTGTGTATAACGTACCAATTTTTCTCTTGTTCAATAACTTGTTTTGGCATGTTATTTTAAAATAAATGTTTTAATTAAATAAGTAAACAAATAGTCTAAACCTCCTAAAAATAAAGCCACTATTACTATAACCAACAAAACAATGCCAGTATATTTAAAAACGTCCTTACGTGTAAGCCAAGAAACCCTTTTCATTTCTACTAAAACTTCTTTGAAAAAATCTTTTATTTTTTGCATAGTTTTTAAAACCGCCCGAGGCGGTTATTTATCTATACCTCTATATTATACGAAACGCTCTTAATTGTCAATATTTTAAAATCCAATTCCACTCCCCATCATCATTTGGGCCATTTTCTTCTGAATTTTCTCCCTGGCCTCATTTAAACATCTTATCAAAACTTCTTGTTGCTTTTCTGTGCTTAAATCCGGATTTAACCTTACATTTTCTACCTCAAAATTCCCATTTATCTCAACCAAAACCCCATCTCTCTCAACAACCTCCTTTTCTTTTTTTAAATTATCTTGGAGCTTCTTTAGCTCCGCAATCTTCTTAAATTGATCAAATATCATATTTTTTATACATCTAAGTTTTTGGCGGCTTTTGCGTGAGTTTGGATAAATTTCTTTCTTGGCTCTACTTCTTCGCCCATTAATATATCAAAAGTTTTATCTTCCTCGTGAGCTTCATCAACTGTAACTTGCAACAAGGTTCTGTTTTCTGGGTTCATAGTAGTTTCCCAAAGCTGTTCTGGGTTCATTTCTCCTAAACCTTTATAACGTTGAATAGATGCACTTTCTTTATTTATAGCTTTTAATATCTTTTCTTTATCAGCATCGGTATAGGCATACTGCGCATTTTTTCCAGAAGAAATTTTGTATAATGGTGGCTGAGCAATATAAATATGGCCTGCATCAACAACCGGCTTAAAATGTCTATAAAAGAAAGTCAAAAGTAAAGTTCTAATATGAGCTCCATCAACATCAGCATCGGTCATAATTACAATTTTGTGATATCTTAAATCTTCTATCTTAAAGTCTTCACCAATGCCAGTACCCATGGCAATAATTAATGCCTTAATTTCTTTTGAGGTAAGCATTTTATCTAACCTAGCTCTTTCTACGTTCAAAATTTTTCCACGCAACGGTAAAATTGCTTGAAATCTTCTATCTCTTGCTTGCTTAGAAGAACCACCAGCCGAATCTCCCTCAACAATATATATTTCGCACTCTTCTGGATTTCTTGAAAGGCAATCAGCTAACTTTCCTGGTAATGCTAAGCCCTCTAAAGCTCCTTTTCTTAAAACTGTTTGTCTGGCAGCTTTAGCAGCTAATCTTGCTTTTGTAGCAAGCAAACAATTTTCAACAATAGATCTTGCATCCGAAGGATTTCTTTCTAAATAGTCCGACAAACCCTCGGCAGTGGCAGTTTCTACTGCGTTTTTAGCTTCTGGGCTTCCAAGTTTGGCTTTTGTTTGTCCTTCAAACTGAGGGTTTCTAATTTTTATAGAAACAACTGCGGTTAAACCTTCTCTTACATCTTCTCCAGAAAAATTCTCATCCTTTTCTTTCAAAAATCCTTCCCTACGAGCATAATCATTTAAAGATCTTGTTAAAGCAGACCTAAACCCAGATGCATGTGTTCCACCCTCAACAGTATAAATATTGTTTGCAAAAGATTCTTCTGTGCTTTCCATTTCTTGAGTATATTGAAAAGCTGTTTCCACCACTATGCCATCTTTCTCTGCAACATAGGAAAATACATTTGAGTGCCTAGGCGTTCTGCCAGAAACCAAATATTTTACATAAGAAGCTATTCCCCCTTCAAAGTAGAATACATAATTAGATTCCTCTCCCTTCTTCCTCTCGTCTCTAAATGTAATTTTTACTCCTTTTGTTAAATATGATTGTTGACGTAAATAATTCAAAATTTTCTTAGGGTCATATTTTATTTCAGCAAATATCTCTGAATCAGCATCAAAAGTTTGGGTTGTTCCAGTTCTCTTTGAGTCACCCACCTTTTTTACGTTTCCCTTTGGCTTACCTCTAAAATATTCTTGTTCATAAATTCCTCCATCTCTTTCAATATGAGATAACATATAGGTTGAAAGCGCGCAAACCACCGAGATACCAACTCCATGAAGACCTCCAGATACTTTGTAAGCCTCTCCACCAAATTTTCCTCCTGCGTGCAATGTTGTTAAAACCGTTTCCAAAGTAGATTTTCCTGTGTCTGGGTGCTTTTCTACTGGAATACCTCTACCATCATCGGAAATACTTACCCGATTGTTTGGTAATAAAATAACTTCTATGTTTTTAGCGTATCCTGCAATTGCTTCGTCTAAACAATTATTTACAACTTCCCAAATTAAGTGGTGCAATCCATCAAGACCAGTTCCTCCAATATACATTCCGGGCCTTAACCTCACTGGCTCTAGACCCTTTAAAACAGAAATATCTTTTGCAGTATATTCCCCGTCTTTTCTTTTTTTAGCAGGTTTTAGCTCTTCAACAGGTTTCTCAACTTTCTCCTCCTTAACAGGCTTAGGTTTTTCCGCCTTTGGCGCCGGCTTTTCAGCTTTAGGTGTTGGTTTTTTCTCGACTGCCTCGTCTTTTGATTTAATATTTAGTTTCATATTATTATCTTAAAATTGCGTTAAGTTGCTTTTTGGTTTCTTCTCTGATTTCTTCTTGGATTTTGTTTATTTCTTCGTTGGTGAGGGTTTTTTCTGGACTTCTGTAAACAATTCTAAATGTATAACTCTTTTTGTCTTTGCCAAATTTGGCTTCGTTTTCAAATTGATCAACTAGCTCTACCTGCTCAATTAAATTTTCTGCAAAGTCCCTAACAATTTCATAATAATTATTTAAGTTTATGCTTTTGTCTATAACAAATGAAATATCTCGTGAAGTTGCAGGATATTTTGAAACCTCTTTAAATTTACTATTTATGTCCTTAAACTGACTAGTAATTCTTTTATCATCTGACCACAATATTCTAATATCAGGAATTCCCATTTTCACCATTGCCCACCTATCTATTCCAAAACCAAACGCCCAGCCATTATAAATTTCAGGATCAATATTTAAATTTCTCAAAACCTGTGTATGCACCAAACCAGATCCAGACAATTCAAGCCACTTGTCACCCATTTTAACTTCTATTTGAACCGATGGATCTGTAAACGGAAAAGAATCTACTAAAAATCTACATTCGCAATCTTGTCCAAACACGGCCTTAGCTGCATCAGCTTGTATGTCTTCTAATTCTTTTTGAGTAATTATTTTTTTATCTTTCCTACAAATATAAAGACCGTCTACTTGATGAAATGCGGGATAATGACTTCTATCTATTTCATCTTTTCTATAAACTATTCCCGGAGCCAATGCCATTAACTCTCCGTTTTTTTCCAAACGCGCCAAAACATCCTTATCTGTTAAATAATAAGTCCACATCACAGTCATTTGAGTTCTAAGGTGATTGGTGTTGTCTAAAAAGAATGTATCTGTTTCCTTGCGTGTAGGATGGTCTTTAGGAGAATTCAAAGTATCAAATTCTTTTTCTACTGTAGTTATTCTTGGAATTGAAATTATATCAAAATCTTTAAATCTTGGAAGGCTTGTTATTGTATCAACAATAATTTTGACTGGAGAGTTTTCTTTTTTGGTTAAGTCGGGCAACCTTAAAAGACGCTTAATTCGCTCAGCTTTTATATCTGTTCTTTTTTCTAACTCCTTAATCAAAACACCCTCATTAGGGTCATTAATAACTATGTTTTTATTCATACTATTACTTAATTATACTCCTTTTAAGGAGGCAGTACAAGGGGTTATTGTGGATAAAATTAATACAAAAAGCTTGACTTAATAAAAATTAAATGATATTATTATTCTTGGTACACTACAACATAGGAGGATACGTGAATGGTAATGGTTCAGATAAGACAATGTTCGTGATTACACATGGACAGGTATTTATCGGAAGGGATTCTCATCACACACCGGCAGGAATGTTTCAACTCAACGCGATCAAAACATGGCTGACCGAACTGAAAAATCCGCTGACGCCAACTCTCGTAGTTGGAGGCTTCGGAAATCGGTTCCAAGAAATGGCGGAAATGCTCAATCTCAACGCCCCAACAACCCAGTCAACGATATGCGGATATGCAACCCCAGAATACAGCAAAAGAGATCCAGAGAACTTCCAGGCTCTGCTTAATCAGTATGATGCAGGAACTCTGTTTCTTGCAGATCCTGGTCTACTTTTTGCGCTCGGGCTTCTAACCCGAAGCGAGCTGTGCGGAGCAACTGCATATCAACTAACAGTCCATGACAGCGGAGAGTGGACAATCACAACACTCTTTTCGCCAACAACACGTGTAGAACCGCACGTACTTGAACCAGCATAATCACTCCTTTTTCAGAACCCGCAAGAGCGCAACACTACGTTGCCTCTTGTGGGTTGTTTTTTTTGCAAAAAGTGGAAAAAATGCTTGACAGGGTTGCTTTCCTCTCTAAGATATGCATATAATATAAGTAGAACCTAATATTATTAAATTAACATATAATGCATGGCGCGTAACGCAAATACAATAATTTGTCCTTGCGCTTGGCGCTTAGCATTATAAATTATAAAAATGGCAAGAAAACCAAATGCAGCCTTTATGAAGCCTTTAAAGGTTTCTGAAGAGTTAGCCGTGGTTGTAGGAAAAGGGCCAATGCCTAGATCCGAAGTAGTAAAGAAACTTTGGGCCTACATCAAGAAGAACGGTCTTCAAGATGCAAAGAACAAGCGAAATATTAATGCCGATGCCGCTCTAAAAGCAGTTTTTGGAGGCAAGGGTGTTGTAAGCATGTTCGAAATGACAAAATTAGTCTCAAAGCATTTATCATAATTATTGCTAAACAAAAATCCGCCTTACGGCGGATTTTTGTTTTACTCTACAACACTAACAACATTAAACCTATTGCTATTAAGAAAATAGCAAACAATTTTTTATAAATAACTATTTTTAATACTTCTTCTTTTAAAATTTTTGGAAATAAAAATGAAATAGTTATTGTTAGAAAGAAAAGAAATACATATTGAATACCTTTTAAAGAATTTACTACTGCCAAGAAAGCTGTAGGAGCTAATGATATTGCGAAGCTTTGCAATAAATTCCCCGCTCCCCCAATCACCTGTGCGCCTAAAAAGAAAAATTGCGTTTTTTTATTTAAAACAATATTTTTTTCAAAAATTTCTTGCCTTGAGCTTTTTTTAATTATAAAAAACAAACTAAATATAAATAAAAATATAGACAACCAAACTACTCCTTGTAAAAATGGTTGATTTAAAAAGATAAACTTTAGCCCTATATAATCAAAAGCAAACATCAAAGCAGAAAAAATGGTTATTTTCAAAAAATTCAAAGTAATTTTTATGTTCTTTTCAAAAGAAATAATAGCGCTACCCAATAAAAGCAACACAAAGGCCAAAATACCTTCTGCGGGCATTTTTTCTCCCACCCAAAATATAGGAGTTAAAGCAAAAATAAATACAGATTGCACAGCTCCTATTACTGGAACAACTTTTGAAACTTCAAATTTTTGTATAGCAGAATACATTGAATAAATAGCAATAATGTGCACTATTGCAGTTATAACTATCCAATACAAAGCTGTTTGCGTTGGCAAACCAAAATTTTTTATAAAAGGTATTAACAACAATGCAAATAAACCAAAAATACCCACATAAAATGCATATACATTGGGTTTTGCTTTATTAGATAAAACTAATTTATCGCACAAAGAAGAAACTCCAAAACATAAATAAGCTAAAATTGAAATTAAAAGCCAATCCATAATTAAATTATACTCTTTTTTTATTTAGGATAAAATGTTTGTGAACTAAGTGGCAACCCAATAACTTTAAACCCATTATACCAATCGTTACTAGAAAATCCATTTGCGTCACTATGAGAAGGGAAACTTATTGCGCTCTTATCTGACCAAACTAGATTATAACTATTTGTTATATCAACACTGCTTGCGCTTTGAGCCAATCCATATATAGGAGTAAAAGCCATTCTTAAATAATTTCCATTTACTGCCCTAGATGAATCAGCCGATATAGAAGTTGATATAGATGGATTTTTAGTTGTACCTTTTACAAATCTTCTAACTTCGGCTTTTATAATATATGTATTAGTAGCACCAGCTAATATATTTTCTTCAGATAAAAAAGTAAGTGTTAACGTGTTTGTTCCAATTCCAATTCCGTTATTAGATGAAAGCCCTATATAATTTCCATTAATCATTTGGCCCATCATAACTGAACTTGTGTAATTTATACCATTTTTCCAGAATGTAAAATTCCATAAACTTGGTAAATTATTATTTGGATCTGTAATCTTAACTACAAAATTAATTTGCTTTACAGCCACATCTCCTTTTTGGTCGGCCCCTATTTTAAACGCAAAGATATTTGCAACAGAATCTGTAATAACGTTTTCAATTCCTGATGCCGAAGAAAAAATTGGAATACTTTTCAAAACATATAACTCTTTTGCAGTTAATCCACTAGACGACAAACTTATTCCCTGATTGGTAGCATAAAAACTACTATAACTACTCGCATAACCATCTATTATATTGCCACGGCTCCCAGTTGCTTTAGCATAAACTAAAATAGGAGAAATGTTTTGATTAGTATCATTTTTAGATTGCACAGAACCCAAATTGAGATAAATAGCTACAGACCTTTTAGAATTTGAATTTATTTTTGCAGTCAAATTACTAAAGCTTAAAACATTGTTTGTTCCATTAGAAATAATATTAGCCGGCAAGTTGCTTAAAACTTCGTTTGTGCTATTATCTTGTAAAATTGCTTCTTTCACAACAGACCCAGAATAATTTACTGGCATAACAAATTTTAATTCATTTATTGTGTATACATCATTTTTTGCTGAAAACTCAAATACGCCGGCCAACACTTTCTGCTCTGGCACAACCACTCTAATAGAAGAAATTGAGCTACTAGTAGAAATACTTAAAGACGGGCTTGCAAAGGTAATTTTTTGACCAGCAAAAACAGCTTTAGAATTAGTATAAATTTCTGTATCAGAATTTGCCGAAGAGCCTGAGGCCATTAAACTAACAATAACAGATGAATTTAATGGCATAGATGAGCTTACATCACCATAAACAGATACATTAACTGACCCCTTAACCGGCAACTGATAATCTACATTAAAATAATTCCTATAACTACTTGTATTTTGAACTAAAGAAACATTTTCTCCATAGGCAATGTATAAATTTGTAATATAAAATCCATTACCATACCCTACTGGTAAATCGGCTTCTATTGTTTTTAAGTTTGTTGGTTCGGTTGTATTGTTTGTCAAAGTAAAATCAGCTAACTTAAATTTTGTTAGCGGAATAGAAATTGACTGATCAGAATAAGAAGAGTTTTTGACAATATTTAACGTTCCACTAAAAACTACAGGTATAGGATTAGCACTTGGGTTTGTAGTTGGGTTTGTAATAGGATTTTGAGCAGGCGCAGACACAGGCAAAGAACAGCTTTTTGTTTCTTCGGGCTTGTTAGTTAAAATGCCACAAGATTTTGTGTCAGTACATTTTCTTGTTTGTTTTAAGCCAACGCAATTACTCCAAGAAGAACAACTCCAATCAGGCGCACAAGCCACAGCATCTGTTGGTTTTAAAACTGAATCTAATGGGGCTTCTATTGTTTGTGTTTTATCACTTGCCTTATTAAAAATTTGAGAAATTGTTGTCCAGATATTCCAAAACAAAGAATCCCAAGATACAGCAAAGGTTATTTGCGGAGCAATAAATAGAATTAATAATAAAATAATTATCCCTTTTTTCATTAGTTTATTTCTTGAATAATAAGTAAAGTAACGTAAGCAATATATATTAAAATAAAACTAACGCCTTGCCATCTTTCTAAAATATGTTTTTTACCAACAAACATAAATATAAATAATAAAAATGTAGCCCCAATGGTTACCCATACGTCTCGCATTAAAACATTTGAAAATGTTAAAGGATTAACAACTGCGCTTAAACCCAATATCCAAAAAATATTAAAAATGTTAGAACCAACAATATTTCCAACAGCAATATCAACATCTTTTTTATGAGCAGCCACAGCCGAAGTTGCTAATTCTGGCAAAGAAGTGCCAACTGCTACAATTGTTAGACCTATAATTGCCTGGCTTACCCCCAATCCAACGGCAATAGCAGTAGCTGAATCAACAATCCACTTTCCACCAACTGTTAAACCAACCAAACCCAACACAACCATTAAAATAGATACTAAAAGAGATTTTTGTTTAATATTTGTTTCAACACTATCGCCTGGCTGGGCCTTGCTTATACCAAAAGTATAATAAAGAAAAATAATGAAAAAAGATATAAGTATAATCCCATCTATTCTTGTAAGTTTTGAAAAACTCTGCCCATCAATTAACATGTCATTTGCCATAATACCGGCAATTAATATGGCTAATAAACTTAATGGTATTTCCTTCCATACAGTTCCCCTTTTTACAGCCAAAGGAAATATGGCTGCCGAAATTCCTAAAATTAATAATATATTAGCAATATTACTTCCCAAAATATTACCTATTGCAATATCTGTGTTTCCCTTTAAACTAGCAAATATATTAACAATCAATTCTGGTGCCGATGTTCCAAAAGCAACAATAGTAAGACCAATAACTAATGAAGAAACCCCCATTTTCTTAGCAAATGAAGATGCGCCATCAACCAAAAAGTCAGCTCCTTTAATAAGTAAAATAAAACCTGCTACTAATAGAACAAACGTAAGCATGCTTATCATTTTTATTTCCTCTTTTTAATTATTATTTTTCTTAATTCCTCTATTATAACAATTGATAAAGCAATAGCAATGGCCAGTAACCAATCAACAAAAGATAATGGAACTGTACGTAGAATTTTTTGCATAAAAGGACTATAAACTGCCAATAATTGCAAAATAATAACAATGGCTGTAGCAAGAAATAAAAACTTATTTGCAAAAAAATCTTTGCTAAAAATTGATTTATTTTCTGATCTACAATTATATGCATTAAACCATTGGAATATTGCCAACACGGTTAAAGCCATTGTTTGAGCTTTTGCCATATCAATACCAAAATTTAGCTTAAAAATGAACAGGGTTCCTATCATCATTACTGGCGCCATCACAAATATTCTTTGTATCATTGTAGCGTCAAGCAAATATTTGTTTGGCTTTCTAAGTTTTTCTAAAAGCAAGTTTTTTTCTTTTGGCTCAGATGCCATAGCTAATCCCAAAAATGGATCAGTAATAAAATTTAGCCAAATTATGTGTGATGGCAAAATTGGAATGGGTAACTTTAAAAATATAGCTCCTGCTATTATTAAAACCTCTCCTAAGCTTGTAGAAAATAAATAAAGAATTATATTTTTAATATTCCTATATATACTCCTTCCTTCTTCAATTGCAGAAACAATGCTTCCAAAATTATCATCTAAAAGTACAATATCTGAAGCCTCTCTTGCAACTTCTGTGCCAATATTTCCCATAGATACCCCAAGATCTGCGTAAACTAACGAAGGCGCGTCATTAACACCATCGCCCGTCATTGCAATAACTTTTTTACTTTCTTTAAAGGCCTTAATAATTCTTAATTTATGTTCTGGTGAAACTCTAGAAAATATAGAAACATTATTAATTTTTTGCATAAGTTCGCTATCGGTCATTTTTTCTAATTCTTCGCCGGTAATAATTGCGTCACCTTCTTTAAAAATACCTGCTTCTTTGGCAATTGCTTTTGCAGTTATTTTATGGTCACCTGTAATCATAATAACTCTAACTCCTGCCATTTGCGCTTGCGCCATAGCATATGGAACCTCTGAACGCAAAGCATCTTTCATGCCAAAAAAACCCACAAAAGTTAGTTTGTTTATTTTTTCTGGTATAGCTTTATGTGAAAAATTATTTTCAACTGCCAAGGCCACCACTCTCAAACCCTGCTCAGACATATTTTCAAAAATTTTAACTAATTCTTCTTTTTCTTTTGGTAAAAAATCAAAAGCTTTTCCGTTTTTCCAAACCTTGCTTGAAATATTTAAAATGCTTTCTGGCGCCCCCAATACAATTAAAGTATTCTTATTTTTATTTTCTCTTAATGAAGCTCTATATTTTAATTTATAATCAAAAGGAAGCTCTGCGATGAGTTTAAAATCCTGCTCTAAAATATCTTTATGCGCGCCTATTTTTTTTGCTAAAACTAATAATGATGCTTCGGTAGGATCACCATTGGCTACCCATCTATTTTCTTTTTCCAGAAAAGCAATTCTTGCACCAGTACACAAAGCAGCTGATTCTGTAGCAAAAATTAAATCTCTATGGTCTAATGGCTCTATAACTTTATTATTTAATCTTATTTCTCCATGCAATTCATACCCTGTGCCAGAAATTTCAAAAAGGTTTCCTGAAACAAAAAGTTTTTGGACAACCATTTCATTCTTTGTAATTGTTCCAGTTTTATCTACTGCAATTATTTCTGCTTGTCCTAATGATTCAACTGCTTGAAGACGTTTTACCAAAGCATTACGTTTGCTCATTCTCCAAACACCTGTTGCCAAAATAAAGGTTGTTACAATTGGTAAACCTTCAGGTATTATAGAAACAGACAATGAAACCAAGGTTGTAAACATTTCCCTTAAACTTTTTCCTAAAATTAAACCTGAAAAAAGCAAAACAAGATTTAAAAAAGCTACTGTAATAATAATTGCCCTTGATAAATGTTTTATATTTTTTTCCAAAGGAATTTCGGAATCTGCAGATAAAATTTGCTTTGCTATTTTTCCTATGGTTGTATTGGTACCGGTTGCCACAACAACAGCTTTTCCAGAACCAGTTAAAACATGTGTTCCTTTAAAAACCATATTTTTCTGATCGCTTGTTTGCGCAAATTCCCTTTCTACAGTTTCTGATATTTTATTAACTGGCAAAGACTCTCCAGTTAAAGCCGACTCATCTATTTTTAAACTATTTGATAAAATTATTCTAGCGTCTGCACAAACCCTTTCTCCTTCTTGCAAAAGAATAATATCTCCTGGAACAATGTTATAATCTGCAATTATTTCTTCCTGACTGTCACGCAAAACAACTGCCTTGCTTGTTGCATATTTTTTTAATGCAAAAAGTGTGTTTTGCGCCCTTCCTTCTTGGATAGATCCAATTACTGCGTTAAAAAAAAGCACAAACAAAATAATAAATGCATCCTCGTGCTCTCCAATAATAAAAACAATTAAAGAAGCAACCAAAAGAACATAAATTAATGAACTTTTAAACTGCCTTATAAAAACAATAAAAAAACTATCCGGCTTAGAGTCGGGAAGTTTATTTTGACCGTAAATACCAATTCTTGATATTACTTCTTTTTCTGAAAGACCTTCTTGATTAGTATTTAAAATATCAAAAACTGCTGATATTGATTTTATATGCCATTTTTCTTGCATTATTATATTTTAACAAAAAACCGCCAATATTGAAAGCGGTTTTTACTTTAGTAATCAAATTTTATTCCTTCAGCTTCTCGTTCAGCTCGTTTGGCATCAACTTCTTTTAAATATTTCTTTCTTATACGCACATTTTGCGGAGTAACTTCTACATATTCATCATCTCCAATATATTCTAAAGCATCGTCTAAAATCATTGTTTTAGGAACGCTAACATATTCTTCTCCGCCATCTCCCCTGGCCCTGCAGTTTGAAAGTGCTTTTTCTCTACAAACGTTTACCCTTACATCTTGGGATCTTGAGTTTTGCCCCACAACCTGACCTTCATAAACTTTTACTCCCGGGCCAAAAAACAAAATTCCTCTGTCTTGCAAATTTCTAAGGCCGTACATATTAGTGTTACCTGTTTCAGTTGAAATTAAAGATCCGTGGCTTCTTTCTTTCCAATTTCCCGGATCTGGCATATATTGATAAAAAAGAGTATTCATTATACCCAATCCCTTTGTATCGGTTAAAAATTCATTTCTATAACCAAATAATCCTTTTGTAGGAATTATAAATTCCATAAAAATAGTAAGGTCATTGTTCCTCATTTCTTTTAGCTCACCTTTTCTATTACCCATTTTTTCCATAACAACTCCTTGATATTTTTCTGGAACTTCAATAAATATTTTTTCATAAGGAGTCATAAGCACTCCATCTATTTCTCTTGTAATAACTTGTGGCCTTGAAACTTGAAACTCAAAACCTTCTCTTCTTAATCTTTCTATTAAAACTGCCAAATGCAGTTCTCCCCTGCCAGAAACAATCCAATTATTTTTGTCATCCTCAACCACCCTTAAAGAAACATCTGTTTCTAATTCTTTAAACAATCTTTTCCTAATTTGCATTGTTGTTGAAAACTCGCCTTCTTTTCCTGCAAATGGAGAATCGTTTACCATAAAAGTCATTTTAACCGTAGGCTCATCTATGTTTATTAACGGCAAAGCTTGTGGATTTTCTGCATCGGCTACAGTTTCACCAATTGTAACATCTGGTATTCCTGCAATTGCTACAATATCACCTGCTTGAACTTCTTGTATTTCAACTCTGTTTAAACCTGAAAAGGTCATTAAAGAAATTATTCTATATTTTTTTTGAATTCCTTGCCTATTTATATGCATTATTTCTTGCCCATTTTTTACAATGCCATTATAAACTCTGCCAATTGCAATTCTACCCTTAAAATCATCTGGGGCTATTGAGGTTACCAACATTTGCAAAGGTTTTTTTACATCTACTATTGGTGAGGGTATATGTTCTACAATTGCGTCAAAAAGTGGAGATATATCTTTCATATCTGCCAAATTTGGTTTTAATCCAGCTTTACCATCTCTACCAGAAGCATAAATAACAGGAAAGTCCAATGAATGGTCGCCAGCTCCAAGTTCTAAAAATAATTCTAAAGTTGCCTCTAAAGCAAAATCTGGCCTGGCGCCGGGTTTGTCTATTTTGTTTATTACCACAATAATTTTGTGGTCCATTTCCAAGGCCTTTTTCAAAACAAATCTTGTTTGTGGCATTGGACCTTCTTTGGCATCAACCAAAAGTAAACAGCCGTCGGCCATATTTAAAATTCTTTCTACTTCACCGCCAAAATCTGCGTGACCAGGAGTATCTATAATATTTATTTTAATATCTTTATATTGCACTGCAGCGTTCTTAGAAAAAATGGTAATTCCCCTTTCTCTTTCTAATTCATTGCTATCCATTATAGCCTCTTGGCCAATTGTTTCTTTGCTCAACTTGGTATGCGATTGACGCAAAAGCGCATCCACCAATGTGGTTTTTCCATGGTCAACGTGGGCTATTATGGCTATGTTTCTTATATTACTCATTTGTTATTATCCTATTAAAAGATTATTATACAACAAAAAAGGCCACATTTCAAGTGACCCTACGAAAAGAACTGTCTATGGCTCGGAATACAATGGCCGTGGAGCGGCCGGAACAAATCCGCTTGGTCGCGAACCGTTAACAAGCGCAGCCCCACAATCCGTTTTGTTACAGCACCTCTGGCCTCCACCATAAACCGCTCCGCAAACCGGACAATGCTTTGCCCTTACTACTTCCTTCTTCATTGCGTCCTCCTTCTTGGTGGTAATCTTTGTTAACTTCCCGTCGACAATGTCGTAGCCTGCCCTTCTCACAAGTCGCGCAGAATATCCGCACTCGCGTTCGATTGCCCTTCTTCTTTGAGCTTCCGTTAACACAACAGTGTGGCTTGGGCAACCAGGAATCTTTTTGAGCATATCTGGGACACTCCCTTTCATGGCTTTCTCCTTTCCTTATGAAGTTGTCAGGGTGCGACAACGCCACACCGTGACGTTCAATTTAATATTACTGCTTAAATTGCGTTTGTCAAACGTTAGAGGCGCTTTGGCCGGTTAAGTTGCCAGTGGTCCAGCACATTTGCAAGTTAAAGCCACCGGTTTTTCCATCAACATCAATAATCTCACCGGCAAAAAATAAATTACTTATTTTTTTAGACTGCATTGTTTTGTGCTCAATTTCATCTAAACAAACACCCCCGCGCGTAACCATGGCCTGCTCAAATCCAGACAATCCAGAAATTGGCACCTTAAAGTTGCAAATAGTATTTGCAATTGCGTCTAGTTCTTTTTTAGAAATACTTGTACCTTTTTTATCCTCAACTAAAGAGTTTTTCAAAATAACCTCTGCTAATCTTTCAGGTAAAATTGCGCTAATAATATTCTTTATATTTTTACTTGGATTTTTTAAAATTGCGTTACTTAAATTTTTCAATATAATATTTTGGTTTAAATTTGGAAAAAAATTAATAACCAAAACAACTTCTCCTTTTTTAAGTAAATCTGATACCCTGCCACTAATATTTAAAATTGCAGGCCCGCTTATTCCAAAATGCGTAAAAATAATATCTCCCCTTTCACCAAACTGTTTTATTTCTACGTCTTTAAAACTTAACCCAGAAAGCTCTTTTATAAATTCGCTACCAGAAATAACTGGGCAAAGCGCGGGCATAGGATCTACAATTGTGTGACCAAGATCTTTTACAAAATCATAACCTTGGCCATCAGAGCCAGTTACGCTATAAGACATGCCTCCTGTACATAAAATATAATTTTTTGCTTTTATGGTTATCTTTTCTTCTCCTTTTTCTAAAACTATTTTAGTAATTTTCTTGTTTTTACAATCTAATTTTGTAACTTTTGTGTTAACAAAAACCTCAACTTTATTTTTTGCTAAAACTTTGTTTAAAACTTTTAATACTTCTTTTGAACTTTCACTTATAGGAAAAACTTTATTGTTTTCTTCTGTTTTTATTCCTACACCAAGATCATTAAAAAATTTTATAGTTTCTTTTGGCCCAAACACAGAAAAAGCATGAAACAAAAATTGCCCATTGTTATAATTTTTTGCAAGGTTTAATAAATTTTCTTCTGCATTTGTAAAGTTACACCTTCCCCCACCAGACATTAAAAACTTTTTACCTACAAATGCATTTTTTTCTATTAAAACAACCCTCCTACCCAAGCTAGAGGCCTTTATAGATGCCATTATTCCGGCAGGCCCAGCCCCTAATACCGCTATATCAAACTCATTTTCTCTAATAACTTTTTTCATAGCTTTACTCTACCAAAAAAATGTTTAAATGGAAATATGTTTGACATTTTGGCGTATTTGGTGTATAATTAATATATGGATGAAATAATAAAAAATATAGAAAATAGCTTTAGCGGGCTTAGAATAGCTCCGCTTCTTTTTGAAAAGCTAAATAAATTAGGATTTACAATCCCCACCCCAATACAACATAAAACTATTCCCATAGCAATAGAGGGAAAAGATGTTGTTGGAATTGCGCAAACAGGCACTGGAAAAACTTTGGCTTTTGGAGTTCCCATGATTCAAAGAATTTTACAATATAAAACTATAAAAGGGTTGATTATTTTGCCTACAAGAGAGCTTGCGCTACAAGTTGATGAAACGCTAAGAAAAATGGGACACGACTTTGGAATAAAAACTACTGTATTAATTGGAGGGGTATCTTCGTATCATCAAATTAGTTCTCTAAGGAACAACCCCCATATTGTAATTGGAACTCCCGGAAGAATTAACGACCTAATTGAACAAAAAAAATTACATTTAAACAGTGTAGGAATTTTGGTTTTAGATGAAGCTGATAGAATGTTTGATATGGGATTTGCTCCTCAAATAAAAAAGGTTATTCAACATGTTCCTCAAAATAGACAAACCATGATGTTTTCAGCAACAATGCCAGAAAGCATTGCAAAAATGGCTTCTCAATATATGAAGCTTCCAGTTAGAATAGAAATTGCAAAACAAGGCACTACTGCAAAAAACATAGAACAAGAATTATTTATTGTTACTAAAAATAATAAAATATCGCTTTTAAAAAATTTACTTTTAGAATATAAAAGAAGTGTTTTAATTTTTATTAGAGTAAAACATAATGCCAGAAAAATTTGCAATGAACTTAGAAATGCTGGGGTTTCTGCCACCGAAATACACTCCAACAGATCTTTAAACCAAAGAAAGGATGCCTTGGAAGGATTTAAAACAGGAAAATATAGAGCGTTAGTAGCAACCGACATTGCCTCAAGAGGCATAGACGTAAAAGGAATTGAGCTAGTTGTAAATTATGATCTTCCTGAAAACGCCGAGGATTACGTGCACAGAATTGGAAGAACCGGAAGAGCCAGCATGAGTGGCAAGGCTGTATCTTTTGCCATGCCAGACCAAGGGGGGAAAATTAGAGAAATTGAGCGCCTAACAAGAATGATAATACCTGTTTCAAAATTACCAGAAAATTTGCCTGCAACAGCTCCTGCCAATAATCAACCAATTCAAAATAGTTTTAAACCTCACAAACCAGAGCATTCACACAGAGGACATAAATATTTTGGCAAAAAACATCACCACCGCTTTCACAGATAATTAGGCAATGTGGCAATCATTTTCTTTAACGCGTGACATTAAGAGAAAATTATGTTATATTAAACATACTTGTAATTAGACCCCTTCTTAGCGGGTCTTCTAAATTAAGAAATGAGTCGAGTTTTTTAGCAAGCGTAATTAAAATATATAATCAAATGACAGGAACAATCAAAACCCTTACAGAGAAAGGATTTGGATTCATTGCTCGCGAAGGCGAAACAAAGGATTTATTCTTTCACTCTAATGACTTAAAGGGTGTTACTTATAACGAGTTAAAAGTTGGCGACGTAGTCACTTTTGATGTTGAGGAAGGACAAAAGGGTCCAGCCGCAAAAAACGTTACAAGAGCATAAATTATTAAAAACACCTAAGGCTAACGCTTAGGTGTTTTTTCTTGCGCGGGTGGCTGCCTGCCCGCCTCTGGAGGGGACGATTTTCGAACTTTTGAGTGGGAGGATGTGTTCCCCGAACCAGAGATGATTATAAGAGATATTAACTACTTATTGAGTTTAATCTAAATTAATCCTCTCTATTATTGACTTGCGTTTTTATATATACTAATATAATTAAATGCAACATTGGTGCAATAATAATTATGAACACAATACACGAAGCAATTCAATCTCTTGGGGGTCGCTTAACTAAAACCAGGAAAACAATCATTAATGTTTTGTTGCAAAACCATTGTCTTTTGTCAAAACAAGAATTAGCTAAAAAACTAGAAGTTAAGAATATTAAACCAAATCGTTCCACCATTTACCGAGAACTACGGTTTTTAATAAGAAACAACATTATTATAAAAAGTGCCATTGCCGGAGTTGATTACTATGAAATACCAAAAGATCACCACCACCATCTTGTCTGTATGAATTGCAATTCAATTGACAAGGTTGAAGCTGGAGACAATTTAGAAAAGCAAGAAAAATCAATAGAAAAAAATAATAAATTTAAAATAATTAATCACTCGCTTGAATTTTATGGCTTATGTAATAAATGCCAAAAATTAGCGACAAAAATTTAAAAATATGAAAAAAATAATATTTATAGTAGGGATTATCATAATTATTGGTTTGGGGCTTTACGCTATTTTAAATATTGCACCAAGCACAAAAAATAATTCTCAAAAAATTACTATTGTTACTACGCTCTTCCCGCTATACGACTTTGCTAAAAATGTTGGACAAGACAAGGTTAATGTTTCGCTTTTACTTCCTCCAGGAGTTGAAGCTCACACATTTGAACCAAGGCCAAGCGACATAATAAAAATAAACAACGCTAATATTTTTGTTTATACTGGTAAATTTATGGAGCCCTGGGCGCATGACATTATTGAAGGTGCAAACAAAAAAGTTAAAGTGGTTGATGCCAGTGCTAATATTGAGATGATGAAAGAAGAACATGAGCATGAGCACGAGCACGAACATGAAGAAGACAATCATCATGAAGAAGAGCATGAAGATGAACACGGCCACGAACATGGTGGAGTTGATCCACATATTTGGCTTGATTTTGATAATGCCAAAATTATGGCAGAAAACATTGCAAAAGCGCTTATCGCAATTGACCCACAAAATACCGAATATTACCAGAATAATTTAAAATCATATCAAGATAATTTGGCTAAATTAGATAGCTCTTATAAAAGCGCGCTGATAACCTGCAAAACAAAAACTATTGTTTACGGAGGACATTATGCTTTTGGTTATATGGGAAAGAGATATGGCTTGGCATATGAATCAGCTTATGGCATTTCACCAGATTCTGAGCCGTCAGCACAGGATTTAGCTGGGCTTATTGAGCAAATCAAAACTCAGAAAATTAGTTATGTATTTTTTGAGGAACTAGTTAGCCCAAAAGTTGCCCAAACTCTTGCTAAGGAAACCGGAGCTTCGCTTTTGCTTCTTAATCCAGCACACAATCTCACCAAAGACGAATTTGCAAAAAATGAATCTTTTATATCAATTATGGAAAAGAACTTGGGCAATCTTAAAACTGGGCTTTCTTGCAAAAAATAAATGAACTCAATTGCTGAAATAAAAAATCTTTCTGTAAAATATGGGGCAACTGTTGCTTTAGAAAACATTTCCTGCCAAATAGAGCAAGGTGATTTTGTAGGGTTGGTTGGGCCAAATGGTGGTGGAAAAACAACGCTCGCCAAAACAATCCTTGATCTTTTGTCCCCAAACCAAGGCAAAATCATACTCTTTGGAAAAGATAGTACTAAGTTTAGCGATTGGCAAAAAATTGGCTATTTACCACAGAAACATACAAGCATTAATCCCCTTTTCCCAGCAAATGTTGGCGAGGTTGTATCGCTTGGTTTGTTGTCGGCTAAAAAACGACCAAAAAAAATTTCTACAACTGACTGGAAAGAAATTGACCTACTACTTAAAGATATTGGAATATTTGATTTAAAAAACAAACTTATTTCTGAATTATCTGGCGGGCAACAACAAAAAGTAATGCTAGCTCGCGCTCTTATTTCAAAACCAAAGATTCTTGTTTTAGACGAGCCGTCAACTGCTCTTGATCCAAAATCAAGAGAAGATTTTTTTGCCCGCCTTGAGAAATTAAACAAAGAAATAAAAACAACTATTATTCTTATTACCCACGATACTGGCTATGTTGGAAAATATGCCAATAAGCTTTTATACATTGACCGCAAATTAGTTTTCTTTGGAAATATAAACGAATTTTGCCAGAACGGTGAAAACATTTCCTCGTGTTTTGAAAAAAAGGACAATCATATTATTTGGCATCAACATAACTAATATGGAACTTATTCAAATTCTACAATATTCATTTATTCAAAAGGCATTTATTGCCGGTTCATTTGTAGCCATTGCTTGTGCAACATTAGGAATATTTTTAGTTCTTCGCAAAATGTCTTTAATTGGAGATGGGCTTTCTCATGTTAGCTTTGGGGCTATTGCCTTAGGATTATTTTTTGGCTTATACCCTTTTTATATTGCTGTGCCGCTTGTTGCATTGGCTTCAATTCTGATCTTAAAAATCAGTGAAAAAGCGCGCGTTTACGGAGACGCAGCTATTGGCATTGTTTCAGCTATAGGTATTGCTGGAGGCGTAATTTTGGCGAGCTTATCTAGGGGTTTTAATGTTGATTTATTTAGCTATCTTTTTGGTAATATTTTAGCCATTAGCACAAGCGAGGCAGTGTTGTCGGTAATTTTATCTTTTATTGTTATCTCGGTTGTAGCTTTCTTCTACTGGGATTTATTTTCTGCTACCTTTGACGAAGAATATGCTAAAACTACCGGCATAAAAACTAATTTCATAAATATTCTACTTACTGTTCTCACTGCTATTACTGTTGTGCTTTCGGTAAAGGTTGTGGGTATTATGCTAGTTTCTGCGCTTTTAATTTTGCCAGCGGTAACTGCGCTTCAAGTTTCTAAAAATTTTAAAACCGCCCTTGTTTTGGGCGGATTGTTTGCACTAATTTCTGTGCTATTAGGTATTATTTTTTCTTATATTTTAGATCTTCCAGCTGGAGCAACAATTGTAATGCTTAATGCTATATTCTTTGCATTAGCATTTCTCTACAAAAAAGTGACTTAGGTTCAAATCCCCTTGCCTGTCACTCAAAACCAAACAAAAATCCCAAACAAAAATGTCGGGAAATCGTGGCGCAACCTCGTGAACAATGTTAGAACCATTATTCAGAAGAACGAGAGCATAGTTTATGTTCCAGATTTAAGAATTACTTAACTATTTTTATGGCTTTCCCTTCAATAAGTGCCTCTGTAATTTTTTTATACCCAGAGCACAAGATTCTCTGAAATGTGCTTTGGGAAGTATTCATTCTTTCAGCCGCTTCTGTCTGCTCTAACCCTTTTATATTCTTTAATCGTAATGCCTCTAATTCCTCTGCGCTTAATTCAATAACCTCTAAAAACCGCATTGGCACTCCTTGCGGCTTGAAATATGTAATGTTTGGATTAAATTGTATTCGTCTGCAAAGTCTTGGTCTTGGCATATAATTGAAAATATAAAAATTTGATGTTATTGTTATTTCAAAGAAGGCACTCCCAGCCCTTTCGGGCTGGGTTCCCTGCCTTCTTTTATTTTTGACCCAATTCCTCGTTTACGGCTTTTAACTCGTTTTCTAATGCTTCTTTCCTGTCTTTCAAAAGTTCACTTCTTTCCTCTTTGGTATAAAACATTCTACCAAAGTATCCTCCACAGCAACCACGACCATAACCTCTAAAACCCATTCCGCCTTCGCAATTCCCCATACCCCTGCCGGTTCTTGGACCTTGACCAAATGGGCCTGTTCCATCTCCTCTTGGCATAGTTTTTTTATTATAATTAATTTTATTTTTATCAAAGAAGGGAACGACCTTTCAATTACTGCCCCCCTATTATGAATATACATCCATAACCATACCCTTGTCAATCCTCAAACAAAAAACTGCCCAAATGAAAAGACAGTTTCTTGGAAAATACACTGAGCGCGGGCCACGTTGCAATCTTATAACTGCAACATGACGCGATATTTATCCTATTTCGCTCAAAGTTTACTTAAATAATTAAACATATTTGAAAATTGTCGTTCAGAAGAAAATTTTCTTCTAACAACCTTAAAACCATTATCTATAAAATTTTTCCTAATTTGTTCATTGTTAAATACTTCCTCTATTTTTTGCGCAAGAATACTTGGATTAGCGGGCGAAATAAGAAAGCCGTTGTAACCGTCCATAATTATTTCTGGAACTCCGCCAACATTTGTGCCTATAACAGGGATCCCGCAGGCCATAGCTTCAATATAAACCTGTCCAAATGTTTCATTTTCAGACGCTAAAACAAACAAATCAGAACCATTGTAAACTAGTGGCATATCTTCAAGGGAAAATTCTTTTACAAAAACTTTTTGCTCAATATTGTGCAGTTGAATATACCCTTTCATTCTATCTAATGCGCGATGGAATTCGGCTTTCAAATGCTTTGGCGGGGAAGCTACCGCAATTACCAAACGAAAGAGCGGATCTTTGCTAACTATTTGAGAGAATGCTTCCAAAAGCGTTATTATTCCTTTTTCTTTTAGTATATCCTTTTTGAAATCAATTATTCTGGATGCGTGCAATATTATTTTTGAATTCTCCGGCACATTAATATCTTTCTTAAGCCAAAATCGATCTAATAGCGGTCTAAAAATTTTTCTATTTACCCCTAAATATTGTGTATGTAATTTATCTATGCTTACGCCTTTTGCAAAACAATCTCCAGTCACGCTTTTACTTACGCACAATATTTTTTCCCACGACAGATCATTAACTAAAGACTTCTGTATTTCTGATTCCATAAAAGAATGCATCATAATTATCATGGGTACTTTTGCCAAATAGCAAGCCATACTGACCATTAAACTGAAAATCGGTGGAAGATCTGTGTGAAAATTTCGCGCATTAACAATCTGAATATTTTCCTGTTTGATGAGATTTCTAACAAATTCAAAAAAATCATCGGATTTCGCCTTAAGCTCTTTGACGGGAATTTCTTTTTTATCAAAAAACTTCTTATGGCTTAAGTTCAGAAAATCTTTTTTTATTATAGTAACATTTCCTATTCTTTCCCGATTGTCATTCTTACATGAGGGTAATAGAAAAAATGCTTCGTGATTATTTTGGCAGCAATAGTCTATTAGGTTTTTAATATGCCTTTCTATTCCACCAACGCTCATTCCCGGCGCGCATGAACTTATAAATAAAATTTTCATAATCGTGCAAATTTATTTTTAATTGATTTATAAACTAACTTTCTAACTTCTTCAATTATAACAATAGTAAAAGATACTGTTAAGCATAATAGCCAATCATACGCGCTAATAGCCGTTGTCTGCAATATCCTCTGCATAAATGGATTATAAACGGCTAACAACTGAAGTATTATCACCGTAATAGTCGCACCCAACAAAAATTTGTTATTAAGAGGATTTATTGTAAAAATTGATTTATCTTCCGATTTACAATTCCATGCGTTAAACCACTGAAATATAGCTAACACAACCAACGACATTGTTTGGGCTTTTATTAGATCCGTGTGAAATATGCCCTTGAAAATAAACAATGTTCCAATCATCATAACTATTGCCATAAAAAACATCCTTTGTGCCATTAAAAAATCTAATAAATATCTATTTGGTCTGCGAAATTTATCTGATAACAGATTTTTTTCTTTTGGTTCCATCGCCAGAGAGACATCGAGAAAGCCGTCTGTTACGAAGTTAAGCCAAATAATTTGAACTGGCAGTATTGGTAACGGAAACCCTAAAAATATGGCTCCCGTAATCGTTAAGACCTCGCCGAAACTTGTAGAAAAAAGATATAAAACAACTTTTTTGATTGTTTTATAGATGCTCCTCCCTTCTTCCATAGCAGAAACAATGCTGCCGAAGTTATCATCTAAAAGCACAATATCGGACGCCTCTTTTGCAACCTCTGTTCCAATCTTTCCCATGGCCACCCCTAAATCCGCAGAAACAAGCGAGGGGGCATCATTTACTCCATCACCTGTCATGGCGATTATCTTTTTTGAAGCGCGAAATGCTTTAATTATTCTCAGTTTGTGTTCGGGAGAAACTCTGGCAAAGACCGAAACACTCTCAATTTGGTCGGTCAATTCACCATCGTCCATTTTATCCAACTGTTCTCCGGTAAGCACGATGTCGCCTTCTTCATATATTCCAGCTTCTTTTGCAATAGCTCTTGCTGTAATTCTATGATCTCCGGTAATCATAACAACGCGAACCCCGGCTCCAATTGCCAGCTTCATAGCTTCGGGAACTTCTTTGCGAAGAGCATCTTTCATTCCAATAAACCCTATAAAAGTGACGTCTTCTAATTTGTCTAAAGACTCGTTCTTTATGGGTTTATTTTTTATTCCCAGGGCGACAACTCTTAACCCCTCTTCTGACATTCTTTCAAAAACGCTTTGCAACTCTTCTCTTTCACTATCTAAAAGAGCACAATTCCTTTCGTTGTGCCAAATCTTATTTGAGATAGTTAAAACATTTTCAGGGGCGCCTGTCACTAACAAAACTTTTTTTCCATTTATCTTTCTGAGGGACGCTCTCAACCTTAAATGATAGTCAAATGGAAAGTCGGCAATAAGAGGAGACTCTGCTTCCAAAACATTTCTCTTAAAACCGATTTTCTGTGATAGCACGAGCAAAGAAGCTTCGGTTGGATCACCCGCTACCAGCCATTTATTTTCCTCCGTTGAAAAATTTATTCTTGCTTGGGCACACAAAGCTGCGTTCTTAACTAAAAAAATTAATTCTTCATGGTTCAACGGATCGGCTAATTTCCCGTCTATTTCAACGTCTCCTTTCGGCTCATAACCCTCACCTTTAATATCAAAAAACTTATTATCTACAAATATTTTTTGAACAACCAGTTCGTTTTTTGTAATTGTTCCGGTCTTATCAACTGCGATAATCTCTGCCTGTCCCAGCGCTTCAACGGCCTGCAGTTTTCTTACCAAAGCATTTCGTTTACTCATTCTCCAAACTCCGGTTGCCAAGATCAAAGTCATGACAATAGGCAAACCCTCTGGCACAATTGATACAGACAAAGAAACCAGGGTTATAAATATTTCTTTGATACTCTTTCCGTAAATCAATCCAGAAAGAAACAAAACAACATCTAATACAACTACAACAGCAATGATTGCCCTTGATAAATATCTTATATTTTTCTTGAGCGGTATTTCGGTGTTAATTTCGGTTATCTCTTTTGCGATCCTGCCTATGGCTGAATCCAAGCCAGTAGCCACAACCACAGCTCTTCCGCTTCCTGTCAAAACCGTGGTTCCTTTAAAAATCATATTCTTCTGTTCCCAAGTATTTTTATGGCTTTCGGGTAATACATCAGAAATTTTATTCACCGGAGTTGATTCTCCCAATAAAGCCGACTCGTCAATCTTAAGATTATTAGATAAAATTATCCTGGCATCGGCCGGAACCTTTTCACCTTCCTGTAAAATTATTATATCTCCAACAGCAACATTTTTGTCTTGGATAATAATCTCTCTGCCATCTCTAAAAACACTGGCTTTTGTTTCAACAAATTTTTTAAGAGTCAATAAAGTATTTTGTGCTTTTCCTTCTTGAATTGTCCCGACCATTGCGTTGAAAACAAGGACTGCCAGAATGACAAGGGCATCAACAAATTCCCCCATAAAAAAGACTATAACTCCTGCTAATAAGAGTATATAGATTAGAGGGCTTTTAAATTGACGAAAGAAAATCGCCAAAAGTCCGTCCGGCTTTGATTCTGGCAAAATATTAAGCCCGTATTCTTTTAATCTCGCCGTTGCTTCTACTTCGCTCAGCCCCTGCTCTCCCGACTTAATATCTTCAAAAACATCCGCAATTTCTAATGTGTGCCAATTATTTTTCATACATTAATTTTACCAAAAAATCGCCCTTTTGAAAAGGCGACTTTTGAAAAATACGCTGAGCGCGGGCCACGTTGCAATCTTACGACTACAACCTGACGCGCATTTTGCACTTTTATCTGCGGTCTCCGCATCACTAGATAAAAATGCTGACTGCGCGGGATCGTGGACGACGTTAGAACCAGGATTTTAAACGACCTGAGTATTCCTTAAGTCTTCTCTGGCTTAAAAATAGCACCCGACCTCCTCTTTTGTCATCTTATTTGTCTATTTATTAAAAGAGTTATTACTGCAGCCAGCGCTAAAATGCCAGCAGATGCAAAAGCGATGGACGGCGAAATGTATGTCCATAGCAATCCTACACTGAAACTTGAAAGAAAATATCCAACACCTTTCGTAGTGCTTAAAACTCCGTATCCAGTCCCGTGAAGGTCATCGGTTATCAAAGCCGAAGCCAGCGAAGGTTCGATTGCTTCAACTATGGCAGTATAAATTCCATTTATTGCAAAAAGCAAAACCAAAAACCAAAAATTTCCATCGGCCATAATAAATCCAAAGCAGAGCAGGGCAAATAAGAAATAACCGACGCCAAGTATGCTTTTTTTGCTATATTTGTCCGCCAACACGCCGAAAGGAAAGCCGACCACTGCATAAACAACATTGCTAAATGCATAAAGCCCGACCGATAGCGTTCCAGCCAAAATCAAGCCGTACACAGGCGAGAGCAGATTTTCTGCACGCAGAATAAGCAAGGTGACGGCAAAGTTTGAAATGCCAAAAATCCCGACTGGAATTAGAAACTTTTTGAATTTTACAGGTAAATCCCTTATACTCTGCCAAGTGTTTCTGGTATCTGGCTTTTTTGTCTTTTCTTTTACTAAAAACAGAATGGCTATGGTGGCGCAAAGACCAGGTATAAGGGTGATTAAGAAAATTGTCCTTATCGGAACTCTGGTTATCAAAAGCGTAGCTGTTAGCGGCCCTGCAATAGCACCGAGTGTGTCCATTACACGATGAAATGCAAACGCCCGACCAACTGTTTTGGGACGCGTAGATTCAGCTAATAGTGCATCTCTTGCGGGTGACCTGACAGACCAACCAATCCAGCCGACAGTTCTGCCAATCAACACGTGCCACCAGTTTGTTGCAAAAGCAAAACTCGCTTTACTGATGGCCGTTATAAAATATCCAATCGCCGCCAAGCCCTTTCTCTTGCCTATCTTATCTGAATACCAGCCAGACCATACTTCAAATATAGTTGAGAAGCCGTCTGCAAATCCCTCAATTAAACCCAACGCAAATGCTGGGGCGTGTAAAACAGATGAAAGAAAAATTGGCAAAACCGCAGAAGCCATTTCGTGATTCCAATCAGAAAAAAGGCTTGCCAATCCCATTCCGAGGATATTTTTATTTAGCCATTTTTCTTTTTTATTATTTTTCATATATATTAATTTTATCAAAAAAACCGCTCTATTAAAAGGCGACTTTTGAAAAATACGCTGAGCGCGGGCCACGTTGTAATCTTACGACTGCAACATGACGCGACATTTATGCCTTTATCTTGCGGTCTCAGCATCACTAGATACTAAAACTGATAGCGCGGGCAGCGGGATTTGAACCCGCGATCTCTCCCGTGACAGGGGAGCATTCTAAACCAGGCTGAACTATGCCCGCATTTCGGCCATTGGCCTCAATGTAAACAACTATATTTAATTTAAACTATTTATTAAATTTTCTTTTTTTATTCTATTCCAACCTTTTATTTCCTTCTCTCTTTTAGCCGCTTGTTCTTTTGTCGCAAATTCTTCTTTATATACTAATCTAACAGGAATTTTACTTTTTTGCAAGCAAGTTTTTATCCTCAAATTATGTTCTTCGATACGCTTATCTAAATTCCATGTAATCCCAGTATAATAAGAATCGTCTTTACATTTTATTATATATAAGAAATGATTCATTATTGTTTACACTGAGAAAAATTTAATAAATTTTTCGAAGTGTGCCGAGGGTGAGAATTGAACTCACGACCTAACGCTTATGAAGCGCTCGCTCTAACCACTGAGCTACCCCGGCTAGTTAAACTTTAATCGTTAGGTTTTTACTATACTTCTTTTTCAAAAATTTGTCGGGTCGCCCCGAATTGCACGGGGGCCTGCAGCTTATGAGACTGCCGAGGTACTACTCCTCCACGACCCAATGTTTTTAATATATTAATTAGTTTAACATAAATTTTGCAAACAAGCAATATCAAATATAAAAAGCAAAAAAATACAGCTCTTGCGGAACTGTGTTTTTACACACAGCCCGCAAGAGCTAAAAACGATCAGCGCCTAGTACTTGTGACAGGCGCGCAGGATTCTGCGCGGCACATACTTGTGCCGCCGTCGCGCTCTCCCGCTCTCGTCGAAGCTATACCCCGACATATTCGTGGATGGCAGGATCGTCGCCTTCGCCGGGGGCGGACCGAAAACCTTGTGAGTGGTCGGCCGCAACAGCCGGAACCGCGCCTCCGCAACCGCCCGCGCGATCTCTTTGTCGCCGGGGATCTCGTCGAACACGATGAACGTGTCAACGCGCCCCAACTGCTGACGCACGAACCGCCGGTCCATCCGGGAAAGAAGAATCTTCATGCCAACTTCTCCCCACGGAGTCCTTCCGTTCTCCAACGGACGCGTAAGATCCCGTACCGGGTGACCACGCAATGCCGCCCTGATATTATCGTCAGGACGCATTCCAAACCGATGAACTACTCCCGCGGCCACGTGCTGGTACATTACCTGCTTCATAGCAGTATTCCTTAATACATTAACTACGCTGATCCACTGCTCGTTCCTCTACAAGCAGATCGCAGCTTACAATCCCCCGAGCGCCAAAGCGCGAGAGGCTATAAGCTACGATCTGCAATAAATTTTAAATGAACAAAATACACTATATATTTATTATAGCATCTTTAATCACGTATGTCAAGCTCTAAATACTTCCAAAAATGCTTTTGTAGGAACATTAACCTTACCCTTTTCTTTCATAAGCTTCTTTCCTTTTCTTTGCTTTTCACGCAATTTATTTTTTCTGGTTACATCTCCCCCATACAAATAACCTGTCACATCTTTCATATAGGCTTTAATTGTTTCTCTAGCAATAACTTTTCCATAAACTACTGCTTGCAAAGCAACTGAAAATTGTTCAGGCGGTAAAACATCTTTTAATTTTTCTACGGTTTTCTTACCCTCATAATAGGCCTCGTCTTCTGAAACAATTCTTGAAAAGGCCTCTTCTTTTCTACCAGCTACCCAAATTTCCATTTTTACCAAATTGCCTTCTTTAAAGCCCAACAGCCTATAATTCATTGAAGCATATCCTTGGCTAACAGTTTTTATTTTATCATACAAGTTTGCAATAATTCCGCGCAAGGGGGTTTCAAAAACCAATATTGCTCTTTCAGAACTTAAATAGTTTGTTGTAATATAATTTCCTTTCAAGCTCTTTAAAATTTCCATTAACTTTCCAATATAATTTGTAGGAGCAATAACTTCTAAAGATACCCAAGGTTCTTCTATTTTTTTAATTACCGATGGATTTTCTGGCCAATCGGAAGCAAAGTGAATTAAAATTTCCTTGCCTTTTTGATCAATTATTTTATAAACCACAGAAGGAATTGAAATAACTAAATCTATTCCAAACTCTCTTTGCAAACGCTCTGAAACAATTTCAATATGCAAAGTTCCCAAGAATCCACAATTAAATCCCCTACCTAGCGCTTCTTTCATTTCTTGCTCAAAAACCAATGCAGGATCATTTAGTTTTAATTTTGATAATGCTGTTTTTAACAAGTCAAATTGATCAGGATCTTCAGGGTACAAACTAGCAAAAACCATTGGTTTTGGTTCTTGATAGCCAGGAAGTGGTTGAGTTTGTAGTGAGTAGTTTGTAGTTTGTAGTTTAGTGATGGTGTCACCCGCATGAACTTTTCCTGGCTCTTTTATACCCGTTGCTATATATCCAATACCACCTGCTTTTAATTTTGTTTGCGCCAAAAAATCGGGGTTTAGGTAACCCAATTCTTTTACTTCAGCATTTGCGCCTGTTGCCATTAGTTTTATTTTCTCTCCGTTTGAAATTTCACCATCTACAACGCGCACAAAAGCTACTACTCCTTTAAAAGAATCATATTCAGAATCAAAAATTAAAGCCCTAAAATCTGACGGAGACCCGTTCTCCGCCATTTTTGGACCGGGCACCTTTTCAATTACCTTTTTTAAAACCTCTTCTACGCCCAACCCATTTTTAGCAGATACCAATAAAATATCTTCTGGTAATACTTGCAATAAATTAGATAATTCATCTACTGTTTCTTGAACTTTAGCAATTGGGCTATCTATTTTATTTACCACAGGAATGATAACCAAATTTTGTTTTTTTGCCAACTCCATATTTGCCAATGTTTGCGCTTGAATACCTTGCGTAGCATCTACAAGCAAAATAGCGCCTTCAACAGCAGCTAAAGATCTTGAAACTTCATAAGAAAAATCAACATGCCCAGGAGTATCTACCAAATTTAAAGTGCAATCTTTACCCTGAACAGGCGAGTACTTCATTCTTATTGCTTTAAGCTTTATGGTAATTCCCTTTTCTCGCTCTAAATCCATAGAATCTAAAAACTGCTCTTTCATCTTTTTAGGATCAATGGTTCCTGTTAGCTCTAAAAACCTGTCAGCTAAAGTAGACTTTCCGTGATCAATGTGAGCAATTATACAAAAATTTCTGATATTTTCTTGCATATAGATTTACTTTCTTCTGATTTTAATAAATACGAAACTAGCGCAAAAACAACTACTCCAACTAAACCCGACACAGCCAATTGGAAAAATAACCCCCAAAATGTTTGCAAACTTAATATTAAACTCAATAAATATCTTATTGCAAAAACTCCAATAAACATTGCAAAGCTTGCTATTAGTGTTTTATATAAAGAATTTAAAAAGTCATTTTTAAATTCAGCTGTTTGGCTTAAATTAAATTTTTTGTTAAACATATATATTAATAAAATTGCTTCTAAAACAGCTGTTATGGTATAAGCTAGCGTTAAGGCAATAACTCCAATATTGGCAACTCCTCCTAAACGCAAAACGCTTTGCAAGAAAAAATTAAATCCGGCAAAAGTTTGCACCAGCCAAACTAATAATAAACTTAAAATAATATTAAATGCAACAGTTAATCCGCTTACAACTGCTGGAATTTTTGTATTGCAGGCTGCATAAAAAGTTTTTGAAAAAAGTAAGATAATTGCCTGGGCTACTAAATTAAATGCAAATATTCCAAGGCAGGCTGTTGTAAGTTTTGTGTCCGCCCAATCAAACTTTCCTACTCCCAAAACAACTCTTACAATTTGTGCGCGCAAAATTATAATTAACAAGCTTAAGGGAATAATTAAAAACAAAACTTGCTTAAAAATTTTTAAAAACTTTTCTATAAATTCGCCTATATGACCATCGGCACCTTTTTTCAAATACGCCATAGACATTGCCGGAAAAGAAGCTGTGGTTATTGAAACTGCTACAGCATTTAAAAATACAGAGGATAAATTATTAGCAAAATTAAAAACTGCAATTGATCCTGATATTAAAGTAGATGCAATAGCGGTTGTGGCAATTGTATTTAATTGTCTTGCCCCAAGCCCCAAAGACCTTGGCGCCATAAGCTTTATTGTTTTTAAAACTCCCGGATCTTTTAAATTAAAATCAAATTTATATCTAAAACCAGAAAAAAATAATGCTGGAAGTTGAACCAATAGATGCATTAATCCTCCCAAAACTACTCCCCATGCCAAACCCTGAATTCCTAACCTTGGCACCAGAAAAACTATTCCAATTATTATTCCGCAGTTATATAAAACAGGAGCTAAAGCCGTTGCTAAAAATCTATGAAAAACCTGCAAAACGCCAGATATCATATTTGAAGCTCCCAAAATTATAGGGCTTAAAAACATAATACGCATTAACAAAACTGCCAACTCTTTTTTAGTACCAGAAAAACCCGGGGCTGTTAAAGAAATTATGTATGGGGCAAATATAATTAAAATAAAACAAACAATAACTAAAAATCCTAAAAATACATTTAAAAGCCTTGAAAAATAACTCCACGCTTCTTGGTGTTTTTGGTCAGTGCTTTTTATAAGATAAGAACTAAAAATTGGTATTACCGCAGCCGATATTGCGCCCAAAATTAATATTAAAGCAATAAGATCTGGTACAGTAAATGCTGCATAATAAACATCTAGCTCTGAACCAGCACCAAAAGTTCCAGCCAAAAGCCTATCTCTTACTAACCCCAAAAGAGCTGATGTAAAATAAAAAACTGCCAGTATCAAAGATGCCGAGCTAATTGACTTTGCCTGCGAGTTCAAAAGTCTTTGAATCATATAATAATTAATTATTCTAACAAAAAAATCGACGTTTGTCGATTTTTTTAATTGGTCCAGTAAGGCTATAAGCCGAATTCTGTTTATGTGATCATCTGTCTGTTCTCGATATTGCTATCGGAATCAAGCGAACTACTTTTAACTCTTTTCAATGATGAAACACTGAATATGAGCTTTGTTCTTGCACTCCGGTAAGGATTTAGCGCGTTTCAGCCGGACTTAACCGGGTCGTTTCTGTTCGCACCTCAGGCATTACTACCGACGGGCGTTACCCGCTACCATTTTAACCGTCAAATTGCGTTAGCTATTGTCGGTGAGTGTTCGGACTTTCCTCCCCCTTTCAGGAGCGATCACTCATCTTACTGGACCACCTTAATTATACCAAACCACGTTGCATTGTCAAGCTATCTAAAGCTTGATTAACCAATTTATCTGCTTCTGAATTTTTCTCACGCGGAATATGTTTAAATTTTACAGATTCAAAATCCATTTTCAAGTTCCAAATTTCCATAAAAAATCCCTGAATTTTTTCGTTTTCTATTTTATATTCTCCGTTCAATTGCTTTACCACCAATTCAGAATCTGCCCTCATTTCTAATTCACTAGTTTGGGCAATTGCTTTACCAAAAACTGCTTTAAACTTTTTTAATGCAAAAATTACAGCTGAATATTCGGCCTCATTATTTGTAATATTGTCGCCCAAATATTCACCAAACTTTTTTATTGGTTGATCTTTTTCATTACAAAAAACCACCCCAATAGCGGCTTTTCCAGAGTTTCCCCTGCTTCCCCCGTCTGTATAAATAATTATCTTTTTCATACTATTTTGAAAAATGCTTAATTAAACAATTTTTAAATTTTTCAAGATTTTCATTTTTTATTCTAAACCCCGAGGCCTGCGCATGCCCGCCATAAGTTATTAAAAAATCATGACACTCCTTCATTGCTTCTACCGAATTAGTGCCTTTTGGGTTTCTTACAGACCCAGTAGATTCTTTATCCATTTTCTTATATATAAAAACTGGCTTTTCATATTTTTGGCACATTATTGCAGCTACTGGGCCCGCCAAAGTTAATTTCCAAGAAGGATCTCCCTCAAAAATAATAGGCGAATCTGCTTTTTGTGAAATTCTTCTTTCAACTTCTGCAACCACATTTTTAATGTTGATCTGCTTTAATTGATTTTTATCTAATAAAAATTGGGCCATTTTTTCACAGGAATTTTTATCTGAACAAGTTAGAACACCGTACATTTCACTTTGAAAATTTACAGAATCACCGGCGTTTAATGCTGTAATAAGTTTTGATAAAGATTCCTGAAAAACCTTTCCATTACCAAGTAATTTTAAAAATGCTTGCAACCCTGGCCTAAAAGTGTTTTTTAAGGTTCTTAATCCGTGTTCTATAATTTCCTGATTTTGCTCAATTTGTGGCACCATGTCAGCTATTGTTCCTAAAGCAGTTAACTCTAAAAGATTATCAACTAATGATTTAGATGCCTTTTTCCCCAAAAGTTCTAAACATAAATTATAAGTTATGCCCACATTTGCCAAGCCCTTAAATGGATAACTATCATCTTTTTGCTTTGGATCAACTATTATTGAGGCATTTGGAATTTTAGCTAAGGGTTCATGATGGTCAACAATTATAACTTCAAAACCCATTTTGTTAGCCACATCAACTTCTTTATAATTTCCTATACCTAAATCCAAGGTTATAAAAAGCGCTGGGGCCTTATCTTTTAACATTTCCAAAGCCTTCAAATTAACCCCATAACCATCATTTTCTCTATCAGAGAAAAATGCACAGTCAACAACTCCGCCTATACTTTTTATTGCTTCACCTAAAATAACAGTAGAAGAAACCCCGTCTAAATCAGAATCCCCATATAAAATAATTCTCTCCCCGTTCTTTACGGCTTTTTTGATCCTGTCTGCAGCTTTCTCTATATTTTTAATCTTTTGCATATAAAAATAAAAACTAAGCGAGAGTATTTTGCTAAGAAAATCCTTCACGCAGCCCCGCATTGTCGGGGCGAGTGAGAAGCGCGGATGAAACTGCATATATTTTTTTGCGGTTTCATACGACGCTGTGTTTTTCGTGCAAAATACTCGAGCGCACTACCCAAGCGCCTCTATTCCTGGCAACTTTTCTCCTGACAAATATGCTAGCATTGCCCCACCTCCAGTTGAAACCCAACTGAACTTGTCTATTATACCTTGCTTATTTAAAAATTCAACTGTTTCTCCGCCCCCCACCACACAATAAGCCCCACTATCTATTATAGCTTGCGCTATGGCCAAAGTACCCTTTTCATATTCTTTGTCTTCAAACTTTCCAAAAGGCCCATTCCACAAAATAGTTTTAGCTGACATTATCTTTGCGCGTATCAATTCTATTGATTCATCATTTATATCTAAAGCCCCTAAATCACCCACCGGACTAACTATTTTTTCTAGATTTAATAATTTCAAATTCTTTTCTTTAATCTCTTTAGCAATTAACCCTGAAACAATTACATAATCAGCACCTTTAGAAATGTTATCAATAAAACTTGCCTTTGTATCAACTTTTGTTCCGCCTACAATTGCCACCATTGGGTGTTCTGGATTTTTCAAAACTTTATCCATTGCTTTAATTTCTTCTTCAAGCAACAAACCAGCGCAATGTGGCAAAAACTTTGCAACACCAGTTATAGAGGCAGCATTTCTGTGGCAAGTTCCAAAAGCATCATTTACAAAAATATCTCCCAAAAAAGAAAGCTTTTTAGCAAAATCTTCGTTATTTTCTTTTTCTTCTTTATAAAATCTTAAATTTTCTAAAAGTAAAATTTGCCCTGACTTAAGTTTATTTGTTTCAATTTCTACATTAGGTCCTATACAATCATCTTCTCTTTCAATGGGCATATTTAACAAATCAGCTAATTTGTTAGCAACTTTTTCTAAAGTATATTTTTTATTAGCTACTCCGGTGCTTTCTGGATCTAAATGGCTCATTAAAATAACTTTGGCGCCCTGTTCAACCAAATATTTTATTGTAGGCAAGGTTTTTTGTATTCTAAAATCTTCAGTTATATTTCCCTTTTCATCTAAGGGCACATTAAAATCACACCTTACCAGCGCGCGCTTACCATTAAAGTCAAAGTTTTTTAGTATTTTAAACATATTCTTATTATAACTCTACAAGCTACAAGCTAATTACGCTACTTCGTTATTGTAGCAACTTTCACAATACACAATCTCCGGCCTCTCCGGCGCATAAGAAGTCTCAAACTCATTGTTACACCCTGGCTTCATACACTTTCTGTGCCAAAGTTTTGGAGGATTTCTCCAAGCAAATCTGGCATAGTGTCTACAATTTTGGCAAATTTTAGGCAACGGAATACCAAGTAATTTATAAAAATTTAATTCTTGCTGTGTAATTCTAAATACCCTTGCGCATTCATGTTGACAATTTCCATGATGTGCGCATTCAATTACTTCTTTTAATATACTTTCATCAACCTCAGAAATATTATCCGGTATATTTTGGTTTAGCGTTGTCACACTAAACTCCCTTTTCTTAGATTCTCGCCATACAAGTCCTCGCTTTTGAACTTCTTCTTTAGTTAAAGGAAAATTTTCATAAGCGAAGGACTCATTATAGGCCAAGGGGCTCATCTCCATTGGGAAAAACTCGCCATACTCGCCACTTGATTTCATATGTTCTATAATTTTGGGAACCAAAGTTTCATATTCTTCTTTTGTATATTGCTTATTTAAAATACAGTATTGCTTATTGCGCAAACTAATACATCCAAAAAGATCAGAAGATCCCAAACAAAAATAACAATATTTTAATCTAGAAACCGAATGATAACAATGAGTTGAAAAAGCTATATCATAGGCACCATTGCCAATCACAAGAGAATCATAAACTAGTTCTGACCCATCTCCATAATTACTATTATCATACAAATCTTTTGCTGGACCAAGTATAAAATTCTGGCAATATTTAATATCTTCACCGCCAACAACTCTCCAACAATTTTTAGCATTCTTTGAATTTTGTATATAATCCCCAGAAACATCAACGTTATGGCGTCCGTGCATAAATTTGTTTGGGAACTGCATCCAATGTTTTATACTTTTTTCTCGTAAAACCTCCGCGCTACTTCGCGAACTTAAGTTAAATTCTTTAAGTTTTTCCAAATAATCTTTCCTTGAATAAGGCTTATTGAATATGTAATAAGACTTATTTTTTAAATTACAACTACCCAAACAATCATTGCACCCAACGCAATTCCTACAAAACGTTACATTATTACAACCTTCACAATCTATTGAATACACTGCTTTATAACACTTTGTAATATTAATACAATCATAACAAAGCTCCGACTCGTTATACATATGACAATCAAAAATATCTTTAGATTTAGCTCCCCAAATAGAATAAGCTGAATTTTCTACGTATGAAGCTGCAAATGTAAGGTAACAATCTTTTGGTTCTGTTGCATTGGTACAAAAATCACTGCGCACAGGATTTATAAGCGATCTAGACATAACCGGAACCTGGTGCATTAGTTCTTTAAATTGCTCAAAAAATGGCTTAGAAAAGTCATAATCTTTTCCATAGTCCATTGGATCCCAAGAATCGGAATACCATTCTGCAACTTCCAATATTTTCACGGGAGAATCCTCATGATACATAGAAAAAATCTCCTTACCATGCATATCTTTTTTTCTCATTAAATGCCATCCATTACGCCAAGCAAATCTTCGCATCATTCTACACTCGGGACACCAAGTTGGAGCAGGCACCTTCATCTTTTCATAAAACTCAAAATCTTCCGGCTCGACAGTAAAATCTTTCTTGCAATTCTGACAATTTTTTGTTTCTGAATTCATAAATTTTATTAAATAATTTTTTGTCCGTCTTTTTGGCGTACGCCAAAAACCAGGACATTTTATGCCACCTCCTGCTGATAGCACTCTAAACAAGCAATTTTTTGAAAACCAAGCTCGGGAGCATAATAATGTTCTATCTCCTTTTTACAATAGTGACAAGTTCCCTTCTGTGGAATTACCATATATGAAAATGGTTTAAAGCACTCCAAGGTTCTAAAATCAAAATGTCTGCGTGGAAGTGGTATGCCATGCTCTTTATAAAAAGCCAACTCATCTTTTGTAATGTTGTAGCTTAGTTTTGTTTCCGAGCACAAAATACGCTGTTTTGTAATTTCTTCATTTACAAACGCAATATTGTCTGGCAAGTCATTACCACTTATAATATTATCGTAATGTGGTTCTTTTGGCTCTTCCCACTTTGCGCCAAACTTAATTGCCTCTTCCTTTGTCATAGGAAATTGCATGCCAGCCAAGGAAAGATTATATCCAGCGTAAGCAGAAGATAATGGAAAAAACTTTCCCCATTCACCCCTCTGCTTCATATCATTTTTTATCTTCTCTACAAGTTCTTTATATTCCTGCTCAGAATATTGTTTATTAAGAATGCAATATTTATTTTTGTGCATACCAACGCAACCAAAGCAATATTCGCACTCTTCGCAATTATCAAGATAACTGCTATATCGGCAACTAGTAGTATAGAGACAACACATATTACCATAACTACCTTGCTGATCTAACATGCAACAAACCCCCTTTTCTGCATCATAACAACCTATCATATCAATAGATTCTTTATTTCCGTAACCTCTAAAAGAATATTTACAATTTTCTGATTTTTCTATAAAATAACATTCGTGACAATTTTTATCATTGTTAAGAAAGTTTCCCGGAGAATTTATTGCCTGAATATTATAATTCTGCCTATGAACTGCATCTTGTCTAATATGTTGCCAAAATTCTTTTTTTAACTGCTCAACTGCCACCCAAGATTTTAAATTATATTCTTTAAGTTTATTTTCATACTCTTCTTTTGAATACTGTTGGTTTAAAATACAATATTTTTGATTTCTTAAATTCCAACACATAAAACAATTCTGACAATTTCTGCAATCATACAAAAATAAACTATCCATACAATCACGTGAATTAAAAGAGTGTTTTAAATTATAACTTTTAAAACAATAAAAACAATCATATGAACGCTCTAAATCCCAACAAAATACTAAATCAATAGAATTTTTACAATTAATTGTTCTGTAGCAATAATTTACAAACTCACACCAACCACCAGATCTAGTAAGATAAGCGTCTTTGCATTCCCATAAGTCATCTGTCCATTCGCAGTTAACATTCCTGGCACCGCACTGATGTGGATGCGGAACTTTTGATTGAAGTTCAATAATTTGGTCTATAAATGAGCGCGAGGAATCATAATCTTTTCCGTACGAAAAAGGATCCCAACCATCACCGATAAATTCGTTTCTTTCATAAATTGGAAAAGGCACCGACTCTGGTAAAACCGTTATAATTGTTTTGCCACTTAAAGCTGACTTTGCAATTCTAAATCTTCCGTTCACCCAAAATGCTAGCAAATACTTAAACCTGCAATAATGGCACATTGTTGGCATTGGCAAATCCATTTTCTCGTACATTGAAAAATCATCAGGTTCTATATTAAAACTTTGCCCACACTTTTCACATTTTTTTGTTTGTGATTCCATAAATTTATATATTATCTAATACTAACAAAAAACCGCTCTAAATGGAAGCGGTTTTTGGATTTTTAAATTAGGCGGTTTTTATTTGGTTTTTTCTGCTACAATTGCAAAGATCGCAATCTGTATGACATTCGCAACATCTAAAACAAAGATGTGATCTGCAGGCGCACCTATCTTTCTGCTCCATTGGCTTCCCGCATTTTTCACACAACTTAACAATATTACTTCCTTCCGACGCAAATACAGCTTTAGGTTTTTTAATTTTTTGAATTCTTTTCTTTGCGTTTTTCATATTTTTAGATTAAGGGTTCTTCCCGCCCAGTATCTGCTGGTTTCTCTGCTGGAGATTGAACGGGCTTTCCCCCGCCAGAAGCCCCTGCATCTTGGCGGGCAGGCTTTCCCTGAATAATGGATTTTTCATGCGAACTGCGCATAATTTTTGATTCTTCCTGCTCCATAAGGTTTTTGGCCGCATCAGCAGAAATTGCATATTTTTGTCGTGACAACGCAACAATTTGATCTTTAAATGACTTATGCGTTGGAGGCATTACTTTTAATGTTTGCGCAGAAAAAGGATCATAGGCCTCACCATCAACTGTTTCTTTAATATAAAAATTTTGCACTCCCAAGTTTACCATATCTTTAACGCTAAAAATTGGCGCCATTTCTGGCTCAAGCTTTACAGCATCTTCACCACCAACCCTAAACACAATAATAGTTCCTGTATTTCCCAAAACAGCTTGCTGAACTTTTTCTAACAACTGGCCCATATACTGGTGAGCTACTGTTAAACAAATTCCATATTTTCTAGCTTCAGACAAAATGTTTTCAAAAGTTTCGGTCATTAAGTTATGGAACTCGTCAACATACAAATAAAAATCTGTTCTTAATTTTTCTGGAATTGATTGGCGCGCCATACCAGCCTGCTTTAGCTTGGTAATAAACATAGAACCAAAAAAGCTTGAATTTTCTTCGCCAAGTTTTCCCTTAGACAAGTTAATCAAAATAATTTTCTTTTCATTAATCATTTTCTCCAAATCAATCTTATTTTCTTCCTGTCCAAAAATTCCACGCAACATTGGGTCAGACAAAAACTGAGCCAGCTTATTAACCAATGGGATTATAGCTTCTGTGTCATACTTTTCAGACCAGTCGGCAAATTCAATTGCCCAGAAGCGTTTTACCATGTCATCTTTAATATATTCAACAACCAGTTGACGGTAATTTCTGTCTGTTAACATAGAAATCATTCCGCGCATTGTGCCGTGCGGATAATCTAAAAGAGCCAAACAAGTAAATCTAAAAACGTGCTCTAAACGTGGAGTCCAGTTTGCTCCAAATTGCTTTTCTAACACTTCAATTAAACCCTGTGTTAGTTGGTGCTTAAAGTTTACATCAATGTTTGATAATGGGTTAAATGAAATGGGATATTCAGAATCTGAAGGATCTATTAATACAACATCATCTATTCTGTTTTCTGGAATAAAATGCAAAATTTCTTCAATAACATCTCCGTGAGGATCAATAAAACAAAGCCCGTGGCCATACCCAATATCTTGGCGCACAAAAAGCTCCAAAAGCTTTGACTTTCCTACTCCAGATTTTCCTACTATATATAAGTGTCTGCGCCTATCTACTCTTTTTATTCCAAAAATAAATTTTTGTTCTTGCAAAGCTGCCTCGTAATTGGTTTTTCCAATAAACGAACAGTCTTTGGGATCTACTGTACCATAAACCGGCAACTCCGGTGGTGGCGGAGCCAACTTAAATCGTCTAATTCTATTTGGATTTACTGACATTATATCTTATTATACCACTAAACTACCTCTTGTTGGTAGCACTGCTCACAATAAATTATTTCTGACCTATCTGGCGCAAAAGCGGTGGTTACATCTTTGTTACACTTCGCACAATTTCTTTTATAAAACCTTGGCATATTAAGTTTTGCAAAGCGCGCTTTATCACGACATTTTGGACATAAATCTGGAATTGGCAAATTCAAACTTTTTAAAACGCTGTATTCTGTTTTAATAATTTTGTATTTTTTGTGGCAACCGATGCAGGCAATAATTTCTTTTAATATAGATTCATTTACGTCAGAAGCACTGTCTGGTAAATCTTTACCCAAAATGGTTTTTTAACATCTGGCTCTGCTTCTTCACTCCAAGAATAACCTTCTTTAATTGCTTGATCTTTTATTTTTGGGAAAAATCTATGCGCGTTAGAAGTGTTATATGCAATATTGCTAAATGATGGTGGAAAAAATTCTCCATATTCACCTGCCTGCTTCATATTTTCAATAATTTTATCTCGCAATGCCAAATATTCTTCTTTTTCATAAACCTTATTCAAAATTGCATATTGCTTGCGTTTTAAATTAACGCAACCAAAATTATTTTTTGCTGATACACACCAAAACGAATATTCTGTATCTAAAATATCAGGAAAACAAAAATAAGAAAATTTTACATTATTGGCATTGTCTCCAATATTAGCTCCTTCGTAAATAAGCTCTGCTCCATTACCCCAACCAGAATAATCTGCCGAGTCGCGCATCGGAGCCACACTTACAAACTGGCACCACTTGCAGTTTTCTGCTCCAGAACAAATATAAACCTCTTTTGAATTTTTTGATTCAAAAACATATTCTCCTGTAGTTTTTAAATTAAAACTATTGCCTGTATAGCATCTATACGGAAATTTTCTCCAAAATTCCTCTACTTCTTTTTTCATCTTCTCTATGCCAGACCTAGTATCAAGCTTAAGTTCTTGTAATTTTCTAATATATTCTTCTTTTGTATATTTTTGATTAAATATTTGATAAGAACCGCCACGTAAATTTACACAACCAACGCAGTTTTGACAACTATAACAATTCCTAGAAAACCATGTATCTACGCAGGAATCACACTCTTGAGAATATGCAACACGATAAGATTTGTTTTGGCCTATTGATTCATAACAAAGCTGTGATTCTTTTATGCGCAAACAATCGAAAGTATCTTTTACTCCATTTAGAATAGATGAATAACTAACATTTTCACAATAATCTGCCCAAAAAATTAAGGTGCTATTTTTTGAATATGCTATTGCATTGCAATAATCACAATTTTCTAGGGTTAAATGTGTTGCTTCTAAGGCGCAATAAGGAGTTTTTTGGGCAAGCTCTTTAACTTGCTCTAAAAATGGACGCGTTGGATTGTATTCTAATGCATAATCTGCACCATCCCAACCATCGCCCCACCAACACGGATTACAATAAACTGTCATTTTTTGAGATGGCGGATACATAGAAAGTGTCCGCTTGCCACATTTATCGCAATTACGCCAAAAAACAGAGTATGAATTAATAAAAGATAATCTTCTGATTAGCCTGCATTCCGGGCACCAAGTTGGCGCAGGAACTTTAATTTTCTCATAGAACGCAAAATCATCGGACTCAATAATAAACTCCTTTTTACAGTTTTGACACTGCTTAATTTGTTGTTCCATATTATGATTATTTTACACTAACTGGTGGCGTTTATCAACCAATCTTTAAAATCCCTATTCATTCTATACAATGAAATGCTGGCAATGCATGGCACGCTTTCTTGGCAATTTTCTCTTACAATGTCTTCTATGCCCTGTATGTGTTTGTCTACTGTTTTAATAATCATAACTACTTTGGGCACCATCGTAACTCCCCCTTCAACTTTATAAATAGAATGCATGGGAATAACATCTATTTTACCGGCCATGTTTTTTTCTACTAAAATTTTGCCAATTACTTTTGCCGTATCAATATTTTGACACGGAACATACATAAAGATCATATGTTTAGCTTGTAAGAATTAGCTTGTAGCTTATTAGTTTTTTGAGCGCAACTTCGACCTAGTTACGCTACTTCCTGATTGTAGCAAGCTTCGCAATAAATTATTTCTGGCCTGTCGGGAGCGTAACTAGTTTCAAATTCATTCTCACAACCTGGCTTCATGCACTTTCTGTGCCAAAGCTTTAAAGGATTCTTCAAACGTAATCTTTCCCCTTGCCTGCATAAAGGACACAGCCGTGGCAAAGGAGCTTTTATTTTCCTCAAAAACTGCAACTCTTGTGAAACAATACGAAATGCTGTGGCACAATGGTCAGAACAATTACCCTTATATCCACATTCAATAATATCATTCAAAATAGAATCTTGTACCAAATTAATGTCGTCGGGGATATCTTGGTTTTTTAAAGTAATTTCATACTTTTTGTTTTCTGGATCACGCCAACGCATACCCATGGCCAAAACTTCTTGCTTTGTTTTTGGAAAATAATTCTGGGCTACAGATTCGTTATATGCAAAAGGAGAAATTGAAACTGGAAAAAATTCACCATACTTATAAACTCTCTTCTCGTCATCTATATACGGCGTATCGTTCATGTGCGCAATAATTTTAGGAACTAATGCTTCATATTCTTCTTTTGTGTATTGTTTATTTAAAATACAGTAAGATTTATTTTTTAGACCAATACAACCGAGAATATTATTGCAATCGAAACAATTAAACGAGTAGAACACATCAAATCCTCCCCAAATTAACGCTGTTCCAATAGCTCGCTGGGCATCTGTGCTCATAACTTCATAAAATAATTCTGCTGTTTTCCAAGCAATGGTGGCATCCTGACCATCTTTTGCCCCATGTAAAGCGCCAAAACAATATTTGCAATTTTGAACATTGTCTTTTGCATTAAAGCAATAAATGCAATCGCGCGCATTGCTAATTTCGTCACCTATTACGTTTTCTGACTTTATAATGTGCGCAAATTTATGAGGAAATTTAAGTTTTAGCTCGTTGAACTTTTCGCGAGCGCGAAAAATTCCAGAATAAGTCCATGGCTTAATTTTTTCAATTTCTATCTTATAATCTTCGCGCGTGTATGGTTGATTGTAAATGTAATAACTTTTATTTCTCAAACCTACACATCCAAAACAATTCGTACAATTACGACAATCATACAAAAGATAAGAATCACTACACGCGATACAATCTTGGCAAAATCTAAGGCCTTGCGACTTTTCTATTTCAACGGAATCGTACACGCGCTCAGCTTCTAGAACAGAATGGATGTCGAAACATTCACGATTGCTAATACTAGGACTAAATATATATGCACTATCTTCTGCCATTTCAGATGCGGCAACAAAATAACAATTCTTTAAATTGATACCAAAATTGGCATATTCACTGTCGACAGTATTTTTCTGGATAAGGCTTGGGTGAGGTACTACGTTAAATAAATTACGAAACTGCTCAAAAAACGTTTTTGAAAAATCATATTCTTGCTCATATTCCATTGGGTCCCATGCGTCGCTTTTCCAATATACTTGGTCATAAATCTTAAAAGGCATGTCTGGCGCAAACATTGAAAGAATGCTTTTGCCGGTTGCATCACATTTTCGCCTATACCATACCGCTGTATTTCTCCAAACCATGCGCCTTATCATCCTGCACTCCGGGCACCAGGTGGGTGCAGGAACTTTAATTTTCTCATAGAACGCAAAATCATCCGGCTCTATTACAAAGTCATTCTTACAGTTCTGACAACTTTTTGTTTGTGATTCCATAAAATTTATAAATATCTATAATCTTACCATATACACATTTTTGCCACGTGGCAAAAATTTGTATATTTATTTTCTTCTCTTTTATACTACCTCCTGTTGATAACAACTTTCACAATATATTATTTCCGGTCTATTGGGTGCATAGTTTGTTTTAATATCTTTTTGACACTTAGCACACTGGCGATCAAAAATGGTTGTAGGACCTCTGCGTTTTAACCTATCTTCGTGCCTACAAAAGAAACATTTTCTGGGAATAGGCAAAAGCATTCTTTTATAAAACTGGAGTTCCTGCTGAGTTATTTTATAATTGCGCTTGCAAGTTTAGCAAACAAGAATTTCTTTTGTGATAGAGTCATCAACATTATTAATGTGATCTGGAATTTCTTTTAACGTCTCTTTGCCGGTAGTCATTTGCAAATTGTCTTGCCATTTATAACCTAACTTTGTTGTCTCTTCTTTTGTTAATGGAAAATTGTCTTGACCAACTGTTTCATTATACGCAAACGGCGCTATTTTGGGAGGAAAATACAACCCAAAAAGATTTTTTTCTTTAAGCTCTGCAATTATTGCTTCTTTAATTTTATTATAATCTTGCTCTGAATATTGTTTATTTAAAATACAATACTTAGCATTTCTCAAGCTATCGCAACCAAAGCACTCTTCACACGAACGCATGCCAAAAGAATAAAATATATCATGAGAAGTAATTGTCCACCAAGAACCGATAACTCTTTGAGATGTACCAACCGCTACGCCCTCCAAAAGTAATTCACTTTTACGTCCGTGGCCAATCAAATCATAACAGCCATTTGTATATTTATTAGAGAAAAGGTTTCGCGAGTCCTCGCACGTGATGGCCTCAAAACAATTCTGGCAATTTTTTGATTCAACAATATATTCGCCAGACGACTTAACGCTTTTTAAGTTGTTGTTTTCTCTGTGTGGTAATTCAAGAACCAGCTTATTAAAATCCTTCTTAAATTCTTCCATTTTTGTATAACTACCCTTTATTTCTTTCACCATTTTGGTATACTCTTCTTTAGAATATGGTTGATTCAAAATATGATATGATTTATTTCTTAAATTCACACAACCAAAGCAATTTTGGCATCCAGAACAACCATACATATACCAGCAATTTACACATCCGCTTACGTTTTGGGAAAAAGCAATTCCAGCTGAACTGTTTGCATTTACATTTTCATATCCACTCTCAATTTTTTCACCATAATAGCTATCAAAAACGTCGTTACAATAGGTTATACCTCTCGAATAAGCACAATTTTCTAAGTTACCTGAATTGAAAACTAAATAACAGTCTTTCATAGCCCCGCCAAAATTTGCATATTCGCTATTAATATTGGGGCCAACATCACTGGAAACAAAAATTCCGGATTTTGGAACTTTTAATAATAATTCTTGCATTTGGTCAAAAAATGGTTTGCTTGGGTCATAATCTTGCCCATAATCTTTAGGATCCCATTTGTCTGACCACCAACAATCATGGCAGTAAACCGGAAATTTGGCACTAGCAGAGTACATAGAGAAAATATCGTGCTGACACAGATCGCACCTACGTTTGTAAAGCGACCTCTCATTTCGCCAAACCATTCTCCTAATTAATCTGCACTCGGGGCACCATGTTGGAGCTGGCACCTTCATCTTTTCATAGAACGCAAAATCCTCGGGTTCAATTACAAACTCCTTTTGACAATTTTTACATATTTTTGTT
>Ga0172371_10000918_pt1 | contig 46468 bp, 37 predicted proteins | sample Lak12m_FD_114543 | JGI IMG/M metagenome (GOLD analysis project Ga0172371, IMG submission 114543) | Freshwater microbial communities from Kabuno Bay, South-Kivu, Congo - kab_022012_12m | ecosystem: Environmental > Aquatic > Freshwater > Lake | place: Democratic Republic of the Congo: South-Kivu... | reverse complement strand
TGAATCTGGTAAATCTGAGCCAACTCAGATGTGGTTTTTACCTCTTTGATCGCTTCAATAGCCACTTTGGCCTTGAATTCAGCACTAAATGTTCTTCTTGATCTTTTCATGGTTCAGAAATTTGTTAACTTTAAAATTTCTGTCCAGTTTTATTAGACCATCACATAATTGACGAGCATTATCTTTATGTAAGATAATTTCCTGCATGGCCTCAAACATTTGATTTTCGATTACTTTAAGGTCATATTCTTCTATAGATAATCCAGCAGAAGAAGCCTTGCCACCTTCTCCAAAGTGCACTAATTTACCTTCGTCATTCTCATAAAAATTAGGAATATAAATATTCATTTTTTCAAAATCAAAGTCAGAACCTGTTTTAGCTACAATTTCTGAAGGTAATACTATAACATCACCATAAGCATCTGATAAAAATCCTTTAACTACTATAGATTCTATAGAGTTAAGTCCTTGTGTAGGGATACGGAAACCTATTAAATTAAGTAATCTTTTATCAGTAACCTTACCAACTTCTACTATACCTTTAAGATAAGAAGGTAGATATACTTCCATAGATTTAACTCCTGTAATATTACCATCGGTATCATAGTTGAACCCATAGAAATTTAAATCATTAGATACTATTCTTTTAATTCCTTTAAAATCTTCCATTACCCTAACACCATCTTTTTCAAATAAAGTTGAGGGGATTTGATATGGAGCTTTACCAAAAGCTTTCTGACTCAAAGTAAGTTTATCAGCCATAGCAAATAAGATAGTCTGCATCTTATCTGAATTGATAAGTGCATCTATAGGTAATTTAGATTCTCCTAAATAATATATTGAATTTAATACATTATCAGGCATATTTCTACTAATAGCTTCTCTCTCAAGAGCATTTATAAATACTTCTGTAGAGTCATCGTAAGTCCATTGACCATCTTCAAATACTAAACCTAACTTCTTTTCAAGAATTTTTAATCCCTGTGCAATTCTTCTATTGTTAGCAGCTTCAAATTTCTCAATAATCTCTCCTAAAGATTCTTTACCGCTAACAGGTTTACCATTACTAAATACACCATTTCTAAGCTGTTTAAGCATCTGAGTACCATATACTACATTATGTTTCTCCTTGAATCCAGTATCTACCTGAATACCCCAGTATTCATAAAAAGTTGGTTGTATTATATAATTATTAAATTTTGATATAGTACCATCCTCATTATACAGAGGCTGCTCAACTTCTTTACGTAAATCATTTTTATCCAGAGCTTTCTCAACCTCTTCCTGAGTATTAATCATTGTAGTAGCTCCTTTATTAGCTGAATAGAATGATACTACTCCTACACTATTTACAGCCATCTGATGGAATAAGTTATATAGATTAGTATTAGTAATCTTACCAGATTTCAAATCCATAAATAATGATGGATAGATAGGTAAGAATGAGGTTTTATACATAGTAGGATAAAATCCATCAATAGCTAGTGCTCCCCTATATTGAGGTTTTACAGAATTAATCTTAATCTTAGGATTAAGTTTAATTGGTTCAAATGTATCAGGATTAATAGGTTCAGTCCAAGAATCATAATTTACTTTAAATAGATTCTTGAATACCCTCTTTAAGGAGGTAGCATCTTTAGAATTACTAATTATATGGTGCATAAACATTTGCATCTCATATTGATACCTATCCTCTAACTCTTGATTCCATTCACCTGCTCTAAAATGAAACTCTCTATGCTCATCTGCTGATTGGAAGGAGAAACCATCAGTTTCATCATATTTACCATAACTTTCAGCTCTATCACCTAATACCTTCTTATACTCTTCAATATATTTAGAACCTGCTACAACATCGTTGATTATCATAGTTCTGAGTACCGGAGAATTATTATACCAGTATTCATTGGAATTAGAATTACCTTTATCAAATCTTCTGAGCTTATTAGCTATCCATAATTCAATACCACTACCTCTCTTACCTACCCAACTAATTTTTTTAGTATTAGCTACCGCAGAATTTCTTTTAAACATATCATCCATGTTCTTGAACAAATTTATATTACCTGTAATAATTTTAGTTTGTTCAATAGTCATAAATAAATGTTCTAATACAAATTGGCTAATAGGATAATTTTGGTTAAGCATATTTTTAGTAATCTTGTACTCTGCAAATCTTGCTTCCACAGCAGAAGTTACATCTTTAATATGCCTGTCTAATAACATATAAACTTCGTTACCTCTTTCAGCAATAAATCTATCTACACTATTACTATTAATAGCAGCCTTAGCTTCTTCATAAATACTGTGGTCTTTAGCTTCAGCTAATATATCTAACAGTATTCCTTTATAACGATTATTAGCAAAGTTTTTGAATCTAAAGTTAGAAGTGTCTGCTGCAAAATTCATTTCATCTTTAATGTATCCTAATAAGATTTCCTTTGGCATCTTAGTTTTAAATACGTCAGGTAATGTAATAAACCTTTCAATAGCATTATCTGAAGGTCTCATTAATACATACTTGCCTTTAGAAGCCATCTGATACCAATTATATAACCTTTCCGGTTCAGAGAAATCTTTAAATGATTTAGCATCATCCCCTTCTATACGAGCAGCTTCATCAATTTCAATATTAATATTTATACCACTCTTCCACTCAGCTATAGCATTTAAAATCATACTGTTTCTGTTATAACTAAACTCTCTGGATAAGAAAGGTAATTCATTATTTATAGCAGCTTCTCTGGATTCTTTAGGTAACTTAGAAATTCTGTTTAATTTATTAAACATTATTGATATAGGACTATTTACTGTATTATTATACACTAAATCACCTTCTGAATTAAAGTGAGCATTCTCTACATAGTCCACAGAATCTTGAATAGCAGCAGATATAAATTCATTTAATCTTCCTGTAAAATTAGGGTCTTCAGTGGTACTAAATATTACAGGTTGGGTACCTTTAATAATATCCTTAAATAAGATATCTAAGAAACTTGTTTGACCTATAGTTACACTATTAAGAACTTCTTTATCAACATAAATACCTACATCATTTGCAAATGCAAGCTCATTTAGTCCTTTCAAATCATTGTCAAATTTACCTCTATCATTTAAATATTTCTTCTTGAAATATTCAGGATTATAGTAATATACATTACCACGCTTAATAACTTTATTCTTACCTACCCCTTCTATAGATTTACTAAACTTAGCTTTCCAATTAGTTTTAACTCTGTTATGCAAAGTTTCAACATTAGAGTCTATTACTTTAAATTGACCATTAGCTCCCATCAAAGTCATGACATATTTATTCATATTCTTTGAGAAGGTTTGATTAAACTTGGCTAATGTTTCTACATCTTTAGCATTAAAATCTAATGGATTTTCTAAGAATGTACGTATTCTAAGAATATCTGTTACTAATTTCTGAATCTCAGGAACTTTAGCATATAACCCTTCCAATATAGGTAATTTCTCTTCCAGGGTAGTAGTATTAGCTAAGTGGTTACTTAGTATACTAAATAATTTACCAAAGTCCGTTAATTGCAAACCTCCTATGTTATTAAACACTACATTACCATTAACATCTTTTTTAGCTAATCCACCAATTAAAGCTTTCATCATCTTAGTAGAGCTTGCTTTAGCAGACACTTTAAGAGAGGAATAGTTGTATGCAGCCCCTGATTCAGACCTATTAGCTGTATTGTCATCCTTAGAATTATCTTCAATCTCTTCTTCAATACCAAACTTTTTCAAGAATTTTGTATGATAAGGTATTATTTCAGATTCCCAATTATCTATTACGTATTGTAACCCTTCAAGGTATCTCGCTTTAGTTGTAACATCAAGCTCATCGTTAGCTTTATAGTAATCAAGGTAAGATTGAATCTCTTCTTTAGAAGCATCATATATTTTTTTAACTATTTTAGCATCTATACCATCTTTACCAAATATTTCATATAACCCATTAGGCACTACCTCGTTATAATATAAATTTCCAAAGAAGGCAACACTTACTGTATTCATTACATCCACTTCAAATTGTTTATCTCCTAAAAATAGTTTCATACGATTTTGTTTATTAATGAGTTAAATTAATAATGAAATTTTTATGAATGGATTATTAAGCAATACTTCTTTGTTTTTTATAAATATACAGCATCAGTAATCCAACAGCCAGCCCCGAAGCAACTATCCAGTAAGGAGAAGAGGAATTGCCAAAGTCAGATGGATGAACTGACGATATTCCACTGGTATAAAGATAGGCAGCAATTACAATCAGGCTGTTGTTTACAAAATGCGCAAGTATGGGTGTCCATAACGACCTGCTCCATATAAATATATAACCAAACACCAGCCCAAGAAAAAAGCGGGGCAGGAAACCAAAAAACTGCAAATGCATGGCGCTGAATAAAAACGCTGAAATAAGAACGGGTATGTGAACATTTTTAAAATAGAGGCGAAGGTGCCCTATCAATGCCGCCCTGAACAGGAGCTCTTCGCCCAATGCCGGCAGCACACCCATCATAATCAGATTGATGATGAGTGTTTTTGCTCCTGGAGCATTTAAAAACCTGTCGGTAAGCATGGCAGCATCTGCTTCCGACGATCTCATCCATTGGTTGATACCGCTTAGTGAAGCGGGCAATTGCAGCATTTCGTTGATTGATGTAAGGAAACCGGTAAATGGTCCGCAAGCAACAACCAGAAAAACCGCAGCAATTATCGTTCCTGCAGCGGGTTTACGGAGTCCGGTAAATGCTGATGGATGGGTGTGGGTGAGCAAAGCATATATTAAAGGTGGAATCACGAAGAAACCAATCTGATTGGAAATCTGAGTAAAACGTAAGAAATCGAGATTCATGCCTGAGATGTCTTCTGCACTTATAATGCCCGACTTCCCCCACACCATAATTGCGATGAGGTACGAAAAGGCCAGAGAAAATATACCACAGCCTGCCACCAGAAAAATTAAAAGCAATGACTGTGACCCCCGGCTCATGCCACCGAACATGCCGCGTATACGCAAAAAGCTTCCTGAATTCCGTTTATAATAATTCTCCATTGAGGTGCAAAAGTATTAAAATTGAATAAATTAAACCCGATACCTACCTGTATTGTCGCATTATTAACCGGCTTATAATCTTCAGCCGGTTTTTGTACCAGGCCATCATCACCGTTTCTTTTGTGCATGAACAGGCGAGTATTGAACCATTAAAACTGTAATTGAGCTCATTAAACCGGGGAGCCGGCCTAATTTCGGTTACAGGGGTTAGCATCAAATATTTATTTTTGTATCTTCGGTACTCAAATTGGCTGATATGTCACAGGAACCAATCCGGATATTTATTGTAGAGGATGATGTGATTTTTGCAAAAATTATGTCGCATCATCTTTCGCTCAATCCTGAATACGAAGTTGAACTTTATCACGATGGCAAAAGTCTGTTAAAAAACCTCTACAAAAACCCCACACTGATATCACTCGATTATAATCTGCCTGATATGACGGGATTGGAGGTACTCAAGCAGATAAGGGAGTTTAATCCTGAACTACCCGTGGTAATTGTTTCGGGCCAGCAGGACGTTGCCACTGCCATCGAACTGCTAAAAAAGGGAGCCTACGATTATGTGCTGAAGGATCAGGATACCAAGGAACGCTTGTGGAATATCACAAAAAACATCAGGGAAAACCTCAAATTAAGGCAAAAAATTGCCTATCTCGAAGAGGAAATTGGCCGTAAATACGAAGCCAATAATCTGATAAAGGGCAATAGCCCCGCCATCAATAAGGTGTTTATGCTGATTGAGAAAGCCTCGAGAACCAATATCACTGTGTCTATTTATGGTGAAACTGGCACAGGAAAAGAGCTGGTTGCCAAATCGATACATCATGCTTCGCCCCGCAACCGCAAACCTTTTGTGGCGGTTAATGTTACAGCAATTCCTAAGGAATTGATTGAAAGTGAAATGTTTGGCCACGAAAAGGGAGCATTTACCGGAGCCAACAACCGGCGTATCGGTAAATTTGAAGAGGCCAATCAGGGTACCATTTTTCTTGACGAAATAGGCGATATGGATATGAACATGCAGTCGAAACTGCTGCGTGTGCTGCAGGAAGAGGAGGTAACCCGGGTTGGCGGGAATGAAAATGTTAAACTTGATGTAAGAGTAATTGTAGCTACCCATAAAAATCTTCAGGAACTGGTACGCAAAGGCGAATTTCGTGAGGATTTGTACTACCGGCTGCTCGGGTTGCCCGTTAATTTGCCGCCCTTACGCGAACGCGGAAACGACATTGCACTACTGGCGCGGTTTTTTGTGGATGATTTCTGTCAGAAAAACAAAATGAAAAAGCTGTCAATTTCATCTAAAGCTGTTGAAAAAATTCAGAAATACCCTTTCCCGGGCAATGTGCGCGAGCTCAAAGCTATTATGGAACTTGCTGCTGTAATGACCAATACAGACGTGATTGAAGATACCGACATCTCTTTCAGCACGGTAAGTGCTTCGCAGGACTTTTTATACGAAGAAACCACACTTGAAGAATACAACCGCAAGATTATCAATCACTTTATGCAGAAATATAACAATAAAGTGAGGCTGGTTGCCCAAAAACTCGACATTGGTAAAACCACCATTTACCGGTTGATGAATGAGGGAAAGCTTTGAATAAATTGCTGAACCGAAATCAGGAAGCAGGAGATAAGAGGCAGGAAGGAAAAAGCTCAAAGTTCAAAGTAAAAAGGAAAAGGGTTCTGCGCTTTGACATTTGGGGTTATATATAAATCCTGGCTCTCTATGAACCTCTGTGAAATAACAAAAGTTACACGACTTATCCCGGTTTTCCGGGAAAGCTACAGAAAAGCGCACTTTGAAAAAAATGATGAATGACTCTCCTTGTCTCCCTGTCACCTTGTCTTAACTCTTGTCCCTCGCCCCTGACTCTAGATTATCTCGCTGATATCGGTTCCCGGCAGCAGGTGCCAGGCATTTATTCCTACACTGCGTGCAGCCTCAACATGCACCAGGGTATCGTCGATAAACAAGGTTTCCTCTGCTTTTAATCCCTTATCCTTCAGAACAAAACTGAAAATCTCAGGATTAGGCTTTACCATTCCCAGATGATGAGAAAACCAGAGTTTCTCAAACAGATTGTCAAGCGGCATATCAAATTGTATTTCAAACCGGTTCATATAGCATTCGTAATGAATCTGATTTGAGTTTGACAGCAGGAATAGGCGGTAATTATCAGCTAATCGCCTCAGCATTTCAACACGCCGGGGCGGAAAATCAAGCAACAATGCATTCCAGGCATCGTCGACCTGCTGGATGGTAACGCCATCAACCAGCTTTTCCAGGGCGGTTCGACGGAATTCGTCAGGTGAAATGACACCCTTTTCTAAATTTATAAGCGACTCCGAACTGCTCCGGCTTCCCCAGAAATCGATGCCCTCACGAATACCGAGTGCTTTAAAGGCTTTGGCACTCAGGTTAGGATCGATGTTGAGCAGCACATTGCCGAAATCAAAGATGATATTTTTAATTCCTCCAAGATTGATTTTATTTTTCTCCATTGTAACTGATGCGATGGTTTTGCAATTCAAAGCTAAACAAAATGCACAGGCACAATTGATGCAGGGGCGTATTTTGCTTTAAATTATTTTTATAAACTAGCCGGATATTCAAAAATGATCACAGCATCAGGCTTTTTAACAATAAACTTTTATCCATGCCCGGTCTATATCTCAGATCAACAAGTGGGCTAAGCGGATAATGGAAGTGATTTGGAATTGTATCAATTTTACCACGGTATTTTTTACTTTTTAGTATTTAAGCAAATCTTAAGAATCAAGCTTACATTTTCATTCGGGACTTTTGTATTCCTTTGTTAACGGGCTTTTCAGATAATTACCGGTTTAATTAACCAGCCATTAAATTGTAGAATTTAAGTCGGTGCTAAGTAAAACACCTATTACCTTTTTTTATTTTTCCTATAAAGAAATGCAGGCAGGAATTTTGAAGGTAGAATAACTGCTTCCCTGAAAAGAGAGTTTTGAAGGGATCAATTTCAGAAATTTTCATACTACCCTTTTACTTTATTGTAAAAGCAAAAACAGGCAGAGATTTTGAAGGTAAAAAGACTACCAACTTCGATGGGATGATTTTGGATGCCCCATTCTGAACAGATTACTTTCCTGATTTTATCATTGAAACTGGTTTCAACAGATGAGCAATTGCAAATCTGGTAACCAGATGACGGTTTCACGGTTGTTAAATTAATGCAACCACTGAAAGCGGCCAATGAATTATTATCAGTCAAAACAAATGTTAAACCTTAAATTTTGGGATCATGAAAAAGTCAAACATTATCATTTTTGCTTTGCTTCTTGTTTTTACAGGCGTTTATGCACAATCGTTTAAGCGGGCTGAGAAGAAAATGAAAATGAATGAGTATGCAGTGGCTGTTAAAATTCTCGAAAAGGCAGTTCAGAATCCTCTGCAGCAGAACCAGGCTATTCCTTTACTGGCTGAATGTTACAGAATTCAGAATAATTATACGAATGCAATCAAGTGGTACCAACTTGCAGTTGATATGCCCGGTGCTGATCCGGAATGGATGTATTTCGAAGCTCAGGCATTGCGTTCTACTGGTGAATATAAAAAGGCAAAAGAAAAATTTCTCGTTTATTCCGGGTTGAATCCCGGGGATAGCAGAGCTGCTTTATATGCATCCTATTGCGATAGCGTTCTCGGTCCGTGGAAAAATAAATTACCCGTGTTTGATGTACGAACGGTTATGAATATAAACTCTCCGTTCAGCGATTATGCTCCGGCTTTTTATATGGGTCAACTCGTATTTGCTTCTGAACGCAATCTGAATCTCGATGCTGCCAAATACGGGAAGGATGGCGAAGGACTGGTTGATTTGCTCCGGGCTAACCCACAACATGATAATATGTTTTGGGGTGAATTGAAATCGGTAAAATTAATGAATTCTAAGTTTAACAGATCGTATCATGATGGTCCTGTATTTTTTGTGGGTGATACGCTTGCATTTTTTACCAGAACAACTATCCACAAATCAAAATCGCTGAATAATAAAAGGGTTCAGAAAAATGAAATCTATTTTTCTTGTAAGGTTGATGGAAAATGGGGCCCGCTTCAGGCTTTCTTTTTAAACAACAAGGATTATTCTGTAGGTTTTCCTGCTTTATCAGCTGATGGCAATACCATTGTGTTTGTCTCAGATATGCCCGGCGGATATGGTGGCACAGATATTTGGGTTTGCAAACGGGAAGGTGAAAAATGGGGAAATCCTGTTAATCCCGGCCCTGAAATTAATACAGTTGGTAATGAAATGTACCCTTCTATACAATTTGATGGTTCTCTTATGTTCTCCTCTGACGGACTCCCCGGTTATGGAAGCCTCGATATTTTTTGTGCTTCTTCCGTCGATGGCCAATGGTCAAATCCTGAAAATATGGGAGCGCCGGTTAACAGTTCGTTCGACGATTTTTCAATTACCTATGCTCCGGATTTTAATGGTGGGTTTTTCACCTCCGACAGGCCCGGCGGATTAGGTAGTGATGATATTTATGCATTCAGGAAACTTGAAAATTTTGAAACAGAAACACCTGTGATTGTTGAAATAACCAAGCCCTGACCAACTTAAATGAAAACTCGAAAATGCGCAGAAGCCTTGTGGGCAAATAGTTTATCATTGAGCTATTTGCCCACAAGACTTTTACTGTGATTAGCCCTGAAAATGTTAGTGATTTTTCCCTTTACTGAACCATGAGAAATTGTCACACCGTTATGTTTATTCAAATTTAAATCAAGGCATGAAATTAAGCACTTTAATTTCTTTTTCTTCATTTGCTCGCGGATAAAGGTAGCCCTGATTAATTTTCATGGCTAAAAAAAGTGGCGGGTCTGTGGTTGATTTTTGATTAATTTGTACATTTGCAATCCCCTGATAAAACAAGGGATGTGGCAAAACGCTACAAGGGCCTATAGCTCAGTCGGTTAGAGCACCTGACTCATAATCAGGTGGTCCCTGGTTCAAGTCCAGGTGGGCCCACAGGAATTGAAAGGTTGACCTGATTTGAGGTCAACCTTTTTTAGTATAAATAACCGATGGATGCGTTTTGTGTTTTGTTGCATACTTACCTGAGTTTTTCCTTTTTCCTTTCTTTGGGAACAAGTAGCCGCGATACAACCGGGCTAAAGCAGGTAATTGCCAAATTAAAAACTGAGTTTGCAAACTAATAAGCGACTGGAGCGGATTCTTAACTGAACTTTAGTGGAATAGTTGTATACCCACGATTAAAGATAAGCACGGCTATCAGAACGGAAGAAGACCTGATAGCTGGATTCAGGTTTTAAGACAGGGCGACAAGCCAGCCCGCCGCAACAAATTGAAGGAGAGTGGAAGAGGTAGCAAGGAGTATAAATCCAACAACTTAGCAGAACTTTACTTTCAACTGTCATCTGTTAGTTGTTAGTCGCTTATAAGTTTTCCCTGCCATCAAACTCCTTTATCAGCAAATCATTATTGCTTCTGTATAATCAGCTTACGTACAATAGCTGCTTCGTTGTTGGTCAGCTTAAGGTAATAAATACCCGGGGCATTGTTTTGAAGATTCAAACCTGACGAATAAGCAGTACCGGGAACAAGCGAAATTTTTTCGCTGTAAATAAGCCGGCCGCCTGAAGTAAATATTCCAACGCTCGTTTCACCTGTTAATCCAACGATATTGAGATTGAAAATACCATCTCCCGAAGGATTAGGGTAAACCTGTAAGCGGTTGTCGTTTTCTTTATCATCAATGCCATAGCTGCAGTTGAGAAAGGTGAAGTAGGCAGAAATAGAAGCATTACTACTGCATCCGCTCTGGGCATCGGTAACGGTTACATCATAGTGCTGCAGGTCGAAGCTGATGCCCGAAGTGTAAATGTCAATACTCTGATTTACTGAGCCATTGCTCCATAAATAGCTGGATCCTGTATCACCGGCATTGAGCGAAATGGTATCAAACACGCACACACCAATTTCGGTGGGACTAAGAAACTGTACCCTCGGATCATTGGAAGGTATCAGATTGATTGTGGGCAGCGGTTTAACATAAACGGTAACCCCTTCAGTTACGCAATTGTATCCATCGCAAACGGTTACATTATAATGGGTTGTTTGTTCGGGTTCGATGGTTGGATTGCCAGAAGTTGAAGTAAACCCTGCAGGTTCTGACGACCAGGCATAACTGTACTGTTGAGTACCTCCGCCAGCCAGGGCAAATAGTTGAACTGCAGTACCCGCGCACACTGTGTCGGGCTCAGCAGCAGGCTGGGCACTCAAAGCGCTGCCATCCATAGTAATGGATACATAATCCGGTGCGGCACCTTCGCAGCCCGAAACCATATCGGTAACGTAAAGGGTGAACACCGTCGACATGTATAGATTAAAGGTTTGTGGATTGGCCACATTGGGTGATACCAGCAGGTTAGCGGGTTCCCACTGATACTGGTAGGTACCGCTGCCTTGTGTTGCACTTCCATGAAGCGTGGTATTGGTTCCGAATGCAATCAATTGATCGGGCCCGGCATTGGCAACCGGCAAAGCGTTCACATATATTGATGTTTGAGCTGATACAGTGTTCTCTCCATCATAAACACTAAGATAATAAATGGTATTGACCGATGGGTTAACAACAGGGTTAGGCAGCGATGACGTGAAGCCTGGCGGGTTGGATGTCCAGGTAAAAGTGAATTCACCAGTACCGCCATATGCATAGGCCTGAAGCTGACTTTGCTCACCCAAACATAAATTGTTTGGAGAAGCACTGGCTGTGCAGGTAAGTACTCCGCCGGCAACCGTAATTAAAACCTGCGATTCAGAAGTACAACCGGTATCAAGATTGGTTACTGTAAGTGTAAATGTGGTTGTAGTATTCATGGCAACAGTGGTGGGCTGCAGAATATTTGGGTTAAGCAGCAATGCGGCAGGCTCCCAGTGAATGGAATAATTTCCCGAACCACCTTCAATCGACCCTTCAAGTACTGCTGTGCTGCCATCAGGTATGGTTTTATCGGGCCCTGCACTGATATCGGGATTTGGATTTACAGTAACATACATCGAATCCACTGCCGGGCACCCCCATTCATTGGTTATCCGGCACCAATACCAATCTGTAGAATCAGCTAATTCGGTTTGAGCGGTTGATCCGTTTTGCCACAAATAGCTATTGAATTCACCCGGGTCAATATAAAAAGCTTCGCTGCGGCAAATGGTGGTATCATTACCCAGAGCTACTGTAGGGCTTGGGCGCACCCGTATGAAGTGTGACACATTTTTTGCCACACCATAAAGGTAAACAACCAGCTGCACTCCGTATAAACCGGGGCCGGGGAACAGGTAAGTGGTATCAAGCTGATAGCAATGTGATCCGTCAGGGAATGTCCATCTAACCGAATCGGGGGTATCGGATGCGCTGGTGTTAAAATGGATTAGATTACCGTCACAGGCCGGGTCATCCCAGTAAAAATCGGCCGAAAGGAAAAAGAAAGATTGGATAAAAGGGGGTAATCCATAGCGGCTTTCTCTACCACCAAGAGATACGGCATTTTCGGTAAATCCGCAGCCGGTGCCCACCACATTGGGCTGGTTGATTCGCGAAAGGTATGGTGATCCATAGCGGGCTATATACATGCGGTTGTCGGGCCCAAGCTGAAGTGCTCCTATTGGATCAGAATTCTGGGGAACCGATGCTACCATCAGTTTTGAGGCAAGTATAACGGTTGGGTCGCCCGACGAAAGATCGTATTGAAAAATCCGGCGGTGTGCCTTCCACTCTCCGATGTATAAAACTTTGCTGTTGGGCGAGAATTCAACACCGTAAGGCCCCCCCGGATCTCCCCCTCCCGGACTGGTATAGCTGTTATCCGTTACTATTTCAGAAACCAGTCCAGTGCTGTTATCAAAATTAAAAATGCCAACGGTATACTTGGTGTTATTGGCTGTAACAACTTTTGTTCCATCGGGCGATACCTTGATATACCCCTTTGAATCCTGACCAATATTCCCGATTAAGGGAGGGCCGGCGTGACTTATAACCGCTGGTCCAACTCCATCACCGGTTATGCGGTAAGAATAAAACTCATCGTTACCCCATTTTTTTGTTATTACCCAAAACGAATAGCCATCGGCATGGCCCACAGCGGTTACCTTCTCGCACGACAATGGCAGCAACGATACATTTTTTTCGGTTACCACCACGTCGCCAAGCCCATTGTTGAGGGTCATATCCACCTTTGTATAGCATAGTCCGTCAGCCAGTCCGTTGTCGGCGGCATCTACGGTAAAAATGTAGTATTCTGTCGAACTGCCGGGTTTAGGAACTATAATACCCGACTGGGTGCTTGACGAATTCCCCTTTAAGCCCGAACCATTAGGCATTTGCTGATGATTCCGGTTATAAACAAACCGGCCGTCGGTATAAAACTCCAGGGCTCCATCGGCAGTTGATATCGACGAACAGCCTTCGCCCGTACTCAACGCACCATTGGTAACCGCCGCAGGTGGCCCCAGCGCAAAGCTTATTCCGGCATACTGACCAAAATACCAGTAATTGGCCTGCTTTTGGGCCTGAGCTAATGTATATAAAGCAACAAGTAAAATGAGCAGTGTAGTTTTCCTTATCATAGCAAAAGGATTAAATTACCATACAGTCAAAAACAAAAATAAACATTTTTAGAAACCTTAAGCAGGTTAATTAATTTCATTACCAATTAAATACCGCTGGTATTAATTTAGCATGCAGGTACATAAACCTAAGCCGGATCATTCATAACCTCAAAAAACGAAGCCGGGTAGCATTCAATGCTTTTTTTATTAAATTTGTTTGGTTGTTTGGCCATTGAATCCGTTTGACTTTTATTAAAATCAAAAAGCCTTCGGGTTCTGAATATTCAGGTAAATTATTAAAAGTGTATGCCTGTTGACTCAGGCACATCAAACGGTAAATTCTTAACCCCCTAAATAGGAAGCTATGGACGTAAATGAAATTTTTAAGCCATCTGCAGAAACCGAAGAAGCAATGAATGCACTTCTTGAGACATTGGAAAACACCTGTGAAACCACAACGGATGACGATTTCCGTAAGGAAGACTGCACTGGATGCTGGGGAGGTACCTGCGCCAACGGAATCACAGGCTAAACGCCGGTTTCGTACTTTGACAATCCGGGCTTTGTGCACGAACGGCATTCGATGAATCGCTCTATTCATGCATTTGGCCCGGATTCTCTTTATGTACCAGGGCAGTTCGTTTTGCTTCTCATTGCATAAAACTTCTCATTGTGTTTAGCACCATGCATTCCTATCAAACAGCTTATCAGTTGTGCCTTATAGTTACTGAAAGGTGCAATCTGGCATGTTCTTATTGCTTTTGTGATAAAGGCCTGTTTGAGGCGATGCCTGAATCAACCGCGATTGATGCGATTGATGAAACTATAGGAGGGCTGCATCAAAACACTCCGTTGCATGTGCTGCTGATGGGAGGGGAGCCGTTTCTGGAATTTGGCATGATAAGGAATATTGTTGATCACACCTCAATCGCCCATCGCGAAAGGGATGTTAAGTTTAAGCTGGTAACCAACGGAACGCTGGTTCATGGTGAAGTACAGGATTGGTTACTGAATCATCGGCACATGGTTGACGTTGAACTCAGCCTCGATGGGGTTGAAAGCACGCACAACCAGTTCCGGAATAATTCATTCAAGCACATTGATCTTGCATTTTTTCTCACACAATTGCAAATCCCAACAGTGAGTATGGTCGTTATACCTGAAACCCTGCCCGAATTTGCAAAAAATGTTATATATCTGAGTGAGTTGGGATTTAATATTAAATGCTCTTTGGCCGACGGCGTAAAGTGGGTGCCCGATGTAAACGCCGGAATATTGGCGGAGCAGCTCAAATTGCTGGCCGATTACTTTTTGCAAAAACCTGAAGCACCTGATTTTAATTTACTTTCGCTGGCAACCTACGCAGCTGGTTTGGATGATAAACCCGCCAGATGCTGCCCGGGTATAAATGCATCGGCCGTTGAACCATCGGGCCAAAAACGGGCTTGTCATCGCACAGGTTCATTATACAATCATGGCTCAGGAAGGATTCCGGACCATGTACCTGATTTATCAGAGATTGAATTTCTGAATGCGGCTTGCAGGCAGTGCTGCATCCGCAATGTATGTCAGGCATGCCCGGCCAGTATTGCATTGGCGATGCAAAATGCTGAAATGAGTGAGGCAAAGTGCCGCATGTCGAAAGTGATGTTTATGGCCAATGCCTATTTCCATATACAGCTACTTACCGGCCTACCTCAGCACAGATTCATCAGGCACAAAAGCGATAAGCAAAAGCTTGCGATGCTAAGGGGCTCCCGAAAAATACTTGGCGAGCTAAATCCGCAAACTGCATTTTAAACGATTCATTCATATGCGGGGAGAATCAAAGAAGACACGCGAAATATTTGTAATGGTTACCAACGCCTGCAACCTGGCATGCGCTTATTGCTACGAACACGAAAAAAATGCAGCGCACGCCCGGATTGATGCCATGAAAAAGGTTGTGGCGGATGATATCACCGCTAATCACGGCTTTTTTAATGAGTACTACCTGATTTTTCATGGCGGAGAACCTTTTCTGGCTTTTGATGTGATTCAGGCGCTTTCGGAGTGGGTTTGGAATGATTATCCGGAATTACATTTCACTTGCATGGTTACCACCAATGGAACCCGGTTAACCTCCCGGATAAAGCAGTGGCTCGCCAACAACCGGCATCGTTTTGTTGCTATTTTGAGTATTGATGGTACTCCCGAATCACACAATTTAAACCGCAATGATTCGTACCATTTGATTGATATCGATTTTTTTATCCAGACATGGCCAATGCAACCGGTTAAAATGACCATTGCACCCAATACGCTGCATCAACTGTTCGACAATTTTATGCATTTACGCAATCTTGGATTTATAGTAAATCCAAGCCTTGCCAAAGAAGCAGTCTGGAACTTCCCGGCCGACCTATCCGTTTTTGCGCAGCAACTCAGGCTGCTGGCCGATTATTACCTGAGTCGCCCTGACGAAATGCCCTGCGAGCTGATTAATGTCCCAATACAAAACTTTGCACCGGGGGTTAACCTGCCTCATAACCGGGCCTGCGGTGCCGGCGGCAATGTGGTTGCGTATGATGTTCTATCGCAAAGGTATCCTTGCCATACCTTTATCGGTAGTCCGCATGCTTTGTACGATGTCGTAAATACCGATCAGCAATTTGCATTGTTGGCTACCAACGATGGTTTACTACTATCCGAATGCTGTCGCGATTGTTTTATTTATTCGTACTGTTCACCCTGTTATGGTCTTAATTATACAGCGCGCGGCAACATGGGTAATTTTGATCGTTCAATTTGCGAATTCAATAAAGTTAGGGCGCTGGCCTCTGCCGGAATGTTTGCCTCTATGTCTGAAAATCCGGCAAAGTATAAAGCACTTTCAGGAATGACGGATGCCGTTTTGCGCAATCTGATAGCAGGCATCAGGGAGACATTTTCGCAAATTCAGATTGCATCCGGATGATATTGATGTGTTGAGGTGCAGATAGTTTATTCTACGCCGGCGCGAATAAAAAAAGGGAACCGGAAATGGTTCCCCTTTTTGAACAATGAAAACAGGTTATTCAACATCCTCCGCCCGATGAATGTTGCACCGGAGCAGGAAGGACAGTTTTTTTAGGAGCGGCTTTTACTACAGGCTTTTCGGCTGCAGGAGCAGGGTTGCGTAGTTTACTTAAAGCTGCGGTATCAATTCTTGGTTCATCGCGCAGCATGCACATATCAACCGGAATTGAGTCGCTAGCCGGCCTGTTAAGTGCACCAAAGCTTGAATTAACCATCACTGCATGGCTGAATCCGGTTTGTTTGAGCATCATCCAGGCGCCATTTGCCTGCTGAGGCGATTCACCATACAGTATAATTTGCTGATTGTTTTTTTCAGCAGTTCTCAGAAATTTAAGATTTTCGGGCGTAAAAAGTTCCCTCACCGGGATGTTTTTGGCTTCTCCTATGTGATTCTGGCCATAGGCAATTGAGTTACGCACATCAATCAATACCGACTTACCATCGTTGGCTTCAACAATGCGTTTGAGTTGTGATGGCAGAAGATAATTGGCTGTATCGGCAAGGGCTGTAAGCATTCCCTCGGGAGATTGATTATACTGTACATCGGGTTTACGCAATGTGAGCAACCCTACAATAAAAACCAGTACAATTGCCGAAACTACGATGGTCAGCCTGTTGGTTTTGCTTAGTTCTTTCATAGATTATCGGTTTAACTGGTTTAACAACCTCCGCCTGATGAACTCTGCACAGGCCTTGGAGTAAGGGATACAGGTTTTTTGGGTGCCTCGGTTACCGGAGCTGCGGTTTCGCCGGTTCCGAAAAAGTATTGGCATGCTCCTTTGCGAAAATGATAGAGTGCAAAGGCCTGACTTGGCTCTGTTTCACTGGGCTCAGCAGCATTTACAATGGTGTTGAACCAGGTGTTTACGCCACCTTTCATTACGAAAATTGCTTCAAAACCGGCTCTTTTTGCGCTAATCCAGGCCTGATCAGCCATAACATCTGAGTTTGAATAAAAAACCTTGTCGAGTTCTTTGTTCTCCAAAGCTGCCTGCGATGAAGGTGTAAGCAGTGAGTCGAGCGGGATGTTGATGGCTCCTGGAATGGCAAACATTTTAAACTGGGCTTCAGGCCTTACATCGATCAGAAGCAGCGAGGGGTCCTTTTTAACAAGCCGGTCGGTGATCAGATCGGTTGATAAAAAACGTGAAGGGTCGTCGATGGCATTGAGCAAATCGGCAGGGCTTAGCTCACGATCGCGCGGATTCTCGGGCAGCAAAAGAATTCCTGCCCCGATAGCCACGGCAATGATGGCCAGAATTAAATATCGTTTATTCATTGTGTTGGATATTAATATTCAACTTTGTTTACTTTTTTCTCAACATAACCTGCAATGTAGAACATGGCGATTGCCACTACTATCAGCAGGAAGGCAAAAATATTGCGACCCATTCCCATCATCTCATAAATTTTGATTCCGCCAAGGTTTTTGCTATTGTACATGGTTTCGATGAGCGGATACATTTCAGAGAAGATAAAAATTCCCAAAAAAAGGCCGGCTGTAAAGAACATGGCATCAATTTTACCGATGGCAATGCCGCAGAAACTTGTTCCGGGGCAAAACCCTCCGAGAGCAAAACCAACACCCATAACAAGTCCGCCGATAATGGCCGAGGTTACATAATACGGGTTGATATAGAGCATCGAAGCATCGAGCCAGCCCATATAATCGAAATAAATAATGAGGCTCATCGAGGTAATGGCAGCGGTAAAAAATACGCGCAACACCACAAAATCGTAGCCGAAGAAGGTTCCCATAATTTTTCTTGATGAAGAAAATCCTGAAGCTTCGAGCACAAAGCCGAAAGCCATTCCCAGGAGCACGGCAATTACGTTATTCCACGCATCCGGGATCATTTCCATTGGTATAAGTGGTCCGGTCATATTGATTTCCTTTCAGCAATTAGATCCATAATTTTTTAAATAGCCAGCCAAACAGATAGGCCGATCCGAAAATTCCAAGCATGGTTATCATTCCCGAAGCAGATAATACAGCAAGTCCGCTGAGTGCAGCGCCACTGGTGCAACCGCGGGCCAGCTGAGAACCGATGCCGAACATAAGCCCCCCGGCTACTGCGGCAATCAGCCTGGTGCGGGGTTTTATTTTGGGTGAGTGTTCGTTTTTAAGTTTAAGCCTGCCGTAAAGTGTACCTGATAAAAAAGCGCCGGCCATTACACCCAGTACTTCAAATACCAGCCAGTTGTTCATAGGGCTGCTGTTTTCGTTCAGAAACTTACTGTAATAATGCGATTTTTCGGCATGAGCCGGAGCAATCACATCTACGGTTGTAACTACAGTGTTTTTTACTGCACCGCTTGCTCCCAGCCCGCGGCCCGTAATATAGTAGGTTGCAAACAATACCAGCCCGAGCAATACACCTCCCAGGTAGGGATTTATATAAAACGAACCGTCTCTTCTGTTTTTTTCCATGGTATGTATGTTGTTAAGGCGTTAATACAAATAGCGGGTTATCTGTCCGGCTTCAACCATAATAAACCTGAACATAAGGCCACCGAGAAGTATCAGAATTACAGGAATGATAACTGGAATGTGGTATCCGATGCGTTCGAGCACTTCGAGTACAGCCGGGAAAACAAGACCAAGTACGATGACGAATACCCAGAAAACTGCGGTAAACTCGCCGCCCAGAAAAAGGGCTGCAGCATCAATTTGTACCTGGGATCCGGCTTTCATTCCCATAATCAGGTGGGTGATAAAGAAAAGCTCCACCACGATCAACAGTAAATCAATCCAGCTCATGGTACGCCGTTCTTCGTGCGATTTGCTCATTAAAAGAATGGTGGCAGCCCCAGTCGACATACCCGACACCAGGAACAAGGGGCCTAATATGCTTGTATTCCAGAGCGGGCGGGCGTTAAATGCCGACAGCAAAATACCGGTATAAATACCCAGGATTACCGATAAAACGATAATAATCCAGGCCATCCACAAGCGATATTTGATAATAAAAGCTTCAAAACTATCAAGCAAACTGTTTTTCCATTTCCAGCCGGGGATGAGTTCTTTCATATAACTGGCTACCCAAATCATAGAGAGCGGTGTAATTGCCATAAGCACCCAGGCTCCCCACGACATGGGCGACTGATAGCGGATGGTGGTATACAACTGCCAGAAATAAAGTTTGTGTTTGAGATCGAGTAATAGAGCCAGCAAGCCTAGTACCAGTGCAATCGGAGCAATTATTGGAGCTTTCTTAACGGCGGTCGACATCTCGTTTTCTTTACCCATGATGGTAAACAAAGCGGCAAAAAACATAATTCCGGCTGCTAGTCCGCCCAAAAAAAGATACAGGGGAATTTGCCAGTGCCAGATATTGAGGTATGGGTCAATGTTAGGGATAGCCCGACCGCTTACAAATAATTCTTCTTTCATAATAACCGTTGTTTATGGTGATTAAATGAGGTAGAAAATATGTGGGTTGGTACCTGCTTCAGGGGCCAAGGCCTTAAATTTTCGATTTTTCAGAATGTTGGTAATCTCGGAATTAGGATCGTCAAGATCGCCGAAATACATACACTTGGTAGGGCAAACAGCTACGCAGGCTGGTTTTTCGCCTTTACGTACCCTGTGGATGCAGAAAGTGCACTTATCTACATAGCCTTCGGGATGAGAATACCTTGCATCGTAGGGGCACGATTGAATACAGGCGCCGCAGCCGATGCACTTATCCTGGGTTACCAGAACGATTCCGCCATCTTCAATATGGCTGGCACCGGTAGGGCAACAACGTACACACGGCGAATTGTCGCAATGGTTACAGCGTTCCGACCGGAGTTCAATTTCAACATTGGGATAACTGCCGTCAACGGTTTCGGTTACCCAATCGCGGCAAAATCCAATAGGTACATTATTTTCGAGCTGGCAGGCTACCACGCAGTCGCTGCACCCCACACATTTGAGGGTGTCTATGGCCATCGCGTATCTCATGATTCAACCTCCTTTGTCATTTCGTCATTGTTGGTTACAAAAGTTACAAAATTTCCGCGCATTCCGGTAGCTCCCATCATGGGGTCAATTAAGACATTGGTAATTAGCTCAGTATCATTGGCGCCTTTACCAAATGCACGGGTAAGTTCTTTTTTATGGTGTCCGAATCCATGAACCATATACACTGAATCCCAGCGAATGCGCTCAGTAACGCGTACTTTGATCGGGAAGCCCGAAATAACACCATCCTGATTTTTCAGATAGGTGTATTCTCCATTTTTCAGTCCCCATAGTTTTGCAACACGCGGGTTAACCCAAACCGAATTCTCTTTCATTAAATCGGTAAGGTTTGGATTATTTGCAGTGCGGCTGAAGGTATGCATAGGGGCGCGGCCGTATATCAGTCTGTAGTATCCTTCTTCAGGCTCGGAATGCGGCTTGTATACAGGTACCGGGTCAAATCCGCTGGCAGCCAGTTCATGCGAATAAAGTTCTATCTTTCCTGAGCGGGTATTAAAGGCATGAGGTTGCGAGTTATCGAGATAAGGCTCTCCTTTGGTTCGGGGAAGGACCTTAACGCCTATTTTTTCAAATTCACCGAGTGAGAAACCCATCTGGTTGAGTTGCCAGTCAATCACTTCCTTATAATCCTCATAAGGGAAGTAATCGTGTAGTCCCATACGTTCACCCAGCTGTTTGGCAATCCACCAGGCTGGTTTTGATTCATACATAGGCTCGATGGCAGGAGCACGTAATGCCACGGTTGGTACCCTGTGCGGTGAGTTGCGCAATCCGTCGTAGCGCTCCAGATAGGTGCATTCGGGCAATATTACATCAGCGAAACCGGTAACTTCAGTAGGCATGGTGTCTACTACCACGATAAAATCAAGTTCTTCAATAGCCTTTAGCAGCAATTCCTTTACCGGAACAGCCATTGGCAGGTTTGTTCCGGCAATCAACCAGGCGTGAACCTGATGCTTGTTTTCAGGCGAGGCAACAGAAGCCTCAATAAATGATGTAGTAACCGATTCGCGGGCATAGGGATATCTTCCATTAAGTACATCGTGCCACGACCATGCGGGCAATGGGTAAAGCTTGTGCTCAAACTTGGGAATTGCAGCCCCTTCCTTCATAAAGAATCCGCCGCGGGCACCCCATGATCCGAGCAAAGCATTGAGTAGCGCAATGGCCCTCGAACGCTGGGCATCGTCGCCATACCAGGCCACATGACGACCCGGATGAATAATCACTGATGGAGCTGCATCTGCCATTTCCTTGGCAGTCTTGCGAATGGTCTCCGGATCTATTGTGGTTATTCCATAAGCCCATTCGGGTGTGTAGTTTCTTATATTCTCCTTTAGTTCGTCAAAACCGCTGGTATGCATGCCCACATATTCCTTGTTGTAGAGTTCATCATATATGAGCACATGAATCCACGACAGAAGCAGGGCTATATCGGTAGCCGGCTTAATGGGTAGCCAGTATTTCGACTTGCTTGCAGCAGTTGAAAGTCGCGGATCTACGGTGATGATGACTGCTCCTTTATCAATAGCATCAGACATTTCCTGAATTTGCGTATTGTGCATATTCTCGCCAATATGCGACCCGATAAGCACCATGCAGCTGGTATCGCGGATATCAGTAGGTTCAGGACTTCCGATCTCGGCACCGAAGGTGGTTTCGAACCCCACCTCGCGCGGACCGCGGCATTGGGCATACGAGGGCGCAGCAATGCTATCGGATCCCATAGCTTTAAGCAAATGGGTAAAATGTGATCCGGGCGTTCCGTGGTTGAAAAGGGCAATGCTCTCGGGGCCATATTTTCCTGAAATCTCTTTCAGTTTATTGGCAACATAGTCAAGTGCTTCTTCCCAGCTGGCTTCGCGATAAGTTTGCTCTCCGTTTTCAGTTACCCTTATTAAAGGTTTTTTTAAACGGTCCTCATCGTAAACCATACCTACACCGCCGGTTCCCCTGGGGCATAGCCTGCCATTGCACTGTGGGTCATCGTCGTTTCCGGTTACTTTTACGATGCGTCCCTGAGCATCTACATGAGCCCAACCGGCACATTTCCAAAAACATACCTCGCAGTATGTGGGAATTCGCCGTACGGGTTCCCCGGGCTTACCGGGTTTACTTTCATTGCCAAACAATGGCAACCCCAACCCCATCTTGCTGGTACCTGTAGTAAGCGCTACAGCTCCAAGCCCAAGGGCTGAAATTTTAATGAAGTCTCTTCTTGTTTTCATCGTACTATTTCATTTAACTGACGTGCTGTATTCGTTTAAGTGGGCAATTGCCGCATTAATCAGTTCGAATGCCCAAAGTAATCATAATCAGTGCCTTAACAAAACCGTTTATGCCGAAAAATGTCGGGTTGAAACCACTCTACTGTTTTTCGGTTAACAAAGGTAGATTAATATGAATGAGTAAGATACGTTCTTAAAGTCAATCGCTAAAAAATCATATAATTGATTATCAAATAGATATGAAGCAGAGGCAAACACATTTAATATTTAAAAATATATAGTATATTGATAAACAGTGTTATACAGATGAATTTAGAAAGCTTCTAAATTATAGATAGTATTGCTAAAGCTCAGTAAATCAGATTAATAACACTAGTGCTAATAAATCAGTAGAAAAGTTGTCATACGTCATAAAATTTAATGATTTGACCAAGGCCCGGGCAAAACAACTGAATTTTATATTCCGATGTTTTTCTTAGTAGTTTTGGGGTGGCTAATACAATTTATTTTTCATGATGTTTAACCGCCGTGCGTTTATCAAAGTTATTGCTACTGCCTTAGCCGGGGTTTTGGTATTGATATGGGCCGGAATGCTGCGCAGAAACCGCAGGATATTTGGTGGCACAGAGCGGCGGATTAAGATTGACTCGCTGGTATCAGACAATGGAATTCAGTTTGCCGGTGAAATTATTGTTTACAAAAAAGGAGAGGTGCTGAGAGTATTTTCGTCCACCTGCACACATGCCGGGTGCCGGATCAGCCACGAGCGTGATGGCATTCTTGAGTGTCCTTGTCATGGCTCGGCATATAGTGCCGCCACAGGTAGCGTAGTTAAAGGCCCGGCTGTTGTTCCTCTCAAACAGTTACCGTTCACCTATAACAGGTCATCATCTGAAATAGTCGTTCAAATTGGGTAAGTCAATGAAAAGGTTGCATACGCTATTGAAGTTTCTGAAACCCGATTCCTGGGGATGGTTGGGTGTGGCTTCACTGCTTATTTGCGCATTTTCAGGAGTTATGCTTATCTCTGGCTACGACGCTACAAAGCCTTTCGAAACTGTTTCTACCCTGGTGATAGCCAATCCTGAATGGTCGTTTTTCAGAAATATGCATTACTGGAGTGGTCAGCTTTTCCTGATACTTACGGTTATTCATCTGATTGAACACTTGCTTGAGCGGGGAGAAACCAAAATCAGGAGATCGGGGATGTGGTTCAGATTATCTGCTTTAGTTATTGTTGTGGTTTACGCCATGCTCTCAGGGTTTATTCTTAAAGCCGATGCTGATGCATTGCAGGCTCAACGCATTCTGGCTGCATTGCTATCTTCAATACCATTTGCCGGGCCTTACCTTGCTGATACCCTTGCTGGGTCAACTGGCAATTTTCAGCTGATTTATCTGCAGCATGCTGCCACCGCTACCATTATTGTATTTATTGTTGTTGCTGAGCATGTCAGGAGCCTGAGTGTAAACCTGAAAACACTTGTAATAACGGGCTTATTTATAGGTTTAATTTCGTTCTTTTTTAGGGCTCCGCTGGCTTCGGCCGATAGCAGTATGATGAAAGGGCCCTGGTATTTTGTGGGCCTTCAGGAATTGTTACACTGGACATCAAATCCGGTTTTTGTTGTTGTAGGATCCCTGATTTTGCCAATCATGCTATTCATGATATATTTTGCAGGAGCACGATTACGCAGAGTTTTGCTTTTAACTGCCTTTTCGGGACTCATTATATACACGCTCCTTACGATTATAGCCTTGTTTTTCAGGGGGCCAATGTGGCAATGGCAGTGGCCGTTTACACCGGGATATCAAAATGTCAGGCTTTTTACGCCTGATCATATCAATCTGTTTCAGAATGACTCAAAGGTTGTATATGCCGGTGGTAGGCCTGAGGGTTGCCTGAGTTGTCATTCCGGCATGAAAGGGCTCACTGATGCTCACAACGAAGCATTTGCCGGCTGTTACAGCTGCCATCGCGGTGATCCCTACACCCTGAATAAGCAGCTTGCACACAAATCAATGGTTAAAGTCCCCGGAAATCTATCAAATGCAATGCTTACCTGCGGCAGTTCAGGATGCCACCCCGGGATTCCCGATCGTGTAAATGGTAGTCTGATGACCCTGAACACCGGCATTGTAAGTGTTGACCGATGGGTTTTTGGTGAATCACCCACTCCTGACGGCTATCAACCCATTTCCGGATTGAGCCATACTTCGGCAGCCGATTTACACTTGCGCAACCTGTGTGCCGGATGCCATTTGGGTAGCGAAAAACAAAAACCGGGCAAAGCCTCCTGGCTGGAACGTGGTGGAGGATGCAATGCCTGTCATCTCAGATATTCCCCTGCGGCTGAAGCTCATTTACACACTATGCCGCTTTTGAAAAAAACCAATATCGTACCTCAGGTGCATCCGGCCATTGATATTCAAATCGACAATAATACCTGTAAAAGTTGCCATAGCCGTTCAGGCCGCATTTCGATGAATTATGAAGGTTGGCATGAAGTAGTGGGCACCACTCCTGTACAGCCCAAAGGAGCTGCCACAATCACATTACCCGATGGCCGTATATTTAGCCGGCAACAACCTGATGTTCATCATAGCGCGGGAATGCTCTGTATTGATTGCCATGGGTCCTACGAGATTATGGGCGACGGAAATAGTTACAAACACGAAGAAGAAGCAGTTAAATTGCAGTGCACCGATTGCCATACCCAAAACATTAAGGCAACGGATTTGCCCGGTAAGCTTGACAGGGAATCGCGTATGATTTTGTGGCTGAGAGGAGCCGATAAAGATACCTTGCCCGTGATTCTTACTGAAAACGATCGTAAACCGCTTACCGGAACCCGGGTTGATAAAAACAGAAATCAGCTCACCCTCATTTTAAAATCGGGGAAAGGTGCTCTTGCCATGAAGCCACCTGCACCGGCCTGCACGCAGGGAACGGCGCACAACCGACTAAGCTGCAATGCATGCCATACCGCCTGGGCTCCGCAATGTATCGGATGCCATAATCAATATGAATCAGATGCCCGCGGATATGATATGCTCGCCAAAAAAGAGGTTAACGGAAGCTGGGTTGAATTGTCGGGTGAAGCATATGCCGAACCTCCTGTGCTTGGTATAAACTACAAAGGGGCCAATGGGAGCATGGGAACGGTTGATTGTTTTATTCCCGGAATGATTCTATCAATCGATGGCGGCAGTTTCACGAAAGGAGAAGGTAAGGATTTCCATAGGCTGTATGCACCTGCTTCGCCGCACACTACAGCAAGCCGCGGCCGTACCTGTAAGTCGTGCCATAATAATTCTCTGGCCATAGGTTATGGTCGTGGAACATTAACATTCGGCAAGAACAGCCAATGGAATTTCGACCCGCTTTTCGCCAATAATTCACACGATGGCTTACCTGAAGATGCCTGGACAGGTTTTCTGAAGCAACGAACTGATCAGGCTGCTACCCGCCTCACTGCCCGGCCATTCAATGTGCAAGAGCAAAAACGTATTCTAACGGCAGGTGCCTGCCTCACCTGCCATGAGCCGGAATCGAAGGTTATGGTGCAGTCGCTTTACGATTTCGAATCAGTAAAGAAATTGCGAAAGCCGGTGTGTCGCATACCTGTTTGGTAGTTGCTAAAAGAAAAAAAGCTTGAGGCTAGCTGCCAGTAATACCATAGAAAGCATGCGCGTAAGCCCCCGTTCTGTAAAGTAGAAACTTCCGCTGGCTGAGCCGGCTATACCGCCGGCCAGTACCATTAGCAACCAATAAGCAAGGTGCCAATGCAGTTGCTGGGTTTGGCACGAAAGTCTTGATAAACCTGCCAGTGAGTTAAGAAAAATAAAGAGCGCTGCTGCTGCCGATGCTTGTTTTGTGGTAGCATAACCCGCCAGAATAAGCAGAGGAGATAGCAAAATACCGCCTCCTATGCCAATAATCCCTGAAACCAGTCCGAGTAACAGGCCAAGCAGCAGTGATGGCATCAAAGGTGGATCTTTTACCTGCAAATGTTTGGCCTTTGGAGTTATGAGCATGCGCAAAACTGCAATGATCAAAAACACTCCCAGGGTAATTTTATAGGCTGTGGGATGTATATGTATACCTGCCCCGATGTAAGCAGCAGGCATTGAGGTAACCAAAAACGGTAAAACCTTACGAATTCGCAGATGCCCGGCTCTGTAAAATGAAAAGAACGCTATTGCTGAAACAATCAGATTCATCAACAGGGCATTCATCCTGAGGCTATCAGGCGCAAAGCCAAAGAGTGCCATAAGTGCCAGATAACCACTGGCACCACCATGACCGACCGAAGAATAAAAGTAAGCAATAGCCGCGAGCCCGGCCATAAAGAGCAATTCACGTGGCATAATGTTTTTCCTTTCCAATTCATTGATATTCGGGAGGCTAACGGGTTTCCCCTGAGAACCCTTCGGCTGACAGCCCGTGAACGTTAAGTTTTTAGGCCTGATAGCTCGGAGAATGAATTGCAATGTTAGATTAATTTTTACATATATATTTTGGATTTGGTTATATAGAAATCAGATAAATCAGTACATGACATCAGAAAGTAAGCTGCCGGTGATCAATAAAAAAGGCTGCCAAGCCGGGCAGCCTTTTTTAAAACACCAAAAACCTATTATTTAACAATCGGATTTTCTGCAACTGATGCCCATTCAGCGTAAGCTCCGGCATACAGTTTCACATTCGGAAATATGGCAATCTCTTTTAAAGCAATATAAAGCACCGAAGCTTTAATGCCGGTCTGGCAATAAACTACCACTTCCTTTTCGGGAGTAACTCCGTATTTGGCTGCGATGGCAGTAATTTCTTCAGCGGTCTTATAGGAACCATTGGTATTCTGCACCTCTTTAAAGTTCATCAAAACGGCACCTGGCAAGTGGCCTTTGCTGCGTTTGTCCTTGTCCATGCCTTCAAATTCATCTTTTTCGCGGGCATCGAGCAGCACAACCGAACTGTTGCCTTCCAGAGCTTTAACAGCAGCCATACCGATATTCATATCGGGGTTTGCACTCACTTCGAATACAGCCGGTTTAAGTTTTACAGGGGCTGTGGTCATGGGAATACGGGCAGCTTCCATCTGGGCCATATCTTTGTGAAGCAGGCTAACATCGGTGGCGCCTATCGATTTGAGTATCCACCAAACCCGGCTGCTGTATTTTTGCGAACCATCGTCGTAAATCACAATTTTTGCGGTATTTGACACACCTTTTGCGCCGAAAATGGTAGCCAGATCAGCAGCGTCCTTAATTTGTCCTTCGATGGCTCCTTCTTTGTAAAGGCTCTTGTGCGGAATATTTATAGCACCCTGAATATGCTGTTTTGCATATACATCAGCAGCCTGAACATCAATAACCACCATGGCTTTGTTGGATTTCAGCTCCGAAGCAAAAGCTTTGGCATCGATGTTTACCCCTACGGCAAACAGGCTGAATCCGGCCAGGCAAATGAGGAAAGTAGCAAATATTTTTTTCATCGTTTTTTAGTTTAATTTAACCTGTATCTGCAGCTGGAACATATCGTTAGGATATTCGTTGTAGTTAACGAGATCAGTCGACGAGCTGTTTTCAGATTTATACAGGTAGTTCATTTGAATTCTTGTCCAGTCGTTCGGGTAGTAATTCAATCCGAAAGTAACTGTTGAAACGCGGTATGCCGAATGATCAAAATCTTCGAGGTCCATATTGGGGTCGTAGGTTTCGTACTTTACCAAAGGCATAAGTTTCCAGGGGGTGTTATACATAAGCTGGGCAAAATAGCCATTGCTTTTGAAGTTTCCAACAACCAGTTCGGGCGTAGAACCACAGCCGCCACCCACGAGTTTTGAGCCTTTATCCTGTCCGTAAATGTATTCGGCCTGAAGGATAAAGTTGTATTTTTTAAATTGAATATCACCACCATAGCGCAAGCGCTCGTCCATTGTGGTAACGGTAACATCCGGATTTTTTTGCTTTCCGAAAAGGTAGCTTCCACCAATGCTCATCCATTCGACCGGTGCAAATACCAGGCGTGCAGTAAGATCTTTTTTACGATCGCCATCAAATACATTCTTGCCGGTTCCATTGGTCAATGCCAACGACCATGAGAGTAGATTTTCCTTTTCGAGGCCGAAAAAATGTTTGGCACCACTTGTGCCGCTCAGCATAATTCCCAAATCGCGGTCGGGAGCGGTGAGTTCTTCTACAACTTTTGATCGGTTAATGGTATAAAGGTCCTGACAACCGGTAGTAAGTTCAAGGCCAAAAGGTTTCTTGAATTGTCCCATCGAAACGCGGAACCAGGGTTTCAGACGGTTGTATGAGATAAAGGCATCCAGCATATAAGGTCCGTTCTGGAAAGAGCTGAACTCAGCCAGAAAGTAGTACGAAAAGTCGTAGGGAATATTGCCGGTGAGTCCGAGGCGGGCCCTGCGGAAGCACCACGAAGCAGCATCCTTTGAAGAACCGTCGGCATTGTCGCCATTAAACTCATAGCGGAATTCAGGCTGCAGATATCCGATAATGGTTGGGCCATTGGTTGATGATGATGGTTCCATACAACCCTGGGCATTAGCCATTACAGCCAGCGACAGGATAAAAAGTGCAGATAGTATTATTTTTTTCATTTTAACATGAATTAGTTGTGGAAGCAAACAGGGGAAATCAGCCCGATTATAGGGTCTGGTGTACGACTGATTTCCCCTGTAACTGCCTGATGGTAAATATTACCTGAATTAGTCGGTAACTACTGCCCAGCCTTTGGGGCCTTTATAAACAGGCTTGCCGTCGGCTTTCAGCTGATCGTAAACCAGGCGGTTGGCACCAAAACCAATGCTTTTTGCTTTGTATCCAAGTACGTTGAGCCAGAAGGTGGCAATGCTCGAGGTTTGACCAGTGAAGCAATATACATAGGCATCTGTTGACGGGTCAATGGTTTTTACCAGGTCGCCGGCAAGGGCAATTACCGGAGTGTTGTAAGCACCTGCAAAATGTCCGTATTTCAGGTAATCGGCGTTCGACCAGTAATTGTGAATCTGATAAGCAGCAGGTCCGGTGAGGAGATCAGCTGATGATGCAGGTGCAAATCCGGCATCAAGAACAGCCTGAACGCGTTCTTTCAGAATGGCTGCACCATCAGTAGCCGTTGAACTCCAAACAGGCTCATTAAATGTACCGGCAGCCGGAGCTGCTGTAGTTACCCAATTGGCTGAGCCCGATGTAATGTTTCCATTGGCTGCAGTTTCAAACCCTGAGTTCGATACCCACGGACCTTTGTTATTGGGATTCCAGCCGGCCATACCCCATTTGAGTACCACGGCATTGGCAAAACCCGAAAGACGGAGGGCCATAACCGCTTGTCCGGCAGTTTGTCCGGTGTAGCAAACAACAAGTATTGGTTTGTCTTTGTAGTTCTCTGCTGTGGTTACTACATCCTTCAAAGCTACGTTTACAGCGTTTTTGATGTGTCCGGCAGCAAAATCGGTTGCTGAACGAAGGTCAAATACATGGTATCCGGGAATTGTGCTGGTAACGGAGTCAACAATACCGCCCATGTTGGTTGATTTTGGATCAACAACCCAGTTTTTTGCCAGGTCAGGAAGGTCCAATGCGTTGGTAACCATGTAAGTTTTAAGTGTAGTGTAAGCATTTACTGCTGCAGGCTCATCCTTTTTGCAGGAAGTCATCATCAGCACAGGCACAAGAGCCAGAATCAAGGCAAGATTTAGAAGCTTTTTCATACAGTTTGTGTGTTAAAGTGTTTGTGAATTGGAATTATTGTCTGATTTTGTGATTGTTTCATTGTTATATAATTCACAAAACTATGGGAACTATTCGCTTGACTTTACGTTTTTTTAATTGCATTAACGAGGTAATTTCATGTCATACATCAAAAAAAAGCTGACGTAAATCATAAAATATTATGGTTTTATACTATTTTTAGCAGTTGAAATTAAATCTATTTTATGGCAGTAACCGGCGCTGATACCTGCGTTTCTTTTGTTTACGAAGTTTCTTGTTTTGATCTGCTCACCCCTGAGGAAAAAGAGATGATTGACAACACATCCGTTGTGGTGAGCTACAAGAAGGGTGAGAATATCTGCAAACAGGGTTCGTTTGCTTCGCATATAATGTATATTGAGAAGGGCCTGGTAAAGGTTTACCTCGAAGGCAACCCCAAAAACCTGATATTAACCATTACCCCAAAGCACAACCTGCTTGGATTACAGTCTTTGTACGAAGGCAATAATACCTTTCTTTATAGCATCAGTACCTATACCGAATCACGCGTTCGGTTGATTGATATTCAGATTTTCAAGCAATTGCTTCGTCAAAACCCCGCATTCAGCTATCGGGTAATCAACATCTTAAACGAAAGCACTTCGCAATCGTACGGAAGATTCTTCAGTCTCACACAAAAACAGTTGCATGGGCGACTTGCCGATATTCTGTAGTGCCTTTCACGCAGAATTTTCAAAACCGAAACTTTTGATTTGCCGCTTACACGCAGCGATCTGAGCGACCTTACCAGTATGTCGACCGAAAGTGTAATCAGAATCATGAAGGATTTCAAGGACGATAACATTATTGACCTCAACAATAAATCCATTACACTTATTGATATCTCCCGGCTTGAGCGTATCAGCGAAAAGGGATAGCCCTGGCAGGCACTATTATTATATAGAAACAGAAAGGGCAATCAAGTGATTGCCCTTTCTGCTTTAGAATTTAGGTGCTGGTTAGTTAATCATTAGTTTTTTGGTAGCTAAAATCCTGCCTTCGGCAATCAGGCTATACAGATACATTCCACGGCAAAGCTGTGCTGTGTTTAGTCTGGCCATACCCTCTCCTGTATGAAGCTGCATTTGCATAATTTTTCTGCCACTCATATCGCTAATTACCAATATCGGATCTGACATACTTTCGGGAATAGTATAGCCAAAGCTGGTAAAATCGTAAGCCGGATTAGGGGCTGCATCAGCCATAAAAACCTGTGGCTGCAAAGGCTGCCCACTAGTAGCAGTGGTAACATCTATAATGGTAAGGCTTAAATTGTCGAAAAAATAACCATCATCCACTGTATTCTGATCGGAACGCAGGGTAAAACGAAGTTTTATAGATTGACCAGACCAGGGACTCAGATCTATCTCTTCACGTACCCATGATCCAACAATGCCATCATAGAGTGGCTGCCCGCTGGCCTGGTTGTTGCTTCCGGCATGCGTATATTTACCTGAAAGTGGAGTCCAGGTACTACCACCATTGGTTGATACCTTTACCTGAACATAGTCGTAACCCGGCTCAATTCGCCAGCGGGCATAAAAGTTAAGAATAGCAACCGACGCATGTGCAAGCGAGATGGTTGGATTAAGGGTAATGCTGTTGTTGGCGTTGTTGGTGTAGTTTCCGGAGGGCGAATCAGCCAAAGAATAAGGCGCGGAATAAGGGAAGAAACTGTATAACCCCCATCCACCGGTCCAGTTGTCCTTGTTTGGAAAATCTTCTTCAAAAACAACAACCGGAGTGCCAAAATATTTTTGCACCGTGTCGCGAACAGTAAAATAACCATTGTCGAGTACCAGAACAAAGCGCACTGTATCACCCTGAGCAATGTTATCGTTGAGTTGAAATGAAACAGAGTCGAATTTGGTTTGAAGCACTGCCAGATTGCTTATACTTGAAGGATTACCAACAGAAATAATATTTGCCGTGAGCGGTTCAATAGAAACTGTATAGGTTCCATCGGTTTGGCCGAGCCGGGTGAGGTTAAAGTATGCTTGTGCCTGCTTTTCTGGGAGAATGGTTGGAGTTTCGTCGGTAATTTCGGCATACGTCCCCGACAATTTAGCTGCCAAAAGACTCTGTAGCATGTTTTCCTGGCAAAGAGGGATTATACGTGATACCTGAGGCCAGAAACCATCACCGTTTCCACCAATTTCGGGGGTGTACGAAAGAATTTTGTTTTTTGTAGTTTGCTCTCCATACATCCAGTCGTCCGAACCTCCGTTTGTCGGATAAATGGTTGTACTGCCGGGACCGTAAGTGTAATGATTGTCGGCACTCAGCCTGCGCGAGTATTCAGCAAAAACGTTGTCATCAGGGCAGGCATCGGAAATATATCCCCAGGGATATAGTAGCAAATTGCTGTAAGAATGGTAATTTAATGCAATTTTAAAGTTGTGGGCTTCACAAAATTCTTTCATAATCTGCGTTTCGGGTTCTGAAAAGGGCGCATTACCACGGTAAGTTTCATCGCTGGGATACGGCGATGAACCTTGGTCATCGTAGCCCCAGAAAAACCCGTAATTGCGGTTTATATCAATTCCGAAAGAACCGCCACCATTGTTTCTTCGGTTCTTTCTCCACATTCCACCTCCATTTGGCTGTGTTGTAATGTTATATTGATAGCCATCAACATTAATAATCGGAACAAAATACATTTCTGTATTATCAATCAAAGCTTTTATATCGGGGTCGGTATTATAATGCTCAAGGATGTAATACATGTAAAATAACAGGTGTTGCATGCCAATTCCTTCGCGGGCATGGTGCATGCCCGTGTATAAAACCTGAGGCTCTTCTTCACTCTGGTTGGCATTATCTGAAATTTTAACATAATAAATTGGCCTGCCTTCGATGGAGGTCAATGTGGAAGCGGGCTGTTTAACAGTGATAAGATCGGGGTAAAGATCGGCCATGTGATCAAGGTGGGCATAGCACTCTTCAAGTGTACAAAACCCGCCGCATGAGCCCAGCTCAAAATCATATGGTACCGTATAATCTGATGGTACACGCATAGCCTGCTGCTTGATTTGCTGCAGGTTAATATTCATATTGCGTTGTGCATAATAGGCTGAAACATCGTCAATCAATACTTCAGATACAATGCCCAATTCCTGAAGCTTATGGTAATCCTGTTCCGAAATTTCGGCCTGATATATGTTTGTTTTGCTGTCGTAAGTTCCGGCATCGGTAGGAATTCCGGAAGAAGCCATACGCGCATAATCGCGGTCATTGAGTTGAATTTTAACCCTGAGGTACTTTACATCCTGCGCAAACAATGTTACCGAAGCCATCAGGAAAACGGTGATAATTGAATAGAGCTTTTTCATAAAACAATATTGAAAACAGTGAATTGAATATTACAAACGTAAATATTTTTTTTGAAGAAGATACACAGGCTCCCTTAATTCATACAATATCTATAAAAGTTATAGCTTTGGGTGAATAGGTCGATCATTCTGGCTGTAAAAAAAGGTAATAAATATCCGAAAAGTTGAGGGTTTCAGAATTTTTAATCTAGTAAGAAGAACCTAATCATCAAACGCTTACCTGATTAGTATGACACGAGCGCAAGTTAATATCATAAAACTTTGCCTATACCAATAAGAAAAACCCCTTGCAATCGATTGAAATAACGAAATATTTTCGTTAAAAATGTGAAATATACTTTTTGATAACCGATTGTTACCCGATTCTTTTTTATCTTTCCACCCGCATACATTCACCTATCTGGATATTTAAAATGCAGGATTCAGTCATTTATAAGCCAAAACATCATGTACGCATTGTTACTGCAGCTGCGCTCTTCGACGGGCACGACGCCGCTATCAACGTAATGCGCCGTATTTTACAATCGTCAGGAGCCGAAGTTATTCATCTCGGCCACGACCGTTCGGTTCAGGAAGTGGTGCAGTGTGCCATTCAGGAAGATGTGCAGGCCATCGCCATCACATCTTATCAGGGCGGGCATATGGAGTATTTTAAGTACATGTATGATCTGCTGAAGGAAGCCGGTTGCAGCCACATTCAAATTTTTGGCGGTGGAGGCGGTGTAATTCTTCCACACGAAATGGATGAATTGCACGCATATGGTATAGCGCGTATTTATTCGCCCGACGATGGCAGACACATGGGCTTGCAGGGTATGATCAACGATTTGCTGCAGAAAGCTGACTTTGCGGTTGGCAACGTTAAAAGTATAAAGCTGGAACAGTTGCAAGGGGGATATACGAATGCTTTGGCTACACTGATTACTGCTGCTGAAAACAAGCCCGAAAGCATTAGTAAGATTATCAAACGCTTTGGCAGTGATTGCACTGAAAAAAAATGTCCGGTGCTTGGAATTACTGGAACTGGCGGTGCCGGAAAATCGTCGCTAATAGATGAGCTTGTGCGGCGTTTTCTACATGCAAATCCTTCAAAAAAGCTGGCCATTCTGTCGGTTGATCCCACCCGTCGTAAAAGTGGCGGCGCATTGCTGGGCGATCGCATCCGCATGAACTCCATCAATAATCCAAGGGTGTTTATGCGGAGCATGGCTACACGACAGGCGAACCTGGCCCTTTCAAAATACATCAGCGATGCGGTTTGTATTGTAAAAAATGCCGGTTTCGATATGGTTATTCTCGAAAGTTCGGGCATTGGCCAAAGCGATACAGAAATTGTGGATTATGCCGATATTTCGTTGTATGTGATGACACCCGAATTCGGGGCTGCCTCACAACTCGAAAAAATTGATATGCTCGATTTTGCCGATGTAATTGCCATCAACAAGTCAGATAAACGTGGTGCTGCTGATGCATTGCGCGATGTACGCAAACAATATGCCCGCAACCATAAACTATGGGAGGCTGAAGCCGAAAACCTTCCTGTTTTTGGAACCCGCGCCTCCCAGTTTAACGACCCCGGCGTAAACCAGTTGTACAACCATCTGATGGATTTGATGAACCACCTGTCAGCTTCAGGATTTCAGGCGTTCACACTAACAGTTGATGATGAGCAAACCGCAAACCACATAATCCCTCCTTCGCGCGTTCGTTACCTTTCGGAAATTTCCGAAACGGTCAGAAATTACAATAAATATACCGATAACCTTGCCGGCAAAGCTGCCGAACTCCAATCGCTTGAAATGGCGGCTCAGCTTCTGGAGCAGGAAAATACCCTTGTTCCGGATCCGATAGTAAACAAGCAACAATCGCTGCGTAAAGCCCTTGGCGATGACAACCTACATATACTAACCAACTGGAATCAAAAGCGTAAGCAATATACCGATCCCGAGTACATTTACAACGTGAGAGGCAGGGAGATTCGTGTGGAAACACATACAGAATCGCTGTCGCATTCAAGGATTCCGAAAATAAGCATGCCCCGTTATTACAGCTGGGGCGATATCCTCAAATGGACGCTTCGTGAAAATGTACCCGGTGAATTTCCGTTTGCAGCCGGTGTTTATCCCTTCAAGCGCGAAAACGAAGATCCAACACGCATGTTTGCCGGCGAAGGCGGGCCCGAGCGCACCAACAAGCGGTTTCACTATGTTTCGGCAGGTATGCCAGCCCGCAGGTTGTCAACTGCCTTTGATTCGGTAACGCTTTATGGTGCCGATCCAGATGTTCGGCCCGATATATACGGCAAAATTGGAAATGCCGGCGTTTCTATCGCCTGTTTGGACGATGCCAAAAAGTTATATTCTGGTTTCAATCTGGTTGATGCGGCTACCTCAGTAAGTATGACCATTAACGGACCGGCTCCGACACTGGTGGGATTTTTTATGAATGCAGCCATTGATCAGCAATGCGAATTATACATAAAACAGCATGGCCTTGAAACGGAGGTAGAATCGAAAATCGCAAAAATCTATAAAGAACGCGGAACCATTCGGCCGGCCTACCAGGGTAATTTACCTGAGGGGAACGACGGGCTTGGCCTGATGCTATTGGGGGTTACAGGTGATCAGGTATTGCCCGAAGAGGTGTACCGGAAAATTAAAACCGATACCATTACCAAAGTGCGGGGAACGGTCCAGGCCGATATTCTGAAAGAAGATCAGGCACAAAACACCTGTATTTTTTCAACCGAATTTTCATTAAAAGTAATGGGTGATGTTCAGGAGTACTTTATCCGAAATAAAGTTCGCAATTTCTATTCGGTTTCCATTTCGGGCTATCATATTGCCGAAGCCGGGGCCAATCCCATTACACAGCTGGCACTTACACTTGCCAATGGGTTTACGTATGTTGAATATTACCTTTCGCGCGGTATGAAGATCGATGATTTTGCGCCGAATTTCTCTTTCTTCTTCTCCAATGGCATTGATCCTGAATATGCTGTTCTGGGACGTGTTGCCCGTTTAATATGGGCAAAAGCCATGAAACTGAAATATGGTGCCAATGAGCGTTCGCAAATGCTGAAGTATCACATTCAAACATCAGGCCGGTCGCTGCACGCCCAGGAAATTGCGTTCAACGATATCCGTACCACATTGCAGGCGCTATATGCCATTTATGATAATTGCAATTCGCTTCATACCAATGCTTATGATGAAGCAATTACAACACCTACCGAGGAATCGGTGCGCAGGGCGATGGCTATACAGCTTATTATCAACCATGAGCTTGGGTTGGCTAAAAATCAAAACCCCTTGCAGGGCGCGTTTATTATTGAAGAGTTGACTGATTTGGTTGAAGAAGCCGTTATGGTGGAATTCGATCGTATTACTGAACGCGGTGGGGTGCTTGGCGCTATGGAAACCATGTATCAGCGCAGTCGTATTCAGGAAGAGTCGCTTTATTACGAAAAGCTGAAGCACAATGGAACCCTGCCGATTATGGGGGTGAACACTTTTCTTTCGTCAGAGGGTTCTCCAACGGTTATTCCGGCCGAAGTCATCCGCTCAACGGCAGATGAGAAAGATTATCAGGTAAGCATGCTGGCGCAGCTGCACAAAACCTGGCAATCGGAAGCCGCACATGTGCTTGGTAAGTTGCACCACAAAGCAGCAAGCGGGGGTAATGTTTTTGAAACCCTGATGGAAGCAGTGAAGTTTTGCTCACTCGGTCAGATTACCAACGAGTTATTCAGAGTTGGCGGGCAGTACAGGCGAAATATGTAAGTTGATTTTAAAAGCATGAAGACTGGTTATCAGAACAAGGTTATGCACAATATTTATACATTCTTTGAATTTACTTACTGCAAAACATATTATTTAACCTACGATCACGTGCCTTGCATTATGCGGAGTTGCGCAATCAAAACGCCCAACCCAGATTCACATAACCAATAATTTTATCGGTTTGAGGGCTATACGAAAAGGTGAGTTCAATCGGCCCGAGCACCGAGAGATAGCCAAGGGTGAGCCCGGCTCCAAGTATCACATTGTTGGCATAGGTAACTGCCGGTAACCTTTGCAGATCAAAATCATACAATCCAACATTCGTCAAAGCCAGGGCATACAAATTATTTCCGAGGCTGTATTGCATTCCGAATGCCCCCGTGCCGGCTGAGCTGGTAATCAGCTCATACTCATTCAAACCGGCAAAATCAAACTGTTTTTCGAGAAAATAGTGCGAACCGCCCACATTAAAGTTATTGATAAAATACTGTGAGTAATTGAAGTTATACCCAAACTGCCACTTCAATATCTGTGTCATTTTTTCACTTAAAGGGATAAACGACTCACCCCGGGCGTAAACCTGCAGAAAAGTACCTATTTTAATTTCTAGCGCGCTGAGCTTGAGTGGCTGATTGTTTGCATCCCAGGCTTTGAGCGATGGATTTTGATTGTGAATGAGTGCAAGCCGGATGTGCATGTGCTGACCGGATTCAGGAAACGCATTCCGGTTTAACGTATGGTATTTCCACGATCCGAAGGTTTCAAAACCTGAATTGTTTCCTTTAATATTTTCGGTTGATTGAATGCGTGGTTCGAGCGTTTGGTAAAAAAATTCGCTGCCTGCAGTGAATACACTGTTCTTGCCCGTAACCTGACTGAGCGAAAGCAAAAGATTAAACTTACCCTGCCGGTATTGCGAAACGGGTTTAAAATTATTAAAAACCGGAAAATCAAGCACAAACCCATTGGTTTCGAAAGTAGCCAGGCTCTTTTGGGAATTGTTCAGATAGTAAGTTAAGCCGGCTTTGTATACAGGATATTTGCCTATCTGAAAACGTACATAACCTTTGGCATTATTTACCGGAAACTTGTTCGATTTCCATCCGGCAGTGATTCCAATTCCGGTAAAACTACTGAAATTAACGCCTGTTGAAAGGTTTGACAACGGTTTTTCAGAAACTTCAACCGTTAGCGTCACATGCCCTGCTGTTTGTGAAGGGCTCAGAAAGTAATTAATGCGTTCAAAATAATTGGTTGCATACAATTGATTGATACCAAAGGTAAAATCAGATGATTTAAGCGGGGTGAGTATATTGAAACCGAGTTTATTTCTGATAAAATGTTTGCTGAAGTGTGAATTACCCCTGATATACAGCGAATCTACCACATAGGTAATGTGTGAGTAATCTGTTGAATCGGCTTTTATACGAATGTTGGCGGCTGTAAGCCGGGCTTTAAGTGCCAGAAGTTCGGGAACGCTCTTACGGGCTGCTGTTTTCCCCCGCTCAATAATTTCGTGTGCCGAACCAAAACTGGCGGCAGTAAATCCGCTTAGGTTCGGTTCAATTCAATAAATATGTCGGTAATTTTCTTGTTATCAATAAACTTTTGCGCATCGGCATAAAAACCCATTTGATACACAATGTCAAACGGAGTTTTCAATTCAGCGGCCTTTCTCAGCCCCGCCGAAACATTAACACCCATGACAAAATCGGCTCCCATATTCCGCGCCACATCCACCGGAAAATTATTTACCACCCCTCCATCGATAAGGCGTAGCCCATCGCGGTCGACAAAGGTAAATACAGAAGGAATGGCCATTGATGCCCTGATAGCACTCGTAAGACTACCTTGTTTCATAACGACGGCTTCGCCATTTTCAACATTGGCTGCCACACACGCAAAAGGAATCTGCAAATCCTCGAACCGTGTAATAGTATACACAGGCAGAAACATCTCGTTCAACACGTTCCAGAGTTGCTGACCTTCAATGGCACCTGAAGGCAGCATTATTTTACCTTTTTCGAGAGAAACTTCAAGCACGTTTTTCCCGGCGTTTTCACGTTCCTGTGGCGGAAGATAACTAAGCGATGTTCGTGCTGAGAACAGCATTTCCCAGTCGATATTATCGGCAAAATCTTCAATTTCGCGGGCCGAATAGCCTGCAGCATACATGCCGCCGATAATACTTCCCATACTTGTGCCGGTAATACAGCTTACTTTAATCCCCAGGCTGTCGAGAATGCTCAGAACCCCGATGTGTGCAAGTCCTTTAGCTCCACCACCACTTAGCGTAAGACTGGGATAAGTAACCTGATTGCCTGCCGATTGCGCGTAAATGCTGCCATTTACGACACTGAAATATACTGCCACCAGAACAGTAAGTGTGGCCAGAAGCCTATGCAGCCCCTTTCCTGTATTCTTATGCATTCGTTTCATCAAAGCAATTCAGTAACAGTTGTATCACCTGAGCAATTATACTCAAATACAGGAAATTGCTCAACTGCAAACAGGGGAGTATTCAAAATGCAAAAACCCTGCTCAGCCTTGGGCTGTAACAGGGTTTTGCAAAAATGAATTCAGATTATTGAACGCTGCTAGGCGGAGCTTTCGCTGAATTTTCACCATCGGTGTGGCTGCAATTATCATATGTATTGCAATGATGGCGGTGCATGTGGTGCATCCTTTGTGGCCCAAGGGTGGCCGTAAGTGTACCAAAGGTGATAACGGCTGACGCAAGGCCTATGATAAATTTACTTCTTCTTTTCATATTACTTGTTATTTGGGGTTTGTGAATGATGGCCGGCACAATGATGAGCATTATAGGAGGTTATCCTGGTTTTAAACGAGGCGTATTCCTCATCGCTCATCGACCTGATTTTATCGGCAAATGCCAGCTTATGTGCGGCAAAATTCCAGTGACTGAACCTTCTGAAAAAGAACAGCCGCATCAGCATCGCGGCCAGTAAAAAAGTAAACAATACCACAGGGGCAAAAAATGCCACGGCTCCTATTACAGCACCAATGGCAATGATTTTTAAAACAGTTGTTGTCATGGTTAATTGATTTTGGTTAATATACCATTGAAGACGCATAAACCGGATAATTACTTTAAATCTGATAAAATAAATGGTCAGACCTGATTCTGTGCAGTGTATGCATAAAAAAATCCCCGCCCGGGAGGACAGGGATAAAAGTAAAAGAGTGTATTATACTTAATCAGGTTTATGAGTTTGGCATCGGGCCTTCCATTCATCGCGAAAGGCTTTTCGTTCGTCGGGGTTCATATGCATAAACCGCTCACGCAGGCCGTGCATGGGTGTTGAATGGTGGTGGGCGCCGCCAAACCGCATACCGCCGAATAGGATGCGGCAAAGCACCAGCAATCCCATAGCCTGCCAGTAGCCAATTGCTGAAAACGAAGTGATTGCAGGTATAATGGCGTTCCAAAGTAGCATAACTGCTGCTGAAAATGCAAAAAGTGCCGCAACTGCGAAGAGTGGGAACAGAATCCGAAATTTTTTGTTTCTGCTGTTATCAGGATATTCCATTTTTTAATGATTTAAAGTTCGTTGTACAGATAGGCAAGCCGGTTGCGCAAGTGCTTCACTGCATAACCTTTTCTGCTGATGATGGTTTTGATATTTTCGCCAGTTTCATCGGCAATTTGCTGAAGGGTGATTTCTTCAAACTCATTCCTTATAAATACTTGTTTCTGGTTTTCGGGCAACTCGTCGAGCGCTTTGAGCAGTTCATCCCAAAAAAGGTCCTTGAAGAGGGCCAATTCAGGGTTGCTCCCGGTATCGAGCAGTAAAATATCGCGGATGGCAGCGCCGGTTTCCTCATCAGTTCCCGCAGCGTCGTCAATGGTGCGTGTTTTTTTACGGCGGTAGTTATCAGTTACCCGGTTACGTGCCACCTGAAACAACCACCCGCTGATATTTCCAATCTGATCGAGTTCAGTAAGACTGCTGAACTGCAACCACACATCCTGCAGAATGTCCTCGGCATCTTCGAGCGATTTTACACGTTTACGCACAAATGCCGCCAGTTTGCGGCCATACGTATTGAATGCTGAAGTTAAGCTGCCTGCCTGGCTTTGGGCCATTGTTTGATGAATCAGTGTCTCCATTCTGATAACGATGACGTACATCGTTTCAGATTACTTTAATTCTGAACAAAATTATTTCAGATAAGTTTGCCAACTTATTTGCCCACCAGGTGCAATTCAAGATCGCTCATGATTCCTTCAAGGTTTTTGATTGTATCGTTGTTGACCCTGAAAACCAGTTGAACACCTGGTATTGATTTAACAGAGGCTATGATATTGTCCAGTTTATCCTCATCAGGCTGGCTGGCAACAAAAAGAAAATAATCAGCATGTTTGTAAAGGGTAATGAGTTTAGCAGCCGGGTGGTTATTCCCGATAAGATGGTAATGCAGTCGCTGGTCTGATTGATAACATGAGTACAAACTATAGTCGTAAAGTACACCATCTTTCTCATTAAATACGGGCAAATCGTCGAACCGGCAAAGCGATAATCCTGCATTGCGGTTGATAAAATAGGCCAGCCTGTAGTCTCTCAGCGGGCTGCTGATACCGACTATTCGCAAATATGGAAACGAAGAGGGTTCGCTGATCAGCTTTTTTCTGGCCATATCATATCCTTTTGTACAAATATAGGAAAGATTGCACCATGATGTAAAAAGTGAGTATTTAGGGCGTTAGCCCAGGTGGTCTTATTTCGAAGCGGCACCATTGATTCCAAGCGCTTCAATAGCTTTCATCGCGGCATTTTGTTCGGCACCTTTTATCGAAAAGTCGCGGCCGCTTCCAGCGGTCTCGCCATTAATCATTACCTCAACTACATATTGTTTGTTATAGCCGGTTCCTACTTCTTCCACCATGGCAAATTCAATACTGTTTTTCTCTTTTTGGGCCCATTCAATCAACCGGCTTTTATAATTAAGATCGGTATTAATTAGTTCAGTGATGTCGAAATTGTGTTTGATAATACGGTTGACGATAATTTTACGCGTAAAGTTGAATCCTTTATCAAGATAAATGGCTCCGATAATTGCTTCAAAGGCATCGCCTTTAATTGACCGGTAGACGTTGTTTTTTTCCTGGGTATGCATTATAAGTTGGTCGATACCAAGTTTGAGCGACAATTTATTAAGTTGTGCCCGGCTAACAATCTTTGATCGCATTTCGGTGAGAAAACCTTCGTCTTTGTAAGGGAACATTCTGAAGAGGTAATCGGCCACTGCGGTGCTGAGCACGGTGTCGCCCAAAAATTCGAGGCGTTCATTGCTGATGCGAATACCGTTGTGTAGTTCTTCGGCTTGTGATTTATGCCGGAAGGCTAGTTTATATAAAAAAATATTTCCGGGGTAGAACCCGAAAATATTTTTAATAGCTTCGTAAATGGGCTTTTCGTTCGAAAAGTAAAACCGCCAGGGCCTTAATTTCAATCCAAACACAACTTAACCAACAAATTTCCTGAAAACGATTGAAGCGTTATGACCGCCAAAACCGAAGGTATTGCTGATGGCAACATTTACCGTGCGACGGGCAGCTGTATTAAATGTGAAATTAAGGCTGTTGTTGATTTCGGGATCGTCGGTAAAATGGTTGATGGTAGGCGGAACAATATCATTTTTAATTGCAAGAATGGTTGCAATAGATTCAATGGCACCAGCAGCGCCAAGCAGGTGGCCGGTCATTGATTTGGTGCTGTTGATGTTGATTTTTAGAGCATGTTCGCCAAAAAGATTGGCAATGGCCTTGGTTTCAGAAACATCGCCCAGAGGGGTAGATGTTCCGTGGGTGTTGATGTGATCAACATCGGTCGTTTTAAGCCCGGCTTCGGTAATGGCGATAAGCATAGCTCTGCGGGCGCCATTGCCTTCAGGATGCGGCCCTGTCATGTGATAAGCATCGGCGGTTAATCCGCTGCCAACCACTTCAGCATAAATTTTTGCTCCACGTGCAATGGCATGGTCAAGGTCTTCGAGAACCACCGCTCCTGCGCCTTCACCTAGTACAAAACCATCGCGGTCTTTATCAAACGGCCTTGAAGCAGTTTTGGGATCATCGTTTCGGGTCGAAATGGCATGCAAGGCATTAAATCCGCCAACTCCGGGAGCATTAACTGCAGCTTCTGAGCCTCCGCAAACGAAAACATCGGCTTTGCCCAACATAATATAGTTGAATGCATCAACTATGGCATTGGCCGAAGAAGCACAAGCAGAAACCGTGGCAAAATTGGGACCGCGGAATCCATGTTTGATTGAAATGTGGCCGGCAGTGATATCGGCAATCATTTTGGGAATAAAGAATGGATTGAAGCGTGGAGTGCCATCGCCTTTAGCAAAATCGCTCACCTCATCCTGAAAAGTAACAATGCCGCCAATTCCGGAAGCCCATATTACACCAACACGGTCAAGGTCGAGTGCTTCGGGAACCAGCCCGGCATCGGCAATAGCCTCATCCGAGCTAACCATTCCGTACTGGGCGTAAGGATCGTACTTACGAACTTCTTTCCGGTCGAAAAAATTCAACGGGTCAAAGTTCTTGACTTCGCATGCAAACTGAGTTTTAAACTTCGATGCATCGAACCGTGTAATACGGTCAGCGCCGCTTACTCCATTGATCAGGCTATTCCAGTATTCAGGAACAGTATTGCCCAATGGAGTAAGCGCACCAAGTCCGGTTACTACAACTCGTCTTAATTTCATTCAGGAAATTCCTTATTTGGTGTTGTTTTCAATGTAGGCAATAGCATCACCTACGGTACCGATTTTTTCAGCCTGATCATCGGGGATAGCGATGTTGAATTCTTTTTCGAATTCCATGATCAGCTCAACGGTATCGAGAGAATCTGCACCTAAATCGTTGGTGAAACTTGCTTCTGGAGTAACTTCGTTTTCATCAACGCCAAGCTTATCAACTATGATAGCTTTAACTTTTGTTGCAATGTCTGACATTTTTTCTCCTTTTTTGGTTTGAGGGTGCAAAGAAACAAATTATTCAAATACCAAACAAAAAAAATTGTTATTCGTACCAGTTTGGTTAATGTATAAATCGCAGAAAAACAATACTATACACAGTCGTCTTTAAAAGTATAAAGGCACAGCCGATGGCGCAACTATCTGTAATACAGTGCGGTGTACGACAGCAGCTGCAGGCATTAAATTTGGCTTAAAAATGCGTGATCGGGCAGCGGATCCCGGGCTTGTTTTTTTACATATGTTCACTTAAAAACATACGACTGATTCTTGCATAAATGCAGCATGCATCGTACCTTTCACTCCTCGTCGGCTCATCCATTTCTAGTAAAGCTATTCAAAATCCCATGCTTTGCCCTGATTAAAACAGGCACACTCAATCTGCTTTTTCCCCAATTAATTTAAGCGCATAAAATGGTTGATACAAATCAAAACAATCAGAATTCTCCCGAACAACCAGGGGGTAAAAAAAAGAAGAAACGGGGTTGCTGTTTCGGGTGTCTCATGATTATTTTAATTATTGTAGCCCTTATTATAGGCGCCATAGGCTATTACTGGTATCAGGGACTGCCCAAAAAATCAGCCGTTGAAAAAGAGTACAACTCAATACCTGACCGTTATCAAAACTGATTGCTATGAAAAAATTTCTGTTATCTATCGGGTTTGCGGCCATGGTGTTGTTTGGTTTCCCACAGCAATCATTTTGGCTTGATGTTCAACCCGGAAAGTTAAAAATGCCTGGCGATGGTATTGATTATACCACGGTGGTTATAGCTGCACGCGATGCCGATGGGGAAGTAATTACCTCAGTTCGAGGTAAAGTAAAAATACGTGTTAGTTCGGGGTTTATCGACGATACCGTGGCACAGATGGACCAAGGTGTTGCTATGGTTCGATTTACCAGTCCGATGTTCGGAACTCCTATCAAATCGTCGCAACGCATGGTTTATTTCATGTTTAAATTCATGCAAAAGTTTATTGGCAGGGCAGCCGGTTCGACCAATTATCAGGCCAATCAGAAACTGGCAACTGATATAGCCATGGAAACTATAAAGGAAGGCTTTAACCCCATCGCGCTTATCCCGAAGAAGGACGGCGATAATTTTGTATACATTGTATGCGAAATGCGGGGAGTTAAAGGAAAGGCGAAAATCGAAATCAGCAAGGAATCTGACAGCCCCAACGGCAATATTGTCCCTGGTATTTACTATGGACGTGATATAACCGGGCAAAGCGATTGGTACCTCGATATCAGCAGCGGCGGACAGGGTATTTTTGGTGAAGCTGGAGCCAGTGCAGAGGTTGGAAATACGATTTTATTTACTACTGAAAATTTTACCGAGTTTAACGATGCCATGGGAAAAATGGCAGGTATGACCGGCTTTATGAAAGCATATCTTGGTCCACCCGAAAGCGAAACCAAATACCTCGAAAATTTTAACATTCGCGAACAGGGGATGCCATCAGCCTATATGCCCATGCCCAAAAACGGGGTATTTGTGAGATGGTCTAATCCCTTTGGACAGTATTTTATACAAATATAATTGTTATTGTCATTGTTGACACGAGGGGGGTCTGGGGGGAGACTAATAACTTCCCTGATTTGTTGAAAACTCATGCAGT
>Ga0172371_10000916_pt1 | contig 46498 bp, 38 predicted proteins | sample Lak12m_FD_114543 | JGI IMG/M metagenome (GOLD analysis project Ga0172371, IMG submission 114543) | Freshwater microbial communities from Kabuno Bay, South-Kivu, Congo - kab_022012_12m | ecosystem: Environmental > Aquatic > Freshwater > Lake | place: Democratic Republic of the Congo: South-Kivu... | reverse complement strand
GCCTTCGCCGAGGTGGCGCAGCGCAGTCACGACGAACGACGGCTCATGCTGCGCACGTGTCTGGTCGCGGTCTTCACTCTCGTCGCCGGCGGGGTGCTCGTGCTCGTCGCCCCAGCCACCGGCACCATCCTGGGGATCGGCGACTACTTCCACAGCGGCCTGCCGGTGCACCTCGCGATCGTCGGCTTCGTGTTCCTCTGGCTGCCGGTCCTGTGGTGGCTGACACGCACAGTGCCGCGCACCATCGCCCGGCGGTGCCTCACATCCTTGAGTCGCCACCTGACGCCGGTCTACGTCATCCAGTGGATCCTCATCGGCTGGCTGGCGATCGTGTTCGGAGTGGTGGGCCTGGAGCCGGCGGTGGCAGCCGCCTTGGCGGTCCCCATCCTGATCGCGAGCCACCTGCTGGCGATCGCCTGGGACCGCGGCCGGCGGCGGGTGGTGCCGCGGCGCGTTCAGGCTCCCGGCGCCGCCGAGGCCGCCGACGCCTAGCCTGCCGGGCAGACTGGGTCAGTCGAGCGCACCCTCGTCGGACGCCGTGATCTCAGCCTCGCTCGCAGACGGGACAGCCGCCGGACCGTACGTACCCGACCCCACGAACCACTCGTCGTCGACCTTCATCACGTAGCCCAGCTTGGGCTCCTGGCGATCGCCGTGCTCGGGGTTGGGCCACGTGTAGTAGAGCCAGCCGCTCCCCTGCTCGGCGAGGCGCACCAGCTCCTTGATGACCGGGACGCCGTTCGGGTCCTTCATGCCGATGAGGTCCCTGCCGACCAGCGCCGGGTCACCGCCGTGCGCGATCACCGTCCCGTCGAAGTCGTATGCGTAGATGTAGAGCTCGCCCTGATGGAACTCGCCGCCGGACGCTGTGAAGGCGGTGAGTGCCTCGTCCTTCTCGTGAGTACGAGCGTAGTCGACCGCCTTCTCCACAAAGGCCTGCACATCCGCCTGCGTGGGCGCGGACGAAGCCGAGCCGACCGACTCTCCGTCGGCGGCACTCGACGAAGGCGCCGCGCCGTCCTTCGCAGAGCCGCAGGCCGTCACCCCCGCCGTCAGTACCAGCAGCAGTGCGACCGCTATCGCCACGACCATCCGCGCTGCACCTCGAGACACTGTCACCGGGTCCACCTCCACATGTCGCCGGGACCCGTCCCGTACGGGCCCGCGACCGCGACGTCCTGTGCTCACAGTATCGGCACGGACACCGTCGATCCTTGACCCGGTGACGGCGGCCGACGGCGGGCGCCCGATCGGCCGGCAGAACCTGCACCACGGCAGCCGGAATGCAGGACGCGGCACCACCGCACGGGAGCGCGAGGAGAGCCGCTTACGCGCGCTCGGCGTTGCCGTCGACCAGCAAAGCCTGGCCGGAGATCTTCGCGCCGGCATCCGAACAGACGAAGAGGATCAGTGCCGCCACGTCGTGCGGCGAGACCATGGTGCGCAGCGAGACGGCGGCGACGCGCTCGGCCACGACCTCGTCGGCAGTCATGCCGCGGTTCTCGGCCTCCGCGTGGACGACGCGGTCGATGCGCTCGCCCTCCACGTCGCCGGGACAGACGGCGTTGACGCGGATGCCGCTCGGCCCCAGCTCCATGGCCAGCGTCTTGGTGAGTCCGATGACGCCCCACTTGCTGGCCACATACGGCGCCCGGAGGGGCAGGCCCATGGTGCCGGCGTTGGAGCTCATGGTGACGATGGAACCGCCGCCGGCCGCCCTGAGTGCCGGCACCGCCCGGCGGACACAGAGGAACGTACCGGTGAGGTTCACGTCGAGCGTTCGCCGCCACTCCTTGACGTCCATCGTCTCCACCGGCGAGGCCGGCCCGGCGATGCCGGCCATGGTGACAAGCACATCGAGGCCGCGCATCCAGTCGAGCGCTTCACTGAAGAGGCGGTCGACGTGCGACTGCGTGGTGACGTCCGCCACCGAGCCGCCGACCCCCGGGTGCGAGTCGATGAAGGCGTCCACAGCGGCGGCATCGACATCGCAGATATGCACGAGCGCACCGGCCTGAGCGAAGCGCTCGGCCACGACACGGCCGATGCCCCGGGCGGCCGCCGTCACGATCACACGCCTGCCGGCGATGCCCTCAAGCTCCATCTCGAGCTCCCGGTCCGGGCGAGCGCGGTGCTGGGCTCGGTGTCGCGGTGGGCGTGTCTCCCGACTGCCTCGGCACGGCTGCGGGCGGCGTGGGCACGGCTGCGGGGGGAGTCGCCGCGGCTGCGAGGATGACGCGGGCGTCGAGGCCCACAGCGCCGTCGGGCAGCACGAGCAGGGGGTTGACCTCGACCTCGAGGACGTCGGGGCGGGCGGCGGCCAGGCGGCTCAGCGCCGCCGCCGCCCGCGCCGCCGCGGCGATGTCGAGTGCCGGCCGTCCGCGCGCACCGGTCAGGAGCGACGCGCCTCGCAGCTCGCGCAGGAGCTCCTCGACGCGTGCCTCGCCGACCGGGGCCAGAGCGATGCGCACATCGTGCAGCAGCTCTGCGTACACGCCGCCCAGGCCCACCAGCAGCAGCGGGCCGAAGCTCGGGTCGCGGCGGCAGCCGATGATGAGCTCGACGCCGTCGGAGAGCGGCGCCATGCGCTCCACCGAGACCGCGGTGACGCCGAGACGAGCCGCCATGCGGGTCACCGCGGCGCCGACCGCCGCCCGGTCGGACAGATCGAGTACGACCCCGCCGACGTCGGACTTGTGCAGGACGCCGAGAGCCTTGACCGCCACCGGATAGCCGAGCTCAGCGGCGGCGGCCGTCGCTTCGTCGATCAGGTCCTCGACCAGCGAGACGTGTCGCAGACGGTCGATAGCCACCGTGTGCCGGCGGACATGCGGCAACTCCTCCCTTTCCGGCTTGCCGGCCACGCGCATGACTTCAGCGGCGTCTCCGGGGACATCGACTCTGACGAGGCGCGCCGGGAGCAGATCGACGCCGGCACCCCCGATCAGCTGGCGCGCCGCCCAGTAGTCCACAGCTGAGCCGGCGCCCGGTCCGGCCGAGACGACCGACGGCAGATCGGCTATCCCGCCCAGCTCGCTCAGAGACGTGGCAGCCAGCCGGGCCAAAACGCCCACCGCCGCAGCGATCTCCCGATAGACCGGCACGCCTTCCTCGCGCAGCGCCAGAGCCGGCGGCGCCTCCGGGTACACAGTGGCGACCACGAGCGGGAGACCGGCGGCGCGCGCCGCCTGCGCCATGCTGCGGGCTCCCGCGACCTCGGCGGAGACGTTCTGCTCGAACTCGGGAAAGCGGGCGCCCCAGTAGCCGAGCTGCCCCACGACCAGGACGGCGTCGACCTCGCCGGCGGCGATGATGGCCGGCAGCACGCGGGCATAGGCATCGGGATCGGTGGTCCCGATCGCGAAGTCGACCGGATTGACGCCGGTGCTCGGCGGGTGCGCCCACCGGACGCTCTGCAGCGTGGCGTCGCACAAAGGAGGGACCAGAAGGCCGGCGGCTGCGGCGGCATCGGCGGCGATGCCGCCGTGACCGCCGCCTTCGGTGACGATGGCGATACGACGGCCGGCCGGCAGCCGGACACGGCCGCCGGATAGCCGGACGCCACCGCCGGCCGCAACCGCTTCCGATGCGTCCGGCAGCTCCGTCGCTGCTCGGCCGGGCGCGACCCGGGCTGCCCTGGCACCCAGATCGGTCACGTGCAGGAATCCGAGCGTGGTCTCGAAGAGCTGAGCAGGGTCGTCGACGCGGACGATGCCGGCGGCCCCACAGACCGCGTCGAGGGCGGCGGCGTCGCTGACCAGCGCGCCTGTGTGCGACTGCGCCGCGCGCGCGCCGGCGGCGCTGCGACCAGGCGCCAGCAGCACGACCGGCGTGCCGTCTGCCACGACCTCGGCCGCGGCGCGGGCCAGCTCACGACCACCCTTGAGCTCTTCCGCGTACACGGCGACCACATGTGTGTCCTCATGGGCGCGGAAGCTGCGCAGGACATCGGCGATCGTGACGTCGGCCTGGTTTCCGAGCGAGACATACCTGGAAAAGCCCACACCGGCTGCCGCGGCGCGCATGGTGAGCTCCTCGCCCATGGCGCCGCTCTGGCTGATGAAGCCGATATGACCCGCGGGGATATCCAGATAGGCGACCCCCTGGAACCCGACGGTGGTATCGGCGGCCCCCATGCAGTTGGGTCCGATCATGAGAGCACCGGCGGCACGGATGCGCTCGGCCGCCGCGCGCTCCCGCTCCCGGCCCTCCGGCCCCGTCTCGCCGAGGCCGGCGAAGATGGCGACCAGCGCCTTGACTCCCATGCCCAGCGCCTCGTCGAGCGTCGCTTCAAAGGCCGTCGCCGGCATGGACAGCATGACCATCTCAGGTGTCTCGGGCAGTTCGGAGAGCGACCGATAGGCAGGGCGGCCGCAGATCTGCCCGCCCCTGCGGTTCACGAAGAAGAACGGGCGCGAGACCTCGTTGCGCAGCAGACGGGCGGCGATGTCCCCACCCCACTTGGAGGCGTCGGCCGAGGCACCGACGACCGCGATGGACCGCGGGTCGAACAGGGGGCGCAGGTCTCGTCGACCCGCGTCGACGCCGGCGCCGGCCGCACCGGATGCAGCCCCCACCCGGCGCGTGTCGGCTCTGCCGTGCGGACGGCGAGGCTCAGTCATGGGCACTCATGGCTGGGATGGATATCATCCCGTCAGCCCGTCCACAACCGTCGTGGCGCCGGGGTTCGGCCGATAGCCGCGATCCTCGTCCGCGAAAGGAGCCGGGAGGAGTGGGAGCGAGCATGGATCGCACGCGACAGGCCGGCGGCCGGCCGGACCCGGCCGACGTCGGTCTGGCGGCCGTGGTCGGCGCCGGCCTCATCGGCTCGCGCTGGACGGCGCTGTTCCTGGCCGCCGGCCTGCGCGTGTCGGTCGCCGATCCGGCGCCCGGCGCGGAGGCGCGGCTGCGGGCGGACGTGTCCCGCTGCCTGCCGGCCCTGGCTCGCCTCGGCCTGCCCGCCGCCCGCGACGCCTCCGGGAACGGCCGGCTCGACGATCTCCTGACCGGTCTCGCCTTCTACTCCGACATCGAACCGGCCGTCCGTGACGCCGACGTGGTGCAGGAAAGCGTCGCCGACGACGAGCGGCTCAAGCGCGTCGTGCTGGCGCGCATCGACGCCGCCTGCCCAGGGCACGCGATGATCGCCTCCAGCACCTCGGGCATCGTCCCCACCCGGCTGCAGGCTGCCTGCAGCCACCCGGAACGCGTGCTCGTGGGTCATCCCTTCAACCCCGCCCACATCGTCCCGCTCGTCGAGGTGGTGCCCGGTGAGGCGACCGCCGCCGACGTCGTCGACCGGGCGCTCGCCTTCTACCGCCGGCTCGGCAAGAAGCCGCTGCTCGTGCGCGAGGAGGCGCCGGGCTTTGTCAGCAACCGCATGCAAGAGGCGATCTGGCGGGAGATGTTCCACCTGGTCGATGCCGGGATCGCCACCACCGCCGAGATCGACGCCGCCATCAGCGACGGGCCCGGCCTGCGCTGGGCGCTCTACGGTCCGGCCTTCATCTACATGCTGCAGGGCGGCCGCGGCGGATTCGCGCACGCGCTCGAGCAGTTCGACCCCGCCGTCGTCGCCGACTGCTCGCACAACACCTACCCGCAGATCACTCCCGGACTCCGGCAAGCGCTCGACGAGCAGACCCGCGCGCAGGCACAGGGCCGCACCCTCGAGGAGTGGGAGGCGCTGCGCGACGAGTTCCTCCTGCGCGTCATCGAGCTCAAGCGGGAACTCCTCGGCGACGACGTGTGAAGAGAAGCGGTCGCGGCCGCCGCGGAAGGTCTGCCCACGGCGCGGTCGAACACTCGACATGCACCGGTCCGGTGGGCCGCCATGGCGCGAACCGAGGAGCTGGATGGACTCCCTCGATCTGATACTCCGCCTGCGCCGCATCGAGGATCTCTTCGAGGAACCCGACATCACGCCCTTCTCGGAGTGGTATGAGATCTACAGCGAGCGGTCCGGCATCGGTTATGTTCTCGACGAGCTCAGTGACACCCCCGATGTTGACACCATCAATCTCACGATCCGGCTACCCGACGCCGACATCACCGACGGACTGGCTCTCAAGGTGGAGCGCGCCGTCGCCAAGTACTGCCGCGCCCGCCTGCGGGCCATCGAGGAGAAATGGGACACCGAACGCGCCCGAAACCTGCGGATGCTCCTGTTCGCCATCTGCTCGGTGGCCCTTCTGGTGACGGTAAGCCACCTGCTCTCGAGGATCGACTCCCCGGGCGTGGACGTCGTCGCCGAGGGACTGAGCATCGCCTCGTGGGTGATGCTCTGGTACCCCTTGCAGAACCTGGTGTTCACGCGCTGGGAGCACCGGGCCGACCGGCGAGTGCTCCTTGCCTTGGAGGAATCGATCGCCATCCGCATCCAGCCCCTGGAGGATGAAGGGGCGGCGGCCGACTCCCTCACCCCGGTGGACTCCGGCGCCTCCGACCCGGCGGTCGAGGCCCAGCCTGCGGAGTGACGGCGGCCCATGCGCCGCGGACGCCGCCGGGAATGGCGCCGGGGCGGGCGACTGCGCCGTCGACCGACACCCCGGTGCGCCGAAGGGCCGGTCAGCGGCCGACGGTGGCGATCGGCAGATCGAGCATGGTGTGCAGGCCGGGCGATGCCGCGACCACGACCGCGGCGGCGTTGAGCACCACAGCGCAGGTGGCGACGTCTCCGTCGACGCCGGCGGGGATCACCGAGCGGATCGGCGGCTCGCCGTCGATCTCGATCTCGTCGCGGGGGTCCGCCTCGCCGACCGCGGCCCGGAACTGCAGGGTCACGACCGCCTCTTCTCCGGCGGCGGAGCTTCGGAAGCCCCGGCACCACTGCTCCACACCGGCCGCCTCGCCGGGGGCGATCGGTCGATACCCGCCGTCGGCGACCGACTCGGCGATGACCGGCGCGATCGTCTCCTCCACGCGGTCCAGTTCCCAGCCGCAGGCGGCGGCGAGCATGTGCACCGATTCGGGCAGCCCCACGTGCCGCAGGCTGCCCGCCGCCACACTCCGTTCGAACTCAGCCGGCGAGAGGCCGGCGCCGATCTTCTGCTGGAACGGCACCCGTCGCTGTGCCGCGTCCTGGACACGCCGCACCGTCACGCCGCGCACCCGCCGACAGAGCCCGGTGAGCACTGCGGGGAGGTAGTCCATGAGGAACCCGGGGTTGACCCCCGTGCCCAGACAGGCCACGCCGTGCTCCCGGCACACCGCGTCGATGCGCGCCGCAGCGTCGGCGTGGGTCGCCCACGGGTACGACAGCTCTTCACAGGTGGACACCACCGGCAGGCGTGCCGCTGCCAGCTCGGCGATCTGGTCGGCGACGCGACCGATGTCCGAGAACGTGGTCACGATCGCGACGTCGGCGACCGCACCACCGGGTACTCTGCCCGGCGCGGCCGCCGTCGGAGTCGCGCCGACGGCCGCCTCCGAACGCTCGTCGGCTGCCGGGTCGCCGCCGACGGCAGCGACCGCCGCCGCCTCCGCCAGCGCTTCGGCCGGCGTCGCCGAGACACGGACATGTCCGGCCACGGCTCCGCCGGCGGCACCGAGCGACGCGCGCTGCTCCGGCGGCACCTCGGCGACCTCGGCCAGATCGTGACCGGCGATCCCGTCGGCGGGGTCGACCGCAGCCACGACCCGGATACCCTCGCGCTGCGCGGCAGACCGAACCATCTCACGGCCGATGGGGCCCAGACCGATCTGTATCACTCGCAACATGCCGACCTCCGGAGACCGCTTCCGCTCATCGCCGTCATGGTGCATCCACACTATCACCGGCATCGTGGTCCGCCGCTCAGCCTCACCGGCCTCTGGGCGGCTACCTGGTCAGCTGCGTCGCCCGGCGGGCCGCCCGCAAGGCGAGCCCGCCGGTCAGCGTGGCGAAGCCCACCACGACCGCCAGCCCGATCAGCAAGGGCCGTGCCTGCCAGCCGTCGATCAGGAGCGAGCGCATGGCGTCGAAGACGTAGGTCGTGGGGTTGATGCGCGCCGCCCATCTCAGCCAGTCGGAGGTGATGTACTCCTCGGGCACAAAGGTCGTGGAGAGGAAGATCAGCGGGAAGAACGCGAACGTGGCAGCCTGGGCGGCGGCGGCGTTCCTGGTCTTGAGCGCGATCCAGACGGAGTAGCCGGCGAACGCCATGCCCCAGAAGAAGGCGAACACGATCACCAGCACCAGCCCCGGCAGGCCGGTGGCGGACTCCAGGCCCAGGATGACCGCCAGGACGATGATCAGCGCCACCTGCACGACGAGAAAGGTCGCCGCCGCCACCATCGGACCCCAGATCAGCGACAACCGATGAGCCGGGGTCAGCAGAAGCTTGGTGAAGTACCCGGACTCGACGTCACGGACCAGCTCCTGTCCGGCCAGGCCGGCGCCGCTGACGGCCGCCGAGACGATGGCCACCGGGAGGATGAAGGCGAGGTACGAGCCCTGGAAGCCGGGCAGATCGGCGACCGACGACAGACCGCTGTTGTAGACGAACAGGAAGAAGACGCTGATGGCCAGGCTCGGCAGCGTGGCGGCCGGCTGGCGCAGCACGACGCGCAACGAGCGGCCGATCATCAGCAGGATGTCGTTCACGACCGCTCACCCGTCCCGGGTGCGGCAGTGCCGGAGTCGGGCGGCGCCTCGTCGACCTCGCTGAGCCGGACGCCGGTGGCGCGCAGAAAGACGTCGTCGAGCGTCGGCCGGCTCACGCTCAGACCCTGGAGGGCGATGTCCACCCCGTCGAGACGGCGCACGATCTCCGGGATGACGTCGACGGCGTTCGACAGGTAGAGGACGAGGTCGCGGCCGTCCCGGCCGGTGAGCTGGGAGCGCGCCGCCAGGCCGTCGAGCGCCCGCTCGGCCTCGTGCGCCCGTCCGACGTCGGCGAAGGCGAGTGTGACCGACTCCTTGCCGACCTCCTTCTTCAGTGCGTCGGGGCTGCCGTGGGCGACGATCCGGCCGCGGTCGATGATGGCCACCTCGTCGGCGAGGCGGTCCGCCTCCTCGAGGTACTGCGTGGTCAGGAAGACCGTGACCCCGTCGCGACGGTTGAGGCGGCGGATCTCCTCCCAGATGGCGGCCCGGCTGATCGGATCGAGGCCGCTCGTCGGCTCGTCGAGGAACACGATGCCGGGATCGTGCACGAGGGCCAAAGCCAGATCGAGGCGGCGCTTCATGCCGCCGGAGTAGTCGCCGACCCGTTTGCGCGGATCGACATCGGCCAGATCGACCGTCTCCAGCAACCGCCGGGCCGTCCGCGTGGCCTCGGTGCCGGCCATGCCGAACAGGCGACCCTGCAGCACCAGCAGCTCGCGCGCCGTCATGAGCTTGTCGAGCCCCACGTCCTGCAGCGCCACGCCGATCGAGTGGCGCACGGCGGCGGCATCGCGCTGGATGTCGTGGCCGGCAACCGTCGCCCGCCCCTCTGAGGGCGCCAGGATGGTGGTGAGGATGCGGACCAGCGTCGACTTGCCGGCGCCGTTGGGCCCCAGGAAGCCGAAGACGCCACCCGACGGTACGTCGAGATCGACGGCATCGACGGCCCTCAGGTCGCCGAAGGTGCGACCGATCCGCTCGGCGACGATGCTGCGGTCACTCGACTCGCTCGCGCTGGGGGTCGCCGGCATGCTCCTCCATCCGGTCCGGCGCGGCGCGCCGGCGTCCATGGACATCGCGCCTCCGGATACCCCGTGCCGGCGACGCGGAAACGGGCACGGTCCCGGATCAGCTGCCGACCGGCTCGTCGCCGGTGCCGTCCGGCGCACGGGACAGCGCCTCGCAGGCGGCGGCGAACATGCTCTCCAGGCCTTCGCCGACCTCCTCGCGGTGGAACTCGGGCCGCCAGACCAGATCGGCCAGCGAGTCGCTGACGGTGAAGACGGCCGCCGCCTGCGCGCCGCGGTACGCCGCCACCGCGAACAGGGCGGCCGCCTCCATCTCGACGACGGCGACGCCGAGGGACCGGTAGCGCCGCGCCTCGGCCGCCGTCTCCCGGTACAGCGCGTCGATGGTCCAGGCGCCGCCGACGTGCGGCTGCGCTCCCCGACACCGCAGCGCAGTCTCCACAGCCTTGGTGAGGTCGGCCGACGGCCACGCCCACATGCTCGACGGCACGTAGTGATGCGAGGTCCCCTCGTCGCGCACCGCGCGGTCGCACACGACCAGGGCGCCGATGGCCAGATCGGCGCGCAGGCCTCCGGCCGTGCCGATGCTGACGAACCGCCGGCAGCCGAGCGCGATCAGCTCCTCCATGACCGCGGCGGCGATCGGCGCGCCGATGCCGAAGCCGCCGGCGACCACCAGGTCCGAGCGCTCCGGAAGGACGAACAGGTAGTCGCTCATGGCGCCCTTCACGGCGGCGATGCCGTGCGTCTGCCGCAACCGGCGGACGAGCGCCGTCTCGTAGCACAGGACGGCGCCCTGCGGCGCCGGGATACCGGGGCCGCGCCCCACGCTCTGCAGATACTCCATGTAGGCACGCGGCTCGAAGAGCGCTTCGTCGCCGTGCTTGCGGGGCTGGTTGGGAAAGCTGTCGGACACGCCATGACCTCCACGGGAGAGCGTACCAGCCACACCCGTACCGTGGCATGCGGTCACGGTCCACGGCCGGCCGCGCGTTGCAGGACGGGCGAGCGATGCGTAGCATGGTGCGCCGACGTCGCCGAGCGCCCGGAAGCAGGGGGGCGCTCCCCAAGCCGCAGCCGCCACGGCGGACGGCCACAGGGAGGAGAGGAGCTTGTGAGCGCCACTGCAGATCACCGCGCGATCGCGCGGGACGACATCGACACGGTCGTCTTCGACATGGACGGCGTGATCACGCGCACGGCCTCGGTGCATGCGGCCGCCTGGAAGCGGTTGTTCGACGACTACCTGCGCGAGCGAGCCGGGAGGCTCGGCGGGGACTGGACCCCCTTCGACGCCGACGCCGACTACCGCGTCTACGTGGACGGCAAGCCGCGCTACGACGGCGTGCGCAGCTTCCTCGCCTCGCGCGGCATCGAACTGCCGGAGGGCTCGCCCGACGACACCCCCGACGACGAGACGGTCTGCGGCCTCGGCGACCGCAAGAACGGCTACTTCCTGCAGGAGGTCGAGGAGCGCGGCGTCGAGGCCTTCGAGAGCACCGTGCACCTGGTGCGCTGCCTGCAGGAGCTGGGTATCGGCACGGCGGCCATATCGGCGAGCAAGAACGCCGAGCTGATCCTGGCTGCGGCCGGTGTGGGCGACCTCTTCCCCGTCCGCGTGGACGGCATCGTCGCCGCCGAGCTGGGGTTGCCCGGCAAGCCCGATCCGGCCGTCTTCGTGGAGGCCGCCCGACGACTCGACACGCGGCCGTCGCGGGCGGCGATCGTCGAGGATGCCCTGGCCGGCGTCGAGGCCGGACGGCGCGGCGACTTCGCCCTGGTCATCGGCGTCGACCGCACCGGACACGCCGACGAGCTGGCCGCCGCCGGCGCCGACGTCGTGGTCGGTGACCTGGCCGAGATCCACACCGCACCGCCGTGCCTGCCGTCTGCCCTGACCTGCCTGCCGGACATCCGGCGGCAGCTCCGCCGCACGCCGCCGGCGGTCTTCCTGGACTACGACGGGACACTCACACCGATCGTGGCACGGCCCGAGATGGCCGTCCTCTCGGACACGATGGCCGCCGCCCTGAGGGATCTGGCGGACGCAACGCCGGCGGCCATTATCAGCGGACGCGATCTTGCCGACCTTAAGGACATGGTCACCATCGACGGACTCGTCTACGCCGGCTCGCACGGCTTCGATGTCGACGCCCCCGAGGATCTCGGCGGCCGCTACCGGCGCGGCGAGGAGTTCGCCGACCGGCTGGCTGCCGCCAACCGGCGCCTCAAGGAAGCGGTGGCGCCGATCGAGGGCGCCTGGGTCGAGGACAAGGCCTTCGCCGTCACCCTCCACTACCGCGCCGTGGACGACGCCGATGAGCCGCGCGTCCACGACGCGTTCCAGGCCGTCGCCGCAGAGTTCCCCGATCTGCGCGCCACCGGCGGCAAGAAGGTTCTGGAGCTGCGACCGGGAATCGAATGGGACAAGGGCAAGGCCCTTCTCTGGCTTCTGGAACGTCTGGCTGGCGAGAGGCCGCTGATGCCGCTCTACATCGGTGACGACGAGACCGACGAAGACGCCTTCCGGGCCCTCGTGGGCCGTGGCATCGGCGTCCGCGTCGGCGAGACCCGCATCCAGAGCGCCGCCACGTACTCGCTCGCCGACACCGATGAGGTCGAGACCTTCCTGCGCGCCCTGGCGGCGCCGGCCGGAGCGTCCGCCCCATGACGAGCTGGCGCCTCACCTACCGGTCCTTCGTACCCGAGGAGGAGGGGCTGCGCGAAGCCCTCTGCGCCCTCGGCAACGGATACTTCGTGACCCGTGCCGCGGCGCCGGAGGCGACGGCCGACGACACCTTCTACCCGGGCACCTACGTCGCCGGCGGGTACGACCGGCTGGTCACGCCCATCGCCGGCCGTGACGTCGAGAACGAAGACCTCGTCAACCTGCCGAACTGGCTGCCGCTGACGTTCCGCATCGAAGACGGCGCCTGGTTCGACCTCAGAGAGGTGACCATCCGCCGCTACCGCGAGACGCTCGATCTCAAGCGCGGCATCCTGATTCGCTTCGTCGCCTTCACCGACTCCGCCGAGCGCGAGACGGAGCTGACGCAGCGGCGGTTCGTCCACATGCATCACAAGAACGTCGCCGGTCTGGAGAGCACGATCGTGCCACGCAACTGGAGCGGCCGGCTGACCATCCGCGCCGCGCTCGACGGCACGGTGACTAACGCCGGCGTGCCCCGCTACCGGGAGCTGGACGGGAGGCATCTGGAGCCGGTGAGCGCCGAGCGTCAGGACGAGGAGACCGTCTGCCTGGTCGCCGAGACACGACAGTCCCGGCTGCGTGTCGCCGAGGCCGCCCGCCTGCGGCTCTTCTCGAACGGTGACCGCATCGAGGCGACACCGGAGCTGGTGGAGCGCCCCGGCTACATCGGCCTCGACGTGACGGTCGACGCCGCACAGGGGCGGCCGGTGGTGGCCGAGAAGGTCGTCGTGCTCTGCACCTCACGCGAGCGTGGGGTCTCCGAGCCGGGCTACGCCGCCCGGACCATGATCCGCCGGCTGGGCCGCTTCACCGAGCTGGTCCGCAGCCACGTCTTGGCGTGGGACCACCTCTGGCAGCGCTGCGCCATCTCACTCGGCGAGGATCAGGAGGCCGAGCGCGTCCTGCGGCTGCATATCTTCCACGTCCTGCAGACCGTCTCGCCGAACTCGGTCGACCTCGACGCCGGTGTGCCGGCTCGCGGCCTGCACGGCGAGGCCTACCGCGGCCACGTCTTCTGGGACGAGCTGTTCATCTTCCCCTTCCTCAACCACTCGTTCCCCGAGCTCACCAGGGCGCTGCTCCTCTATCGCCATCGACGCCTCGACGAGGCGCGCTGGGCAGCCGGACAGGCCGGCTTCAGGGGTGCGATGTACCCGTGGCAGAGCGGCAGCGACGGCCGCGAAGAGACCCAGGTACTGCACCTCAACCCCAAGTCGGGACGCTGGCTGCCGGACAACAGCCATCTGCAGCGTCACGTGAACGCGGCCATCGCCTGCAACGTCTGGCGCTACTACCGGGCGACCTACGACCACGAGTTCCTCTTCACCTACGGCGCCGAGATGCTGCTGGAGATCGCCCGGTTCTTCGCCAGTCTGTCGACCTACGACAGGGCTCTCGACCGCTATCAGATCCTCGGCGTCATGGGTCCCGACGAGTATCACGACGGGTACCCGTGGGCCGAGATGCCGGGCGTCGACAACAACGCCTACACGAACTTCATGGCCGTCTGGCTGCTGCGCAAGGCCATGGAGATACTCGAGCTGCTCCCCGAGCCACGCCGCCAGGAGCTCACCGATACGCTGAACCTCACGCGCACCGAGCTCGAGCGCTGGGAGAACATCATGCGCAAGATGCGCATCCCCTTCCACGACGGGGTCATCAGCCAGTTCGAACATTACGACCAGCTGGAAGAGTTCGACTGGGACGCCTACCGCGCCCGCTACGGCGACATCCACCGTCTCGACCGCATCCTCGAGAGCGAGGGCGACACACCGAATCGCTACAAGCTGTCCAAGCAGGCCGACGTCCTCATGCTGTTCTACCTGTTCTCGCAGCATGAGCTGACCGAGGTCTTCGAGGGCCTGGGATACGAGCTCGATGCGGAGACCACCAAGCGGACGGTGCAGTACTACGCAACACGCACCTCACACGGCTCCACGCTGAGCCGTATCGTCCAGTCCTGGGTGCTGGCCAGGGAGGACCGCGAGGAGTCCTGGTGCTTCTTCTTCGGCGCCCTGCAGAGCGATCTGCTCGACATCCAGGGCGGCACCACGCGCGAGGGAATCCACCTGGGAGCGATGGCCGGCACCATCGACATGCTCATGCGCGGCTACACCGGCCTGGTGGTCGACCACGAGACGATGTGGTTCGATCCGTGCCTGCCGCGCGAGCTCGACCGGCTCCGGTACTCGCTCCTCTTCCGCGGCAACTGGGTCGACGTCGAGGCCGTCGACGGTCGCTTCTCGGTCAGCGTGCGACAGTCTGCGGCGGCCCCGATCACGGTCGGCCTGGACGGCCACACGGTGGTGCTCGAGCCGGGCGCCCGGGTAGCCATCGACATCGCCATGGACGAGGAGCCGACGCTCCACACGCCGACCCCCGCCTGCGACACGAGCATCGAGCTCAGCGAGGGGGCGGACCCGCGTCCGTAGCAGCTGCGGGCGGCGGCTCCGGGGTCGAGGCGTCGAGCGCCGCGCCGCCGGGATGCACCCAGATGGTGCGCTGCGGGAAGGGGATCACGATGCCGGCCTCATCGAAGGCCGTCTTGACGCCCGCCCTGATATGCCGGGCCACCGCCCACTGCTCGCCCGGCCTGGTCTTCACGGCCAGCCGGATGACGACCGAGTCGGCGCCCAGCTCTTCGATGCCCCAGATGCTGGGTTCCTCGAGGACGTGGGCGTCGTCGTGACCGGCGTGCCACACCTCGTCGGCGACCCGCTTGATGAGGCGCGATGCCGCCTCGACGTCGGTGTCGTAGGCCACGCCGATGTCGAGGATCACGCGCGCCCAGAACTGCGACTGGTTGCCCACCCGGGCGATCTGACCGTTGGGCACGTACCAGACCGTGCCGCGCACATCGCGCAGACGCGTCACGCGCAGGCTCACCTCTTCCACGACGCCGGTCGCTTCACCCAGATCGACCACGTCACCGACGCCGTACTGGTCTTCCATGAGGATGAAGATGCCGCTCAGCAGATCGCGTACGATGTACTGTGCGCCGAAGCCGAGCGCGACCCCGGCGACACCGGCGCCGGCCAGCAGCGGCGCCAGGTCGACATCGAACTCGCCCAGGATAATGAGACCGGCGATGACCCAGATGACGATCGTGGCAGCGTTGCGCAGGACGCTGCCGAGCGTACGGGCGCGCTGGCCGATACGCTCGCCCGGCGGCGGCAGCACGCTGAGCGGACCCGCCTTCGTCCGCGGCGGGCCGGCGGCGGCCCGCCGCGCCGCGCGCTCACCGGGTGTCGGGGTCTCCCGTTCGTCCGGCAGCCCACCGAGAGCCGCCTCGGCGGCTCGCTGCCGCTCCTCACCGGCGCGGACGATCCGCTCGACCAGATGCCGGATGGCGCGGCGCACGATCCACGTGACGATGAGCGCCGCCGCCAGCGTGACGACGATGGTGATGATGCGCTGGTCGTTGTTCTCCCACCACGAGGACACGTCCACGGCTACCGCCGGCGGGTGCAGGCCGAGCAGGCTCTCGCCGACGGCGGACAACGGTGCCGGCACCATCACGGTGCGTCCTCGTCGGCCGGCGGCTCGGCGCCCGGCACGTCGACTCGACGCTGACTGTCTGCGGTCATGACCCGGAGCCTCAGCGGACGGCGCTCAACTCCGCTCGCAGCCGCTCGCGATGCTGTGACGACTGCTCACGCAGATGGTCGAGCACCGCTACCACCGAGGGCGTGTCTGTCTGGAACACCGTCAGCGCACGCGACTCGATCATCGAGCGCTCCAGCTCGACCGCCTGGGCGAGGGCCTCACGGAGGTCGAGCGAGGAGTACTGGTCGACCTCCTTCTGTTCGCGCAGACGCTGAGTGGCGACCCGCACCTCGCGCACGTCGAACCGCTCCACGTCGACGAAGACCGCCAGATCGTCGGCCTTGCCCAGCAGGCTGCGCAGAGCCCCGGCATGCCCATGTTCCTCGTGAGACATCAGATCCCACAGGTCGGCGCGACGCGGGAACTTGACGGCGAAGGCGGCGTACAGGTCGCCGAGCGCGTCCTCGTAGCCGGCGAGCGCCTCGACCACCTCGCGTGGATCGGTCCCTGGCTGCACGCGTCCCTCCTCGTCGTGGGGCAGAGCCGTCACGAGGCGGCCCGCCGGGCATGCGGCTCCGCGTCGTTCGCAGCTGACGGAGCCACTCCCGCCAGACCTTACCCGATGCACCGCCCGCAGACCACATCGTCGGACACGGACAGCTCCACGAATCGGTAGAGCGCCTTCACGTCGTGCCGGGTGTGGCCATCCCGGAAGCACGCCGGGACGGACCGCACATCGGCCACATCCCGCTCAGTTCCGTCGACCCGCCGCGACGTGTAGAGTGACTGCGTCGACCCGGCGATCACCGGCAAGGTTCGGGGGCCCGTGGCGGACCAGGCAAGTACCTCAGAGCCGTACGACCGGCGCGCGGAGCCGCTCGTGGCACGGCTCTACGACCCAGGCACGCGGAGCCGTGAGGAGCTGCGGGCATACGGACGAGAGCTGCGTTCCCGCACGCCGCGCAGCAGCCACGGCGTCTGGGTGGCGGCGACCGGACGACCCGATCCGCTGCAGATGCTCCGGCAGCAGGACGACGAACGCCTGCCCGATCTGCTGCCGCTGCGGTACGGCCGCATGCTCGCCTCTCCGCTCTCCTTCTTCCGCGGAGCACCGGCCATCATGGCCACCGATCTGGCCCGCACGCCCTGCAACGGCGTCAACGTGCAAGCGTGTGGCGACTGCCATCTCCTGAACTTCGGTGTGTTCTCCACACGGACCCGCGAGATGGTCTGCGACCTCATCGACTTCGACCAGACACAACCGGCTCCGTGGGAGTGGGACGTCAAGCGGCTGGCGGCCAGCTTCGCGATCGCTGCCGCCGAGATGGGCCTCTCACGAGGCGACTCCCGCGACGCCGCCGAGGCCGTGGCCCGTCACTATCGCGGCACGATCGCGGCGCTCTCGACCGAACCGTCCCTGAGGATCCAGCAGGGGCATCTGCGCGTCGACGACATCCTGACGGCGCTGGCGGCAGGCGACAAGAGCACGGAGAAGAAGCGGTCCGGGAGCCACGGCAAGCACACGCAGGGTCACCCCGGCAGGAACGGCGGACGAGCGAGCGCACGGACGTATGTCTCCTCGTTCGCCAGGCTCGTCCGCGACAGGGGCGGGACGCTGGCGCTGGCGCACGAGCCGCCGGTGATCGGTCCGGTGCCGGAGCAGCGCATCGACGCCGCTCGCCGCCTTATCGACGACTACCGGCGGACACTGCCCAGCGACACGCAGCACCTGCTCGCCCAGTATCGCTTCGCCGATGCGGCCGGCCTCGTGACCGGCGAGGCCGACGTGGGTCTGGAGACCGTCCTGGTGCTGCTGCAGGGCCGCGGCGATCCCGACCCGCTGTTCCTGCAAGTGAAGCGGGCGACGGCGTCGGTCCTGGCGCCCTTCGCCGGCCACACCGACTACGCTCGTCACGGCGGGCGACTGGTCACCGGCCAACGGCTCACGCAGGCCGTGAGCGATCCGCTGCTCGGCTGGTCGCGCTCGGAAGACGGCGACCGCTACGTACGCCACCTTCGCGACACCCAGGTGCCACGCGAGCCGCGGCCGACCGCCGCCTGGTTTGCCGGCTGGGCGCGGCTCTGCGGAGCCACACTGGCCCGCGCCCATGCCCGCTCGGTCGATCCCGCGGTGCTGTCGGGTCACGTGGGCGGATCGGACCGACTCGACACGGCCATCGCAGCGTTCGCCGTCGCCTATGCTGCACAGAACGAGCGCGACTTCGAAGTCCTCGCCGCGGCCGTCAGGGCCGGCCGCGTGCCGTCGGAGCCGGCAGTCTGACACACGGTCTGTGGGTGGCGGGGCGCGTCACGCGCGCCGGCGCGAACGGTCTCTGAGCCACATCCAGCGCTTGAGACCGCGCGCCCCGCCTCACACACCGCCGAAGCCGAGGCGCATCACCCCGTCTTCCTGCACGATCACCGGCGTGATGAACGTCCCGTCGCTCAGGCCGGCCAGCTCCTTGACCGCCTCCGGCGCACCACCGATGTCGCGCTCCTCGTACGGCTCACCGCGCGCCTCGAGGTCGTGCCGTGCGGCCTCGGTATAGCGGCACCCCGGCTTGCTGTAGATGATCGCGCTCATACGTCGCGGAACACCATGATGCTGCCCCCGTAGCAGGCCACCCAGACCGCCTTCGTCGGCGCGTCGTACGTGATGCCGATGGGATGCCAGCCGGTCGCCACCTGTTGGAGCACCTTCATGTCGGCGGCGCGGATCTTGCTCACCGAGCTCGATTCGTAGTTGACGACGTACAACGAGTCCCCATCGGGAGCGATCGTCATGCTGCGTGTGAGAACGCCCGAGTACACCTTCTTGACGAGCCTGCGGGTCCGCAGGTCGATCTTGCCGACGGTCCCCTCGGCGTTGAGGGTGACGTACAACCAGCGATCATCGGGGCTGATACAAAGGTGCCGCGGCCCCGAACCCACTCCGGTGATCCAGTCGAGATGGAAGTCGGCCAGCCGCAGACGGGCGATGTTCCCCGACCCCATGACGGCGATGTACGCGTATCGCGACCGCGAGTCGACGGCGATGCCGCGCGGGAACGGCCCCAGGTCGATGAGCTTGACCTGCCTGCCGCGCGCGACGTCGATGACGCTGAGGTCCCACGAGACCCAGTTGCTCACCAGCACGTACTTCCCGTCGGGCGTGGCGGCGAGGTACTTGGGCACCGAGCCGACCTTGATGACCTCGTCGATGCTCAGGTCGTCGAGGCCGATGCGATACACGAAGCTGCGGTCGACGCCGCTGCCGGGACCGAGGTCGTCGTCGCCCTGATGGGCGTAGCCGGGACCGTACATCGAGTACTGCGAGACATAGATCGACTCGTAGTCGGCGGCGACCGCCGCCTCGACCGGCGCTCCCTGGACGGTGGCCTCGCCCTCGTGCCCGTACGCCGCCAGGTCGACGCTGTCGCTGATGGTCTTGACGAGCTTGTACGTCTCGGCGTCGTACACCGTGACCGTGTGCGTGTACATCATGTTCTGGGCGAACACGTAGCCGGTCTGAGTGCTGACCACCGACTTCGGCGAGATGTTCCCGGTGACGGTGTGCGCCAGGTCGAGCCTCAGCTTCGCCGACGACGGTCCGCTCCAGGCCGGCGGCCCCGCGGTGCTGGGCGACGGGCTGGGGCTGGGTGACGGCGGCGGGCTCGCGGACGCGGGGCTGGCCGAGGGCGACGCGTCGCCGACCGCCGCGCTCGCGGAGCCGCCGGCCGTCCCGTCGCCGGGCTCGCGCAGGATGAGCAGGGCGGAGGCCGTGGCGGCGCCGACCAGCACGACCGCCGCGGCCAGCAGCAGAACGCCGCGGCGCCGCGCTCGCCGGTGCTGCGCTGCGGCGCGCCGGGAGGCCGCCCCGCGCGCCCGGTCTTCCTGCCCGGGGGCCTGGTCCCGCGGCGGGATCTGCACGGGAGGCCCCACAGGTCGAGAGCCCTCGGTGCGGTACGTCCTGTATCGCGGCGGTCGTTCCATCGTCACATCTTACTCGCACGTGGCCGACGCGTCGGGCCGGTCGGCCACCCGCCACAGTCCGCGAGGAGACGCGACGCCGTTCATGATGTCAGATGCTCGATCAGGATCTTGAGGCCGATGCCGATGAGCACAAGACCCCCGACCACCTCCATGCGCCTGCCCAGCAGCATGCCGAAACGCTGGCCGAGCTGCAGGCCGATGACCGTCATCCCGCCGGCCACCAGACCGATCACGATGGCGGGATACCAGACCTCCTGGCGCAGCAGGCCCATCGACAGACCGACGGCCAGCGCGTCGATGCTGGTCGCGACGCTCAGCACCACCAGCGACATGCCACGCGTGGGATCGCAGACGACGCGTTCCTCCCCGTCGTCGCGGTGACGCAGTGCCTCCCAGATCATCTTGCCGCCGATCGCCGACAGCAGGAGGAACGCGACCCAGTGGTCGAACGGGGCGATCCAGCGTTCCACGCTCATGCCGGCCAGCCAGCCGATGACCGGCATCAGAGCCTGGAAGAGCCCGAAATGCCAGGCGAGACGGAACGTCTGACGACGGTCGACGCGGCCCAGCGTGAGCCCGACGCCGATCGAGACGGCGAAGGCGTCCATGGCCAGGCCGAACGCGACACCGATGAGGGTCAGCCACGACATGATGGGCGGCAGCGTAGCAGGCGACGCCGCCCGAGGCCTCCCGCGACCATCACGACGGTCGCGGGCGGCCTCGGTGGCACTTCCGCCTGTCTCAGGGGCCGCGTATGATGGCCGGTGCCCGGGCGCACAGTGCGCGGCCCGTCGATCGGACGAGGCGGACCGCGGCGCCGGCCGTCGAGCAGTCGACGCCGACCGTCGGCACGGCGCCGGGCGGGAGGGCCCTCACACCGAGGAAAGGACGCAGGTGAGGTTCGTCGTGCGCTGGCTGGTCACGGCGGCGGCGCTCATCGTCGCCGTCCTGATCGTGCCCGGTATCGAGGTCTCGGGGCGCGGCTGGATCGCGGTGCTGGTCATGGCCGCCATCCTGGCGCTGATCAACACGTTCGTCCGGCCGCTTCTGGCCGTGCTCTCGTGCGGCTGCATCGTCCTCACGCTGGGGCTGTTCCTGCTGGTGCTCAACGCCTTCACGCTCTGGCTCTCGGCGTACATCACGACAGAGGTCTTCGGCCTCGGCTTCGCCGTCGACGGCTTCTGGCCGGCGTTCTTCGGCGGCCTCATCGTCAGCATCGTGTCGTTCTTCATCAACCTCCTGCTGCCCGACGAGTGGACGCAGGACAGGGAGTCGACAGCACCGACGACACCCCGGGAGGGACCATGAGCGCAGGCATCGCAGGTGACAAGCGGTACGTCGCCGCCACCATCGACGAGATCCCGACCATACCGTACGAGTGGGCGCCCGAGACCGAGTGGAAGCCGATCCGCCGCTTCTTCGGCATCGGTTCCTTCGGCACCAATCTCTTCCGGGCGCCCAGGGCAGGTGACATCCTCACCGAGGACCACACCGAGGACCCCGACTCCGGCACGCGCCATGAGGAGCTGTACCTGGTGGTGACCGGCAGTGCCACGTTCAAGGTCGGGGACGACGTGTTCGACGCCGGCGCCGGTACCTTCGTCTACGTGCCCGATCCGACCGTGGTGCGCGGCGCCGTGGCTCGCGAGGCCGGCACGGCTCTGCTCGCGGTCGGCGCCGAGCCCGGCGCCGTCTACACGCCGTCGGACTGGGACACCGAGCCGCTGCCCGGGTGACGGCCGCGTCCGTGCCGGCCGCGTCCGTGCCGGCTGCGATCAGACGATCGGACGCCGGAGAGCGTCCGCCTCAGAAGCGGCCCGACGCCGAGACGCGGCGGCGGCCGCTCGGCAGCGGCGGCGGGGGCGGCTGGATCGTCTGACGGACGTCGGGCACGCACCAGTCGTCGGCCGGGTGCCCGGCTGCGGGCAGGCAGCGAGGCAGCAGCGGCGTCTCCCCCACCGGCAGATCCGGCCATTGCACGGCCAGCCCGCGCCGGATCCGGACACACCAGTGCTTGCTGAAGGCCCAGTCCCCGGCTATGTACGAGTGCAGGAGGCGGCCGGCGGCCTCGGCGTCCCAGAGCGCCCAGTGACGATGCTGGACGGTGATGCCGGCGGCATAGCACAGCTCCTCGAGCTCACCCGACGCGTGCGGCAGATAGTGCTGGGCCAGGCGTGCCGTGCAGAGGCCGTCGCTGGGCCCGAGGTCGACGGGATGACCCACCCGCGCCATCTCCGTGCGCAGGAACTGGCTGTCGAAAGCCAGATTGTGAGCCACCAGGACGCGGCCGGCGCACGAGGCCGACACCAGGCCGGCGATCTGGCCGAACGTCGGCGCGTGCAGCACATCACGGTCGGTGATCTGATGCACATGAGTGCCGGCGACCGGCCGTCCCGGGTCCACCAGGGTACTCCACGCCCCGGTCGGTCTTCCCTGCTCATCCAGAAGGATCACGGCGATCTCGATGACCCGGTCGCCGTCGGCCCAGGAGAAACCGGTGGTCTCGAGGTCGACGACCGCGTAGCCGGGGAACGGCGTCCGGCACTCCAGACGCTGCTCCCGCCTCTCCCGTCGGTGACGGGCCCAGTGAGAGATGAGGCTCACTTCGGACCGCTCCCGATCACGCCCGCATCCCGAGTGGGAACGATTTCACCAGCTGCTGCGCCGAGTCGATGAGACGCAGGGCCTCCTGCAGCTCCGCGTGCGTGAGCGGGTCGAGCTCGGTGGTGTCGACGGCGTCGTTGGGGCGCCGGCCGGCGCGCACCGCCTCCCCTTGATGCAGCAGTCGCAGATGGGTGACGCGGGTGAACGCTCGCCGCAATGAGTCCGCCAGCTCCCGGTCGAGCGCTTGAAGCGTCTCCAGGGCCGCCAGGCGGTCCAGCGTCCCCGTCACCGAGACACCGTTGGCCAGTGCCTGGAAGCGGGCCATGTTGACGATCGGCAGCAGCCCGGCCTTCTTGACGTCGATGGGACCGCGCAGGCGGCGCCGGAAGCCTACCAGCGGCGAGGCGACCTCCGTGACGGTCGACGACATCGCGGCCAGGAACCCGTGCCGGCGGCCGGCCTTGCGCATGAGGTAACGCAGCGGTGTCACGATGTCCAGAGTGCCCACGACCTGGCGGAAGTCGAACACGATCGACGCCCGGATCAGGTGGGAGTGGTCGGGCGAGGTGAAGCAGTTGCGGAACGCCTGCAGCCACTGCGACTGCGAGAGGCGCCAGGCTGGGTTCTCGGCGTTGACCCCGGAGTAGTCGAGCTCGAAGCCGCAGCGCGCCAGCCCCGCATTGACATCGGCCGTGAGGCGGGCGAAGTAGTCGCTGACCTCGGGGTCGTCGGTGTCGGCGTAGGCAAGCGCGTTGTCCTGGTCCGATGACAGCGCCGGCTCGCCCCTGGCGACACTGCCGAGCGCCAGCCACGCGAACGCCACCGGCGGCGGGCCGTGGCGCGCGGTCCACAGATCGATGAGCCGCGTGGTCAGGGCATCGGTCTGCAGGGCGAGCACCCGCGAGACGGCGATCGCGTCGAGATGGCCGTCGAGCAGGGTGAGGAAGACCCTGGGCAGCAGCGCCGCCGCGGCCACCACGTCGTCCTCGTCGCCGGCCCGCGAGATCTGTCTCTGCAGGGCGAACGGCGTCAGCTCGTCGAGCGCCATCAGAGTGCCGGTGGAGATCACACCCTGCACCCGGCCGCGGGCGTCGACCACCGGCAGGTGCTGCACTCCGCTCGCCAGCATCTCGATGCTCGCCTCGGGCGCCAGCGTCTCGGCACGCACGGTCTTGACCGGCGTCGTCGCGATGCTGCCGACCTGAGCCTCCGCTGAGACGTCGCCTGCCAGGACCTTGTCGCGCAGGTCGGTGTTGGTGACGATCCCCAGGCCGGCGCGCGTGTCGATGAGCGCGTACGTGACACCTTCTTCGCTCATCCGGCGAGCGGCCTCGCGGATCGTGAGCTGCGGCTCGCAGAAGAGAGCCGGCCGCTCCAGGAGCGACGAGACCGGCACGGCTCTGCTCGCCTGCTCGTCGTAGACGGCGTGGACGGCCCGCACGAGCCGCTCGCGCAGCGTCCGCGCCACGAATGCCACGCCCTCGGGCCGGCTCAGCAGATCGAGCGCCTCCTCGCCGGGGACCACATACAGGCTCGTGACCTCCCTGGCGCGCACGGTGAACTCCGGCGGCTCGCCGGAGAGCAGGCTCGGGTGTCCAAAGACCTTGCCGCTCGTGAGCACGTCGACCACGCGTCCCCGGCGGACCAGCTCCAGGGCGCCGTCGCGCACGATGTAGAGGCTGATCGCCGGTGCCCCTTCTTCGACCATCACCTCGTCGCCGACGGCCACCTGCCGCTCCTCGATGGCGGCGGCCAGCCGCTCGCGGGTCTCGTGTGTAAGGCCGGTGAAGGGTGGCGTACGAGCCAGGAACGCCGTCACCAGCCGGACATGCTCGAGCTCCGTCACCGCGTCATCCTTCCGTCTGTCATCCCATCACGCGCCGCTGTTCGGCCGCGACCATCTTCAGCGCCTCGTGCAACTCGGCGGAAACGAGCGGTCGCAGGCCCTCCGTGGCGACCACGTCGTCGGGCTTTCGGCCCTCCCGCACAGCCTCGGCGTGCTGTGCCAGGCGCAGCTCGGTGAGGCTCAGGTAGGCCTCCCGGAGGCTCTGTGCCTCGGCCGGGCCGATGCCGTCCAGCGCCTCGACCGCCGTCAGACGGCCGATCGTGGTCGGGACGGTCACACCGTTGGCGAAGGCATAGTAGCGCGCCAGATTGGTCACCGGGCGCAGGCCGCTGACCTTGAGATCGATCTCGGCGGTCAGCTTGCCGCGAAAGCGGAACGGCGAGCGCTGCTCACCCGTCATGCGCGCCAGCATGCTGAGGAACTGCGGGCGCCCCTGCGCGCGACGCACGACTTCCATGAGGACCGGGGTGATCGGCAGATCGCCGGCCAGGGCCCGGAAGTCGAACGCCAGGCTCGCCCGCATGAGATGCCGCCAGTCGAGGGTCCACAGACACTCGTTCAGCACTCTGACCCAGTCGCTCTGTGCCATGCGCCAGTGGAAGTCCGCGGCGGTGACGCCGGAGGGATCGGCCTCGAAGCCGCAGCGCACGAGGCCCTCGTGGACCTCGCGTGCCATCCGTTCAAAGTAGGGGTCGACGTCCGGGTCGTCGGTGTCGGCATAGGCCAGCGCGTTGTCCTGATCGGAGGCCAGCGTGAGCTCGCTGCGGGCGGCGCCGCCCAGCGCCAGCCAGGCGAACGGGACCGGCGGCGGGCCGTGGCGCTGCAGGGACAGCTCGATGAGCCGTTGCGTGATGGCGTCCGACTGCAGGGTCAGGACACGCATGACCGTCACCGGGTCGAGCCGCGCGTCGCAGAGCGCCACGAAGAAGTCCGGCAGGCGCGCCGCCGCGGCGGCCAGCTCCTGCTCGTCGTGCGCGGACGCGATCGACCAGCGCAGGGCGAACGGGCTCAGCTCGTCGAGCGCCATGAGGCTGCCGGCTGAGATGACCCCCAGCACCTCGCCGGCGGCGGTCACCACCGGCACGTGATTGACCCCGGCCTGCAGCATGGAGACGACCGCCTCCGGCGCCCGTATGCCGGCGTCGATGGTGATGACCGGGAACGTCATGATGGAGCTCGCCGGCGCTTCCGGCGTGACGCCGGCCGCCAGCACCTTGCTGCGCAGATCGGCGTCGGTGATCATGCCGAGACCGGCGCCGGTGCGCACGAGCACGGCCGTGACCACCTCTTCGTCCATAAGGCGGGCGACGTCCCGCACCGTGGTGTCGGGCTCGCAGAACACCGGTCCCCGGCGGATGAGCGACGTCACCGGCGCGCTGCGCGGATGGGGCAGGTCGCGCACGGTGCGGGTGGTGCGGGCGAGCCGCTCCCGCAACGTCTGTGCCACGAAGGCGGCGCCGTGGGGCCCGCTCAGCAGGGCGACGGCCACGTCGAAGGGGATCGCGTAGAGGTGCGACTCCTCGCGGGCTCGCAGCGTGAACTGGGGCGAAAGACCGGTGAGCAGGGTCGGATGGCCGAAGACCTGACCGGCGCCCAGCACATCGACGACGTGCTCGCCGTGCACCATCTCGATCAGCCCGCTGCGCACCACGAACAGCTCGGTGCCGGGCGGGCCGTCCTCCACCAGGACGGCCGTCCCCGCCGGCACGGTGCGCTCCTCGACGAGCCCCACGATCGCCTCCAGCTCGTCCGCCGGCAACGTGTCGAACGGGGGACGGCGGCGCAGGAAGCCGGCGATGCCGGCGTGCCGTCCCGTCTCGTCGAGGGCCGTTGCCGGCCACTGCTCCCGTGTGCTCTCGTCCATGGCGCAGGTCCATCCCCCCGACCGCCGTCCCGGCACGGCTGCATCGTACCGGAATCGCGCTGACCGCGGTCGAGAGACCCGTTCGCTCGGGGCGGCGGTCGAGAGACCCGTTCGCTCGGGGCGACGGTCGTAGACCGCCCCTGTCCTGGAGCGCGTCCGGCCGGCGGCGGCGCCTTTGCGACGCACTCGCCCGGCGTCTCGCCGCGATCGCGGACGAGCCTGCCGCCCGGAGCCCCGCCCGCAGGCCGCGAAGCCGCACGCCGTCACGGCCTGTAGACTTGACGCCCATGCTCCTGCCGGCCGACATAGGCATCTCCAGCGACCCGTTCGGGCACCTTCCGCTGACGGTCGCGCTCGAGTGCGCCGCCGAGGTCACGACCCTGCTGGAGATCGGTTCGCACGGTCGCCACAGCCTGCTCTCGCGACCCAACCGCCGTGCCGCACAGGACAGCGGCCTGCGCTTCTCCGTCCACGGACCCTACTGGGCTCTCGACACCGGCGATCCCGACGAGACGCGCCGTCGCGCCGTCATCAGCACCCACCGGCGCCATCTGGAAGGTGCCGCCGAGATCGGTGCCCTCTGCTACGTGGTACACCCGGACTACTCTCCGGCGGCCCGCGGACGGGACCCGCAGGCGCTGGCCGCCCTGCAGCGCAGCCTCGACGAGCTCCGGGGTCTCCAGGACGCGTACCGCCTGCCGATCGTGATCGAGAACATGCCGTCTGCGATCACCTCGCATTTCGTGACCCCCGGCGACATCGACCTCGCCGGGCTCGGCTTCTGCCTCGACGCGGGCCACGCCACCATCGCCGGGACGCTGCACTCCTTCATCGGCGACCCGGCGACCCTCATCACGCACGTGCACCTGCACGACAACCGCGGCGCGGGGGACTGGGACGACCCCCACCTGGCCCTCGGCCGGGGCGTCGTCGAGACGGCCACGGCTCTGGATGCCGCCCGCCGGGACGGCGCCACCGCCATCCTCGAGATGCTCGACGAAGCCTCCGTGCACGAGTCGATCGACCATCTGCGGGCCGGCGGGCTGCTGCTCGCGCCGTCGGGCCACTACCCTGCCGTCACCAGATGATCGGCGATCCACGTCTCTGGCCACCGGGTATGGATGTGGCGCTGCCGGCGCCCGCAGGCCGGCGCCGCGTGGTACGCTGACCGCCTGGCTCGCTCAAGCTCGGGCGGTCCGCTGTCGACCAGTCTTCAGAGGACCTCATGACCGCACAGCGATCGAACACTGCCGATGGGAGCGGCTGCCCGCCGGGCAGCTCCGCTCACGAAGAGCTCACGCACGCGAGCTAGCCTGCCGCCGGTGTCTCACATCAGCGACGCCATGCAAGAACGGATCCGACACACGACCATGAGGCTCATGACCATGATCAGACAGCGCCCCGTGATCTCCCTGCTCATCTTCGTGGCCGTGCTCGCGGTCTCGGCGACCGCCTCGGTCGCCCTCACGCGACCGTCGGTGGTGGGTGTCGGCGGCCAGGCATCGGCGGCCGCCGTACGCGCCACCGTCACCCTGCAGGTGCGCACCATCGACGGCGACAAGGAGCTGCGCGGCGCCGGCGCCGGCATCATGGCCGGCGTCCCGGTGACCGTCACAGACCAGAGCGGCGCCACGCGGACGGCTACCCGCAACGGCAGTGGCATCGCGACCGTCGCCAACGTCGACGCCGGCGGCATGATCACCGTCACCGCCACCGCGCCGCGCGGGTACGTCACCTTCCCCACGACCGTCGCGGCGCAGACCGTCATCGCGAACGGCGGCCGGGTGGACGTGCCCCTCTATCGCGACGACCAGCAGTGGCTCACGTGGGGTCGCACCAACGACCGGCGCCGCGTCGGGCCGCCGGCCGGCACGCCATCGGGCAGCTTCCTCTGGACCATCGACCCGGGCAACAACGTCGAGTTCCCGCCCTCGCTCGCGTACGGCATGGTGGTCTACGGCTCGTACCACGGCTACCTCTGCGCCGACTCCCAGGCGACCGGCACGAACGTCTGGCGCGAGTACCCCGGCGACAAGTGGGGCCGCGTCAGCAAGTTCGCCAACCAGGTGGCGGTGAGCTCGTGGGTGGAGGACGGCCGCCGTATCGCGCGCGTCTTCTACGCCGACCTCAGCGGCATCGTCGGATCGCGCGACCTGTCCACCGGCGCCATCGACTGGGAGATCACCAGGGGCAAAGGCTCGGGCACCAGAGGCAAGTGGATCCAGTTCAAGAGCATCGAGGCGTCGCCGCTGGTGCTCGGCAAGACGGTCTACATCTGCACGCGCTTCAACAGGAGCGGCAGCAAGGCCGGCCTCTGGGCGCTCGACCGCAGCAGCGGCAAGGTGCGCTGGTTCAGAGCGCTCGGCCGGACGCGCCACAGCAAGATCGGCTCCAGCCCGGCGTACGCCAACGGCCGCCTGTTCGTCGCCACCTACGACGGCTACGTCTACGCCCTGCGTTCCTCCAACGGCAAGGTGCTCTGGCGCAAGAAGATCGGCGGCCAGTTCTACAGCACGCCGGCCGTCTCCGGCACGCGGCTCTTCATCGGCAACAAGTCGAACGGCCGCATGTACTGCCTCAATACCAGGAACGGCCGCGTCCTCTGGCGGACGAAGCGGCTCGGCACCAGCGTGCACGGCTCGCCGGCGGTCTACGGCGGCAGGGTCTTCGTGGGCGCCGGCAACCGGTTCTACGCCCTCAAGGCGAGCAACGGGCGGCAGGTGTGGCGCAAGTCTACGAAGAGGAGGATCTGGGGCTCGGCGAGCATCCTGAGAGGCGTCGTCTACTACTCGGACTTCGGCCACACCTACGCCCGCACGACGCGCAAGGGCGCGCTCGTCTGGAGCACGAACGTGGGTCGCTACTCGCCGGTGACGGCGACCCGTCACCTGATCATCGTCTGCGACCGCAAGAGCTTCTACGCCTACCGGCCCAAGGACTGAGGCGCAGCGGGCGAGCATCGCCGGACCGGTTCTCGCAGCGCTCGACGAGGGCAGGCACACCCATGACACGACGGCTCACCTACGCCGAGCAGCTCGAGCTGGCGCATCGCGTCACCGAGCCGGCCATCAGGCAGGCCATCGCGCATCTTGAGCTCGTGCCGGGCGGACACGGTCTCGATCTGGGCTGCGGCATCGGCCGTCACACGCTCTGGCTCGCCGAGGCGGCCGGCCCCGGCGGCCGGGTGGTCGGCGTCGACGACAACGACGAGAACCTGGCCGTCGCCCGCCGGCTGGCCGGAGACAGCCCGATCGGCGAACGGATCGAGCTCATCGAAGCCGACCTGCGCAGCCTCCCGTTCCCCGACGCCTCGTTCGACTGGATCTGGTGCGCCGACACCTTCTGGCCCGGCGCCGTCATCGGCGACCCGGTCGCGACCGTGAGCGCCCTGCGGCGCACGCTCAAGCCCGGTGGCCGCCTCACGCTGCTCTACTGGTCGAGCCAGTCCCTGTTGCCGGGCCATCCGGCGCTGGAGGCACGCCTCGACGCGGCCTTCGCCGTCACGACTCGGTATATGGCCGACATACCGCCGGAACGCCAGTTCATGCGCGCCGGCGGCTGGCTCCAGGCGGCGGGACTCGCCGACGTTCAGGCCCGGACCTTCCTCGCCGAGCTCGCGGCCCCGCTCGCGCCACCCTTGCGCGAGGCGCTGGCCTTCGTCTTCGCCATGCTCTGGGACGGTCTGGAGCCGCACCTGGAGCCGCAGGATTGGGACGCCTACCGGCGACTGTGCGACGAGCGCTCACCGGAGTGCGTGCTCGACGCGGCCGGCTACTACGGCTTCGTGACGTACACGGCGTTCAGCGGCCGCGCCTGACTCGCGCACGGCGCTCTCGACGGGCGCCGCTTGAGTCGCGGGGCGCACGCCGTCTCGCGGCTCCCGGGACGCCGCGACCACGCCCGCCTCGACGGATGCCGCTTCCGGGCCGGCCTCATGCGACGGCGTCACGCCGTCACAGATACAATGGCGGCGTCCCGGCTCGGCACTGTGAGACGAGACAGGCATGTCGGTGCGGGCGGCGTCGGTGTGCGCCCGGGGACCACGAGACAGGGGAACGTGGTGACCACTGAGAGCCTGCGAGCGACCGACCGGCAGACGCTGGTGCGAGTCTGCAACGGGATCGCCGTCGCCTGCCTCACGATCGTCCTGCTCGAGGTGGCGGTCTCCTTCCTGCCCGACGACGTCTTCCTGCGCTACTTCACCGTCCGGCGACTGGTCCTCGGCCTCGGGCTCATCGCCGCCGGCCTCGTGCTCGTGCTGCGTCCGGAAGAGCGGCGGCCGATCCCGCGCCAGGCGCTGGTCCTGGCCATACCGGCCGGCCTGCTGCTGCTGTCCTACATCGCCTCGGCGGTCGTGCACCGCTCGCCGCTTGCCTTCCCGTCGGTGCGCCTGCTCGTCGAGGAGCTGCTCGTCTTCATCCTCGTGCTGCTCATCGCCCGCGATCGCCGCAGCGCGCAGATCGTGCTCCTCATCATGCTGCTGGCCGTGGCCGCCGTCTCCTTCGAGGCCATCCGCCAGTTCACGAGCGCTGAGAACACTCACTTCTTCATGGTCGATCGCGGCGGCTGGACGACCATCGAGGTCCTCGCCGCCCCGGCCGACGGCTTCGTCCGCGTCGTCGGCTACTTCAACAACCCGAACCTGCTCGGTGCGTTCCTGGTGCTGGTGCTGCCGTTCGCCTGGGCGTTCGCGGCCACGTCGCGCCTGCCGCGCTGGGTCACCGGCGTGGTCATCGCCGCCGGCGCGGTGGCGCTCGTGCTCACCTTCTCGCGGGCGCCGCTGCTGAGCATCGTGCTGGCCCTCGTCCTGATCGCCGCTCTGCGCCGGCCGCTGGTGGCGCTCCTGCTGCTCCCGGTGGCGGCGGCGGTGATCTTGAACCCGTTCTCATTGGGCCGGCTCACCACCGGCCTCTCCCGAGTCGATTCGCTCAAGCTCGGCCTTGAAGGCGTCGTGCAGCAGCCGCTGGTGGGCGTGGGGCCGGGTGCTTTCCGCGACTTCGCGGAACGCGAGGGGGCCGAGTTCTGGAACGCCCACAACTCATTCCTCAACGTGGCCGCCGAGGTCGGTGTCGTCGGCGGACTGTCGCTGGCGGCCTTGGTCGTGCTGGCGCTCCTGTGGACGTTCCGCCTGCGCCGGGAGCGTCCCCGCGACCCGCTGGTCGCGGCGTTCATCGCCGTCTTCGTGTCCTTCACGCTCGTCTCGCTGCTCGACGCCCCCTACAACACGGTCGCCGGCAGCTACGTGCTCTGGGTCGCTCTGGGACTGCTGGTGGCCACCTGCGGCTTCTCGCGACCGCTCACCGCCGCTGCGCCCTCGCACGTCGGGGAGCCGCGACCGGTGGCGGCCGCCGGCGGACCGCTACCCACCGGCCCGGCCGCCGAGCGCCCGGTTGACACGTCCGGACCGCTGCTCTAGCTTCGCGTCATCCGTTGGGGAGCGGCCGGCTCGCCGTGGCGAGCGGCGCGATCGTCATCACGGGCACCAGCCCCGGTCGCGCCCGTCGAGCGGCAAGACCTTCGGCACACGAGCGTGCCGGGGTCTTTCTTCTTTTTGGCGCCGACCGCGACGGATGTGGAGGGAGCGCGCGATGCAGAAGCACCGTAGTCCGGATCAGGTCGCAGGGCCGGCACTGCGAGGTGTCGCCCGATGACGGCCGACGCGGTGCCGTGGCTCGTCTTCGCGGTCCTGGTGGCCGTGCTGCTGGTCGTCGATCTGGTCGTGCTCGGACGCCGGGCGGAGGTCATGGCCCCGCGCACGGCGCTCGCCTGGAGCGTCCTCTGGATCGGCTTCGGCCTCTCGTTCTCGCTGGCGGTGTGGGCGTGGCGCGGCGCCGCCTCGGCACAGGAGTACCTGGCCGCCTACCTCATCGAGGAGTCGCTCAGCATCGACAACCTCTTCGTCTTCATGCTGGTCTTCGGCGGTCTCGGCATCGCTCTGAGATATCAGCGCAAGGTCCTCTTCTGGGGCATCCTCGGGGCGATGGTCATGCGCGGCGCGTTCATCTTCGGCGGCGTCGCGGCCATGGAACGCTTCCACTGGGTCATGTACGTCTTCGGCGGCCTGCTGCTGGTCGCCGCCGTCAAGATGCTGCGCTCGCAGGAGATCGCGATCGATCCCGCCGGCAATCCTCTGGTGCGCCTGGCGAGACGGATCTGCCCGGTCGACACCGGGTACCGCGGCGACCGCTTCACGGTCCGTCACCCCGCCTTCATGCTCACGCCGCTGGCCCTTGCTCTCGTCGCCATCGAATCGGCCGACGTGGTGTTCGCGATCGACTCGATACCGGCGGTGCTGGCCATCTCATCGGACGGCTTCGTCGTCTACACGTCGAACATCTGTGCCATCCTCGGCCTTCGTTCGCTCTACTTCGCGCTCGCCGGCAGCCTGGAGCGCTTCCGGTACCTGAGCGCGGGACTGGCCGCCGTACTCGCCTTCGTGGCCGTCAAGATGCTGCTCGGCGATGTGGTGCACGTGCCCATCTACGCCTCGCTGGCGGTGATCGTGACCTGCGTCGGCGGCGCCGTGTTCTACTCGATGGCGCGCACGCGCCGGGATCGCGCGGCCGCGGGAAAAGGGCCGGTCATGCCGCCCGAAGCAGTGCCGGCGACCGCCCTGGGAGATGCCGTCGACGCCGAGTGAGCACCCGGCTGGCGGGCGGGACGGCACTTGCGCCGTGCCGCGTCGCCACGGAGAATCGTCGGCGACGGCAGCGTGCTGCAGCGGGGAGGAGGCCCGTTGGCGAGGGGTGATCGGTGGACCAGAGCCTGCCTCGCCCCGGCGACCCGCGCGAAGCTCGAACGTTGCGGCCTCGACTACCTCGTGGGCCCCATCGCGCGCAACCTCACCGCCCTCTTCGAGAAAGGACCGCCGTGATGCTCCGCAAGCTTCTCATCGGACTCCAGCTGTTCGTCGCTCTCGGTGCGCTGGGCGGCGGCATCTGGGGCACGTGCTTCCCGCAGCGGATGCCGGTCGAAGACTGGTTCAAGAGGGGGCCGTTCTCCAGCTCGGTCATCCCGGGCTTCATCCTGCTGGTGGCCGTCGGCGGGTCCTGCTTCGCTGCCGCCGCGGCGCTTCTGCGGCGGCATCCCCTGGCCTGGCTTGTCTCTATGGCCTCGGGCGTCATCCTGATGGTCTGGATCGTCGTCCAGGTGCTGATCATCGGCGGCGGTCACGTCCTGCAGTACCTCTACTTCAGCTTGGGAGCGCTCATGACCGGGCTGTCTGCCGCTCTGGCATGGACGACCCGCACGGCGCCACAGGCGCGGCCGGCCGGCGCCGTCGAGAGACGCGGAGAGGGCCTCGCGGGCTCCGCCGACCGGCCCGCGCCGGGAAGCGCACGATGAGCGCCGCCGGCGAAGACGCCCGTCATCGGCAGCGACCGGCCGGCGGAGACGCGCCGACGGTGGTGGCCATCGTCGGCAGCCCGCGCCGGCACGGCAACACCGCGTACGCGACCGGTCTTGCCGTCGCCGAACTGGAGCGACGCGGCATCGGCTGCGAGACCATCTCGCTGGCGAAGGTGCGTCTGGAGCCGTGCCTGGCTCATGACGACTGCGGCACGCGAGAGCGTTGCCCGCGCCGCGACGACGCCGAGGCCGTCTTCGACTCCGTCTGGGCGGCGACCGGGCTCATCCTCGCCAGTCCGGTGTTCTTCGCCACGGTGAGCGCCCAGATGAAGACGTTCATGGACCGCACGAACCACCGCTACCTGCACGGCCCCGCGCTCCATCCCAAAGCTGTCGGCCTGATCGCCGTCGGCGGCCAGGGGGGCCTCAAGGACACGCTGCGCACCATGGAACGCTACCTCGAGATCATGTGCCCGGAGATGCCGACCGTGGAGACGGCGAGCGGCATCGCCGACAAGCTCGGCGACGCCGAGAAGTCGGACGCGTTGCGCGAGTCGGTCGTGGCGATGGCCGGGCGCCTGGCCGACGCCCTGCTGCGGGCGTAGCCGGGACCGCCCACACTCACCGGATCCGGCCGCACGATCCGACCGAGCGCACTCGCCGGGTCACGCTGGGGTCGGCTCCGCCGTTCGGAGCCGACGCGCGCTCAGCTGTCGAAGCCCAACCCGAGCCGGTCGAGCGAACGCAGCCAGATGTTGCGCCGACCTTCGTTGACATCGGCGCGAGCCAGCGAGAGGCGAGTGAGCTCGATCGCGGCCGACCGCAGCGGCTCCGGCGGGAAGGGCGTCGGCGTGGATCGCACCATCTGCAGCCGGGTCAGCTCGCTCCCGTCGCCGCCGAGCATGTCGAGGCACACCTGAGCACCGAAGCGCGAGGCGCCGACGCCCATGCCCGTGTAGCCCAGCACGTAGGCCACGCGACCCTGCAGTGCCCGCCCCCAGAAGGGGAAGAACCGGGAACAGGTGTCGATGGCGCCGCCCCAGGCGTGCGAGAACCGCAGGCCCTCGAGCTGCGGGAAGGTCACGTAGAAGTGCCGCGCCAGGCGCTCGAAGGTGCGCCGGCGATGGTCGAGCGTGGGCGCCACGCGGCTCCCGTAGTGGTAGACGGCATCGTAGCCGCCCCAGAGGATGCGACCGTCTTCGCTGATGCGGTAGTAGTGGAACTGGTTGCCGCCGTCCGCCAGACCGACCGGCGTGCGCCAGCCGATGGCCGCCCGCTGTTCGGCCGAGAGTGGCTCGGTCATGAGTGCGTAGTCGTAGACGGGGACGATGAAGAGGCGCAGGCGCCTCAGGAGGGGGCGGAAGGCGTTGGTGGCCAGGACCGCCCGTCGGGCGTGGACGGTGCCGCCGCGGGCGGTCAGCAGCACGCCCCCGCGAGACGTGGCGAGTCCGTCGACCGGCGTGCCCTCGTGGAAGCGCACGCCGAGCCGCTCGCAGGCCCGCTGCAGACCCCACGCCAGACGGGCCGGGTCGACCATGGCGCAGCCGTCGCGGTCCCAGAGGCCGGCGAGATAGGTCGGTGACCGGACCTCGGCCTGCATCGCCTCGCGGTCGAGGAGGTCGGCCTCGAGGCCGAGCCGGCGGAACACCTCCTGCGCCTCCTCGAGCTCCGCCACCTGCCAGGGCCGGGTCGCGACGTTGAGCTCGCCGGTGCGCTGCCAGTCGCAGTCGATGCCGTAGCGCTCGACCGCGCTCCCGATGGCGTCGAGGTTGGCGCGCCCCAGCTCCTCCAGGCGCCGCTGCTCCGCCGGGAACCGGTCGATGCCGTTGGACGGCCCGTGCGTAAGCGTCGCCATGCAGAAGCCGCCGTTGCGGCCGCTGGCCGCCCAGCCGGCGCCGACCGCGTCCAGCACCAGCACATCGCAGGAGGGGTCACGCTCCTTCTGCAGCAGCGCCGTCCAGAGCCCGGTGAACCCGGCCCCGACGACCGCCAGATCGCACTCCTCGCCGCCGAGCAGAGGGGGGTGCGGCACCGGACGCACCGCCGAGTCGAGCCAGAAGGGCATGGGACAGGCGCCCTCCAGCGCTTCGCGCACGTCTCTCGTCGACATCTCGACCTCCCATCGCCCCGCCGATACGCGGCACGGACCGACGCCAAGTATCCGCAGAAGCCTATCGTCACTCCAGCGTCCAGGACGAGTGGTCGCCCGGCGGCAGCCGTCGTTACCCGCCCGGCGCCGCGGGGAACATGAAGAGCAGAAGGACGCCGCCGGTCAGGCCGATGATGGGAGGTGGAGCATGAGACGTGGCATCCGCATCGCACGGGTCTTCGGCATCGACATCTCCATCCACCCGAGCTGGTTCATCATCCTGCTGCTGATCGTCTGGTCTCTGGGAGCCGGCACCTTCCCGGCGATCTACGACGACTGGAGCACGGCGCAGTACTGGCTGGTAGCCGTGATCTCGGCGCTCCTGCTGTTCGCGTCGGTGCTGGTCCACGAGCTGGCCCACTCCCTGGTCGCCCTGCGGCAGGGCACGCCGGTGAGGGGCATCACGCTCTTCTTCCTCGGCGGCGTGGCGAGCATAGAGCGTGAGGCCACCAGTCCCGGGCGCGAAGCGCTCATGGCCGGAGCGGGGCCGCTCACGAGCATCGTCCTCGGTGGCGCGTTCCTCGGTCTGGGCTGGGCCGTCAGCGCTCCCGAGGTGCTGCAGGCGATCCTCCTGTACCTCGGCCTCATCAACCTCGTCGTCGCCGCCTTCAACCTGCTCCCCGGCTTTCCTCTCGACGGCGGCCGTCTGCTGCGTTCCGCGATCTGGGCGATCCGCGGTGACTTCGTGGCGGCGACCCGCGACGCCACCCGCGTCTCCGCCGTCATCGCCGTGGGACTCATGGTGTACGGCGGCTACCTGGCGCTGACCGGGAATCCGATCGGCGGCCTGTGGCTCGTCTTCATCGGCTGGATCGTCATCCAGGCTTCGCAGGCTTCCTATGCACAGACCCTCTCACAGGAGCGCCTCAAGCAGATCCCCATCCGCCGCGTCATGGCCCGCCTGCGCGGGTGGGTCTCGCCGGCTGCCGGCCTCGACGAGACCGAGGCCGAGCTGGCCGAGCTGCGCGCCCGCTGCCTGCCGGTCGGCAGCGACCCGGAGCACTACGACGGACTGATCTGCCGTTCCGACATCAGCGGCCTCGATGACGACCGATCCGGCGGACCTTCGCACACGTCTCTCACCGCCGCCGACGTGATGGTCGGCCGCGAGCACCTGCCGACCATCGCCGCCTCGGACCCGGCGTCCGATGCCTGGCAGGCGATGACCGATGAGGAGGTCGACCGCCTGGCCGTGGTCGACGACGGCAAGCTCGTCGGCTTCATCGACCGGCGGCGTCTCTCCCGCTACCTCGAACTGCACCCCGGCGGCCGGCGACCGGCCGCCTGACGCCCTCCAGGCAGCATCGCCGCGCCGCCACTGAAGTTTCTGCCTCCCGCTGCCGAATAGATACGGAGCGGCACCCTCGCGGTACTTCGGCGTCGAAGAGGGTGCCCGGCGATACCCAGCGGGGAGAGGGAAGCCTCATGAGTCACACCTCGGAAGCGGCCGCCGACGGACCTCCTCGCGGCGGGCTGGTGCTGGCAGCGCTGATCCTCGGCGCCGCGGTCGCCAACCTCAACCTGGCGGTGGCCAACGTGGCTCTGCCGACCATCGGCGACGACCTCGGCTCATCGCAGACGCTCCTGAACATGGTCGCCGTCGGCTTCACGCTGGGGCTGGCGGCATCGGTGCTGTACCTGGGAGCCCTGGCCGACCATCACGGGCGTCGCCTGATGCTCCTTCTGGGCCTGGCCCTGTCTGTGCCGGCGGCCGCGGCGGCGGCCTGGGCGCCGACGATCGAGGTGCTGATCGGCGCCCGCGTCGTCGGCGGCATGGCCGCCGGCATGGCGTATCCCACCACGCTCTCGCTGGTGACGGCCCTCTTCAGCGGCCCCCGGCGCACGCGCGCCATCGCCCTCTGGTCGGGCATCGGGGCCGGCGCCTCGGCCCTCGGTCCGCTCTTCGTGGGACTGCTGCTGGAACGGTTCTGGTGGGGCTCCGCTTTCGCGCTCACCATCCCATTCGCCGTCGTGGCGTTCGCGCTGGCCTGGTGGAGAGTGCCGCACCACGCCGGCGAGTCTGATGAGCCGGTCGACAACCTCGGCGGCATCCTCTCGGTGGTGCTCGTGGGGACGATCGTCCTGAGCCTCAACTTCGCGCCGCTCCCCGGCAGCCTCGACGTCACGCTCGTCCTCGCCGGTATCGCCGTCGCGGCGCTGGCGGGCTTCGCCGTCCGCGAGCGGCGCGCCACGAACCCGCTCTTCGACCTGCACGTCGCCAAACGACGCATCTTCTGGGTGGCGGCCCTGGCCGGCATCATCGCGTTCGGGTCTCTCATGGGAGCGTTGTTCATCGGCCAGCAGTTCATGCAGGATGTGCTCGGCTACTCGGCCCTGGAGGCCGGCCTGGCCATCGTCCCCTCGCCGATCATGATGATCGGCATGTCTCCGGTCGCCGCCCGGGTCATCGCCGCCCGCGGCGCGCGGTTCACGCTCATCGTCGCCTTCGCGCTCATCGCCATCGGGTTCCTGATCATGCTCACCTGGCGCGAAGGGATCGGCTATCCCCTGGTGGGGATCTCGTACGCCTTCGTGGGCGCCGGCATCGGCCTCGGTGGCGCCCCCGCGTCGCGCTCGGTGATGAGCTCGGTCCCGGTCCATCGCGCCGGCATGGGCTCCGCCGTCACCGACCTCCAGCGCGACCTTGGTGGCGCCGTGATGCAGTCCATCCTCGGCGCCCTGCTCTCGATCCGCTACTCGCACTTCTTCGTCGACGCGTTCGCCGATCTGCCGGCCGACGAGGCGGCGAAGCTGAGCGACGAGACCGCGGCGACCATCAAGAGCTCTTTCGGGGGCGCCGTCAACGTCGCCAAGCTCCACCCCGGCGCCGACGCCGACAAGCTGGTACAGGCCGCCAAGCAGGCGTTCACGGAGGGATCGCGCCTTGCCATCGCCGCCGGCGTGGCGGCGATCCTCGTCGGCCTTGTCGTGGTCGTCGTCTTCTTCCCCGGCCGGCAGCGGGAGGACGAGCTGGAGCGGGGCTACGCCCGCGAGGACGAGGCGGCCGCCGCGGCGGAAGCGGCGCGCCATCCCGCCGCGGCGGCCGCGGACCCATCGGGCTGACCCCGGCCCACGCCGCTCGACGACGGCGACCGCCTCACGCAGGTGAAGGCAGCCCGCCACAGCGTCCGACGCCCGGCCGGGAGCACTCGCCACGGTGGCCCACCCCGGGCGGTCGCACCCGCCAGCGTGGCCCATGCGGCGGCATAGCGCCGGGCCTTCCGGACGCATATGCTTCAGTCACGTCTTCGAGCGCCACGGGTGCGGGCCGTCTCGTACAGTCCCCGGCCGTCCGGTGGCGTCGTGCACTACAGCGTCGGCGCGCAGGCGCCGCAGGGTGTCGGCCCGCGGGCACCACGAGGTGTCGACCCGCCGGGAGCCCGACGAAAGGAGCGTGGAGATGGCCTTGACGTTCGGACCCAGACGAGCAGAGTACATCGACATCGGTGAAGTGCGGGGGGCGGAGAAGAGCCCGCTCTCCCCCGATGAGCTGGCTCACTTCGAAGCGCTCGACCTGATCTACCGGTCCCTCTGCGCCCTGCTCTACAACTACGTCCCGATGTCGGGGCATCCGGGCGGATCGATCTCCTCCGGAAGGTTCGTCGCCGGCATCCTGTTCGACAGCCTCGAGTACGATCTTGCCGACCCCGACCGTCCCGACGCAGACCTCATCTCGTATGCGGCCGGGCACAAGGCGATGGGCCTGTACTCGATGTGGGCGCTGCGCGACGAGCTGGCACGGGTGGCCGCACCCGACCTGCTGCCGGACGACGAGAAGAAGCGGCTGCGCCTCGAGGACCTGCTCGGCTTCCGCCGCAACCCCATCACCAGCACGCCGCTCTTCGTGAGGTTCCACAGTAAGCCGCTCGACGGCCATCCGACGCCGGGCACGCCGTTCGTCAAGCTCTCGACCGGCGCCTCGGGCGTCGGCGTCGCCAGCTCGCTGGGCCTCGCCTATGGGGCGCGCGACAGGTACGGCGCCGGCGCGCCCCGCGTCCACATCGTCGAGGGCGAGGGCGGCCTGACCCCGGGCCGTGTCGCCGAGGCCCTGGCGGCCGCCGGCACCGGCTCGCTGGACAACGTCGTCATGCACGTCGACTGGAACCAGGCGTCGATCGACAGCAACCACGTCTGCCGCGACGCCGACGGTCCCGGCGACTACGTGCAGTGGGACCCGCTGGAGCTGTTCTACCTGCACGACTGGAACGTCATCCGGGTGCCGGACGGACGCGCCTTCCAGCAGGTCATCGCCGCTCAGCGGCGCGCCCTCGAGATGGACAACGGGCAGCCGACGGTGATCGTGTACCACACCGTCAAGGGCTGGAAGTACGGTATCGAGGGCCGCGCCTCGCACGGAGCCGGCCACAAGCTCTGTTCCGATGCGTTCTACAAGGCGCTGGCCGAGCTCACCGGCATCAAGACCGGCGGCGACGGCGCCGAGGCGCTGCCCACCTGCGACGAAGACGACCGGCGCTGCCAGCGCCCCGGCGACGGCGATGCGGCACTGGAAGAGTGCTTCTGGGAGGCGCTGCGCGTGGTGCGCTCCGTCGTCGAGGACGAGCGCGACACGGCGGCGGCGATGACGCTGCGGCTGCGCGGGGCGCGCGAGCGGCTCGATGCGCGGGCGCGCACGCCGCGTGCCGGCGCCCCAGACATCGAGGCAGTCTACGCGGCGGCGGCCGCAGCCGGCACGCCGGCCGAGCTGCGCCTGGAGCCCGGCGGCAGCACGACTCTGCGGGCCGAGCTGAGCCGCGCCCTCCACTATCTCAACGCACAGTCCGGCGGCGCCTTCCTCACGGCCGCCGCCGATCTGCTCGGTTCCACCAGCGTCAACACCATCGGCGCCGGCTTCCCCGACGGCTTCTGGAACGCACAGTCCAACCCCGAGGCGCGGCTGCTGTCGATCGGCGGTATCTGCGAAGACGCCATCACCGGCATCCTCTCCGGCATCGCCGCGTACGGGCACAACATCGGCGTCGGTTCGTCGTACGGCGCCTTCCTGGCGCCGCTGGGCCACATCGCGGCGCGCCTGCACGCCATCGGCGCCCAGGCGCGCGCAGCGGTCTCCGGCGAGCCGTACAAGCCGATCGTGCTGGTCTGCGGCCACGCCGGCCTCAAGACCGGTGAGGATGGGCCCACCCACGCCGATCCGCAGGCGCTGCAGCTGCTGCAGGAGAACTTCCCGCGCGGCACGGCGATCTCGCTGACGCCGTGGGAACCGCAGGAGATCTGGCCGCTGGTGGCGACCGCCATCTCGCAGCGGCCGGCCGTCCTCTCGGCCTTCGTCACCCGCCCCAACGAGTCGGTGCTCGACCGCGCCGCACTGGGGCTGGCGCCGGCCGAGGCGGCGGTGACCGGCGCCTACGTCCTGCGCCGGCCCGACGGCGACGGCGACGTGACCGTCGTCATCCAGGAGAGCGCCGTCGCCTACGCGTTCGTCGAGCAGGCGCTGCCGCTGTTCACCGAGGCCGGCATCGACCCGTGGGTGCTCTACGTGTCCAGCGCCGAGCTCTTCGACCGCCTCTCAGCCGAAGAGCAGCACGACATCTTCCCCGAGGAGCGTGCCCGCCGGGCGATCGGCATCACCGGCTTCACGCTGCCGACCCTCTTCCGCTGGGTCCAGTCGGACGAGGGCCGCGCCGCCAGCCTGCACCCCTACCGCCATGGTCACTACCTCGGCAGCGGTCAGGGTCACGTGGTGCTCGAGGAGGCGGGGCTCGACGGCGAGAGCCAGTTCAAGGCCATCAAGGACTACATGGACGCTCGCGTCGGCGCCTGAGGCGCCGCGACGAGGAGGGGCCGCCGGTCCGGCGATCGTCCCCGCAGATCCGCGGCCGACAGAGAGGCGGGCGGGGATCCCGATCGGGATCCCCGCCCGCCTCTTCTCGCACCGTCAACGCCGTCCGGCCGCGGCCGACGCGGATGCGGACCAGACCCTTGATCAGCATCCGGACGTTATCTGGCCGAGCGCCGGCGGACCGTCCGCCGGCCGGCGCTCACCGCTGCGGAAGGCTCAGTAGTTCTCCGCGAAGATCTGCTGGTACGCCTGCGGATGCTTGCACGCCGGGCAGACCTTGAGCGCCGTCGGCCCTTCGTGGACGTACCCGCACTTGCGGCACATCCACTTCTGCGGCTCCGGGCGCGCGAACACCAGGTCCTGCTCCATGTTCTCGATGAGCTTGCGATAGCGGGCCTCGTGCATCGACTCGGCCTTGGCGATCTGACGGAAGGTGTTGGCGACGTCCTTGAAGCCCTCTTTCTCGGCTACGTCGGCGAACCCGGGGTAGAGGTCGGTCCACTCCTCGTGCTCCCCCTCGGCGGCGGCGTGCAGGTGCGCCACAGTGTCGGCGAGCTTGCCGGCCGGATAGGTGGCCGTGATCTCCACGGGGCCGCCCTCGAGATGCCGGAAGAACATCTTGGCGTGCTGCAGCTCGTGATCGGCGGTCTCGAGGAAGATGGCGCCGATCTGCTCGTACCCCTCCTTGACCGCCTCTTTGGCGTAGTAGGTGTAGCGGTTGCGCGCCTGGCTCTCGCCGGCGAACGCCTTGAGCAGGTTCTTCTCGGTCTCGCTACCCTTGATGCCCGGCATGGGGGCTCCTTTCGCTGGTTGCTGGAGCGAGTGTACCCTGTTCGTCACGAACGGCACGGGAGGACGGCGATGTGCGCACACATCATCGGCATCAGCGGCAGTCCGAGACCGGACGGCACCGCCGAGCGCGTGATGCGCAGCATCCATCGCCGTTCGCTACGGATGAGCACCAGACCCCGGAGCGCAGGAGGTCTCTGACGATGAGCGACGAGCCGGACATGCGCGAGATCGTGTGGCGACAGCAGGCTACGGACGACGGCCGCCGACGACCCGCTTCGGCCGCCGAAGCCCGGCTGCGGCTCGAACGCGGCAACGCCGCGTTCGCGGCTGCCGGCGACGAGGATCGCCGTCAGGTCGTCACGGTCGGTCCGCAGGCGTTCGGCCTGCCGAACCTCCCCGGCGGTGACCTGCCTCAGGAGCCGTTCGCGGCGGTCCTCGGGTGCTCCGACGCCCGGGTGGCCCCGGAGGTCGTCTTCGGACAGGCGCTCAACGATCTCTTCTGCGTCCGCCTCGCCGGGCATGCCCCCACCGCAGCGTCCCTCGGCAGCCTTCGATTCGCGGTCGACAACCTGCCGACCGTTCGGCTGGTGATCGTCGTCGGGCACACCGAGTGTGGCGCGATGATCGCCGCTCTCGACTCGTTCCTCCGGCCGGCCGGCGCGGCGGACCCGGCAGCCGCACCCGAGCTGCGCGCCGTGCTCGAACCCCTGCTCGCGCCGGTGACGACGGCCGCGCAGGCGCTGGCCGACGTGCATGGGCCGGCGGTGACCGGAGCGGGACACTACCGACCGGCCCTCCTCGCCACGGCGATCGTCGCCCATTCGGCCCTGACCGCGATGACGCTGCGCCACGCCGTAGACCGGCCGGTCGTCTGGGGGGTGTTCGATCTGGCCACCCGCCGTGTGGGCGTACCCGGCGCATCGGGATTTCGGCCCGGGCTCGCCGAGCCACCGGCAGACGACCGCGCGCTGGCCGGGCTGATGCGGACCGTGGCGGCCGGGCTGATGCGCAGCACGGCCACCGATACCATTCGGAGCGAGGACGCAGCAGACCCCTGAGCACCTGCCCGGCGATCGCGGCGAGCCTGTGACGATCCCGGCGTGGCGGGAGCGGCACAAACGGGTACGAACACACACATGAACCCCGGCTGGTGGATCCTGATCGCCGTCCTGCTGCTCCTGCTCCTGCCCACGGTCGCAGGAGCTGTTGTGCGGTGGCGTACGCTGCGCCGCCGCCGGCGCCTCATCCGCGAGCTCGAACAGTCCCGTGGCTCGCGCGTGATCACGCTCATCCACCGTCAGGAGCGCGTGCGCCTGTTGGGCTTCTCCTTCGGCCGGTTCATCGACATCGAGGACGCGGAGCAGGTGCTGCGTGCCATCAGGCTCACACCGCCGGACATGCCGATCGACCTCATCGTCCACACACCCGGCGGCCTGGTGCTGGCGAGCGACCAGATCGCCTACGCCCTCAAGCGGCATCCCGGCACGGTCACCGTGATGGTGCCGCACTATGCGATGTCGGGCGGCACCCTCCTGGCCCTGGCGGCCGACCGCATCCTCATGGACCGGGACGCCGTGCTGGGCCCCGTCGACCCACAGCTCACCACGCTGCGCCACGGCATGTGGCCGGCCGCCTCCGTCCTGGCCGCCCTGGGACAGGACAACCCCAACCGCGACGACGAGACGCTGATCCTCGGCGACATGGCCGCCAAAGCGATCGCGCAAGCCACGGCAACGGCCACGGAGCTGCTGGCGGGGTCGCTCGACGATGGGGCCGCCGGCCTGCTGGCGACGCAGCTCAGCACAGGCCGCTGGACGCACGACTACCCGATCCGCTTCAACGAGGCACGGGAGCTCGGCCTGCCGGTTGACGACGAGCTGCCCGGCCGGGTCCATCGGCTCATGCGCCTCTATCCGCAGCGTGCCCGCCGGCCGTCGGTGGAGTTCATCCCGACGCCGTACGGAGACCGCCACCCACGGCCGCCGGACGACGCACGCCGCTGACGGCCCCCGAGTCAGTCCGGGGCCGCCGGCGGACCGGGCGCGAGAAGACGAGAGGAGAGACCATGAGCGAGCCGCAAGAGGTGGCCGATACAGTCGAGCTGGTCGCCGCCGGGCTGTACCACTGGCGCATCCACAACAACAGCATCGGCGGGCATGTCTCCAGCTCGCACGCCCTCTGCACCGGCGAGGAGTGCGTCCTGATCGACCCGGTGCGGCTCGCCGACGAGGCACTGGCCTCGCTGCCGAGGCCCACCGCCGTGGCGCTCACCGCGCGCTGTCATCAGCGCGCCGCCTGGCGCTACCGGCGGCAGTTCGACATCCCGGTCTGGCTGCCGGAGGATGCCACGCCGGCCGACGAAGAGCCCGACCAACGGTACGGCGAGGGCGACATCCTCCCCGGCGGCCTCTGGGCGATCCGCACGCCGGGGCCCGAGTGGTCCCACTACTCGTTCCTGCTCGATGCCGTCGGCGACCGTCCCAGCGTGCTGTTCTGCTCGTACCTCGTCGGCGTCACAGACGACGACGAGCTCAGCTTCATCCCGCCCGCGTATCACGAAGATCCCGAGGCCACGCGAGGCAGCGTTGAGCGGCTTCTCGAGCTGCCGTTCGAGATCCTCTGCCTCGCTCACGGGGCACCGCTGACGAACGACCCCAAAGGCGTCTTGCGCAGCCTGCTGGAAGCGGCCGGGTGAGACCCGCGGCGGTGTGAGGGCGCGCCCGGGCCGTCCGGGTGGCGCGACAGGCCGCCGCCGACGCTCGCCGGCCGGTCAGCGCCCTTCGCTGCTGTGCCGGTGCCGCGGCCGGGCGTGCCGCGGCCGCACGCAGACCGGCAGTGGCTCGTCGTCGGGGATGAAGTCCGGCGGCGCATCGGTGCCGCAGACGACGGGGTCGCAGCACGTGTGGCAATCGCGCCGCTGCGAGCGGAAGCCGAGCAGCTCCACCGACGGCGAGAGGTAGCCGTCTCTGGACGGCTCGTCGTGCACCAGATCGGTGCTCAGGTACTTCTTGTTGTCGTCGGCGAAGACCGTCGCCACCACCGCCTGCGGCCCGAGCTCACGCACCACCTGCAGGGCGGCGAGGAAGTTGGCGCCCGACGAGATACCGACCCCGAGGCCCAGCTCCGTGGCCAGCTTCTGGGCCATCAGGATGGCGTCGCCGTCGTGCACCGCGAGCGGCGCATCAAGGAACGGCAGGTCGACGATGGAGGGTACGAACTCGTCGGAGATGCCCTGGATGCGATGCTCGCCGCCACGCCGGCCGGTGGAGAGCACCGGCGCGCTCGCCGCCTCGACCGGGTGCAGACGGATATCCGGCCGCTTGCCGCGCAGGTAGCGCCCGACCCCCATGATGGTGCCGCCGGTGCCGACGCCGGCCACGAACGCATCCGGGATCACGAAGCCGGCCTGAAGCTGCCACCAGATCTCCGGACCGGTGCTCACCACGTGCGATTCGATGTTGTCGACATTGGAGAACTGCCGCGGCAGGAAGACCGCCCCGGACCGTGAGGCCGCCTGGAGCAGGTCGGCGGCCGCCTCCTCAGCCAGGCTGATGCTGCCGACGAAGCCGCCCTGCTCGTGACTCACGAGCCTGATCCGGGCGCCGAAGCCGCGGATCAGATCGATCCGCTCGCGGCTCATCCAGTCGGGCATGAAGATGGTCACCGGATGGCCGAGGGCTCGGCCGATGGCGGCGAACGAGATGCCTGTGTTGCCGGAGGTGGCCTCGATGATGGGCGCGCCGGGCTCCAGCTCACCGCGCTCGTAGGCGCGGCGCAGCATGTGGAGCGCCATGCGGTCCTTGATGCTGCCGGTGAGGTTGAACTGCTCGGCCTTGGCGTAGACGGTGACCGGCACGGCGTCCACCCGCACGTCGATGGCCAGCAGCGGCGTGTTGCCGATCAGCGAGAGCATGCCGGAGAACCGGCGCTCGATGGCATCGGCGGAGTGGGCGGCAGCGCGGGCGCACGTCGTGACAGGTTCTGATGACGGGTGGAAGATGATGCTCTCCTCCAGCGACGGAGCTCACGCGACGGCGACGATCCCGCAGCCGGCCGGCGAGCGGCGGCACGCGGAGTGCTGAGCATAGCGCACGGAAGCGCCGTACGGCGAGCACGCCGTTCGCCGGCCGCTGCTAGCAGGCTGCTGAAATACGCTGCCCCGCCCTGGCATCCTGAGCTAAGGCGGCGTGCTTCGGCATCCCGTTGTTGATAGAATATCCCTGCAAATCACGTATGTGGAGGGCGCGATGCGCGGG
>Ga0172371_10000915_pt1 | contig 46569 bp, 36 predicted proteins | sample Lak12m_FD_114543 | JGI IMG/M metagenome (GOLD analysis project Ga0172371, IMG submission 114543) | Freshwater microbial communities from Kabuno Bay, South-Kivu, Congo - kab_022012_12m | ecosystem: Environmental > Aquatic > Freshwater > Lake | place: Democratic Republic of the Congo: South-Kivu... | reverse complement strand
GCCACGGCGCACGCTCTTGACCGCTACGTTGCTCCCACAGGCGCCGGAGGACTTACGGGCGTTGACTGGGCGAACGCGTATAGCAATCTCCAGCAGGCCGTTGCCGACTGTACCGGGGTCGGAGACCGCATATTCTTCCGCTACGGGACCTACGCCAGAACCGCGGCACTGGTGGTCCAGAAGAAGCCGGGCATCAGCCTGCTGGGTGGCTACCAGGGAATCGGCAGTCCTGGAGTCCTTACGAACCAGTCCACGATACTGAACAGGACCAGCGGCGCCACCCGGCTGCTCGATATCGCGTCGTCCACGATCACGGTCAGCCGGATCACGGTCCAGAACGGCTCACTCATCGACAACGGAGTCGGGGTTCGTATTCTGACGAATTCCGTGACAACGATCACCAACTGCGTCATCCGCAACAACTCGGTAGTGACGTCCTCGGACGGTTGGACATATGGCACAGGCCTCTACCAGTCGGGAGGTCAGTTGACGGTCCTGGGCACACGTTTTGAAACCAACACGATGAACTATGTATCGTGGAACTCGCACTTCTGGGGGGCCGGGGCGGCCTGCGTCGGCGGAGTGCAGGCGCGCTTCGAGAACTGCGCGTTCGTCGGCAATGACCTCCGAATCAAGCACTACGAGGGTTACGGCGGCGGTTTATACGTGAGCGATGGAAGCCTGGTGGTGACGAACTGCACGTTCAGGAACAACACGGCGCGCGATGGCTACTCGGGCAGCACTGCGCCCGACTGCCTCGGGGGTGCCATCCACGTGACGGGTAACGCAACGCCGGTGCGGATCGAAAACAGCTTCTTCCAGGGAAACCATGTGGGAGGCATCACCGCCAACACGCGTTGAGGTGCGGCGATCTACCTGGATATCCCCGGTTCGACGTGGATCCGCCAGAGCGCGTTCCTGGCGAACGCCAACGCACAGGGAGGCGACGGCACTATCTATCTCAAGCGGGGACGGGTGGGCCTTACGAACGTTGTTGTGGCCCAGACTGTGGCCGCTAACGGACTCTATGTGCTGGCAGGGACGGCGAGCGTGGAGCACTGCACATTCTCCGGTAACGCCATGTGGGGTGTCCGCAAATTCGGCGGGGTCATCAATGTGAGGAACTCCATTCTGTGGAACAACACACAGGGAGGCAGCGACGGAGGTGGCGTCACCTATTCGTGTACACAAGACGGGACCGTGGGGCTGGGCAATACAAACACAAATCCGCAGTTCGTTGACACGACCTACTACCACCTCAAGTCGCGGGCCGGCCAGTACACCAACGGCTATTTCGCAGGCGGCGGATGGGGGCTTGGAACGACCAACAGTCCGCTCATCGACAAGGCATACACCTTCAGCAGCTATGGCATCGAACCACATCCCCACGGATTCCGCGCCAACATGGGCGCCTATGGCAACTCCTCCGTGGCCTCCAAAACCTTCCTGGAAGAGCCGGGAACCTACACCGGACTTGCCGTCTATGCCTATGCCCCGACCAACGCGGGCCTTACAAACGCCACGTTGTGGGGACAGGTCATGCACACTGGCGGCGGGCCCAATCCCAAGGTCTATGTTTGCTGGGGAACATCCGACGGCGGCCTCACAACGGGGACATGGGATCAAGTGGTCTACATGGGCACGAGCTGGGGCCAGTGGGGTGTGTTCCGCACTAACATCACGACACTGGCGCTAGGCGCCACGTATCGCGTACGGGCGTATGTAACCAATAGTACCGGCCAGGACTGGTCCTCGGTCCTGGTGACATTTCGTACGACTGTTCCGGCCACCATCACAAATCTGGGACCGTATCGCGTGCGCCGGTCCAGCTCGACGCTGCAGGGAAGGGTGGCGGATACCGGCGGCGACACGCCATCGATCTGGTTCCATCACTGGCGCGTCGGCAGTGTCAGTACCTCCATCGTGGCCATGGGCAAGCTGGATGGGACGGCTCCCTTTACGACCAGTCTCAGCGGGCTCTGGACCAACACGCAGTACCAGTACAGGATCCTCTCATCAAACATGGCCGGCAAGGCATGGTCGGTAACGCGCTCCTATGCGACTCTTAGCACGAATCCGATCAGCCGCTATGTCATTGTCTCCGGGGCCGGTATCCAGGACGGAACGAACTGGGCCAACGCGTACGGTTCAATGGAGGATGCCCTGCTGGACTGCACGTACAGGGGAGACACGATCTACATGAAGGACGATTCCTATGAACGGGATTTCGCGCTCACGATCTCCAACTATCCGAATCTGCGGATAGTCGGCGGGATGGCAGGGACCGCGCCGGAACCCGGCCCGGCCGCCGCGCAGCCCACTCGGTTCGTGAGGGACCCGACATTTGTGACGCGATTGCTTTATATCGTCAAATCCACGGTGACACTGGACCGGATCACATTTGCCGGCGGGTACCTCACCGCTGACGGTGCTGACGGTGCCGGGATATACGCGTTCAACAACACGGCGTTGACACTGACGAACTGCACATTCCGGACGAACGTACTCTACACGGCAGGGGTTCAGGAGGGTGCGGCCCTGTACCACTCGGGCGGGCGGCTGACGGTCTTGAACAGTCTCTTCTACACCAACAAGTGCCTGAAGCCGAGCTGGGCAACGTCCTGCCACGGGGCCGGGATTGCCGCCATCAACGCACAGTTGACGGTCCGGGACTCGCGCTTCCACGGCAACTACATGTGGTGCCGCCACTATGACCTGTTTGGCGCGGCTGTATATGCTTCAGGTGGAACCGCCACGGTGGAAGGCTGTGTTTTCACCAACAACTACGTTTATGGAGAGGGCGAGTCGGGGCCCAGCGCCAATGCCTTCGGTGGGGCCATCCACTTCGCATCGGTCAAGCGGGCCCGCATCGCGGACAGCTTCTTCTCCCGGAACCGGGTTATGGACTTCGGCGCGGCCATGGGCCGTGGTGCGGCATGCTACTTCGCCGGAACGACGGGTGTGATCTGCCGGGCCATCTTCCGGAAGGATGGGGACGTCGACAACGGGCGAGGTGTTCTCTTTCTCGCCAGCGGGCGCCTGTGGGCGACCAATGTGCTCGTCGCGCAGGCGACGGCCGAGAACGGAGTCCTCGCCCTGGCCGGGAACGTGACGCTGGTGAACGTTACCATGGCAGATAACGGGACTCGCGGACTGTCAAATACCGCCGCGACGGTTACGATGCGCAACGGCATCGTCTGGGGCAATACCGCGGGCGGAATAGGCGGCAACGCTACAGTGTCCTACTCCTGCATCCAGGGCGGGTTCACGGGTACAGGCAACATAAGCGCGGATCCCCTGTTTCTTGACACGAAGCACTACCATCCGAAATCAACGGTCGGTGTTTATACAAACGGTTACTTCTCGGGGGGTACATGGACAGTGGCCAGCTTGATGAGTCCGACCGTCGACGCAGGCGATCCGTCCGACTTGTTCCAGATGGAGGCTCCCCCCAGCGGACCGCGCATCAACATGGGGTATGATGGCAACACCGGAACCGCATCGAAAGGCGTTCTAAAAGGCGCCATCTTCTGTTTCCTCTAGCGCAATGCATGCTCCTGTCCCATATGTTGCCATGTCAGTCGCCGTCCTGATGATCAGTGGCATTGCAACTGAAGGAACCGACCGCTTCGCCACAACAACCGGTGCCGGCAGTCGCAGCGGTGCTGACTGGGCCAACGCATACAGCAACCTGCAGGCAGCAGTGGACGCAAGCGGCACGGGCGATGCGCTGTACCTGATGTACGGAGACTACGTCAGAACAAATGCAATCCTGATCACCGGCAAGCCGCTTCTGCGCATCATCGGCGGGATGGCCGGAACAGCGCCGGAACCGGGACCGCCCACGGCACAGCCGAGCGCTATCAGCCGGAATCCGTCTTTCTTCACCAGGCTGGTGCAGATCTCGTCATCGACGGTAACGATGGAAAGAGTCGTCATCCAGGGCGGTTTCCTGAACACGGACGGCGAATACGGCGCGGGTATTCGTATGAGCGCAGGGTCATCGCTGACATTGACAAACTGCACCGTGCAGAACAACCGGATACAGCACACAGGGTTCATGGAGGAGGGTGGTGGCATCTACTGCTCAGGAGGCCGGCTCCAGATCGACGACTGCAGGTTCCTGACAAACCAGTTGCTCTTCGGCAGCTGGCCAACGTACGGCCATGGCGGCGGCGTGTTTCTCCAGAACGCCGATTTTACCGTCAGAGGCACCCTGTTCGCCGGCAACACAACGTACACACGGCACTACGAGGCATTCGGCAGCGGGTTGTACTGCGTTGGAGGCTCGGGCTTGGTTGAATCGTGTGCCTTCTCAAACAACCTGGCATATACCGAGGGCGGCGGATCTCCCGGCAGCGCTTTCGGAGCCGGCATCTATGCAGCCAACGTCCAGTCTTTGCAGCTGACGGATCTTGTTTTCGTCGGGAACCAGGCGTACGGCGGGTCCATGGGTCCGCGTCAGGGTGATGCGCTCCGTGTTTCCGGGAGCACCGTCACGGTAACCAGGGTGGCCGTAGTTGGCAATGGCGCAACCGGTCAGGGCGACGGCGCGGTCTACGTTGCGTCTGGAAAGGTCTTCTGCGAGAACCTGCTCGTTGCAGGAAACAGGGCAGGTGACGGGCTCAGAAACAACGGAGGCACGGTCCGTATCAACAGCGGCACATTCGTCAGCAACTACCTGTACGGTGTCCGAACGGTCTCGGGGTCCACCAGCGCAAGCAATTGCATAGCCTGGTTCAACAACAGCGGAGGCTTCTACGGATCTTCTGTTCGTTACAGCTGTTCCCAGGAACTGATAGAGGACATCGGCAACGTCGTGACGAATCCCCTGTTTGCCGATCGCAAGCACTGGCACCTGGCATCCGTCGCCGGCCAGTACACCAACGGCTTCTTCAATGGTGGGACATGGCGGCAGGGGACAACAAACAGCCCTCTGATCGACACCGGTTATCCACAGGCTGCGTGGACAAACGAACCGGATCCGAATGGTTTTCTGCGCAACATGGGCGCATACGGAAACACGATCACGGCATCTAAGACCTACCTTGAGTCGCCCGGCGTTTTCACAACCCTGACGGTGTATGCCCACACTCCTGTCAGTGTCGGACTGACGAACGCTGTCCTGCGGGGCCAGGTTCTGGACACCGGAGGGGGACCCAATCCACGGGTCTATTTCTGCTGGGGCACCGCCGATGGTGGATTTGCGACAGGCGGATGGACGCATGTGATCAACATGGGTACTGGATGGGGAAAATGGGGTGTGTTCACAAGCAGTGTGAGTCCACTTTCCGGCGGGCAGACCTATCGCTATCGCGTTTTCGGGACCAACACTACGGGCAGTGACTGGTCCGGCGTTCTGCAGACCTTCCGTACAACGTCGGCAGCCGCCGTTACAAACACAGGCGCTTACAAGTTCACCCGCAATGCCGCCACGCTGCGGGGCGCCGTGGCCGATTCCGGAGGGGATGACCCGCTGGTGTGGTTCTACTACTGGAGGGGCGGCGACAGCGTAACGACAACGGTGGCCATGGGCGAACAGAGTGTCACGTGGCCGTTCTCCGTGCGCGTAGCCGGCCTCTGGACGAACACCCAGTACTTCTACCGCATCATGTCGTCAAACGTCGTTGGAACATCATGGTCGCAGATCCGTGACTTCTCGACGCTCGGAACCAATCCCGTCTCCCGCTACCTGACCACTAGTGGTGCCGGTCTGAAGGATGGAACAACGTGGGCCAACGCCTATGGAAGTATTGAGGACGCCTTGTCGGACTGTGTCTTCCCGGGGGATACGATCTACATGAAATATGGCACGTATCAGAGGCAGTCGGAGGTCGTCGTATCCAACATGCCCGGTCTCATCATCAGGGGGTCGATGGCCGGTACGGCGCCGGAGCCAGGGCCCATCGAGACGAATGAACCTACGCGGCTGACGCGCAATGGGTTGTACTTGACCCGCCTGATGCACCTGTATCAGTGCACAATCACCTTTGACCGCGTCACTTTCGACGGTGGATACCTTGCTGCATCAGGTGCGGACGGAGCCGGGATCTACGCTCAGAACAACACGGCGCTGACAATGACAAACTGCGCAGTCCAGAATAACCAGTGTTTTACCGATGGAGTGCAGGAGGGGGCCGGTCTCTACCAGTCGGGGGGACGTCTTCGCATATACAACTGCTCGTTTCTTACGAACACGCTTCCCAAGTCAAGCTGGTCCACCTACTCACGAGGCGGCGGGATCGCGGCAGTAAACTCCGACACGGTGATCCGGAACACTCTGTTCCGCGGGTGTCGTGTGTACGCCCGGCACTACGACACTTTCGGCGGCGCCCTGTACATTGCCGGGGGTTCGGGCACGGCTGAAGCGTGCGAGTTCACCAACAACTCGGCCGAAGTCGAGGACAACGGATCCGGCTGGGGCGGAGCGGTCCACATCAGCGGGAGCCAGTTCCTGGTCACAGACTCGTTCTTTGCGGGCAACTACGTAACCGGCGCCGGCAATACGAGCAAGCGCGGGACGGCGGTGTATCTGAGCGGAGGCGGCTTGTGGCGTTCGGTACTTGACGGGAATGGACATGCTGCCAATGCCCTGGGAGTCGTGTGTCTTGCCGGTTCCGCCGGAGCCAGCAACTGCCTGGTGGTCCGTTCAGTTGCCGAGTCGGGCATCGCGACCGTGTCCGGTTCTCCACGGATTGAGCACTGCACGGTGGCCAACCTGGCCGGTTGGGGAATCACGAATGCTTCGGGATCCACGCCTGTCATCCGCAACTGTATTGCATGGGGCAACGGCATGGGCGGCATCGGGGTCAACGGTACAGTGACCTATTCCTGTTCACAGGGTTCACTGCCGGGTGAAGGGACCATTGTGGCCGACCCGCTTTTTGCCGACACGACGTATTACCACCTGAAGTCGCGTAACAGGTACTACGCAGGAGGGTATTTCACGGGAGGAACATGGGTCAGGGCCGACGCCAACAGCCCCTGTATCGACGCAGGAGATCCGGCCGGCAGCGACGCGAATGAACCGAGACCGAGCGGGCGCGCCAACATGGGCTGCTATGGCAATACCACTGCAGCTGACATCACCTTCATCACGGCATCGATCCTGATCGTGCGGTGAAGCAGGCCCGGCATGCCGGGCCTACCTGAGTGACTTGACCTTCCTGTCGAAAGCGGCGATGTCGGCGCGTCCTGTCAGGACGCCGATTCCCAGATCGAACTTCCTGACCGCACCGGGCTCGATGAATGCCAGCTTTCCGGATTCCCGCACTTTCGCGCGGCCTTCAACCCTGCAGTTGGACGGCTCTATGCCCACCACGTATGTACCCTCGCCGTTCATTTTCCACTCCACCATCATCGGCAGCTGGGCTTTCGGATACGTGACATAGAAACCGAATCCCTGCCCCTTGCCGAAACGACGGTTGACCAGGGCAACATGCGCCATGCCCTTCCTGTCCGTTGCGAGGTCCAGGTAGTACACCCTTTCCTTGAATGAAGGGGTAGGGGGAAGGAATTGTGTGTGCTTGCTGAACTCGTTCAGCGCTTCGTCATCGCGCGGCAGGACTCCCTTGAGGCCGGTCACAAGCTCCGAACTGCCGTCAACTGCAGGATAGCCGCCGTTGATGTGATAGAGCATCATCAGTGGCGATCGGACGAATCCAAGGTTCTCCACTTCGTCATGGATGAACAGCCTGTTCTCACCCAGGCGGGTGGTCACGGTACGGGTCATGCAGAGGTTCTCGCCGAACACACGTGTTTCCCTGACCTTGCCTGCGATCCGCATGACATACTCATCGCCTTTCCAGCCGGATTCCACGCACACCTGTTTGGCCGGGATGTGCGCGATGCGTCCGTGCAGGCCCAACTCCTCGCCCTGGTCAACGGAAGGTGACCCCGCGGCAGTCATGCCGCAGGTGGTGAGAAGACCGCCGTAGAAGCTCCGAAGCCACTGGATTCCGCGCGCGTCGTAATAGGCCGCGGCAACATCGCCGGTGGAAGAACGCCAGCACAGCGACTGCCCGCAGTACGAAGCCGAGGAGATATCCATGCCGCGGTTTGGCAACACCGTGAAGGCAAACCCGGTTCCGGTTGCGACATCCAGCGCTGATACTCCCTTTTCGTTGCCATCAGACAGTTCGCAGGGACGTATGCCACCGACCTGCGACACATCGCCGACCCGTTTCATCAGCTCCCGCCGCGTGAACTTCCTGCCATGCAACATGACCATGACTGTCTCCCCCATTGTCTGTGCGCCGGGACGCAGTCCCGGCCTACACACCGCAAGAACCATTATCGTTCTTTTTAGAAATCAAGATTTTCGTAGAACTCTATCCGCACCTGCTCGAAGTACCGAACTTGTTTCCTGAAAAGCTTTTCGTGCGAGGCGTCACCCTCGAAAAAGGAAAGCGCCTTCCGGGCAGACTGGATGTCCGGAAAAACACATTCCCACATGAGCGTGTTGCACGGGAGCATGCCGGAGAGTGGCTTCATCCGCCGTCCTTTCGGGAAATCCTTGCGGGTTGCCTCAAGCCTGGCGAACTTCTTCTCCAGGTCCATGAATTCCTTCTCGTGTCGCACATCGAACTGCTGCATTATGCGCATCGTAACACTCATCGCTATCCCTCCAGTGCCCCCCGTAGAACTGAACTGACCTTCAACCCCGACCCGTCCAGCAGTTCGCGAAGCGAGACTCTGTCGAGACCGGGATGGATCGTGTGGGGGCTCGACACCGAAAGGGAGCCTGTGAAGTTCGCGAGCTCGTGCGCTTCCGCCACCGCGAAACCGGCAGCAAGTCCCACGAGCATGCCGGCCATGAACGCGTCGCCTGCTCCTGCCGTGCTCGCAACGCGGACTTCCACCGGCGGAAGGTGACGGGTGGTCCTGCCATCCCATGTCCAGCTGCCGTGACGGCCTGCAGTTATCGAACAAATGAGTCCAGGGCGGTTGGCGCCGAGGTACTTTATTGCCGCGTTGACGGTCTCCTGGGGAGTCTGCTCGGCGGACACCCCGGCAAGGAGAGCGGCCTCGTGTACGTTGATGGCGAGATAGTCAACGTCATCAAGAATGTTTTCGCTGCGAACCTGCTCCATTTCGCCCGAAGCGAAGGAAGCGGATCTGAAGCAACCATGGCGAGTGCCCATACGCAGCAGGGCCACGCGGGATTCCATCGGGACTTCCGGCGCAGCAAGGACCATGCATTTCCCACCGTACTCGGCCAACAGAGGTTCCGCATCCTGAACAGCGCCGACCGTAACCCTGGAACACGCTGAATCGTTGACCGTCATGTTTCCGCCACTCTTGTCGGGATACGTGAAGCAGAAGGAAAAGAGGGTCTGGGTTTCGGGCAGGGCCTTGACGTGGCGAAGGTCCATTCCGGCCTGCTTCATTTCGCCCATGAGCTTGCGCCCTGCATCGTCTTCACCCACGCGGCCCACCGGGAAGACACGCATTGCCTCACCGGCAAGTACCGCGACGTAATGGGCGATGATGTGAAGCTTGCAGTAGTCACGCCGATCCAGGATACGCCCGCTGCGACTTTCCTCGCGCCCGAGGGTATGGTCGCCATCGAGGGCAAAGAACATGCCTGAACCGATTCCGCCGGTGCCTACCAGCGTCCGGTAGCGCAGCCTGGCTGGATCAAGCAGCAGCGGTGTCACAGGACGTCTCCAATGGGTGTCCCGCAGGGCGGGGTGGGTGGGTTGGGCGCATCGGTGCTCACTGCTTTCATCACAGGCCGAAATCCCATTCGGGGTGTTCACTGACGGGGTGCCGCGCCGTGTCTTCGGTTGCCGTTATCAGGGCGTCGGGGTGTTTCTGCAGCAGGGTCATCGGGTACTCCGGAGTCACAGGGCCGAAGAGGGCAACGCGCAGTGCCGTCTGCTTCCATGCGCCTGTGTCGCTGAACAGCCGCACCTTCCGGGCCGAGAGGCACTCCTTCACGCCCAGCGTAACGGACATGGGCGGAACCAGCTGGTACGCCGAGCCGAAATTGCGCTGCGCGAGTGCCAGTATCGTGTCCAGGTTATTGTCCTGTATCCTGATCGTTGAGTTGCGAACATCGTCGATGGTCAGCCGGCTGAACGGGTGTCTCCTTGCCTGGTTGTATGCGATGTGGCCGTCCTGTCCCCATCCGCCATAGGTAATGTCTATTGGCGCGCAAGCTACAGCCCGTGCAACTGAATCAACGGTTTGAGGCCTGAGCCAATGGCGGTACTTCTCCGGAACTGCCAGCGACCTGTCAACGGGCGCATAGAAATGGCGCATCATGTAGCCCCTGAAGCTGAGGGGATGGTTCAGTGGCAGTTCGTGCCCCTGCCAATCGAGGCACTCGTCCATGTGAAAAACCTCGAAACGCTTCAGGCTGACCCTTTCGGAGTTAACGAGATCGGTGAAGGGCTTGTACCAGCAACTTGGCCCGCACGGGATAATGGCCCTGGTTACCCGCTTGCGGGCATTGCCTGCCTTGATGATATCGACCAATTCGCGGGCCATGATCCTGCCCATGGCGGCCGAGTCGGCGCACAGGCGGAAAGGAATCTTCCGTTTCGGATGCCGTTCAATCCTGTTGTATGGGACCATGCACCATGAAAGCAGTTCCTTGAGCGTGAAACTGGCCATTGTCGGATCCTCCGTCGGTTATCTGCAAGGTGCATAGATAGCATTCTGTGCGAGGTGCTGCCAATGCAAATTCCCGCCGCAATATCACTGTTTCGGCGCCGCTTAGAACGCCGTTCTGCGGCTTGACAGACGGTGGACAAATGCCCTACAGTAAGACCCGTTATTATCGTGGGAGGCCGTAATTATATCTGCCCTTTCAGCTCTGTGTCTGTTTGTCCTCGCAGCAACCGTATATCCTTGTTTCGGTGCCCCCATCCATGATGCCGTCGCGAAATCGGACAAGGCGGCTGTAGAAGAGTTGCTCACGGGCGATGGCACAGCTTCCCGGTCGGTTCTCGCTGACGGCAGTACGCCCCTTCACGTTGCTGCCCGAAGCGACGCTTCCGACATTGCCGCGCTGCTCATCGACAGTGGGGCAGATGTCAAAGCATCTGACTCCGCGGGCCGTACACCCCTTCATGTCGCGGCGATGTGTAACGCAACAAACTGCATGCAACTGATGATCAGCCGTGGCGCCGATCCCAAGGCGGCCACCAGGAAAGGCGAGACAGCTCTTCAGCTTGCGCTCCAGAACAATGCAGAGGCTGCTGCCAAGCTCCTGCTTGCAGGCACCGGTGTCCGCTACACGGAGAAATTCGTGGACAACCGTTTCAAGGAAAGCAGCCAGGCTTTTCAGGACGGCGACCTGGCACGGGCGTACGACATTCTCAGGAAACTTGTGCAGGACGATCCTGCCAACTCCAAGTACAATTTTGCCCTTGGCATGACGTGCATGTCTCTCGGCGACCGTACGCGCGCCCAGATGGCGTTTGAGCGCGTTCTCCAGGCTGAGCCCGGCAATATGAGGGCCAGGGCGGAGCTGGGCAGGACCTATCTCGAGACAGCCCAATATGCCCTGGCAGAGAGAGAGTTCCAGTCGATCCTGGCCTCGCCCAACCTGAATCCCGAGGTCCGTGAGAAAGTCGAGCGCCATCTCAAGGCAGCGCAGAAGGGGATGAAGCTCGTCTCGTTCTCGGGCCGCCTTGACATCGGGTGGTTCAAAGACAGCAACGTCAACATCGGCCCTGATTCCGAGGTCATCGGCATCGCCCCGATCATCTTCGGGTCGCAGGTTATTGACACCCTTGATGTCGGCGAGCGGTCCCTGCCTTTTGACACCACGGGTATCTTCAGTTCCCTGGTCCTGTCAGGCCAGACCGATCCGGGGCAACCCGGGAAATGGACCGCCAATGTCGACGCAATGATCTACCAGAACTGGCTTGATGAAATGGAACAGAACGAGACGCTCTATGGTGTTGTTTCCCTGTCTGGAAGGCGGATAGGCAGGAAGACGATGGCGCAGGTGCCCTTCCGGTTCTCACACATCACCATAGGCCACAACCCTCTCGTCAAACAGTATGCGATCGCGCCTTCGATTATCTGTACCGCCGGGGGCGATTCCACCAAGTTCTTCACCACTTCCGCCCAGGTCGAGTCGCGAGACTATGACAGGCTTGATGCCCGCGACAGTGTCTACATGGCCGTCGGCGAGACCATGCGGTGCCTGTTCGGCGCAGCCAAGCATTCAGTTTCAATGGGTGTGACTTTCTTCAAGGACAACACAGATGCCGCCGTCTATGAGCAGGAAGGTCGAACGTGGAGCATGGGCTTTGATTTCCGGCTCCCGGCAATGAGCCGGCTGTACATGATGGCAAAGCGCAGCGCATCCGACTACGCCGAAAAGGAAACGCTGATGCCGGACCTTCGAAGCGACACGCAGGAGCAGTTGACCCTGGGCGTTTCGAAGTTGTTCATGAACAGGATGGGGTTGGACATCAACTACCAGCGCACCTCGAACAAGTCGACTTTCGGACTCTACCAGTATGATCGGGATGTGACGACTGTCAGCACGTTTGTAACGTTCTGACGGGGGAGGTGCGGGATGAAATCGGGACTAATTGCGTTGCTTGGCCTGGCGGTGTTTGCGGCCGCAACGGTTCTTGTCGCCGAGCAGGTCGGGTCGGTTGTTGCACTGGAAGGTACCGCAACGGCCACCGGCAGCGATGGGACAGCGAGAGACCTGGCGATAAAAGCGCCCATCAATATGAAGGATGTTGTGCGCACTGCCGACGGATCCAAGCTGCAGATAATGTTCAACGACGACTCGATGATCTCCCAGGGACCCAACGGTGAGATGACAATTGATGAATACGTTTTCAACCCGGATAAGAAGGAAGACAACAAGGCTTCTGTCGGGCTGATCAAAGGTGTTTTCCGCATGGTTACCGGCAAAATAACCAAGCTCAATCCTGAGCAGTTTGGCGTGCGAACAAAGATGGCAACCATCGGTATCCGCGGTTGCGACCTTGGTTTCCGGGTTACCGAGACGAGCGCCAACGTCTATGTGATCGAGTTGCACGGCGGGGAGAGCATCACGGTGGTGGCCAGAGACGGGGTGGGCAAGGGCGAATGGGATGGGCTGATCGAACAGAAATGGGACGCCGAAACGGCAAAGCAACACCTCATCAATGTCACAAAGCCCAACAGGGTAGTCTCGGTGACCGAGGGGGAGGGGACACCGACTGAACGCGCCATGAGCCCCGACGAGCTCACGAAGTTGATTGAGGATGTTACCCCGGAAGGTGGTGTTGAAGGCACACCCGGAACGGGCGACGGAACTGGTGAAGGGACGGGTGGGGGGGCAGAGGAAGGCGCGGGTGATGGCACTGGCGACGGAACTGAAGGCGATACCGCCGCCGACGGTACTGGCGACGGAACGGCTGACGGCACGACAGATGGTACTGCAGCAGGCACTGATGGCACCGCGGATGGTACCGCAGACGGGACTCTTGACGGCACGCTCGATGGTACAGCAGACGGGACTCTGGACGGGTTCACGGACCTCGGAGATGGCACAGGGGCACTTGATGATGGATTTGGCGATGCTTTCAACGACACATTGCTTGACGACGGTGCTGCCGGCGACACGTTCCAGGACACTGGAACGGGGTTCGCCCAGGATGAATTGACCTATGACGACCCACTACTCGGCGGCGACACGGGTACCGGTGATACGACTCCGCCTGACGAGACTCCTCCGGAAGAAGGGGGCGGCACAGAATCGGTATTTGTATCACAGGGCTCAGGTGATGATTACGAATGGGGCACCTGGGAACTTAACGGGGACTACACAGGCATTGAGGTGTTCAGCCCGAATAACGCCGTGATTTCGGCGAGTGATTTTGACGATATCGTTATGGGAACGGAGTACACTCTCACTGGATCAGGAAGCGCCGGCGCACTGATCAACTACGGTGGAGAAACTCGTTTCGTGTCCGGTTCATGCGGTCTTGATGTTTTGATTGGCAACAATGTAACACCAACCTGGACAGGCAATTTCGACATGAACAATGCATTGTCAGACACCCTGACATTCGATGCCAGCGGAACCATCCAGGACGGAAACGCGATGGTGGGAAACCTGGATACCTACGACATGACCGTCAACAGCCAGTCGTTTGGCATGGGCAATGTCACGGACGAGTCGTTTGACGGTGCCCTCCTCGGTCCGGGCACAGGCGATCCGCCGATCTCCGGTGCCATGCTCAATTTCTTTATCGATAATGACAACGGGGTGGCAACCGTGAATGGTGTTGCGGGGGCTGACCTCAGCCCGGTCATCCCATAGAGTCTGCGCCGCACTCAGGGGGGCGGAGATACCAATTCCATGCGAATAAAGGCTGTTTCCCCTGTCATCCCTGTCGGAGTGGTGCTGACGGTCCTTTGCCTTTGCCTGTACGTGAAGCATCCTTTCTTCGTACAGGCAATTTCAAACTACACGTATGACACGTTCATTCGTGCCGTTGCCGAAGATCAGAAGTCGGACACCGTTGCCATCGTCGACCTTGACGACCCGAGCCTCCTGACTCTCGGGCAGTGGCCCTGGCCGCGCTTCAGGGTGGCTGAACTGACAAAGAAAATCCTTGAAGCCGGCGCATCAGTGGTGGCTTTCGACGTTGTATTTCCGGAGAAAGACCGAACATCGCCCGCACAGATCCAGGCGGCCGTCAACCAGCAGTTTGGCGTCAATATGAAGTTTACGGATCTGCCGGTTGAATTGCAGGATTTTGACCAGCTTTTCGCCGAGTCGCTGAAGGGTGGCCAGACTATCCTGGGCTGTTGTATGCGACCGGTGGTCCCGCCTCCGACGGACCTGTCTTCACTGCCCATACTTGATCCGCCGGGGTACGAGGACTGCGCGCTGTTGAAAGCCCTGCCGGGAACGTCGGGCAGCATAGGCCGTTTTCTTATCCAGTCAGACGGAATCACGATATCCATACCCGAACTCAGCCGTGCATCCAAGGTGGCTTTTTTCAATGCGGTGCCGGACTTTGACAGTGTGATCCGGAGCAACCCGATCATATGGGGCAACGGCCCGGATCGTGTATTCCTTTCACTGGCCCTTCAGGCACTTCGCCTTCATACGGGCAAGCCATGCGTCATTCGCTACAACACGGACGGCGTCGTGGAGATCAGGCTCGGCGACATTGTCATCCCGACGGACGGGATGGGGCGGGTGGTGGTCAATTACCGCAGTATCCGGTCTGACGTGGAAGCCGGGTTCTCGTACTCGTTTCCTACTTACTCGGCAATGGACGTTCTGCGCGGACGCGTTACCAAGGATGCCTTCAAAGACAAGGTCGTTTTCATAGGCGCCTCCGCCGTTGGCCTCAAGGACATAAGGGCAACGCCCCTGACACAGTACTTCTCCGGCGTGGAAGTACATGCGACGATCGTTGATAACGTCCTCGCCGGCGATGTACTGACAAAACCTCCGTTTGCGCCCGGCGTCGAGACATTCGTGATCCTCCTGATGGGACTGTTCATGACCTTCATGATTGCCCGTGGCCGTTCGTGGCTGTCATTTCTTATTGCCTGCGTTGCGATCCTGGCAACAATCCAGGTCTGTATCTTCCTCATCACGCACATACGGCTCGTTTTCGTTCCCGGCTGGGTGATCCTGTCAATCGTCATAATCTATCCTGTTTTGACCATGATCAAATTCTGGCAGGAGGAGATCCAGAAGAAGCAGGTGCGCGACATGTTCGGGACCATGGTCTCCTCAACCGTCCTGCACTACCTTGAAAGCCATCCGGGAAGCTTCTCGCTCTCCGGCCAGAAGGCCGAGGCTACAATGTTCTTCTCCGACGTGGCCGGGTTCACGACCATTTCCGAGAATCTTGAGCCAGGCAGGCTGTCTGAGCTTCTGAACCGCTACCTCAGTCCGATGACTGAGATCATTCTCCAACGTGGCGGGTACGTCGACAAGTACGAGGGCGACCTGATCATGGCCGAGTGGGGTGTTCCGTACGCGATGCACGACCATGCCGTGCAGGCTTGCCATGCCGCCATCGAACAACAGGCCAGGCTTGCGGAAATCAGGCCCTTGCTGCTGTCCGAGTTCGGTCACGAAGTCCACGTGCGAATGGGCCTCAACTCGGGTACCGTTACCGCCGGCAACATGGGTTCCAGCAAGCGTTTTCAGTATACCGTGATGGGTGATGCTGTCAACCAGGCGGCCAGGTTTGAGCCCGTAAACAAAGACTATGGCACATCCATAGTCATAGGTGAAACCACCTATGAGGCTGCAAAGGCTGAAATCGCGGCCAGGCAGATTGATCTTATTGTGGTCAAGGGAAAGACAAGGCCGATAGGAATCTACGAACTTGTTGGCCTGCCGGGCAAGGTGACGCCGGCCAAGATGGACATAATGAAGTACTATGAGGATGCCCTTCGGCTGCACTGGAAGCGTGAGTGGGACTCGGCCGTAGCGTTGCTTGAGAAGGTCTTGGCGCTTGACAATGCGGATGGTCCCAGCTTAACTCTGCTTCGAAGAATACAGTACTACAGGCAAAACCCGCCGCCGGCAAACTGGTCAGGACAGTTCACCCGGGCGGCAAAGGATTGATAGACAGCAGTTTAGAAGGAAAGCCGATGTCCCAGATTCTCTTGGTCAACAGGGAAGCCAACACGCTCAATATCCTGACCCGTCTGCTGAAGACGGAGGGCTACAAGGTCACAACGGCCACAGATTCCGCCGTGGCCCGCAACCTTCTGAAGAGCCAGGAATTCAACCTGATGATCTGCGATCTCGCCGCGGGCGGCGAGGTTGAACGGCTGGACCTGATCCGTGAGGCATCTGCCCTGCGTTCCGGCATGCCGGTCATAACGGTTGTCGAGCCCGGCGATCACAAAGTGGCGGAGAAACTCGCCGCACTGAAACCATTTGGCCAGATTGAGAAACCGCTGAAAGTCGACAGGCTGCTGGCAACTGTGCAGAAGGCCGTCGACTACGACGAGTCCCTCCGCGAGAGTGTCAACCTGAACCTCCAACTCGAAACATGCTACCAGTTTGAGAACGTTGTTGCGGAAAGTGCTGCGATGAAGAGCGCCTGCGACATGATAAGCCGTGTCGCCGGAACCGACATAGCGGTCCTGCTGATGGGAGAGTCCGGCACCGGTCGCGGAGCTCTTGCGAGGGCCATCCACTCGCACAGCCGGCGCAAGGATAAGCCCATGGTCGCGCTTGACTGTGGCCAGGGCGACATGGAAGTGGAGATATTCGGAACATCAGATCATCCCGGATCCCTTGAAAGGGCAATGGGTGGAACAATTTTCCTCAGGAATGTTGAGAAGATACCGGTCCCGGCCCAGGGTCGGGTACTATCCGCGCTTCAGGAACGCAAGCTTCCCGGGAAAGGCGTACTGGATGTGCGGGTCGTCGCATCAACGACGCAGGATCTGGACAGCCTTGCACGGGACGGCAAGTTCGACCCCGACTTCTACCGGCTGCTGCGCGTCATTCTCATTCGCGTTCCTCCACTGCGCGAGCGCAAGGAAGACATCATGCCCACGTTGCGGCATCTGCTGCAGCGAAAGCTCGGCGAGAAGCAGGTTCTACCGACACTCTCACAGGACATCGTCGATGCCATGGAAGCCTATCCATGGCCCGGTAATGCCAGGGAGATGGAACGGGCCGTAGAAACCGCTCTTGCCAATGCCCCTGACGGACGTCTCACGATAGAGTCGCTTCCCAGGGAAATAAGGGCCGCCAGGAAGTAGCATCGTTCCGGATCACTCACGCAGGCCCTGACCATGACATTCCCTGAGCTCCTGCAATCACGTTGGGACATGTCCGACGGGCGATATCCTGGATGTTTCTGATCTCCGCATCGCTGCGCTCAGGGGCATGGTGGATAAGAACAGCCTGTTTCACATTGCACTGCTGAACAGCTGCAACAGCGGTCTTCCAGGTACCATGTCCCCAGCCCCTGTGGTGCTCGTACTCCTCCGGCGTGAACTGCGCATCGATAAGAGCATAGTCCGCATTCCGGCTGAACGCCCGGAAGGCGCCTGGCAGTTCCTCCTGCCCCTGGAACTCAACATCGGTCGCCACTACAACAGACCAGCCCGGAACATCAATCCGGTACGCAACGCATTGCTGGGGGTGAGGTACATCACACCATGTCACGTGCATCCCGAAGATATCCATGCACTCATCCTTCCGCGGAAGATCGATCAATCGCGCGTGGGCGGGGGCTTCCCCGAGGCCGACCGGCCAGAATGGTTTTCCCATGAATGTCCGGAGGCAATCCCGCCATGGAACCTGCCGGCACGGGTCGGCATAGATCGACATGTCTGTCTGCGAGCGATACAGCGGCTCAAAACAGGGAAGGCCTATCACGTGATCGATATGAAAATGCGTGAAGAGAATCGTGATCGGCGGAGGGTTGTGCATACCCCGCAGGTGCTCGCTGATATGGCTGATACCGCTGCCCGCATCGATAATCAGCCATCCCCGGTCGCTACGCATGCTGAAGCAGGTTGTATTTCCGCCATAGCCGAGGTACTCCGCTCCGCACGCAGCCAGCGTCCCGCGGGTCCCGTGGATCGTGAACTCGTACATTGTTCCTTCCCGCCTCTCTTCAGCAGCCTATTTGAATGTGAAGGAAGCCTGTCTGTCAATGGTGGAAGTTGAACACCGTGGCAACCATGTGACCAGTTTGGGCTTGATGGCACCTTTCACACTGAATACGTTCTACCGGATGACACGCCTTGGAAGCATTGGTGGGTCCGTAATTGTCCGCTGGAGGAACTGGTGTCGTCTGGCCTCGCTGGTTGCACTGGTTGTGAGATTCGCGGCCACCCCACGGTGCTGGACATCCACTGTCAGGCGTATCCTGGCCAAACAGGTCCTGTTCACCGGCATAGAGGCGGTGAACCTTGTTCTCCTCATCGCCGTTCTGGCCGGTGTATCCGTCGTTGTGCAGGCACAGGTGTGGCTGGCACGACTCGGGCAGTCTGAAATGCTCGGCCCGATACTTGTAGGGATCGTGTTCAGGGAGCTGGGGCCATTGCTGGTCAATTTCATTGTCATCGGCCGCAGTGGTACAGCAGTGGCCATTGAACTGGGCAACATGCGCGTCGGTCGCGAAATCCATATTCTGGAGGCCCAGGGAGTTGAGCCCATAGTCTACCTCATAATGCCGCGTGTCCTCGGGATGGCGGCATCGATATTCGCGCTTACGATGGTCCTGTGCGCCGTTGCAATGCTGAGCGGCTTCGCAGTTGGGGTTCTGCTCGGTGTAACGCCACCGGAACCATCCGTCTTCGTCAACAGCGTGTTCCGCGCGGTGCGCTTGCACGACGTGTGGAACGTGCTGGCAAAAACACTGCTGTCCGGACTGATGATAGGCTCGATCTGTTGCACGGAGGGATTGATGATTACCGGTGTCGTTACCGAGGTGCCACAGGCCGGAACGCGTGCCGTCATGGAGTCAATAACAGCCGTACTGGTCGTGTCCGCAATCGTATCGGTTTTCACATATGCCTGAAGACTTGTCCATGGTTCTGGAGTACAAAAGCGTTACCTTCCGCCTTGCCACAGGCAGCAGCAGTGGACCGCTTTCCGCGACTGCAGCGGCCGGCGCCGTTGTGGCGCTGGTGGCAAACGGCCATGATGCCGCCTGCCTGTTTGATATATCCGAGGGCCTTGTAACACCGGAATCAGGAAATGTCCTGTTTGCAGGAAGGGACTGGAGGGATGCCGGACCGTCTGAGGAGAACCGCATGAGGGCGGAAATAGGCCGGGTATTCAGGGGAAAGGCCTGGATCAGCAACCTGAGTGTACTTGAGAATATTACCCTGGCACGCGTGTTTCACTCCGGTGTCGATGTCGACAGGGACTTGCATGTTGCAATGCAGGATGCCGGGGTCGATTCCATCCCGTCGTGCCGTCCTCATGAACTGAATGAATCTGATTCCATGGTGTGCCAATGGCTACGTGCATTTCTCGGACCGCGTCGGCTTGTGTTGCTCGAGGAACCGGTAGCAGGTGTCCCGGAAGACAGACTGGAGGGTCTGGCTCGATTGATGCGCCGATGTGTGGAACGTGGTGGCGCGATCGTCGTGACCGGCCATGGAGAGAGTGTACTGAAGCATCTGTCACCCGTGCCTGCCCGTGTCATGAGCATGCTGAACGGGCAATGGGTGGACGGAGGGGGAGGGTGAGACTATGAGGGAACCATTCAAGTTCCGTTATGTGAACGAACTGGCCGGCGGTTTCGTGATCCTTGCAGCGGTGCTTCTTCTTGCCGGCGTCTTCATGGCCGGGCGAAGCCAGGGGTGGTTTGAAAAGAAGTTCCGCCTTACCTCGGTCTTCACAACCATCGAGGGATCATTCGGCTTGAAGGAGGGAGACGAAGTAAGGGTGCGCAACACGGTGGCAGGACGCGTTGAGCGCATACGCCCTACCGAAGACGGACAGCTTGAAGCGACATTCGTGGTGCTGAACAGATTCCGGCCCTTCATACGGCAGGATTCGGTTGCGAGAGTACGCAAGAAGTTCGGCGTTGCCGGCGATTCATTCGTGGAAATTGAAATGGGGAAGGGCCCCGTTGCCGAGTATTGGGGCAGGATAGAATGCCGCAAAGACGAGGCAATCATGGACACGGCCCAGAAGCTGCTGCGTGATGTGCAGGAAGTCGGAATGCCCATGCTGAAAGAGGTCCAGGAGATACTGACACGGGTCCGCAGTATTTCGGCAAAAGTCGAATCCGGAGAAGGCACAGCGGGAATGGTCCTCAACGATCCGGGAATGGCCGACAGCATCAAGTCGGCCGTTACAGGCGTGGAAGGCCTCGTGCGGGACACAAGGGAAGCCGTCACCGAAACCACCCGCCTTGTCCGCGGGTTCCAGAACCACTGGCTGGTTCGCAAGTACATTCCACCTGACCGTGTTTTGAATGCTGTTTCCATCGAGTACCTCGCGTCACAGGACAGGCGTCTCCTCGTTGGACGCCTGAATGAGGGACTTGAATCGGGGCGCAGGACTGACGATCCATCAGTCGTCATTGCGGCCTCAGAGTTGCTCGCGTCGCTTTGCCTCGCAGAAACGCGGACTTCGGATGCGCGGAAACACATCGCGGAGATGAGACATGAAGCGCAACGCACAGGCACGGACCTTCTGCCTGCATACCTGCTGGAATGCGAAGCATTGATACGGGAAGGCAACGTCAAGGGTGCGCGAGAGAAACTGGACGAGGCGCGTTCTGTCCGTCCCGAGCCCGGGAAAGCAGGCAGGCGCCGCATCGCGCTGATGGACGCGGCGATCGCGTGCGCCGAAGGCAACTACGATTCTGCGGTCAGTTCCGCGTTCGAAGCCGCCAGGCGGCTTGACAGTGACGAAAGCGTCGAACTCCAGGGACAGGCTGCCTGGATCCGGATGCAGGCACACGTGGGGGCAAATCGGCCGCTGGAGGCCGCGCGAGCTGCTGATGACGCAGCTTCATACCTCCGCAGCGCGCAGCTGCTTGGCGGCATGGCTACAGCATTGGCCTCGGCAGGAAAATGCTATGGCGATGCAGGACGTCCCGCTGATGCTGCCGACAGGCTCTTCAGGGCCGGCCGTGCTTTGGCCGCCCAGGGATCGACCGAAATAGCAGTGAGGGAACTGAAGCAGGCAACAGCATTTGCTGAACAAGCCGGTGACGCGTCCCTGAAGGATCTGACGGGGGCTTTAATTGCCAATATTGAGAAGACGGGAAAGCCCTAGCACCGCACAATGACTTGGATGCCAGCACGTTACGCCGAAAGGCGACAAGACGGTCATTTCCCCATTTTGTTGTTGATAACATGCCGTCTCTTGTGCCATTATAACAAATTGCGGATTTAGCTCCACAATAGGTATTCTCGTCACTCGAAAGGGGCGTCATATGTCCAGATCCACCAAGTCAAGGACACGTAGGTCCACGCCACGGCGCCATCCGGTCGTTTCTCATGCAAAGCGCCCGCATCCAAAGAAGGCACACCAGCCTGCCGTGCACACGAAGGCGGCTCCCCACGCCGGCAGACCAAAGGCTGAAGCCCATCCGGCTGTGACGCACCCGGCCAAAGAGGAAAAGATCGACAAGAAGCCAGCGGTGAAGGACGCGAAGGAACACAAGGGCGCGCACAAACAGGACGAAGCGGCCCAGGCCCAGACCCCGGCAACGGCTGCCGAGGGCCGCGACCAGCGCAACGAGAAGGTCAAGGAGTTGATCAAACTCGCCGAGGCGCAGGGCTACCTCACTATCGAAGATATCAACGAGATGATCCCCGACAGCGTCGTCAGCGCTGACGACCTTGACTCATACCTCGTGATGCTTCGCAACATGGACATCGAGATTGTTGACTCCGCGGACGTAGACAAGCATCGCAAGAAGGCCGCCAAGGGCGAGGCCGGCGAAGGCCGGGCTGCCAAACTGGATTTCTTCGACGATCCCATCAGGATGTACCTGCACCAGATGGGGCAGGTCCCACTCCTGACCCGCGAGCAGGAAGTCGAGATCTGTAAGAGAATTGAGAAGGCGGAGATAAGCATCAGGACGGTGTTTCACAGGTTCGGGTTCGCCTCACAGGAGTACCTCGACCTCGTAAAGAAGCTTGAAAACGGCGAAGAGCGTTTTGACCGCGTTGTCGTCGACAAGTTTGTGGACAGCAGGGACAAGTATGTCGCCGCCCTGCCGAAACTGAAGAAGGAGATTGAAACGCGGCAGACACACCTTTTGAAATCCTACGAAGACTCAATGAAGACCGGCGTCGGCCACGCGGTGAAGCAGAACCGCTGTCGCAGGCTCGATGCGCTTCGGACGGAAATGGCTGACTGGCTCGGGAAGCTGCATTTCAAACAGAAGATTATCGAGTTCATGGCCGGCCGGGCTGACGACATGTTCAAACAGTACCGGTCGCTCCTGCACGAGCGTGCGCGGCTGGAAAAAGGGCGCAGCACCGCGAAGGGCAAGAAGCGCTTGAACGAAATCCGGCGCCTTGTGAGGGAAAAGGAGAGGGTGTATTGCCTTTCGGAAGTGGAGGGTGTGAAACACTTCCAGGAACTGCGTGACTCGCTTCGCAGCGGTCAGCAGGCGCGTACCGAGATGGTGGAAGCCAACCTCCGCCTGGTGATAAGTATCGTCAAGAAATACATGAACCGTGGCTTGTCGTTCCTGGACCTGATCCAGGAGGGCAATACCGGTCTCATGAAGGCGGTGGAGAAATTCGAGTACCGCCGTGGCTACAAGTTCAGCACATATGCAACATGGTGGATTCGGCAGGCTGCGACACGGGCAATTGCGGACCAGGCAAGAACCATCCGCATTCCCGTCCACATGATCGAAACCATCAACAAGCTCCTGCGTGTGCAGAAGAAACTTGTGCAGGAGCTCGGCAGGGAACCGACTCCCGAAGAAGCCGCGGAAGAGATGGAAATGCCTGTCGAGCGCGTTCGCGCAGTATACAAGATGGCCCAGCAGCCCATTTCGCTGCAGAGCCCGGTTGGTGACGGCGACGACGCTCATTTCGGCGATTTCATCGAGGACAAGTCGGCAGAGAATCCGTCGGAAATGACGGCGTACAGCATGCTCAAGGACAGGTTGAAGGATGTCCTGAAGACGCTGACGGAACGGGAACGGGCCGTGCTGGACTATCGCTTCGGTCTTACAGACGGCTACTCGCGGACACTGGAGGAAGTTGGACGCCAGTTCACTGTGACACGCGAGAGAATCCGCCAGATCGAAGCCAAGGCCCTGAGAAAGCTCAGGCACCCGACCCGGTTGAGGAAACTCGAAGGTTTCCTCGAGATGAAGTAACCAGTACCAGAGAGGAGTCAAAATGGACCTGAATATGGAGTTGAGTATCTTCGAGATAGCATTCATAGCCGCCGTGTTCCTGACGGGAATGCTGGTTGGCAGGATGTTCGAGCCAAGGGCCGGTGGAGGCCAGCGCAAGCAACGCAACCGTCCCCCGCGTCACCAGCAGCAGGGATCATCGTCGTCAGGCGCGGTGGAAATCTACGTCGGTAACCTGTCGTATGACGTGGAAGAGAAGGAAATGAACGCGATGTTTGCCAAGTACGGAAAGGTAATTTCGGCACGCATCATAAGAAACAGGTTCAACGACAGGTCTAAGGGCTTCGGGTTTGTAGAGATGCCCAACCAGTCCGAGGCAAATGCGGCCATCAGCGCTATCAACGGCATGGAGATAAAGGGACGGCGGATTACCGTGAACGAGGCGCGATCAAGCGCGCGCTAGCCTACGTAGACTCCGGGCCCTGTTGCACAAGCATTTCGGCCGCCAACTGCGTTGACTTGGATGAGTCCGTCAGTATTTTGACAATTGCCAGGGCAAATTCGAAAGCCGTGCCGGGCCCCCGGCTCGTGACAATATTCCCGTCAATCACGACCCTGTCCTCGGAAAAAGCCGGGACCTTCATGTCCTGGACGACGCCGGGGTGGCAGGTCGCGCGCCGGTCGTGCAGGACACCAGCTTTCTGGAGAACCAGCGGCCCTGCGCAGATGGCGGCCACAAGCCGCTTGGTGGAAGCAAGGGTACGTACGGCGTGGAGAACCGAAGGCGTCGACAGCAGCACCTTCGTCCCGGATCCGCCCCCCGGAATAACTATGGCGTCAAAAATGGTGGGATTGAGGGAATCCCACTCGGCATCCGCGACAAGGCCGACACCGCGCGAAGCCGTTACATGCCTGTTGGATATGCCGGCGGTGGTAACATCGAGTCCGGCACGTCGCAGGGTGTCAATGACGACAACTGCTTCTATTTCCTCAACTCCATCGGCGAGTGGAACAAGAACGTGCTTCTTCATGGCGTGGCGACCCTCCCCTGTGCCGCAGCGTAACGGAAAAGAATACTAGTTGATGGTAAGTAATTGACGATGAGACGGCAAGACGAATGGCGTATCCTGCGGCATTCGCCTTGATTGCTGCGAATAGGTGCCCGTATCCTGTGAATATGAAGTACATCAGTACCAGGGGTGAGGAAGGCGGTTTGTCCTTCACCGATTCCGTCTTGGCCGGCATGGCCAGGGACGGGGGCTTGCTGCTGCCCGAGCGTATTCCTGACGTTCGGCCCAGGCTTGCGGCGTGGCGGAGCCTCGATTACAGACAGCTTGCCTTTGAGATAATGGGCCTGTTTGCCGATCTCCCCCCGAATGATCTGCAGAAACTTGTCAGTACCAGCTACGCGTCGTTCAGGGACCCGGGAATCGTTCCTGTCGTGAAAGCGGGTCCCGTGTTCATGCTGGAGCTGTTTCACGGACCCACTCTCGCATTCAAGGATGTTGCTCTTCAGTTTCTCGGCAACCTTTTTGAGTATGTGCTGGAAAAGCGCGACACCAGCTTGAATATCGTTGCTGCCACCAGTGGGGATACCGGCAGCGCGGCCATTCATGGTGTGCGCGGTAAGGAACAGATGCGTATCTTCGTGATGCACCCCCACGGGAGGGTAAGTCCCATCCAGGAACGCCAGATGACATCTGTCCTGGACTCGAACGTATTCAACATTGCCGTCGAGGGAACATTTGACGACTGCCAGAATATCCTGAAGGAACTCTTCAACGACCTCGCGTTCAAGGACCGTTACCGGCTTGGGGCTGTCAATTCAATCAACTGGTCCAGGGTGCTTGCGCAGGTCGTGTACTATTTCCATGGCGCTTTCCGGGTCATGGAACTGACAGGCGCAGGACAGGTGCAGTTTGCAGTACCGACAGGCAACTTCGGCGATATCTTTGCCGGCTGGGTTGCGGCACGCATGGGCTTGCCGGTTTCGCGCCTTGTGCTGGCTACCAACGAGAACGACATACTCGCGCGCTTCTTCACAACGGGAGAGTACCGCAAGGGCAGGGTACAGCCTACACTGAGCCCGTCAATGGACATCCAGGTCGCCAGTAACTTTGAGCGATACCTTTACTACAGGACTGGCGAATCGCCGGAAACAGTCAGGCAGCTGATGCGGGACTTTGGGAAGAAGGGTTTGCTCGAAGTGCAGGCCGGGCAAGGGCAACAAGTAGACCGATTGATCACTGCCGGAACATGCGACCGGCGTGGCACACTGGATACCATCCGCAGTTACTACCGCGACTTCGGGTATCTTCTTGATCCGCATACGGCCGTAGGCGTGGGTGTCGCGACAGCATTGCCGGAATCAAAAGACCCCATGATCTGCCTGGCGACTGCGCATCCGGCCAAGTTCCCCGACGCCATACGGGAGGCAGTGGGAGAGAACGTGGCGAAACATGCCCTGTTGGACGGGCTTGACCGGTTGCCCGTGCGATGTGCCCGCTTGCCGGCCTCGGTCGAGGCAATACGCGGTCATATTGAGGACATCGTGCTTCAGGGGGCTGCATGAGCGGCCCTGTCCTATCCTGTCGTATGTGCGGCAATTGTTGCCGCGCCGAAGGATTTGTGCGAATTACCGATGACGAAGTGGTGGCCGTTGCATCGGCCCTCGACGTCGAAAGAGAATTTCTTGTGAGCGAATTCACCAGGTTGCACCCCGACAGACGGGGACTCAGCCTGACCGAACGGCAGGATGGTTCCTGCGTGTTCTTGCAGTCGGACTGCCGGTGCGCTATTCACGAGGAAAAGCCGCAGCATTGCCGTGATTTCCCGGCCAAATGGAGGTTCGAAGGATACGAATCGGTGTGTGCTGCAAAGAAAGAAACAAATGAGACCTAAGGAATTGGATGAGCAGATACGGAACCTGTTTGAGCGCGAGGTTCCGCCGCAGGGGGTAACAATGCGGGAGATAGCGCAGAAGCTTGAATTGAAGGGAAAGTATGCCAGCAGGCTGCAGAAATGCCTGAACCGACTGGTACATGAAAAACGGCTGATGAGGCAGCCCGGCAACCGCTATGGACGGGGCACGCCGGAACAGGTGCTTACCGGTCGCCTATCGATGACACGGGGCGGGAACGGATTTGTCACTGGACCCGGTTTTCCGGACGGCGTGTTTATTCGCGGCGAGGTGCTTGGCGCGGCATTGCCCGGCGACACCGTGACCATCCGCCTGGAAAAGAGCACACGTCGCGAGGGTGAGTCAGCCGGCGGCAGCGTTCTCCAGATAGTTGAACGCGGCCGTGTTGAGATCGTGGGCACGTTGCGGACAGGGGGCAGATCCCTCACCGTGGTGCCGCTCGATCCGTCATACCCGAACAGTTTCGATGTACCTGATGCCGCGGGGGCAAACGATGGGGACCGCGTACTGATCAGGATCGAGGACATCAAGGACACTCGCGCGACTCCCAGGGCAGAGATCATTGAGATCATAGGACCGGAAGACAATGCTTCGACGGATACCGTGTCGGCTATCCGTGCATACGGGTTGCGTGCCAGGTTTCCGGATGACGTCACGGCCGAGGCCGCATCGGTTTCACACCGGATGGATGATCCCGGCCAGCGTACTGACCTCAGGAACACTTACATCATCACGATAGACCCGGTACGGGCCCGGGACTTCGATGATGCGCTCTCTCTCGAAAGGGGACCGGACGGATTGCGAGTCCTTGGCGTACACATTGCCGATGTCTCGCACTTTGTGACGCCCGGATCCGCGCTGGACAGGGAAGCCATCGAACGGGCCACGAGCGTGTATTTCCCGGACAAGGTGCTCCCGATGCTCCCGGAGCAGCTCTCCAACGGTGTCTGCAGCCTTAAGCCGGATGTCGACCGGTTGGCCTTTTCGGCGTTCATCACCTATGGCCCTGCGGGGAACATCAAACAGACCTGCTTTGCCAAAACGATCATAAAGTCACGGTTGCGCCTGACGTACGAAAAGGCGATGGAGGTACTGGCGGACGGAGGCCGTAATCCCGTGCCGGGGATGCCCTCCCAGGCCATGGACCTGATCAAGTCCCTCAACAAGCTGGCCCAGCAGTTGCGGGCTGCCCGTTTCAGTAATTCGGCTTTGGATATCGATCTCCCTGAAGTGGAGATACAGGTGGATGAAAAGGAACGCATGACGGGTGTCCGCGTTGCGGCACAGGACATTTCCCACCAGCTCGTTGAGGAATGCATGGTGGCGGCCAATGAAGCAGTCGCCGCCGAACTGGCGCGGGCGGCGTGGCCACTGATGTCAAGGTTCCACGGTCCGCCTTTCGATAACGACATCGAGGAATTGCAGGAGCAGTTGCACGGGTGGGGCTATTCCCCGGGCAATCTCAAGAATCCGCAGGTTCTCTCCGCCTTCCTGAAGTCCCTTCGTGATGACCCCGCGAGCTACCATGTCAGGCTGGCCGTGCTGAAGAGCATGAAACGGGCGATATACTCGGCAAGTGAACACGGTCATTTCGGGCTGGCAAAGGAACACTATTGCCACTTCACGTCACCGATCCGCAGGTACCCGGACCTGGTTGTGCACCGGCAACTGGCAAGGCTTCTCGAGACTCATGCCGCCGGAACGAGGGGGTTGGGTCGCGGGGCCTACAACACCGCGGAGTTGGAGCGCATGTCCATCCATTGTTCGCAGATGGAACGGGTTGCAGCAGATGCCGAGCGGACGGTGACGGAAATGAAGGTGTATCGTTTCCTCTCAGAGCAGATTGCAGCCGGGAAACCGCAGGTGTGGAATGGCGTCGTCATCAGCGTCATGGGCTTCGGCCTTTTTGTCGACATCCCGGACCTGCAGGTACAGGGGCTTATCCCCATTGGCAGCCTCGCAAACGAGTATGTGCGCCACGAGCCGAAGCAACAGCAATTGCGGGCGGGCAAACAGCTGTACCGCATGGGCCAGGCCATCCGGGTCATGGTCGTCGGGGTGAACATGGACCGCAGGCGCATTGATCTGGAGCTTGCCGACAGGCCGGCAGGGAGTGGGAAGCAGAAGACCGAGGCCAAACACGGCGGCAGATCGCGCTTGCGCAGGCGGCGCGGCTGAACAATACTGGGCCGCTTTCGTGCCATAAGAGAACAGAGGAACGGGGACTACCATGGGAACAGACTGGATACTCAGACGAAAACCGCTTCGCAGACCTAAGAAGACCCCAGGCGAGAGAAGGCAGCGCGAGAGGGTACAGCGCAAGCGCCTGGTTGCCATGGGCATGGATCAAGCCGCACTGAAATCCGTAAGCGGATGCAAGCTGCGCGCCTTGCTGAAACGCCAGACGGAGCTCAAGCAGCGGGCTTCAGGGAAGAAGTAACGTTCATGCCTGAATCGGCAGAGCAGGAGCTCTGCCCTCCATCACGTTGTCAAAACGCGTGATCGCATCATGGAGGGCAGACTTTCCTGCCCGCAGTAGCTTCTGAGCGGAGGCAGGCAAGTCTGCCGGAGGATGCTACTTCCATCTCTCCCGCATCCGCTGTGCTATATCCAGATGCGCTGCAGCGGTCACTATCGTTTCTGACGACGCCGCAGCCGCCGAGACAACCGTGTCAAATGTCGACTGTATCCCGCCATCAAAGAAACGGCTTAGCTGTGCGTACGAATGATGGTCTGTGACGGTGTGAGGCCTGTGATAGTACCTGAGTGGCCATGTCACATGCAGGTCGTTCTTCGCGCGCGTCATGGCCACGTAGGCCAGCCTCAGTTCCTCTTCGATTTCCTCGGCATTCCCGGTGGCCATGTCGGACGGCAGGCAACCGTCGGAAGCATGGATCAGGTAGACCGAGTCCCACTCACATCCCTTCGCAGAGTGAATTGTTGAAAGAACCAGCCAGTCTTCGTCCCGCAACGGCGGACCGGCAAGATCACCGGTCGACATCGGCGGATCCAGCTGCAGGTCGGTCAGGAAACTGCCGCGTGACTTGTATGCGCCGGCGATCTGCTGCAGGTGTTCGATATCACGGCTCCTGATCTCCGCGGCCTCGTGAATTTCGCGCAAGAGGGGATCGTAGATTCGCCTCACCAGTTCCACATCCGTCGAAGGGCCGTGCGACCCGGCACCCACCTGCTCAAACAGCACCGCAACTGCATTCAGGCTTTCCGCGGTTGATGAATCGGCATCGAAAGCCCTGAGCGCCTCAACCGGTTTCCGGCTCGCGGCAACCGCGCCGTATACACGTGAAGCTGTCACGGGGCCAATACCCGGGAAGAGCAACAGGACACGGAACCACGCTATCTGGTCGCGCGGGTTCTCCAGGATGCGCAGGAATGCCAGTACGTCCTTGATGTGTGCCGTCTCCAGGAAACGGAGGCCGCCGTATTTGTGGTAGGGGATGTTGCGGCGTGTCAGCTCTAGTTCCAATGAGTCCGAAAGGTCAGCTGCACGGAAAAGAACAGCCTGTTGCCGCAGGGAAACCCCGGCCTCGTAGTGAGACAGTATCTGTTCAACAACATAACGGTCCTGGTCCGACTCGTCGCGACAGGTTACAAGTTTCGGTCGGTTGCCTTCCGGCCGGGAGGACCAGAGGTTCTTGACGTAACGCTCACGCGCCTTTGCTATGAGGCTGTTCGTGCTTGCGAGGATTTTGCGCGTGGACCGGTAATTCTGCTCCAGCGTTACAACGGTGGTCCCGGGGAAATGTGTCGGGAAATCCAGTATGTTACGGACGGTTGCAGCACGGAAACTGTATATGCTCTGGGCATCGTCACCGACTGCGGTGATGTCGGGTTTGATACGCCGCATACCCCTCAGTATCGACGCCTGGATGGGGTTCGTGTCCTGGTACTCATCAACGAGAATGTGGTCAAACCGTCCGCCCATTGACTCAGACAGGTTGGCATCTGTCAGGCACTGGTTCCAGTAGAGCAGCAGGTCATCGAAATCGAGAACGTTCAGCTTCTGTTTCCGGACGACATACTCGCCGAACAGCTTCTGCATTTCCTCCTGCCATTCGGTGCACCACGGGAAGAACCGCTGCAGGATGGTCTCAATGGGCTCATTCCCGCTGGAACACCTTGAATATATCGCGAGGCAGGTGGTCTTCTTCGGGAATCGCTTCCCGCGGCTGTCCATGCCCAGGTCGTGCCGGACCACGTTCATGAGGTCTTCGGCATCGCCCTGGTCGAGCATCGTAAAGTCGTCGGAGATTCCTGCAGCCCTGCCGTACATTCGTAGAAGCCGGTTTGCGGTGGCGTGGAATGTGCCGCCCCATATCCGGGAACAGGCGCCTGAACCTGCCGTCAACATGGACGACGCGCGTTTGATCATTTCCTGTGCGGCGCGCCGTGTAAAAGTCAGGAGCAGTATCTTCTCTGGGTCCATGCCCCTGTGGACAAGCCACGCCACACGGCAGGCGAGTGTACGGGTTTTGCCGGTGCCAGCGCCTGCCACAACCAGGAGCGGGCCACCTTCGTGCGTAACGGCCTTCCGCTGCGCTTCGTTCAAATCACCAAGCCATGTTGGATCGGGCATTGTCAGCAACTGCTCTCTACACACACCGCCTCAGTAACCCGGAGAGCGTTGTAGCCGCGGCGCTTGCTACTCTGCGAAGTAGCGAAGCTTCTTCGCTACGTAGCACGAGCTGCCGCCGCGCAAAGACGCCCCGACAGAGCGGGGCGGCTACAGGTTGACCCCCACAAAGACCGAGGTGCTGTCTACACGCTTGCAAAACACAACTCGTAGTGTAGCGTGAGTGGCCGATGTCGGGCAATGAATCAGTCTTATTTCGTTCAGGCCGGTCGTGGCTCCGTTTCGCTGCCCCCGATGCCTGCCTGACGGCAAATAGGCTGTCTGACGTCGTCCCGTGCTTCGAGGCAGTTGACAAGGCCATAGGGGACGGGTGGTGTGCTGCCGGTTATGTGGCCTACGAGGCAGCACCTGCAATGGACTCTGCCCTTGAGACCTGTGAACCGAACAAAGGCCCCCTGTTGTGGTTTGGACTGTTCCGTGAGCCCGAACGCCTTCGATCACTCCCGCCCGCGGAGGGAGACTTCTCCATGGGGCCCTGGTCATTCTCGGCCGACAAAACAATCTACCGGAGATCAATCCAGGCCATCAAAGATGAGTTGCGTGCCGGGAATACGTACCAGGTCAACTTCACCATGCGCCTGTCCGGACCCTTCAGCGGTGACCCCTATGCATGTTTCCGCATGATGTGCCGAAGTCAACCGGCGGAGTATGCCACCTTCCTCGATACGGACAGCCTGACCATGGCATCCATTTCGCCTGAGCTATTCTTTTCCCTGCGGGGCAACAGGATTCTGTCTAAACCGATGAAAGGCACTGCCGCCAGGGCCATGTCAGAGGCCGATGACAGGAATGTCCGCGAGACATTGCACCTTTCTGAAAAGAACCGTGCCGAGAACATCATGATCGTGGACATGGTGCGTAACGACCTTGGCCGCGTCGCCAAACCCGGTTCGGTACGCGTTGTCCGCCAGTTCGATGTCGAGCCGTACCCGACCGTCTGGCAGATGACGTCCACTGTGGAAGCCCGTACCACGGCAGGACTCAAAGAGATCATGCGCGCTGTCTTTCCATGCGCTTCGGTGACTGGCGCCCCCAAGGCGAACACGATGCGGATAATCAAGAAGCTGGAGGGGACCCCACGCAGCGTATACACCGGCGCAATCGGCTATGCGATGCCGGGACGTCGCATGGTTTTCAATGTAGCAATCAGGACCCTGGAGGTCACCAAGGGGGAAGGAACTGCCCGGTACGGGGTAGGGGGCGGAATTGTCTGGGATTCTGACCCTGCGTCCGAGTACGAGGAATGTAGAAGCAAAGCACGCATTCTTGATACAAGGTGGCCTGAATTCGACCTGCTGGAAACCATGCGCTGGTCGCCGTCGAAAGAGTACTACCTGCTGGACGGCCATCTCAAACGACTTGAAAGGTCGGCATGTTTTTTCGGGTACCGGCTGTCGCGACGGATGGTCATGTCAGCGCTTCGCAAGGCTGTCCGAGGGAAACGTGGAACATGTCGCGTTCGTCTGCTTGTCGGCGACAACGGCAGCATTACTACGTCGGTTGATTCAATGCCGCCGGCGAAAACGTACTTCCGGGTTTGTCTCGCTCCCGACCCGATTGATGGTCGAGACGTCTTCCTGTACCACAAGACGACAAATCGCGCCGTATACGAGGCTGCGCGCAAGGCGTGTCCAGATATGGATGACGTGATCCTGCACAACGGGAAGGGCGAAATCACCGAAACAACGATCGGGAACCTCGTGTTTGAGATCGGCGGGAGGAAAGTGACCCCACCAGTGGGGTGCGGGCTTCTCCCAGGGGTGATGCGTGAACACCTGCTCGCATCCGGCAAGATACAGGAGCGTGTTGTGGCACTGAAAGAGCTTCAGCGCGCGACACGGATATGGGTCATCAATTCCGTTCGGGGATGGGTGAGAGCAGAACTGGTCCACCAGGAGGCTGCCCTGATATGAGAGATGACATCGCGTTGTCGGCGCCGACGATAAACCTGCACCCGGGTCCTGATGTCGCCCTTTCGGCGCGCAAGTGGCAGGGCATTCCCGGCATCGAGAGGGCCGGGAATGGACGCCTCTGGACGATATGGTACAGCGGGTGGACGGGAGAAGGTCCCGGCAACTACGTTGTCATTGCCACCAGCATGGATGATGGCGTGAGCTGGCTTGATCCGGCAGTTGTCATACAGACACCGCCATCCTGCAGAGCTTTTGACCCTGTACTCTGGATCTGCCCGGATGGTCGCCTCTGGGTCTTCTGGTCCCAGTGCGAGAGCTGGTTTGACGGCCGCGCAGGCGTATGGTGCATGACCACCGGTACCCCGGAGAGTGAATCGCCCGTGTGGACGGAACCACGCCGGCTGTTCAACGGCGTCATGATGAACAAGCCAACTGTGCTAGCAGATGGAACCTGGCTTGCCCCCGCCGCAGTATGGAACTCAACTGAGCCGTTTCGACCCGACCTCGCGGTAGAACGTCGGTCCAACGTCTTTGCATCAACGGACCATGGTGCAACATGGAAGCTTCGGGGAGCGGCAGAAGTACCCGACAGGACCTATGACGAACACATGACGATACAGCGGGCTGGTGGATCGCTCTGGATGCTGGTGCGGACGAAATACGGGGTAGGGGAGAGCATCTCGCACGACGGCGGATCCACATGGTCGGCGGGCAAGCCTTCGGCGATTGCAGGACCCAATTCCCGGTTTCATATCCGTCGTCTGTTGTCCGGCCGGCTTCTGCTGGTCAACCACCACGGATTCAGTGGCAGGTCACACATGACGGCACTTCTTTCAGACGACGATGGCCTGTCCTGGAAGCACTCGCTTCTCCTGGACGAACGGGCAAAGGTGTCCTACCCGGATTCCTGCCAGGCTCCCGACGGCAGGATCTATGTCATATATGACCGTGCGCGGCAGCCTGACGGTGAGATCCTCATGGCTGTTGTACGGGAGGATGACATCCTTGCCGGCGCTCCTGTGTCGCGCGACACCCGCCTTCGCATCACCGTGAGCCGGTTGAATAAGGATGACGTAAGGCATGCGTAAGGCGATGCGCAGTGCCCTTCAACAAGCTCCGGTCAGGTTGCGCGCCGCATCCGGTCTTCCGTTTCACAGGATTGACATCGGGCAGTCCAGCCGCGATCATGGGCCATTATGACGTCATTTGTGGGATCAATCTGGAGCCGCAGAGAACTGCTGTGGATGCTGATTGTCCGAAACCTGAAGATCCGGTACAAGAACTCATCCCTCGGCTTCTTCTGGTCACTTCTCAGCCCGCTGTTCATGATCCTGATCTATGCCGTTTTCGCCCATATTCTGAAGTTCACGGGCAGCCGCCCTCATTATCTCCAGTTCCTCGTCGTCGGCTTGATAGTCTGGCATTACCTGCTCCTGTGCCTCAATGACTCGCTCTACACGATCGCCGGCAGCGCAAACCTCGTAAAAAAGACCGCATTCCCGAGGATGGTACTGCCGCTGGCTATGACGCTGGCCAACCTGCTGAATTTCCTGCTTACAGGCATCGTGCTCGTCATCTATCTCGTCGCCACGGGGATGTCGTTCCAGATGACGGGCATGATACCACTGGTGGTGCTCACGCAGACCGCGCTCTGCCTCGGTCTGGCACTGGTCCTGTCCTCCGTGAACGTGTTCTTCCGTGATACGGAACACATACTCGGACTGGTCACGCTGGCATGGTTCTTCCTGACACCTATCTTCTACCCGATTGACCTGCAGCGGGGAATCATGGGCCCGGCCTGGGACTGGGCGCTCTTCCTGAATCCCATGACAGGTATCGTTGATGTCTACCGGGTTGTGCTGATGTCCGAACCTGTAAGTTCGCTCACCGGGATCGCGGTGTCCTTCGGGGTATCGTGGGTCGTGTTTATCGTAGGCCTGATCGTTTTCCAGCGACTGCAGGTCCGTTTCGGAGATGAGTTGTGAGTATGGAACAGAAAGCCGCCATAGCTGTTGAGAACCTGACAAAGGAGTTCTCGCTGCGCGGGAGCCGCTCCGGCAGCCTGAAAGATGCCGTACTGAGCCGGCTGCGTCCGAGCAGGTACGGGGCAAGGGTGTTCCGGGCGCTGGACGATGTGAACTTCAGCGTCCTGCGGGGCGAAACACTGGGAATCATAGGGTCCAACGGCGCCGGGAAGAGCACTTTGCTTGCTCTTATCACTGGAACAATGGCTGCGACCCGCGGGCGCATCCGTACCGATGGCACCATTTCGTCGTTACTGGAACTGGGCGCCGGATTCCACCCGGATCTTTCAGGTCGGGAGAACGTCTTCCTGTATGGTGCCATCATGGGCCTGAGCCGCAAGCAGATGCGCGAACGATTCGACAGAATTGTTTCCTTTGCGGGGCTCGAGTCCTTCATTGATCAGCCCGTGAAGCACTATTCATCCGGCATGTATGTAAGGCTTGGATTCTCCGTGGCCGTCGAGGTTGACCCGGACATACTCCTCATTGATGAAGTCCTGGCAGTCGGCGATGCTGATTTCCAACGGAAGTGCCTGGACAAGATCTCGGAGTTCCGCCAGCGCGGAAAGACGATGCTGATCATTTCGCACGATCTGAAGACCATCCAATCCGTCAGTAACAGAATACTGCTGTTGGATGGCGGCAAAATACTCGGCCTGGGCGATCCCGCAAAGATTGTAGAGAGTTACGAGACGCTTGCGAAATACCGCAACGCTGCCGGGCTCCGCCGGGAATGGGGCACCGGCGAGGTTCGCCTTACAAAGGTGGAAATGATGGATGAATCAGGGGCCATCAGCAGCAAGTTCTCATGGGGCAGGGGACTAGTGGTGCGGATCACCTACAATGCGGACCACGAGATAGCTGCGCCGGTCTTCGGGTTCGCCATAAGCGACTCAAGCGGGCGGGTCGTGTACGGTAACAATACTCAGATCGAAGGCTTTTCGGTCCCGTCAATCAGGGGCACCGGCAGCATATCCTTGAGGATAGACAAGCTTCTAATGGGAACAGGCAACTACCTGCTCTCCTGTTCCGTTCATTCGTCCGACCACAAGACCAACTACCACCGTCTCGATAACCATTTTCCCTTTGAGATCGAGAGTGACAAGCCTTTCGAAGGATGCTGCTACATGCCTTGCCGATGGGAATTGCCTAAATGAAGCTTCCCGATATCACGTCCCATCCAGCAGTTCGCTACCTGGTAAGACGTGCCCTTGCCGAGGACGTGGGGTCGGGTGACGCTACGACGCGCGCCCTTATCCCGGAATCAGCTCGTACGTCTGCAGTGATCCTGACGCGTGAAGACTGCACCGTTGCAGGTGGAACCGTGGCAGCTCTCTGTTTCCGGCTTGTGGACAGGCGTATTCGGACAAAGGTATGTGTTCATGACGGGGCACGGGCACGGCGGGGAGCAGCGCTGCTCGAGATAAATGGCCCTGCCCGCGGCATACTCACGGCTGAACGCACTGCCCTTAACCTTATGCAACGCCTTTCCGGGATTGCCACGTTGACCGACAGGTTTGTCAGAGTCGCGCGGCGTTACGGTGTCGCAGTGCTTGATACACGGAAAACGTCCCCCATGCAACGCGTCCTGGAGAAGTACGCCGTGTTGTGCGGCGGGGGACGGAATCACCGGATGGGTTTGTACGACATGATCCTTATCAAGGACAACCACCGGAGGTTCTGGTCGGGTTCAGGCAAGGCTGGCCTCGGGGCGGCTGTGGAAACTGCCCGGCGCGCGTATTCACGATTGAAGATTGAGATCGAAGTGGAGAACGAGAAGGAACTAAGGGATGCGCTCACCGAGAGCCCAGACTGGATCCTGCTGGACAATATGCCGCCTGCGCAATTGAAGCGTTGCGTTGCGATAGCAAAGGGGCGGTGCAAGCTCGAGGCGTCGGGCGGAGTTACGCTTCAGACCATCGGGAGCATCGCAAGGACACGCGTGGATGCCGTCTCTATTGGAGCCCTGACGCATTCAGCGCCGGCGATAGACCTGTCCCTGGAGATAAACTAGATGCTGTGCGTCGTTGTAGATATAGGCAACACAAGTACTTCAGTCGGCCTGGTGCAAGATGGGCGCATCAGACGGGTTGCCAGACTTGCCAGTTCCGGGCAAAAGACACGGTCTGTTACCAGCGCATTGAGAAAGCTTCTTGGTCAAAGCAAGGCCTGTTTAGCTGTTATCGGCTCTGTGGTACCGGGCTTGACCGGGTTGTGGGTAAGAGCTCTCCGCGAGACAGGCCTGATGAGACCACTAGTGGTCAGCTCGAAGCTGAAGCTGGGAGTGAATCTTCGCTACCCGAAACCGTGGACCCTTGGTCCGGATCGGCTCGCAAACATGAGTGGGGCCGTGTCGAGGTGCAGAACGCCGGTGCTGATCATGGACATAGGAACCGCGGTAACACTCGATGCCATAGATGGGGACGGCAGTTTTGCCGGCGGAGTGATCGCGCCCGGTCCGGCAATGATGACGGATTACCTTGCGGAAAGGACTGCGCTGTTGCCGCGGATCGGTTTTGAAGGGCGCTGCGGGAGTATCGGAAGAAGCACCCGGGAGGCCATGCTCATCGGGGCACAGAAGGGGTATCGCGGTATGATTCGTGGAATTGTTGAAGCCGTCCGTAAAACGCCCGGCATGAAGTCGGCGCGACTTCTTGTGACCGGCGGCTACGCGCAGAGAATCATGAAGACGACCGGGTTGCCATGTCGGGTAGATCCATTGCTGACCTTGAAAGGACTCTGGCATATTGGGGAACTGAATGAGGTAGGGCGGTCGCGCCTGCGACCGCCAAGCGGAAGGCGCAGCGCGCCGTCCCTACCTAACGACATGCACATGTTGAGGGTGAGGATTCCATGAACGCATATGCCGTAATTATGGCCGGGGGGAAAGGCGAACGGTTCTGGCCGCTTAGCACATCCCGCCACCCGAAGCAGGTCCTGACACTGGTGGGGGTGAAACCCATGCTGGCAATGGCCGTTGACTACCTGCAGGGGCTTATCCCGCCGGAACGGATCATAGTAATTACCAGCGCCGAACTGGTGAAGGTTACGGCCGAAGCTGCGCCCTGTCTTCCGCGGGAAAACATAATCGGTGAGCCGGTCGGTCGTGATACTGCGGCCGTGTGTGCACTCGCATGTGCGCTTGTGGGAGCAAAGGACAAGAACGCCGTCTTCTGCATGATGACCGCCGACCACATTATCGGCAATCTGGACGTCTTCAGGAAGACAATCGCCGAAGGCTTCCGCATCGCGGAAGCAGAGGACGTCCTGATCACCATGGGTATCAAGCCCGCGACACCAAACACGGGCTACGGCTATATCGAGGCCGGCAAGCGGGTGTCTTCAAAAGATGGTGTTTCATTCTTCCGGGCAAACCGCTTCGTAGAGAAGCCTGATGTAGAAACCGCGAAGAAGTACCTGGCAGCGGGCAATTTCTACTGGAACTCCGGGATGTTCATCTGGTCCGTTAAGGCACTCGAAAAGGCCCTGAACGCGCATGTCCCTGACCTTGGCGCCGTGACGAAGCGGATGACTACTGTCGCCTGGACGCCGTCATTCGACCGTGAACTCGCGGCTGCCTATGCGGACCTACGAAGGATCTCTGTCGACTACGCGCTTATGGAGAAGGCCGGTAACATCCTGATGGCTGAGGGCACGTTCAAGTGGGACGATCTGGGCGCGTGGCCATCACTGGCCAACCACGTGGCGGCAGACGCAAATGGCAACACTGTCCTGGGACAGTGCGAAGGGATGGACAGCACAGGTAACATCGTGGTATCGCGTGACCGCCTCACGGCACTGATCGGCGTGAAGGACCTGGTGGTTGTCCACACGGACAAGGTAACGCTTATATGCCCGCGCGATCGCGCCCAGGAAGTCAAACGCATGGTCCAGAGGCTGGCCGATGGCCACAAAGACCTGGTGTGAGGTCTGCAGACACTATGCGCATCCTCGCAATTGATTACGGGACCAGACGTATAGGGTTGGCGATAAGCGACCCGACTGGAACCTTTGCGTCAGCCCTGTGTACGATTCCTGCCGGTTCCTGGGACACCATGGCAAAGGATGTAGCGACGCAGTGTCGCGAGAAAGGTGTTGAGCGAATCATCATCGGTTTCCCGCGACGTACGGACGGGAAGGAAGGCGAGATGGCTGGCTCGATACGCCAGTTCGCCGCAAAGCTCAAGGAGACGTGCAGTATTGATGTTGCACTCTGGGACGAACGTTTCACAACTGCGGCAGCAGAACGGGTGCTCCTTGAAGCAAATGTCCGGCGCAGTGACCGGAAGGAAGTCCGGGACCGGGTGGCCGCCCAGATGATCCTGCAGAGTTATCTTGATGGCCTGGAAGACAGGGAAGAGAGGAATGTACCATCAACACCTTGACATGTGGACGAGCGCGTGGGGCTCATGCTGTCATGGTGAAAGAAGGTAACCGCTGAACAGCAGAATAGCGATTTGCGAATTCCGAAGTATGGAACCGGAATCAAACACATTCAATCTCGACTTCGCTGTTCTACATTCGGTGTTCGATATTCTGCGGTTTCAACAGGCAGTAGCCTTGGAACTGAGGGCAAATGAAGACTGGTCCAGCCATATGCCGTCACAAGATGGTCATATCCTATGACGGCACTGCCTATGTCGGATGGCAGCGGCAGGCGCACGGCGATACGGTCCAGGAACGGATCGAGACAGCGCTCAGATCGATGTGCGGTTGTCCAATCACGATCTACGCCAGTTCACGCACGGACCAGGGTGTTCACGCAAAACGGCAGACGATCCACTGCGACCTTCCGGTTTCAGCCCCCGCATGTTCATCCATCCAGAAGGGCCTGAACGCCATTCTTCCGCCGGACATAAGGATAACGTCGGTACAGAAGACAAATGCGGACTTTCACGCCCGTTTCGGGACAAAAGGTAAAGAATACCGGTACTACATCTGGAACGGTCCCATCCTGCCGCCGGACAGAAGACTGTACTGGACGTGGGCGCGAAGGCCGCTCGATGTCCGCGCCATGCAGAAGGCTGCCAAACACCTCGTGGGCAAACACGATTTTGCCGCGTTCACGGCCAGTTCCGATCGGCAGGCAGGATCAACCGTGCGACGGATCGAGTTCCTGCGGGTTCGCCGCAAGGCCCGTGAAATCGTCGTACGCGTAAAAGCCGACGGGTTTCTCTACCGCATGGTGCGCAGCCTGGTCGGCTTTCTTCTCAGGGTAGGGGAGGGCGCTTTGGCTCCCGGTGCCGCAAAGGAGATCCTCGAGTCACAAACCCGTACCGCACGTGTTCCAACAGCGCCTCCGCAGGGGCTTTTTCTCTGGCAAGTCCATTATTGATCTGTAAAGATTCCGCGCATGTTGAAGGTTCAAATTCTGCCGTCCCTGCTTGCCGCAGACATGGGTAACATCGCGGGCGGCGCCAGGCTTGCCGAAATGGCAGGCGGCGATGCCCTTCATGTCGATATCATGGACGGGCATTTTGTGCCAAATATCAGCATGGGGCCCGCAACAGTTGCAGCAGTGCGCCGCGCCACAACTTTTCCGCTCAGCGTGCACCTGATGCTTTCGCGGCCGGACAAGTACGTGAAGCGATTCGCCGAAGCAGGTTCCCATCGCCTGATGATCCACGTTGAGGCCGAATGTGATGTCATGGCGACATTGGAGGAAATCAGGTCTCTCAACGTTGTTCCGGGCATAACCCTGAACCCGGCGACACCTGCCGACAAGGCATTCCCGTTCCTTGACGCCGTCGACGAGGTACTGTGCATGACGGTTCCACCGGGTTACGGAGGACAGGAGTTCGTTTCGAGTGTCCTGCCCAAGATCCGGCTGATACGCAATGAGGCAAAGAGGCGGAAGAAAGACCTCGATATCATGGTGGACGGTGGAATTGATCTGAAGACAGCGCCCCTGTGCGCGCACGAAGGCGCCAACGCGTACGTGGCAGGCACCTCACTGTACCGGGCCGCCGATATGGCGGCCGATATCCGTCGCATGCGTGAAGCAGTGGCAGCCAGTCTTGTAGTGTGAGAATGGAAACAGTCATGGCCGATCTCTCCCTGATCCGTAACTTCTGTATCATAGCCCATATCGATCACGGCAAGTCCACGCTTGCGGATCGCCTGCTGCAGTTGACCCATTCAGTCGATGATCGGCAGTTTCGCGACCAGATGCTGGATTCAATGGACCTGGAACGGGAACGCGGAATAACCATCAAATGTCACCCCGTTCACATGCGGTACACTTTCACGAAAACCGGAGTCGAACATGAATTGAACCTGATAGACACCCCCGGACATGTCGACTTCTCCTACGAGGTATCCCGGAGCATGGCCGCATGCGAGGGCGCTGTATTGGTCGTCGATGCGACCCAGGGCGTTGAGGCACAGACTGTCGCCAACACTTACCTGGCGATGGACCGTGAACTCGAGATAATCCCGGTAATCAACAAGATTGACATGCCGAACGCTGACGTTGCGGAAGCCGCCAGGCAGATAAAAGAGATACTGGGGATAGATTCCGAGGATACCATCAGGCTTAGCGCGAAGACAGGAGAGGGCGTGCCGGATCTCCTGGAAGCCATCGTCGAGCGGATACCGTGCCCCAGGACAGGTCCGGCCGATGGCCCGGTAAGGGCGCTGATCTTCGATTGCGTGTTCGACGCCTTTCGGGGCGTGGTCACATATGTCCGGGTGGTCGACGGGCAACTGAAGGCCGGAGATCATGTCCGACTGGTTGCCGGACATACGGAAACCGAACTGAGGGAAATAGGTGTGTTCTGCCCGAAGCCCACGCCGGTCGAGTGCCTCGGCCCCGGCCAGGTCGGTTACCTTGTTGGAACACTCCGTGATCCGCGCGAAATAATGGTCGGTGACACGGTCACCCGCCAGGCGGACAAGGACGTTGCCTTGCTGCCGGGATTCAAAACGATAACGCCGATGGTTTTCAGCGGTCTCTACCCGGTTGACAGCGCCGATTACGAGAAGTTCCGCCAGAACCTTGAGAAGTTGCATCTGAACGATTCGTCATTCACGTACCATCCGGAGAACTCGGTTGCCCTTGGGTTCGGGTTCCGCTGCGGTTTTCTCGGGCTGCTGCACATGGAGGTGGTCCAGGAACGGCTGCGGCGCGAATTCGACATGGACATAATCAGCACGCATCCGTCTGTTATCTACAAAGTGATCCTTCGAAACGGCGAAAAGCTCGATGTAGACAACCCGGTCGACCTGCCCGATCCGACGCGTATCGAGGAAATACAGGAACCTTTTATCAAGGCTTTCATAATCTGTCATAACGAGCACATCGGCGATATCATGAAGCTCGTAATGGATCGGCGTGGTGAGGTAACAAGAACTGAATCGATTGACAAACGACGAGTCATGCTTACGTGCTCGATGCCGCTCAACGAGATACTGACGGACTTCCACGATACCCTGAAGAGCGTGAGTCACGGGTATGCCTCAATGGACTATGAAACCGATCAGTACCGCCCGAGTGACATCGTGAAGCTGGACATCCTTCTCAACAGCGAACTGGTGGACGCGTTCTCGATGCTGATCCACCGCGAAAAGGCAGAGAGCAGGGGGCGCCAGGTGTGTCTTGCGCTTACAGAGGCCATCCCACCGCACCAGTTCAGCGTGCCCATCCAGGCAGCGCTTGGAAAACGGATAATTGCGCGCGAGACCATTCGCCCGTTCAGGAAGGACGTGACAGCAAAACTGTATGGCGGCGACGTAACCCGGAAACGCAAGTTGTTGGAGAAACAGAAGGAAGGCAAGAAACGGATGAAGCAGTTCGGCCAGGTGAACGTTCCCCAGAAAGCCTTCATATCTGTTCTGCGGACAACCGGACGGGCGGAGTCACGATGACCATGTTTTTTGCATGGCGGAGAAAACGGCGCGCCCAAAAGGACGTGAAGGAACGTCTCCGTTTCGCCATGCATGTTCTGCATACAAGGGAAGATGTGCTCCGCACCGATACGGCGGAACGCCTGAAGGCCGCCATCAGACAAGCCCGTGCAGTTATCGGCGGTGCCGGTGACATCGAGGCTCTGGCTTCAGTATCACGGGAACTGGATCGCGAAATAGGCATTTGCTGGCCATCGAGGAAGTTCGCCTCGTTCAGGGAAAACTTCGAAGTGATCGTCGTGGCCGTGGCCGTGGCAATGGCGTGCAGAGCTTACTTCGTACAACCGTTCCAGATTCCTACCGGGTCCATGCAGCCTACGTTGTACGGCATACATTGCTGGAATGCGGAACGGACGGTGTTGGACCACTACCCTTTGAACTTGGCCAAGTGGCTGGTTTTCGGTGAATGGTACCGGGATGTACGGGCGACCGAGAGCGGTTTTGCCAGTCCGCCCTGCGAGGCCCCTCCGAAGTACCCTGCACACCTGTACATCGACATTGCGGGGCGTCACTACCGCGTCCCCAGGAGTGCCCGTATTCTGGTCCGACCCGGCCAATGGGTCGAAGCCGGCGAGAGGATCTGGGCCGGGATCGAGCACAAGGGCGACCATGTATTCGTCGACAAGGTTAGCTGGAACTTCAGGCGACCCCGCAGGGGCGAAATCATGGTCTTCAAGACGGATGGCATAGAGGGGTTGCCGGCGGGGACATACTACATCAAAAGGATGGTTGGCTTGCCCGGGGAAAACGTTACCATCAAGCCCCCCGATATTGAGGTAGATGGGCGAGTAGTCCGTGAGCCGGAAGGTATACGCAGGATAGCGGCCCGGGAACCAAACTATGCCGGCTACATGATGGCGCCCGGGATTCCATTCGCTGAAAGGCATGCAATACTCGTCCGACCTGATGACGTTGCGCATCTTGGTCCAGACGAGTATCTGGCCCTTGGCGATAACACTGGCAACAGCAGGGATAGTCGGTACTGGGGTCCTGTAAGACGAGCTAATCTTGTGGGCCCAGCGTTGCTGGTCTACTGGCCTGGTTCAAGGCGCTGGGGCCGTCCGGATTAGCAGATTCCACAGAATTGCGGGAATATGGGCCATATTACGTAACGTCGCATAATATATCTTATGTCTACTAACATGTTATCCCAAACCCCATCCATTGGGGTTGATTGGCGGATAGGCCGCCTTGGACCACTATCACATCGAAACACGGACGGCCGAAAACGCTACCGTACGTGGTAAACGAGCTTCTCCTGCTTACCACCCCGTTCAACGTCTATGAGAAAAGCATTCACACGATCCCTGACAAACTCGCTTATGAAATACTCGGCCCGGCGCCGGCTGGTCATTTTCATCGAATTGACCGATCTGAGGACGTCTCCCTCGGCCAGGCCAACGGCATTAAAGAACTCTTTCTCGCCCTCGACCTCAAGCCTGTACCCCGAGATGGCGTTCCGCTCATCATACACAGGCTTCAGGGAGTCAAATACCTTCACAAGGCGTTCCGGGTCATCAAGCAACTGCTGATAGTAATTCAGCAACGCATCTCGCTTGAATACCCACGAACTGGCGCCTACACGCTGTCCGCTCAGCCAGTTCTTCTCCTCCAATGACTCCTGAGCCGTCGACGGTTTGTCTTTGGCCTGGGTCCGAGACTGACCACCACCCGTGAATCCAAGCCTCAGTTCTACATCTCCACTGCCGTCGTTGACAATAACGTGTTCCCGATAAACCTTGACAACCCGCAGCCCGTCAATCGACTCCGATTCCTGTACGATACGCTGATTACCGGAGGCAAGTTCATGGATGATCGCCTTCCTGCTGTCCGTTGGATTGTCGCCAGATCCCATGGCAAAGAACGTACCTGCGAGCCGATACCGCTGGTGTATGGGAGAGTTGTCCTGCTTTCCATCACGCCTCGTCTTCTCGAACACGTTCCATTTTCCGGTCGGAAGCGAAGGCTGGACTAAGGGCCACTCGATCAGTGCTGTTTCAGTCGACTGAGCAGGAAGAGTCAGCTTGGGATAGCCTGCCGCCCTGCTTACCAGGAAAACACTCAAGAGCACAGCACAGACGAGACAAACACTCGCGGCCAGGTGGAATTTGTCAGCATGGCGGTGGAACTGGGACATAAGCCGGATTCTGTTGCCTCTTTCAAGGCTTGGTCATTTGTCTGCTGCGATCTACCCGGAACCGGCCTCAAGCGCAAGCGCCTGAGATTGAACGGGCCATCCCCGGTCCCCTATTTGATCTTGCTCCGAATGGGGTTTTCCATGCGACAGCCATCACTGACTGCCCGGTGGTCTCTTACACCACCTTTTCACCCTTACCTCGACCTCCCTTATGGGAATCGAGGCGGTATATTCTCTGTGGCACTATCCGTACCCTTCGCTCACGCTCAGGGTCTCCAGGCACAAGGCCTGGACATTCTGCCCTGCGGAGTCCGGACTTTCCTCCCCGTACTTGGACGGGGCGACCAAACGCCCAGTACACACCGCCGGACCTAATATAGCAGACGACCACAGTACCCGCAAGATACCAGTGCCAGACGTTTCCGGGTATCGTGCAGGACGGACGGCGGGAGTTTCATATGGCATCCGCCACATATGCCGTTCTCGAGCGGCACCAGGGCGAGATCTTTGTGCCCAAGGACGCGCTCGTAGGGTTTGAGGAATTCTGAAGGGATGTCTTTGGCTGCAATAGCCCGCTCTTCTTTGACTTTAGCCAGCCGCCCCTGCAGATCCGCCAGCCTGTCATCCAGGAGCGTTATGTCTTTCTGGACAATGGTCTCTTGCTCTTTCAGGGAAACATTCTCGCCGACGAGACTCTTCCTGCTCGCCTCCATCTGGTCCATCAGCGCGAGCTGCTTGTCCTCGATCTGGGCAATATCGTGCTGGATGACTTCGACCTCGGTCTCGACTGCCTTGAATTCCTTGTTGGATTTAAGCTCAAGCTGCTGCTGGCGCAACTTGGTGATCTTCTCCTGGCGGGATTTTACTTCCAGTTCCTGCTGCTTGAGAGCGGCCTCGTTGGCCTTGAGCTGCTTCTGGGCGTCGTCGACGCGCTTCTTGAAGGAATCCAACCGGCTCGTTTCCTGCTGCTTTCTTGCCGGGATGTCCCGTACTTCCTTTTCACCCTCACGTATGGCTGTGTCGTACTCTTGAAGCTTGAGTAGCTGGTCAATAGGATTCACGTCTGGCTTTCTCGTTAGACATACGGTTCCGAAGTTACCCGAGGATCGCAAAGCTGTCAATCCAGAGTTCTGACCTGCAGTGGTTCCAATTCAAGTGTGGTAAGCGGCTGTGGAGAGCGAGAGGGAGGTGGGCGGGCAGTGAGAGGGCAAGGGAGGGCCTCCGGACATGGGGTCTCGGGTAGCGATGTGTCGTTGG